>TARA_R100001244_G_scaffold6846_9_pt1 | contig 17029 bp, 20 predicted proteins | sample TARA_R100001244 | Tara Oceans TARA_R100001244 (sample SAMEA2621564) | marine metagenome | biome: marine biome (ENVO:00000447); feature: mesopelagic zone (ENVO:00000213); material: "saline water (ENVO:00002010), including plankton (ENVO:xxxxxxxx)" | depth 790 m
ATCTGGCAGCGCTTCGAGAGCGGCAAAACATCTAAGGCAGAGCGCCCGACACATGCCTGGCTGCACCACCAAGCCTGAGGGTGTCGACCTGCGCATTAATCGACGCCGTCTATCCCTTACCCCCGACCAATCCGCTAAGATGCGCGGCTTCGTCACCACGCGCATCCCATCATGTCCGCTATCGCTCGCTTTCCCGTTGCCGCTTATCTTTTCAGCTGTCTGCTGGGGCTGCTGGCACTCACCGGCCTCTGGTATGGCATCGGCCAACCGGTGCAACTGGCCGACGCGGCGACGCCAACGCACAAACTGCAGTGCGCCTCCTACACCCCGTTCGATAAGGATCAATCGCCCTTCGATCAGCCCATCAACCTGCGCCCAGAGCGCATGGCGGCTGATGTGGCGTTGCTCGCCGAGCGTTTCGAGTGCCTGCGCACCTATTCCGTGACCGGCCTGGAAGCGTTGCCCGAGTTGGCCCGCAAACACGGCCTGAAGCTGATCGTCGGTGCCTGGGTGAGCCGCAATCCGCAAGACACGGCGGTTGAAATCGACGGCCTGATCAAAATTGCCAACGCCTACCCGGATGTCATCGATGCGGTGATCGTCGGCAACGAGGCGCTGCTGCGCAAGGAAGTCACCCCGCAGCAACTGGTGGCGCTGATCAAGCGGGTCAAATCGCACATCGCGCAACCGGTGACCTATGCCGACGTTTGGGAGTTCTGGCTGAAACACCCGGAAGTCGCTCCGGCCGTGGATTTTCTGACCATCCACCTGCTGCCCTATTGGGAGGATGACCCAGCGGGGATCGACACCGCACTGGCTGAAGTCGCCCAGGTGCGTCAGGTGTTCGGCAACAACTTCGCCCCCAAGGACATCCTGATCGGCGAAACCGGCTGGCCCAGCGAAGGCCGGCAACGCGAAACCGCCCTGCCCAGCCGCGTCAATCAGGCCAAGTTCATTCGCGGGTTCGTGGCCATGGCCGAACAGAATGGTTGGCGCTACAACCTGATCGAGGCCTTCGATCAACCCTGGAAACGCGTCAGTGAAGGCGCCGTCGGTGGTTACTGGGGTCTGTACGACGCCGACCGCCAGGACAAGTCGATCCTTGCCGGGTCTGTCTCCAACCTGCCGCTGTGGTCATTCTGGCTGGCCGTCAGTGGGCTAATTTTCGTGGCCACCCTGCTGCTCGCCGGGCGCCCTAGCTCGACGCGCACAGCCTTGCTCCTACCGCTACTGGCAGCGCTCGGCGCCGCCTGTATAGCGCTGTGGAGCGAGTTGGCCTGGGTCACCAGCCGCTTTGCCGGCGAATGGCTGTGGGCTGCCGCGCTACTTGGCTTGAACCTGCTGGCGCTCAGCCATGCGGCCCTGGCGCTGGCGGCCAAAACGGCGTGGCGTGCACGCCTGTTCACCTGGCTCGACGCTCACGCCGGCTGGTGGCTGGTGGCCGCCGGCTTTGCCGGTGCGGTGCTGATGCTGGGCTTGGTAATGGATGCGCGTTATCGCAGCTTTCCCAGCGCGGCCTTGTTGCTGCCGGCCCTGGTGTACCTGTGTCGACCGGTCGCCGGCCCACGCCGGGAAATTGCCGTACTCGCCCTGTTGATCGGGGCCGGTATTCTGCCGCAGCTGTATCAGGAAACCCTGAGCAATCTGCAAGCACTGGGCTGGGCACTCACCAGCGCGCTGCTGGTTGGCGCCTTGTGGCGCAGTCTGCGGGTCAAGCCGGCTTACAACGCCTGAGCCGGCTGCGGCGCACGCACCAACCGCAGCAGCGCCAGCACCACGGCAAACGCCGCCAGGCTGGCGCTGTACAACACCAAGGCCGGCAACCCGAGCAACAATGCCGGTACGGCTAAACGCCAGCCCCAACGCCCCGGCAGCACAAAGGCCAGCACGGCGCTCAGCAACGCCGCCCAGGCCAGCACACGCAGATGAATCAGCCAGCCCAGGCCGGCGCGGATTTCACAGGCCAGGCGTTGCGGCGCCTCGACACACAGTCCCACCCACTGCTGGCTTTCCATCAAGCTGAAACGCAAGCCATAACTGGCTGCCAGGCAGAGCGACGCGGCGATCAATACGCTGATCAGGGGTAAACGGCGGGACATGCGACACTCCGGTCAAAGAAAACGCCGCTCAGAATAATCCTCCCCCTGGCGGATGCAAGCCTCGCAGTTGCCTAATACCGCGCTGGCACGGCATGCTCGCGGCCACCGTGTGTTTAAGGAACGACGATGCCAACCCTGCAGATACGTAGCGCCCAGCCTGACGACGTTGCGCTGATCCTGGACTTTATCCGTGAGCTGGCCGCATACGAGAAACTCGCCGAGCAAGTAGTGGCCGATCCCGCGCAACTAACGCAACACCTGTTCGGCGCGCGCCCTTTCGCCGAGGTGCTGATTGGCGAAGTAGACGGCCAAGCCGCAGGCTTTGCGCTGTTCTTTCACAACTTCTCGACCTTCCTCGGCAAACCCGGCATCTACCTGGAAGACCTCTACGTACGCCCGGCTGCACGCGGCGCCGGATTGGGCAAGGCCTTGCTAGGTAAACTGGCAAGCCTGGTGGTCGAGCGTGGCTGCGGTCGCCTGGAATGGTTGGTGCTGGATTGGAACGAGCCCGCCATCGGCTTCTACCAAACGCTAGGCGCCCACCCACTGAAGGACTTGACGGTGTATCGTTTGACCGGCTCGGCGTTGCATGAGCTGGCTAAAAAATCGGTTTGACCGGCACTCGCTACGTGTTCTGCTGTCATAAATCGCCTATTCACTCAGCACGTTCTCTTCTTAAAGGGACTTAGTCATGCCGTTTTTCCCCCGCTTCGCTGCTCTGCTGTGCGGCCTAATTCTCGGTGGGCCGCTGTTGGCGGCCGATATCGATGCACAGAGTTACGGTTACCCGCTGACCAACCCGTTCGAGGCAACCATCGCCACCACGCCACCGGAGTTGCGCCCGGCATTGCCGGCCGACGCGGACATCGACCAGGACGACTACCAGGTCAAACTGCGTCCAGAACGTGAATTCGAGCTGCCGGATAATTTCTGGTCGGTGACCAAGCTGCGTTATCGCCTGGCCGAACAAGACGGCGAAGCACCGCTGATCTTCATCATTGCCGGCACTGGCGCGCATTACGCCAGCAGCACCCCGGAATACCTGAAGAAGCTGTTCTACGGCGCGGGCTACCACGTGGTGCAACTGTCCTCGCCGACCAGCTATGACTTCATGACTGCGGCCTCGCGCTTCGCCACGCCGGGCATCACCAGCGACGACGCCGATGACCTGTACCGGGTCATGCAAGCCGTGCGCGCCCAGCACCCGCGCCTGGCCATCAGCGAATACCACCTCACCGGCTACAGCCTCGGCGCCCTGCACGCCGCCTTCGTCAGCCAGCTCGACGAAACCCGGCGCAGCTTCAACTTCAAGCGTGTGTTGCTGCTCAACCCGCCGGTCAACCTGTACACCTCGATCACCAACCTCGACCGCTTGGTGCAAACCCAGGTCAAAGGCATCGACAACAGCACCACCTTTTATGAGCTGGTGCTGGCCAAGCTGACCCGCTATTTCCAGGAGCGCGGCTACGTCGACATCAACGACGCGCTGCTCTACGACTTCCAGCAGTCCAAGCAGCATCTGTCGGACGAGCAGATGGCCATGCTGATCGGCAGCGCGTTTCGCTTCTCCGCCGCCGACATTGCCTTCACCTCGGACCTGATCAACCGGCGCGGCCTGATTACCCCGGTGGAATACCCGATCGGCGAAGGCACCAGCCTGACGCCCTTCTTCAAACGGGCGCTGCAATGCGACTTCGACTGCTACATCACCGAACAGCTGATTCCGATGTGGCGCGCGCGCTATGACGGCGGCAGCCTGGCGCAACTGATCGACCAGGTCAGCCTCTATGCCGTCGAGGATTACCTGAAGAACAGCAGCAAGATCGCCGTCATGCACAACGCCGACGACGTCATCCTCGGTCCGGGCGACCTTGGCTTTCTGCGCCGCACCCTCGGCGATCGCCTGACCGTCTACCCGCTGGGCGGGCACTGCGGCAACCTCAATTACCGCGTCAACAGCGACGCCATGCTGGAGTTCTTCCGTGGCTAAGACGTTCAGCAAAACCCTAGTGCTCGCCATGCTGCTCGCCAGTGGCTGGGCGCAGGCGCAAAGCGAGGCCAATGACGACGGCTTCAAACGGCCGCTGCAACACCTGCAATTCAACCCTGGCCTGGATCAGCGCGAGTTCGAGCGCTCCACCCTCGGCGCGCTGAACGTCTACGACCCATTGGAATCGTGGAACCGCCGCGTCTACCACTTCAACTACCGTTTCGACGAGTGGGTATTTCTGCCCTTGGTCGACGGCTACCGCTACGTCACGCCGAACCTGGTGCAGAGCGGCGTGAGCAACTTCTTCAGCAACCTGGGCGACATCCCCAACCTGCTCAATAGCCTGTTGCAGTTCAAAGGCCAGCGCTCGATGCGGACCAGCGCACGCCTGCTGCTCAATACCACCCTCGGCGTGGCCGGGCTGTGGGACCCGGCCAGCAAGATGGGTCTGCCGAAGCAGCGCGAAGACTTCGGTCAGACCCTGGGCTTCTATGGCATGCCCGCCGGGCCTTATCTGATGCTGCCGGTACTCGGCCCATCCAACCTGCGCGACACCGGCGGGCTGGTGGTCGACTTCAGCGCGAAGAGCCAGATCAACTTCCTCAACGTGGCCGAAGTCAGCAGCAACCACCCGGAAATTTTCGTGCTGGAAACCATCGACCAGCGCTCCACCGTCAACTTCCGCTACGGCCAACTCAACTCGCCGTTCGAGTACGAGAAGATTCGCTACTTCTACAGCGAATCGCGCAAGCTGCTGATTGCCGAATAGCCCTACGTGCTTGACCCGAAGGCCGCGCCAAGCTGTATCGATGGCGCGGCCTTCGTCGTTTCAACACAGCAAAACCGCGCTCGGCCGCTGGTGATGAACTCGCAAGAAGCGATCAAGCAGGTGCTGTATGACTTTCGCGATGGCGCAACGAGGCGCAAACGCAGGCAGGGCTTGACGATTGGCAGGCTGAGCCTGCACTTACGGCGCGTAACGGCGGTACAAGCCAGGCGGTACGCCGCTGCTGTCGGTCGGCTGCCAAGGGCCTTGCGGGTTAGTGGCCCAGCTCCAACCGCCGCTCCAGCGGTAATAGGTGCGTTCGCGGTAGTACAGGTCTCGGCTGCCATCGACCACGTACACCCCCAGGCCGCCGTCCCAGTGGCTGTCGGCCCCCGGCGGCGGCGCGAAACGCGGATGCGACTTGCTCACCGGCAGCTGGCTGATCGGTGCGCTGCTCTGCACCGCACAACCGGCGAGGGTCAACAGGCCGGCGAGCAGGGCCAGCGGCAATAAGCGCTTCATTGCGTCTGGCCATCCGCGCTGTCGATGGTCAGCTGTTGCGGCTCGCGGGTGCTGCTGGGCAACGGCTGGCTGCGGCCAATCCACTCCCCGGCAGTGGCATTACCGCTGCGCGAAATCCGCGCAACCAACTGGACTTGCGCGAAACCAGACAGCTTCAATTGCGGCATCATCGCATCGCTGTCCGACAGGCTGACTTGCGCCGGCAGGTCGGCCACGGTCAGGCGCTTGACCGCCAATGGCATCGGCGGGCCAGAGGCCGCCCGGGCGAACACGAAGACGCTGTCGTTCGGCTGCACTTTATCTTTCAGTGCAGCCGCCAGGTCGACGGTAACGGTTAACTGCTGCGCCACTGCCGGGGCTTGCGCGCCAGCCGTTTGCGGAGCGAGGCGTTCTTTAGCCCGCGCGATGCCACCCTGAATCGCCTGCCGCGAAGGATCTTGCTCCGGCAACACGGCGACCAAACGCTCCCAGAAGCCAATCGCCTCGTTGAAGCGCCCGTCTTCGAACGCGGCAATGCCGAGCAAGCCCAGGCTGGTGACTTCGGCCGGATCGGCCTGCAGCGCTTCATCGGTAAGCGCCTGCAACTGCTCGTTCCACTGTTTGTTACCGGCGAAATACAGCGCTTGCGCCCACTGGCCGAGCAACTCGGGCTCGCGCCCAACGACCCCAACTGCACGCTCGAAGGCGGCAGCGGCATCACCCGCGCGCTCCTGGGCCATGTAGGTACGGCCGAGGAAGTACCAGCTTTCGGCTGACTCCGGGTTGGCCTGCACCGACGCTTCCAAGCGCGCGGTCATCTCCTCGATGCTTTGCGGCTGTTCGGCGAAGATTCGCGCGCGCTCGACATCGTCGATAGCGCCCCAATGCAGGTAGAGTCCGTAGCCCAGCAGCGGCATCAACAAGGCCGCAGCCAGCGGCACCTTGCTGCCCAGCACGCCGAGCTTGCGCGCGGGCTGGTTGCCCTCGGTATCGGCCAACAGCTCACGGGCCGCTTCATCGCGACCATTCTGCATTTGCTCGTCGCTGAGGATGCCGGCGAGGCGCTGGTTTTCCAGCTCCTGGATGCGCTCTTGGTAGAGGGTGACATTCAGTGCGGTACGGTCTTCTTCCGCCTGCGCTTTGCGCGCGCGCAACACGGGAATCAGCAGAAAAGCCAAGGCAGCCAGCAACAGCAGGCCGGCGGAGAGCCAGAATTCGATCATCAGTCTTTTTTATCCACAGGCGTTTGATTTAGCAGGGCAGCCAGGCGTTGCTGTTCATCGCTTGTCAGGCCGCTCGGCACCACGCTTTGCTTGCCGCGACGACGCAGCACGATCACTCCGAGCAGCACGAAACCACCCACCAGCAGACCCGCTGGCCCGTACCAGAGCAACAGCGTGCGCGCCGTCACCGGAGGCTTGTAGAGCACGAAATCGCCATAGCGGGCGACCAGGAACTCGATGATCTGCGCGTTGCTCTGGCCCTCTTCCAGCATGCGGTAGATTTCCGCGCGCAGGTCCATGGCAATCGGCGCGTCGGAATCGGCGATGTTCTGGTTCTGGCACTTCGGGCAGCGCAGTTCTTCGATCAGGTTGCGGTAGCGCTCACGCTCGGCCTCGCTGGCGAACTCATAGGTGTCGATCGCGGCCTGGGCGCTGCCCAATACCGCCACACCCAACACGACGGCGGCAAGCAAACGTTTCATTGCACGCCCTCGTCGACCAGTTCCTGATACAGCGGCGCCAGCTGCTCGCGCCAGACGCGTTCATCGATCACCCCGACGAACTTGTGACGGATGATGCCGGCCTTGTCGACAAAGAAGGTTTCCGGTGCGCCGTAAACGCCGAGGTCGAGACCCAGGGAGCCGCGTTCGTCGTTGATGTTCAACTGGTAGGGGTCATGGAACTCGACCAGCCACTTCTGCGCGGCGGCGTTGTCGTCCTTGTAGTTGACCCCATAGATGTTCACGCCCACAGCGGCCAGCTTGTTCAGCACCGGGTGCTCGACACGGCAAGCCACGCACCAGGTCGCCCAAACGTTAACCAGCGCCGGCTTACCCTGGAGATCGGCTTGGGTGATGGTCTTGCCGCCCTGCACCGCCGGCAGGGAAAACGCCGGAAACGGCTTGCCGATCAGCGCCGAGGGCAACTCGGACGGGTCGAGGAACAGGCCGCGATACAGAAACAGCGCGATGCCGAGGAAAATCGCCAACGGCAACAACAAGATCAGGCGTTTCATGCTTGCGCTCCGGCCAGGCCCAGCGCGTCACGCACGCGGGTTTTCACTTTCACCCGGTAGCGCTTGTCGCTGGCCGCGAGGAAGCCGCCCAAGCCCATCAACAAGGCCCCGAGCCAGATCCAACGGACAAACGGCTTGATATGCACACGCACCGCCCAGGCACCATCTTCCAGCGGCTCGCCCAAGGCGACGAACAAGTCACGGGTGATGCCGGCGTCGATACCGGCCTCGGTCATCACCGACTGCTGCACGGTGTACAGGCGTTTTTCCGGGTGCAGCACGGCGATTTGCTTGCCGTCTTCAAACACCCGCACGGTGCCTTTGTCCGAGGTAAAGTTCGGTCCTTCATGGTGTTCGGCACCGTCGAAAGTGAACTGGTAACCGCCGATTTCCACCGACTCGCCAGGCGCCATGCGCATGTCACGCTCGAAGCTGCCCATGCTGGTGAGAATCACCCCCAAGGCGCACACCGCCATGCCCAGGTGCGCGGTCTGCATGCCCCAATAGCTGCGTGTCAGCGTCGGTAAACCTTTGAGCAGGCCTTTGTGGCGCGTCTTGTCGTGAATATCGCGCACACCGGCCAACACCACCCAGGCAGACAGCAGGCATACGCCAAGCACCGCCCAGTTGAAGTCGCCCACCAGGAAGGTCGCGATCACGGCCAATAACACGCTGCCGATCAGCACCGGCGCGAGCATGCTCAACAGCCACTGCAGCGGGGTGTCTTTCCAGCGCACCAGCACACCCACCGCGATCATCGCCATCAACAACCCCATCAAGGGTACGAACAGCGCGTTGAAATACGGCGGGCCAACCGACAGTTTGGCCCCGGTCATGGCATCCAGCACCAGCGGGTAGAGGGTGCCGAGCAGGATCATCGCCGCGGCCACCACCAGAATCAGGTTATTCACCAGCAACAGGGTTTCCCGCGACCACAGGGCAAAACCAACCTGGCTTTTGACCACCGGCGCGCGAATGGCAAACAACACCAGTGAGCTGCCTACCACCAGCAGCAGGAAGGCCAGGATGAAGACGCCGCGCTCAGGGTCGCTGGCGAAAGCATGCACCGAGGTCAGCACACCGGAGCGCACCAGGAAGGTGCCCAACAGACTCAGGGAAAACGCGGCGATGGCCAACAACACGGTCCAGCTCTTGAATACGCCACGTTTTTCCGTCACCGCCAGCGAGTGGATCAATGCCGTACCGACCAGCCAAGGCATGAACGAGGCGTTCTCCACCGGGTCCCAGAACCACCAGCCGCCCCAGCCCAACTCGTAATAGGCCCACCAGGAGCCCAGGGCGATACCGATGCCGAGGAACGCCCAGGCGACGATGGTCCACGGCCGCGACCAGCGCGCCCAGGCGGCATCCAGCTTGCCGCCGAGCAAGGCGGCGATGGCGAAGGCGAAGGCCACGGAGAAACCGACATACCCCATGTAGAGCATTGGCGGGTGGATGATCAGGCCGAAATCCTGCAACAGCGGGTTGAGGTCGCGGCCATCGGCCGGCGTATTTACCAGCAGGCGCTCGAAGGGGTTGGAGGTGACGATCAGGAACAGCAGGAAGCCGATGCTGATAATGCCCATCACACCGAGCACCCGGGCGAGCATCTCTTCCGGCAATTGCCGCGAGAAGATCGACACGGCGAAGGTCCAGCCGGCGAGGATCAGTGCCCACAGCAGCAGCGAGCCTTCGTGGGCGCCCCATACCGCGCTGAATTTGTAATACCAGGGCAAGGCGCTGTTGGAGTTGTTGGCCACGTAGGCAACGGTGAAATCATCGACCATAAAGGCATAGGTCAGGCAGATGAAGGCGAACAGCAGGAACGCGAATTGCCCCCACGCCGCGGGTTGCGCCAGGCTCATCCACTGACGGTCGCCGCGCCAGGCGCCAATCATCGGCAAGGTAGCCTGCACCAGGGTCAGGCACAGGGCCAGAATCATCGCCAGGTGGCCAAGTTCGGGAATCATTGCGCACCCCCTTGTTTCGCAGCTTGGGCGGCGTCGTGTTGCTGTTTCATTCCGCTTTGCTCCAATGCCTGCATGACTTCCGGCGGCATGTAGTTTTCGTCGTGCTTGGCCAGCACCTCATCGGCAATCAACACGCGGTCGCTGTCGAGCTTGCCCATGGCGACGATGCCCTGCCCTTCGCGGAACAGATCCGGAAGGATGCCACTGAAACGAATGGTCACGCTTTTCGCCCCGTCAGTCACCACGAAATCGGTTTCCAGCGAGTTGCTCGAGCGTTTTACCGAACCGTTCTCCACCAGCCCGCCCGCGCGGATGCGAGTGTCCTGGGGCGCATCGCCATTGGCGATCTGCGTCGGCGTGTAGAACAGGTTGATGTTCTGTTGCAGTGCGCTCAGCGCCAACGCCACGGCGATGCCGCCACCGGCGAGAATCGCCAGAACGATAAACAGGCGCTTCTTGCGGACAGGGTTCACTTCGACTCCTCCCGGCGCAAACGACGCGCCTCGTCTTGCAGATAACGGCGGCGCGCCAGAATTGGCAACGCGATATTCAGCGCCAGCACAGCCAGGCTGATGGCGTAGGACGACCAGACATACACGCCGTGGCTACCCATGGCGATAAATTCGGACCACGACGCAAAGCTCATAGGCCCTTCTCCACCTGGCTCTTGGCTGCAACCTTGATGGCGGCCTTGGCCCAACTGCTGCGCGCTTCGCGTTTGAGCACATCGAGGCGCATGCGCAGCAACAGCACCGCACCGAAGAAGCAGTAGAAACCCAGCACCATGATCAGCAGCGGCAACCACATCTCCAGGGGCATGGCCGGTTTTTCGACGATGCTGAAGGTGGCGGGCTGGTGCAGAGTGTTCCACCACTCCACCGAGTATTTGATGATCGGGATGTTGATCACCCCGACGATGGCCAGTACCGCACAGGCCTTGGCCGCACTGTCGCGGTTGCTGATGGCCTGGCCGAGGGCAATCACGCCGAAATACAGGAACAGCAGAATCAACATCGAGGTCAACCGCGCATCCCAGACCCAATAGGTGCCCCAGGTCGGCTTGCCCCAGATGGCGCCGGTAACCAAGGCGATAGCGGTCATCCAGGCACCGATCGGTGCGGCCTGCTGCAAGGCGACATCCGCCAGTTTCATCTTCCACACCAGACCGACCACACCGGCCACCGCCAACATGACGTAGATCGACTGGGCGAGAAATGCCGCCGGCACGTGGATATAGATGATGCGAAAGCTGTTGCCCTGCTGGTAGTCCGGCGGCGCGAAGGCCAGGCCCCATACCAGCCCGACCAGCATCAGCGATACAGCGGCCACGGTCAGCCACGGCAACCAACGACCGCTGATCTCGTAAAACCACTTGGGCGAGCCCCATTTGTGAAACCACGTCCAGTTCATAAAAACTGCCTCAAAACTACTGCGCTTGCTGAGACTGCGTTGAAAACAGGCTCGGGCTGCTCATTTACAACTCGTAAACTCCGCGCCCTCGCCTGTTTTCGCTTTGTCTCAGCGGCGCTCGCTACGTTTTTCAACAATTTTTCGATCATTTTAAAGTCCGTCACTCGGCGACGCTGATCGTAAGACCGGCGGCGATGGCAAAAGGTGTCAAGGTCACCGCCAGTGCGGCGAGGCTGGCCAACCACAACAAATGGCCGACCGCCGGTAATCCTTGCAAGCTGGCTTGCAGCGCACCGCTGCCCAAAATCAGCACCGGGATATACAGCGGCAGAATCAGCAGCGCCAGCAGCAAGCCACCGCGCTTGAGGCCAACCGTCAACGCCGCGCCAACCGCACCCAACAGGCTCAATACCGGCGTGCCGAGCAACAGTGAGAGCAGCAGCACCGGCAAACAGCGTCCCGGCAACCCGAGCATCAGGGCCAGCAACGGCGCCAACAGCACCAACGCCAACCCGGAAAACAACCAGTGTGCCAGCACCTTGGCTAATACCAGAAGAGGCAGGGGGTGCGGCGAAAGGACCCACTGTTCCAGCGAGCCGTCCTCGAAATCACTGCGAAACAAGCCGTCCAGCGAGAGCAGTACGGCCAATAGCGCCGCAACCCATACCAAGCCGGGCGAAAGGGTTTGTAACAACTGTGTTTGCGGCCCGACGGCCAACGGAAACAAGGCGATGACGATAGCGAAGAACACCAACGGATTGGCCAACTCGGCCGGGCGGCGGAATAACAGCCGCGCTTCGCGAGCGACCAACAAGCTGAAGACATTGCTCATAACGTGCGCTGCCCCAGGTCAAGTTCGCGGTAACCGGCGGGTTTGACCGACAGCAGGTGGTGAGTGGTCAATACCACCAAGCCGCCGCGTGCGCAGTGCTGCGCCAGGTGCTGTTCCAATTGCGCGACGGCCTGCTTGTCGAGAGCGGTGAACGGCTCATCGAGAATCCACAGCGGCGGCCCGTCCAGGTACAGGCGCGCCAGTGCTACGCGCCGCTGCTGCCCGGCAGACAAGGTATGGCACGGCACATCCTCGAAACCGCGCAGGCCAACGGCGGCCAACGCCTGCCAGATGGCCTCGCGCGGCGCCGGGCGATGCAGGGCGCAGAGCCAGGCCAGGTTTTCTTCGGCAGTCAGCAGGCCCTTGATGCCGGCGGCGTGACCAATCCACACGAGGTTGCGCGCCAGCTCGGCACGCTGGCCACTCAAGGGTTGAGCATTCAGGCGGATTTCTCCGGCGCTGGGTTGCATCAACCCCGCCAGCAAACGCAGTAGACTGGTTTTACCGCTGCCATTGGGGCCAGAGACTTGCAACATCTCACCGGCCGCCAGACGCAGCTCCAGACGCTCGAAGAGCACGCGCCAATCTCGCTCACAAGCGAGCGCCACGGCTTCGAGAAGGGGGCTGGTCAAGGCATGCGTACCTAAAGCGGTTCAAGTCGGCAGTCTCCTGGCCGCTATACTGATGCACGTTGAATGCGTAGCCGGCCCGGACGGGGCGGCATTATACATGCCACGCCCTGCCCCCCGCAGTCGGCATTTTCGACAGGTTGTAACCCGTCAATGAGCGAAATCAGCAGCCCTCGCCCGCTTCCACCGACCCCACCGAGCAGTCGCCCGAACGCGCAGGTCAACGATCTGGCGCTAAAACTGCTACAGCCCTTGCAAGGCTTGCTGGCCAGTGGCGAGACCGCCAAAGCCGAAGTGATCGCTCTCAAGGAGGCGGCGCAGAATTTTCATCTACTGCTCAAGCTGACCCTGGAGAACGGCCGCCAAGCCACCCTGCAAGCCAGCAGCACACGCCCGTTGGCGCAAGGCACTGCGCTGGCCGTCACCGCGCTCTCGGAAACACGCCTGGCGGTGGTCCTGCAAGCCGGTGGCGACAAAGCCCTGACCAGCCTGGATTTGCAACAACTGCCAATCGGCACGTTGTTGCAAGGCAAAGTCGTGGCCAGTGAGCCAATGCTCCAAGGCAAATCACCGCAAGCGCTCTACAAGGTGCTGGTCAGCCTGTTGAATACCCCGCTGGCCGGCAGCAAGCTGGCGCTGGAAACCCCACTGGCGCTGCCCCTGGGCAGCCTGCTCAGCGCCCAGGTGCAAGGCAGCCAGGCATTGAACTTTCTTCCTCTGAGCGGCCGCCTCGACCAACTGGAGCTCAGCCAGCAACTGGCCAACCAGCAGAATCGCCAGGGCTCGCTGGAGGGCTTATTCAAGGCATTGCAGGGCTTGCGCGGCCAAACAACGCTGCCGGAAGGCCTGCGCGGCAGCATCGACAAACTCTTTGCCGGAATGCCTGACGCCAGCCAACTGAGCAGTGCCAAAGGCCTGAGTCAGGCGCTGGAAAACAGCGGCCTGTTTCTCGAAAGCAAGCTGCTCAGCGGCCAAGGCAATGCCCTGCCGGCCGACTTGAAAGCCAACCTGCTGCGCTTGATAACCCAACTGCTTCCCAACCTATCGAGCACTGCACCGCTGGCGGCAGCCAATGCCGGCGCAGCGCTGGCCCAGGCCCTGCCGGCATTTGCGCGCAACGTGCTCGGCACCCTCGGCCAAACCAGCGCCCGCCAACAGGCCCTGAGCTTTCCATTGCCATCGCGGCTGCTACAGGCCATGGAGGGCGAAGCCGATCTGGAAACCCTGCTGAAGCTAGCGGCGGCGGCTGTCTCGCGCCTACAAACCCACCAGCTGTCGAGCCTCGCCCAGAGTCAGGTCGGCCCGGATGGCAACCTGCTGACCACCTGGCAACTGGAGTTGCCCATGCGCAACCAGCAGGAGCTGGTGCCGCTACAGATCAAGATCCAGCACGACGAGCCGCAAAAAACCTCGAAAAACGAGCAAAAAGAAACGCTCTGGCGAGTCGAATTGGCCTTCGACCTGGAACCCCTGGGACCCTTACAGGTACAGGCACAATTAGCCCGCGGCAGACTCTCCAGTCAGCTCTGGGCAGAGCGCGCCAGCACCGTCAGCTTGATCGATGCCGAACTGGGCAACCTGCGCGAACGTCTGTGCACTGCGGGCCTGACTGTCGGCGAGTTGGCATGCAATCAAGGCACGCCACCGCAAGGGCCGCGAACCACCCTGGAACAACGCTGGATCGACGAAACCGCATGATTCCAGCGCTCTTTCATTCGTATAACTTTGTCGGCTGCGCTGCTCGCTTGCCTTCGCGCTCTACTTCTGAAATAAAACTGGAATGAAAAAACAAGCACCGCGCCAAGCCATTGCCCTGACCTACGACGGCAAAAACGCACCAAACCTCAGCGCCAAGGGCGACGACGAACTGGCCGAAGCGATCCTGGCGATCGCCCGTGAGTACGAAGTGCCGATCTACGAAAACGCCGATCTGGTGCGCCTCTTGGCAAAGCTGGAATTAGGCGAAGCAATTCCCGAACAACTGTACCGTTGCATTGCCGAAATCATCGCCTTTGCCTGGTACTTGAAAGGCAAGTGCCCGCCGGGTTTCGCCCAGTACCGCGACGTCACCCCACCGCTGCCGTTGCTCGAGGGGCCGACTCGCTGAAATACCGCCGCTAAAAGCGTTGCGCTTTCGCTATTGATCACCCTGAAGGCCATCGGGTGGAAGCGTCGCGAACCTGAAGATCCTATGTGCGTCTGCAAGGCCTGCAACATCGTAGGGCGGACATGCCGAAGGCTTTCCCGCCATTTAGGCCGCCGAATGGTGGACAAGGCTTCGCCATATCCACCCTACAAAAGCGCGGGAAACTAACGGGTTTTGGACTGGTGCAGTTTACTGACCAGTTCGGCTTCGGCCTTGGTCAGGCCACAGGATTGTGTCAGGTCGTCGACGCTGGCCCCCAGGCCAACCAACCGCGCCGCCTGGGTGAATGACAGGCTGCTGGGGTCACGCTGTTCCATCTGGTTCAACTTGTCCGGCAACGGCGCGACAGTGCGCCGTAGCTCATGCAGCTCCTCACCCATGCGGATGCTACCGGTGAGGTAGGCATCCAGGCGTTTACTCAACTCTTTGATCCGCAGATCGCGCGCCGCGTCGCGCTCGGCTTGTAACTGCAGCGCATGCCGCTGCTGAGTCGCCAGCCAAACACAGGTGCCGATCAAGCCCAGACACAATAGGGCGATGACGATAAGCGCGATCTCGAGCATGGCTCAGATGCTCTCCAGCTCAGACCACTCTTCCTCACTCATCATCTTGTCCAGCTCAACCAGAATCAGCAACTCGCCGTTCTTGTTGCACACGCCCTGGATGAATTTGGCCGACTCGTCGTTACCGACATTCGGCGCGGTTTCCACTTCGGATTGGCGCAGGTAAACCACCTCGGCCACGCTGTCGACCAGAATCCCCACCACTTGCTTGTCCGCCTCGATGATCACGATGCGGGTGTTGTCGGTCACCGGCGCCGAGTCCAGGCCAAAGCGCTGACGCGTGTCGATCACCGTCACCACATTGCCACGCAGGTTGATGATGCCCAGCACATAGCTCGGCGCGCCCGGCACCGGCGCAATCTCGGTGTAGCGCAGCACTTCCTGGACCTGCATCACATTGATGCCATAGGTCTCGTTGTCCAGGCGAAAGGTCACCCACTGCAGAATGGGATCTTCGGCACCCTGTGCAGAACTTTTCTTCATGTCCCTAGCCTCGTCATAAGCCGCGCGGTGCGGCGTGCGCGGTGCAACCCGCTTGTCATTACTGGCTGAGCCCGCCTAGCGGCGAGCCCATCATCACTCAATGCAACTGGCCGTTGACCATGCGCTTGGCCGCGCCGCTGGCAATCAACTCGGCCAACGCCGAGACATCCAACAGTGCGCACATGTGCTCGATCACCGTACCCGCCAACCAGGGCCGTTGCGTACGCTGGCTACGCCACTTGATTTCATTCGGATCGAGACGAATCGAGCGGCTGACCTGATGCACCGCCAACCCCCACTCGTAGCCTTCCACGGAAATCACGTACTGCAACCCCTGGCGAAAATCGTCGCGGTAGCGGTCAGGCATGACCCAACGCGCCGTGTCCAACACTTTCAGGTTACCGGCCTGGCACGGCAGTATGCCGAGAAACCAGTCCGGCTGGCCAAACAATGGGGTCAACTCCTGCCCAGCCAGCGGATAAATAGAACCCAGGCAGACCAGCGGCACGGCCAGAGTCAGGCCGGCGACATCGAACAGCAGGCATTCGAATGGCTCTTGCGCCCACTCCGGTCGACCTTGCAACTGCAGCTTGGGGTTAAGCGTTGCCGGCGGCGCGGGCAAGTGCACCTCGGCCAGCGGCTCGATCAGTAGCGGCGGCGTTTCCACCTCGGGCAACACCGGTACGAGCGTCGGCAACACCAGCGACTGCGGCTCGGTCAGCAGTTGCGCGGGCGCAATGGACGGCGGATGGGCATCGCGCACCTGCTCTTCCAGCACCGCTGCCTCGAACTCATCCAGACTGGTGCTTGTGGCCAACTCGACCGCCGCCTCTTGCAGCAAGCCATCCAGGTAAGACTGCAAAGCCAACTGGGAACGGGTAGCGGTGGCGACGGGACGGCTCATAGGTGGAATCCGCAAAAATAACCTGTATCCCTTATCGGCCACAGCAGCGGCAGACTTGAGCGATTTCGCTCAGCATAGACGCCCACCTCAAGCCACCTGCGCCGCCGGCAATTGCGCCAGCAGGTGCTTCAGCAACGCGCGATAGGCCAGCACACCACGGCTGTTGTGGTCGAACCGTGACGGCGTCAGCCCCGCCCGACTGGCATCGCGCAGACGCGTATCGACGGGAATATAGGCTGGCCACAGGTGTTCCGGGTAGTCATTGCGCAGCACCCGCAAGGTGCTCATCGACGCCTGGGTGCGGCGATCGAACAGCGTCGGCACGATGGTGTAAGGCAGCGCCTGCTTACGCGAACGGTTGATCATCGCCAGGGTGCTGACCATGCGCTCCAGGCCCTTCACCGCGAGGAACTCGGTCTGCACCGGAATCACCAGTTGCTGGCTGGCCGCCAGCGCGTTGACCATCAGCACCCCGAGCAACGGCGGGCTATCGATCAC
>TARA_R100001244_G_scaffold10046_3_pt1 | contig 16998 bp, 22 predicted proteins | sample TARA_R100001244 | Tara Oceans TARA_R100001244 (sample SAMEA2621564) | marine metagenome | biome: marine biome (ENVO:00000447); feature: mesopelagic zone (ENVO:00000213); material: "saline water (ENVO:00002010), including plankton (ENVO:xxxxxxxx)" | depth 790 m
AGTTGCGCTGCGGCGACTGGGGGAGTTGGTAAATTCAACGGTCGTCATGGCCAATGGTGACATCACTTGGCGGTCATGTATGAACGTTCGCATGACGGATATGCTCAACGCTAGCTCAGATATTCTGGCGAATGTGGTTAAGGGAATTTGTGACATTACAAATAGCCATGGTCTGATTAACTCTGATTTTTCGAAAGTTCGAACAGTTCTGAGCCAGAGGGGATTTTCGGCAGTGGGAATTGGAAAGGCCGAGGGCGAAAACAGTCTTGAATCTGCGCTCTATCAGGCAGTAACGCACCCGATGCTCGATCTATGCGATCTCAGCTCGGCCCAGGGATTGATCGTGCACGTTGCGGCTGGGCCTGATTTCAATATTGGCCAGCTTGAATCCATTGATAATCTTGTTGGTAAGATTGTGGGAGGCAACGCAACGGTGATCCTGGGGCTGAGACTAGACCACCGACCCGCCAATTCGGTAACTGCTTTGCTTCTTGGGACTGGCATGGCGACCGCGAAACAGTCCAGGTTGTGCTCAAGATTTTCTTGTACGCTTCGGTTTGGAATGGCTTTTTGATCTTTAGATAAAAACACCGCTGGTTAGTGGCCAGTGGCAGCGGAGGTAGCGTGGCGAATACGAAAGGCAACTTCTATGACGTTCAAAGAAATATGGCAGAAAGGCAAGAGGCCGTGGCATTCAGACTAATGGATTGTGCTTGTGAACAATGGCTCAATGCCGAGATACGAGCAATTTTAAATTCACCGGATACGAAGAGCCTTAAAAGTAAAAAGGGAGACTATGCTATCGGCGAAGAAGGGCGCAGGGATATTTCGGTCTATTCGAGAGGAAGATTAAGTCATCATATGGAGGTAAAGGTCATTTACCCTCAATATTCACAAAAAAGTGTGACCGACAGGCTTGGAACTCTAAACGAACAACTGGCCAAGATGCCGGTTGATGCTGACATGACGAATCTTAGAAGAGTGGGATTGGTTTTTGGTGTATGGACATCAATGAATAGCGGAGGCGGGAAGCCGGAGGCATTTTTCCGGGATTTCCGACAGGCCCTTCAAGACCACTTTGAGGACAGCCCGTTCAAAAATCCACACGGTTTCCGCAGCGTAGGAATGGTCGATACGGAGATCGAATGGGCGGGTGAACCTGTCAGGGTTGTGATGAAGGGGACCTTTTTCGCAGCTTCACATTCAGTCGCAAGTGTATGACTGATAATTTGCGGCAGCACTACTATTGATCAGCCAGTGCCTGCCGCTGGTCGTACAGCGTCTGGGACAAAGACAAAGGCATACGCCAAAAGGAAACACCCGGGAACCGGCAGTTTTCCTCCTCGTCTTCGAGAAACTCCAACAGTCGTTGATAGCGCTGGCATTGAGGGTCGGGCGGGAGATCGATGTAGATATCCCCCTTGTATGAGGTCACTATTGTTCCGGGGGAGCAATGAATGCACATTTCCCAAGCAAACTCGTTAGCCTCTAGCCACTGCAGAATCATCGAGCGATATGGAATGTTTTTCCAGGATTCGTCTGACAGGGGCGTTGGTTCTGAAATCTGATTGAACGAAAGAACAAGAATATCCCGCTGCTCCCGAACTCCGATTTCGTCGGTGGTTTCGACTACCTGTGGCACAGCTTCCTCCGATTCTCGAAAAAAGGTCGCGAGACCCACCAGGAATCATTGCACTTCAGGGTACGAAAGTAACCTGTCGTAAAGGCTGCACTAACCAAAAAGCGGCAGGTAGACAAACTCATAAGCAATCGATGCCGCCACGTAAAACAGCAGTACTGCCATCACACGGTTAAACCATGTGAAGAAAGCCGGGGTTGTGATGCGATTGCCCAGAAAATGGCCGATCAGGGCATAGCTTCCGGGTGCGCCAATGGCCAATACCGTGAGAGCCAGAGACCATAAAAGAATGCCGATTCCATGTATGCCCGCGCCCGGGAACTGGATTGTGGCGATGGGTAGTGTGGCAACGATGCCCTTTGGGTTCAGCAGTTGCAGGATCAGCCCTTGCCGATAACGGAGCGGGCGCTCGGTTGTACTGTCTTTGCCAAGCGTAACACTGGCTTTGAATATCTTGACGGCGAGTATGGTGATGTACGCGCAGCCCAGCATGCTGAGGAACATCAGGACATCACCACCGATGAAGGTTGATCCCAGCCAGCCGAATAACAGGAACAGTATGAGCATGGCCGAAGCCACTCCGAAATAGTATCCGGTGGAAGCGCGGGCGTGGCCGTTCAGCCCGGCATTCAGGCCGAGCAGGTTCACGGGCCCAGGCGTGTACATTACGCCTATGGCATAAGCAAAGATCTCAATCATGGGGTTTTCCTATTAGCGCAGGCGCCGGGCTTTATGAAGCGATGCTTGCCTGGTATTGCCGGGGCGTCATTCCGTAGATGCGCTTGAAGCGCCGGTTGAAGTGGCTCAGGTCCGCGAAACCATAGCGGTAGACCACGTCGTTGAGTGAGTCACCGGTATCCAGCGCATGGCGTGCCGCATTGATGCGACAGTTCACCACGTACTGATGCGGGGTAATACCAAACTGCTTCCGGAACAGGCGCAGGAAGTGGTATTTGGACAGGTTTGCGGCTTCGCTGATGTCTTCCAGTGCCAGATCCTCGGTTACGTGGGCCTGGATAAATTCCCGCGCACGTTCCAGCAGCACATCGGCCCTTCGGGTGATGTCATCAGCCTCGAACCGGCCAGCGCGCTGGGTTACGCGGGAGGCGATTTGGTAAAGTGCGTGTTCCTGTTCTATCCGGCTGCCGACTTTGTTGCTGATCAGCCGGGCCAGTTCCAGAATCGCCTCGCGTAGAGTCTGGTCCTGCATCAGGGTTTCGTTTACCCTGAAATCGGTGGCTTGTTCGCGGCCAGCAGCGGTAGCCACCAGGGGTTCAAGTTCGCTAACAGGAACATAGATCATGACGTAGTTCAGCGGGTCGTCACCGCCGGAACAGCCGTCATGTACCTCACCCGGGTTAAACTGGATGATATTGCCGGGCATGCTGTGGTGGTTGGCACCACCGCTGAAAAAATCCTGGCGCCCGGCGAGGGTAACGCCAAAGGAATGCTCTTCGTGCGCATGCCGGTCGTATGCAAAGCCATCCATCGCCGCCTGCAGTAAGGTCAGACCGGGCAGGTGCTCGCTTTTGACGAATCGAAACTGGCTGTCCTGTTCCACCACAATCTCCCGAAGATAAGGTTGTGACCCGATTTATCCATACTCTACCGCTAGGCTCGGCGGATATCTTGGACAATATTGCTCAGTGAAAGTCGAGGCGGCGGAGAATGCAACTCGGAGTGATCGCAGCTACCCATAGCAAAATGCGTCTCGAAGTCCTGGAGGCGACCGCCCCCTCAACATAGATCCTCAAGCCGTTATCGCGCGTTGATCGCTGGCCAGGCACAGAAAACCCGGGACAGATCTATTTCCCCCCTGCCCGCTCCCGCCGAACCAGCAGCACCAAAGCCAGCGCCGCCAGTGATCCCATCACAGCGGCGAAAGTGATCCCGGTCGTCTTCAGGCTGGTCATGCTCGCCATCAATCCCAGGCCGATCACTGGCACCGAGATAGCGATATAGGCCACGACAAAGAACGCAGACGTTACCGCTGCCTTCTCCCGCACAGGGCTGGCCGCGGCGATGGCGCCCATGCCGGCGCGGAATGAGATGCCCTGGCCCATACCGGCAATCACAGCACCGGCGATGAACAGCGCGAGGGACTGGGTGTATATGCCCAGCGCTATCGGAATCACACCGAGCATCAGGGAAACGCAGCCCAGAGGTAGGCGCAGTCTGAGCGGAAACGGGAACCGGGATAGATCTATTTCTTGGCTCTAAGTTCCAAAACGTGACGCCACCCATTTTGCCAGGAAACGCCTCTCGGGCCGGAAATAAAGGGAAGGCGCAGCCGCTTTCGCGGTGACACCGAGACCTCCCATACACAATCCCCGAAAAACTCAAAAGTGATCACGCCGGAATCCTCGAATGTCAGGTTACGAAAGTGCCCGGTTGTGTAGGGTGCGCCAAGTGTAACTGTGTCGATTCTGTTGAGGTCTTTGTCCAGCAAATGGATCCGGAGCGAGTCTTCGAATGGGATGTCGTCGGTCAGGAATACAAGGTACTGATCGCCATGCTGCACACAGGCTTCGAGAACAGTGCCCTCGAGTGGTTCCTCAGACGTACGCCCCGCAATGATCGCGAAGCTCGTCGCAAGTTCATAATCGTTGCCTTCCTTTGCCATAGCCAGGCTGGCGTCTTCTCGGATATGTTGCTGCATGTACTAAACCTTACCAGAGAAAGCTGGCGCCAAAGGCGGCCAGAGTGCCAGCATGTTCGGTATATTCGACTAATCTAAGGCACTGTGATCTGAAAGTGAGGGCTCTGTGGAAAAGGCGAACTTGCGACAGCGCATCCAAATGAATGCGTTGCGGTACCTGCTCAAGAAAGAAACCCATGCCAGTACTATCACGTCAGAGGTTTCAAACTATGACACCTACTGGATCTATTTCACTCCCAAAGAGCAAAGTAGTGAAGGTGAGGAGGGTGAGACCCAAGAAAGCGCTGACCCGGTGAAAATGCTCGTTGAACCAGAGGCAGATAAACCGCTTCGCGCCCGGCGCGTGAGGAAACTGAATGAGGGAAGACAGAAGCCGAAAGCAATAACGACAGCCATGATTAAAGCGGTCGAGTTTGAGATACGACATTTTTATGGTGAGACGGAAACAACCTACACCAGTCCCGTAGTGGCCGCCCTTTCGAGATTCTTACGAATCCACTGGCTACTCTGGTTTTGGCATAGATTTTCAAAAGCCAACGCTTCCCGAAAGACCAAGTTTCTGCGGGAGAGAAAGACCGTGCTCGAGGTTATAGTCAGGCTTGATGATGAGCGTCAATCGGGGATCAACAGTCTATCTGTCGCACGGGAGATTAGAGGCCCGGATTTGTTCCTTCTCCCAAGCGAAGTAAAGGCAAGGTATTTTCGCCACATCCACAGAATTATCGACTCATTGGCGTTCACTCAAGAAATCGAATACGACAAAAACCGTAAAACCTACACCCCTACTGGTAAGAGCATGGCCTCATTACTGGAATGGGAGAAAGAGCTCCGAATCCATCGATCACAGGTTAGGCGGGAGAGAATGATAGTTTGCCTCACTCTGGTCATTGCGTTGGGGACAACCGTTCAGGCATATCAGGCAATCTTTGGCAGTGCTCTATGATGGGCTGACAGTGATGCTGCCGCGGTGACTCGGAAAGTGTTATCTCACAATTTCTCTAGAGAGTAGTGTATGGATTATAAGTACTGGTTGGATTTCGCCCCTTCTGCGCTCTCGGCAATCGCTGGTGTGGCTGCGGCAATCGCTGCTTTTAATTCCCTAAAAGTTAGTCGCGAGTCGCAATCGATTGCCGAGCAAAGCGCACTTGCTATCCATCATGGCGAAGCATCCCGAAAGCTTGCCGATGTTTCGGAAACGGTTTCCGCTCAGACCAAGGGTTTATATCAGTGCGCAATGGACGTGTGGACCAAGTGGCCTAGAGAAGTTGAACGATCTGACCATCGTGAAGCTGGTGGTGCTGACCCACGTCCGCTCAGACACGTGCTTAGTAATGCCGGCGAGATGCTGGAGAGGCATTCAACCAATGACGGGAAGCAATATCATCGAGCTCGACACGATATTTTTTCCGTAATTCGCAGCGGTATGGGGAAACTATCAGATTCAGAATACCATAAGCTGCTAAAGGTCGCAGACTGTACCTGTATTGATTTCGAAGGGACTTTTGGGGTCCCCCGGAGAGATGAGAGTATCTCTGAATCATCGGCGTTCAGGTGGGCATACTATCAACTTGAACGGCGAGTTGGTGAGGAGGGCTGGGGTCAAATATGGGCGAATGCTTGGAAAACTGGCGGATGGCTTAGGACGTATTGTAATGAGTTCGAACAGCTGAAACCCGCACTCGAAAGGGAGCTTGAACTACTGGAGGTCGAGAGAAAAAGATTGCTGTATACCGTCTTCCCGCTCGACAGAAATGAGCCTCTGCATCGTGATTACAATAGAGCTATCGGCATCCTCGAGGGGCTGATAGGTGTTATTGAGTTGGATCTTTTTGATGGGTATACCGATGACCCCCATCCTGCCGACCTAATTCCGCTAGTCATTTCATCTGTCGCTGCGGCTATTATGACGGTGAGGGCTATTGATGATTTTGGGAAAACCGGGACAGATTTGTTTTCTACAGTTTCCTCTTGATCACTGCGGCGATCACACTTTCCCGCGTGGCATTACCTGGACGGCCGACTCGTTAATCCATTGTCTCCCAGCGCCAGCCGAAGTCCCTGGTGTGGTGCGTCCATGGATGACCTGAATATTGCAGAACAACGAGGATAACGGATCTTTTGGGCAGCTTGAGGACAACTTGGCTATTGCCGGAATTCTGGTTAGCATGACAGCGACAGGAGCCAGTGAAGGCGATCCTGCAAAAACATGGATAAATCTCCCTCAAGGACAGAAGGAGCAAAGGAATGAGCAAGAAAGTTGTTTTATTAGGTGACGTGGGTACGGATCACTCCGGATTCCCACCAACCCCGGTGATCGCCGGCTCCCCCGATGTGTTGATCGATGGCAAACCTGTTGCCCGTGTTGGTGATCCCCTCGCACCACATTCCAAACCCAAGCATCCACCTCATCCCCGAGCTATAGCTGCTGGTTCTGGAACCGTTCTGATCAATGGTATTCCTGCCGCCGTGACTGGTGGGGCGATTTCCTGCGGTGGCGTCACCATTGGTAGTGGCAGCGTGGTTATTGGTGATACGTATACGCCCGCCCAGTTTTCAGGTATTTCACCCGCCCCAGTAAAGCCCGCTTCGAAGGCGGAGGCATCTTATGCTAGTCGTGCTAATGGTGGAGCTATAGGCTCCTTATCGTCCCCACAGTCCGCAAACCCAAACGGGTTAGCCCGTGGCGACGGCGGTGCGGTTGCAGGTGGCCCGGTTGTGTCCGGTGTGTCTGCTCAGGGTTCAAAGGATCAATCGCAGGAAACTACTGTGGAACCGGGCTTTCATGTGGTTCAGAGCCCAATGAGCAAGACCACTCTGTTGGCTGCGCTCTATAGTGACGCTTCTGCGAAGCCTGACAGCTTTGACCGCTTGAATCCGGGCCTTGGCGGCCAGGTGTTGCCCGGTGAGATGATTGTGTTGGGTGATCCGGAGGGCATGGAGTGCACCCAGGAAGAAGCTGATTTGATGGAGGTGGCTGCGCAGGTGAATGCCAAGGTGCGGGCACTGGATCAGGACGAGGCACAGTTCATCGTGAAGTACTACGATCTGCTGGAGGCTATCACCTCGACAGGTTCTGCGGGGCTTGGGGCTGGGGCTGTCATGGTTGGGAAGCAGATTGGCAGCATTGAGAAGACGTTAAAGAACATTGAGCGGCTTCATCAAGAAAGCTACCGGAAGCATGGGCATCTCAACCATCCGGAGTTTTTCGAGAAGCGGCGGGCGCTTTTCAAAGAGCTGGATTTTTCTTTGGGAAGTGTGGCACGTCAGGGCATGTCTCTGGATGATGATGCAAAGTTGAAGCGGGCACTGGGGTTGTCGTCTAAGAGTATTGTGCATAGTTGGAAGACCGCCGGGGTGGGGGGCATACCAGGGTACGCTACGCACTACGAGAGGCTGGCAACGGGGGCCAGATATGCTCGAAATGTGGGCTATCTGGGAATCACCCTGGATGTGTCCATGTCTGCGCTAAAGATAAAAGAAGCATGCACTGCGGACGACGAGAGGGAGTGTCAGGTTGTGGCTTATAGGGAAGGTGGAAAACTGATTGGATCTTCTGGTTTTGGTGCAGCTGGCGGGGCTTTGGCCGCTGGCTGCACGATGGTTGCTGTGACCTCAGCGGGCATCGGTGGCGTTGCCTGCGTAGTTATCGTGGGAGGACTGGGAGCTGCAGGAGGTAGCTATTTCGGGGCCGGAGTTGGCGAGGCGACAGGTGAAATCGTGCGGAAATCGATACATGAATAGTGAGCAACTCGTCGCCATCGCTGAGGTATTGTTGGTCGTTTCCGTGCTTGGAGGATTTTTTCTGCTCGTTCTGATTTTGACCTTCCTCTTTCCTAAAATTGCGGAAGTTGAAAGTCGGATTGCAACACCCGGCAAACAACTGGACGGCATCCGGGAAGTTTGGGGCAATGGCCCAATAGGTCGCTGGATGCGGGTGGTTCATGTCTACTTTTTCTTCATCTTTCGTAACCTTCCTCGTATCGGTCCTAGGATCGAGTCCAGGATGGGCGATGAGGCAGAGGCGCTTCCGATGGGCCTTAAACTCTGGGTGATTCTGCCGGTATCAGTTTTTTTCGTTTCGATTATCGTGTCGCTTATAGCGGCTTGGTACCTTGGGGTGTTCGATTAGTTGAAGATTGTCATCGGTAGACGGCTCGTTCTGACCTTTATGGTTGAACTCACTGGTTAGCGCGGCCCAGCCCAGTCGTCCCGAGTCCCCTCGAATGTCATTCCCAAAGAAGACTGTTCAACTTTGAAGGTTGCGATGAACCGTCGGTCTGGCAGGCGGTACCAGAAATCTTTGGGTACGCAGATTTCGAAATACATACGATCCAGGTGATCACTTTCTAGCTGGTAGCTGCATGAATGGCGTCCACCGCCACGGTATTTTGTGACCTGGTACTTTACCGTTCTTGTTTCGCTATCCAGCATCGTCCAGATGCGCGGGATGGTGTAACCGAAGGATAAGTGAAGCACCGACCAGAGCAATAAGGGGCAGCTAATGAAGGCGAGGTATTTCTTGGCACGGCCCAATGAATACCACTGAGGTGCTGGGTTGATCTTTCCTGTGTGCCATAGGTAGCCAGTCCAGAGCGACACTGCGAATGCCACAAATGCCGATAGGTATAGCGCGATCGTCGCAACCTCTGGGTTGGGGCAGAAGTTTTTTGGGCCGAATATATGAGGCACCGCGAGGATGATAGGTGGCAGCAGAATGACACACAGAATTTTCTGGTGCCGATTCATGCCAGGTTTCAGGGAAGCTCTTTTCATGTGTAATCCGTTACAGTCAGGCGGCGTATTCCTTACGCTGTGGATGCATGGTACCAAACGGTTATGTGTGGAAGCCGGGACAGATCTATTTTTTGAAACCTGCGGTCGCCTGCACACCGCCATCCGCGAAGACGCCAGCATGAACCTGGCCGCCATTGATTCGTTTAGCCCCCCAGGCCCAAGCCCAATATATAGAGACCGATTCCAGCCCAGGTGAACAGTAGCAGCGCCCAAGGTAGACATTGGGTTCGATAGCGGATCTCGAATTTTGCAGGATTTTGTTCTGCGCTTTCGGTCGCTGTTTGGTGTTGTTCTTTTTTGCGCTGTTTGTCTTTTTCCCGGGCGTTGGCTTTTTGCTGTTTTTTATACTGATCAATGCCCTTTTCGATGCCCTGCGCAATCATTTTTGTCTGCTCCTTGCTTTGCCGGGGTCGCTGAGTCGCCTTTGCCATGGTCAAGGCTTCCTCCTGGGTTTGCGGTGACGGTGCCTGCTTTTTAATTTTTGCCATAGGGCTCGGCTCGGGTTGTTGGTGAATGGGCTATTATAACGGTTAAGATCGGCGTCCAGCGCAGAGAGGATTCTGTGCTTCAAAAGCAAGGAGAAGCTGATGCCAAGACAGGCCAGGGTGATTGTGCTTGGTTTCTCCATGATCAGCATCGTTTATTCAGCCAGGAGCTACGCTATTACCGTGCCATTGCCTCGTTTATATTCTTTCCGTCGTTGCCCTTACGCTATGCGCGCTCGGCTCGGGATCTTGTTTGCCGGGCTGACGGTGGAGCTGCGGGAGATCGTGCTAAAAAACAAACCGGCGCAGATGCTGGCGGTCAGTCCCAAGGGCACGGTTCCTGTTCTGGAGCTGGCAGGAGGTGACCGTTCCGAGAGGCTCGTTATTGAGGAAAGCAGGGAAATCGTCGAATGGGCGTTGCGGCAGAGTGATCCGAAGGGTTTGTTGAACACGGATTTAGTAAGCGCTAATGCCCTGATCGACCGCAACGATAACGAATTCAAACACTGGTTGGATCGTTATAAATACGCGGATCGCCATCCAGAACTCTCCCAGTTGGATTACCAGCAGAAGGGTGAGGTGTTTTTGCAGGCGTTGGAAAGCCTATTAGCCAAGAACCGGTATCTCCTGGGGAGCAACATCAGCATCGCTGATATTGGCATCATGCCCTTTGTACGCCAGTTCGCCCATGTCGATCGGGAGGTGTTTTACAGTCTGCCCTATCCGAATTTACAGAAATGGCTGAGGGATTGGCTGGAGCATCCAGTGTTCCTGCAGGCCATGATCAAACTCCCGTCTTGGCAGGAAGGCGATGATGAGGTGGTGTTTCCACAAATAACCGCGTTCGCAAGATCTTAAAAACCGTAAAATCCGGGACAGATCTATTTTCCCCCTGCCCGTTCCCGCCGAATCAGCAGTACCAAAGCCAGCGCCGGTATCTCGGCCCAACCGGGGCGCTCGGCCACTTGCTCCGGACGGAATTTTCGGCCGTACCAGGAACCGATGATGATGTCTGGTTGGCGGGCGATGACGTCTTCGGGGTTCTCGATGATGCGTTCCCTGGCGCCCGGCTCGGCGCCGATGGCGTAGAGGGTCTCTGTGGTTTCTTCGGTTAGGCAGACGATGCGTTGGGGATAGTTCATGGGGGCACTATACCGTGAAAGTGGGGCTTGACCACTCATTCAAATCGGCGTGATCGCAGACACCCACAGCAAAATGCGCCCTGGCATTCACTCGTAGACGTCCCGCAGGGAAAGCAGCTCAAAGTCCGGGGTAACGCCCAGCCCGGGTCGATCACTGAGCCACATGCGGCCATTGGCGACTTCCGGGGCGCCTGTGGCGAGTTGCACTGTGTTGTAGTTGTGCAAATCGGTGGTGTTCAACAAGGCTCTGGGGGATGTACTGGCGGCCAGGTGCGCGTAAGCCGCCGTCGCAATTCCACTGCCCCAGGCGTCTTCTACCGTCATGGGTATGCCGGCATCTGCACAGACGTCGCGAATGATCCGGGATGGCGTCAGTCCACCGAATTTGCTGACCTTTAGGGCAATGGCATCCATGGCGTCGTCCCTGATGCCGCGCTGGAGCTCATTCAGGGTGTTGAAAGCCTCGTCCAGTTTGATCGAATGCCTGGCACGGCGCCGGACCGACAGGCACTCTTCGTAGCTGCGGCAGGGCTGTTCCAGGTAAATATCCACATCCTCGACGGCTTTTGAAAAACGCAGCGCCTCGTCGCGCCGCCAGGCGGCGTTGATATCGCCGATCCAGAGCTCATCCGGCTGTTTGAGTTTGCCAAGCCTGCGAACCAGGTCAATGTCTTCTTCAACCTCATGACCCAGCTTAATTTGAATGTGGCGGAACCCCTCGTCGCGGTAACGTCGTAGTGATTCTTCCATTTCCTCTGGCTCGGCCAGTGGCACAATCCGGTGCAAGGGCATGGAGGGCGATTGAAGCCCGCCAAGCAAGGTGTAAACCGGAAGTCCGGACACCTTGCCCAGGAGGTCCCAGCAGGCAATATCGATGGCTGCTTTAGCCACGGCTTGGCCGGTAAGGGCCTGATTCATCCGTTCCTGGATGACTGACACTTCCCGCGGGTCCTGGCCGAGTATTTCAGGAGCGAGCAGGGACAGGCAGGAGGGAAGGCCCTCGGCAAACGCCGGCATGTAGTTGGGGCCGCAGGGGCACACCTCGCCATAGCCTTCGAGGCCCGTGTCTGTTGAAAGCACAACCACCGTCGTTTCGAAAGCCTGATGAGAGCGGCCACCAGCGAAGGCATAGGCTTTTCCAGTATATTCCAGGCTCGCCGTGTATACGGCCATTCGCTCGATACGCATAGACCACTCCGCTCTGCACCCATCCCTGATCAAGTAAATCTAGTTCAGCTATGTGGGGATAGATAGCAGAGCCGGTCGCCTTGAATGCCACGTTTGGCGACAAACGCTTCGGCGGGAGCCTAGTCCTCGTAAATCATCTTCCGCGTCATGCCGCCGTCGATCACGAAGTTCTGACCGGTCACAAAGCGGGCGTCCGGCGACACCAGGTAGGCCACCATAGCCGCCACGTCCTCGGGTTTGCCGACACGCCCACTGGGGTGTTGCTCATGATCGGTAGCGGAAAGAGGCTGCGGTTCAGAAGGCGCATCAGCCTGCCAGGCAGTGACATCTATCCAGCCCGGGCTGATGCTGTTGGCCCGCACGTCGGGCCCCAGGCTCACAGCCAGAGCATGGGTCAGGGCGAGCAGGGCGCCCTTGGTTGCCGCATACGCCTCGCTATTGGGCTCGGACTGCAAGGCGCGGGTAGAGGCTATGTTGACGATGCTGCCCCGGCGTTGGCGCAGGTGCGGTATCGCGTGCTTTGCCAATAAAAAGGCGCCGGTCAGGTTGACGTCGATTCGTCGTTGCCACTGATCCAGTTCAAGCATTTCTATGGGGCCAGTGTCTGGATCTGCGATCCCCGCATTATTGACCAGAGCGTCCAGCCCCTGGCCCCATCGCGCGGCCTCCTCTACGGCCGAGGCGACGTCGGGCTCGCGGGATACATCCGTGGTGATTAGTAGCAGGTTGTTCGGATCGCCGAAATCCTGTCTGCACGCGCTGATGGCGTCTGCATTCTGGTCCAGGATCACCACTCGCCATCCCTTGTCCAGGAAATGGGCGGCAACACCCTTGCCGATGCCCTGGGCGCCGCCTGTTATCAGTATGACCGGGGGTTGCTGTGCCATGTGTTCGGGCTCCTTTTGAAAACTGGGACAGAGCTATTTTCTCCCGCTGCACTCTAAATCTCTACAAGCCGCGGCACCAACATCAGCCCTCCACCCACTGCCAACATCTCCCAGGAACTGCTTGCAAGGTACGGGTACAGAATCATCCCAATGCCGCAGTAACGGGTGACGATGTTTTTTGTGCGCCTACCATACATGAAGTACCCGAATCCGATGCAGGTCCAGATCGGCCAGTGGCTGCAATTGAAAGGAGTGCGCATTCCTTAAAATTTCGTAACATGTTGAAAGATAAACAAAAAGTAATAGGTGGAGCAGCGTGTATTTCTGGTATTCTCAAATGGTTCATAAAACTGGCAAGTGCCTGATGGGAGGATGGAGAAGATGGTCTCCTTCCCGTCATACCGGGCAGATCAGACCACCTGAACAATGGGATTTATATCAATGAAAATGAAATCACTGCTCGTTTTTTTATCTCTGAGTGCCACCTCATTGGGGGCCGTTGCGGGTGACACAGCTGACGCCGCGCTAGGCGGCGGTATTGGCGGAGCAATTGGGGCTGCCATCGGCAACGAGGTAGGTGGCAGAGATGGTGCTATTCTCGGCGGTGCCGTCGGTGCGGCAACCGGAACAGCCATTACCACCAGAGATCATAGAGAATACGATCGCGACCATGATCGCCGTCGTCATGACTACGATGATCGCCGGCCTTACCTGAAGTCTGGTGGCCATTTCTGCCCACCGGGCCAGGCGAAAAAGGGCAACTGCTGAAGCGCGACATGCTGGCCTTAAATCCTGGATTCAGGAAAACTGGGACAGACCTATTTTTCGGGGCTTTTGATATAGAAAACGTTCTTATCCCGCACGCTCATGTCAAAGAGTTCACTGGCTCTGACGAGTTCGCTTAGCTTCTTGTATCCGTAATTCACGGGGGAGAAGGAGCTGTTATTTGAAATGTATTTGCCAACCTCGCCGAGATGGGCCCAACCATCGTCATCAGCCGTTTGTTCCACCGCAGTTCGAAGAGTCCGCACCAAGACTGTATCGCCTCGAAGTTTGTTGCGTCCCCATTTAGTTTCTACCGTCGACTTTGGGGCGCCGCCGTTGCTGGTATTGTCTGTTTCCTCTGGGTCTTCGCGCAGGTTCTCTGTGTAGATGAATTGCGAACAGGCGTTGACGAAGGGCATTGGAGTTTTGCGCTCGCCGAAGCCAAAAACTGGTAGGCCGGCCTCAAGAATTCGCATGACGAGGGGAGTAAAGTCGGAATCACTTGTCATGAGGGCGAAGGCATCGACGTTTCCGCTGTAGAGCAGATCCATGGCATCGATGATCATCGAGGCATCGGTAGCGTTCTTGCCGGTGGTATAGGCAAACTGCTGAACTGGCCGAATAGCATTCGAGTGCAGCTTTTCAATCCAGCCGCTCAGTTGGGGGCCATTCCAGTTCCCATGAGCATGGCGTACGTTCACAGCACCATACTTGGCCAGTTCCTGCAGAACGCCTTCAGCCGACTGGTGACTGACGTTGTCGCAGTCGATCAGAAGGGCGATTTTGTAATTGTTGTTCATCTTCCTTGAGGTTTCCTTGTTTCGGATGGGGACGTTGCATGCTATCACTCAATCAGTCGTTACACATTTTTGCTAGCCAAACCTGCACTCCGGGAATACATGTTCTAGTCTGATCGACAAGAGCGTTGGTTGTGAGGGTGTCTATGAAAAAGTGCGCGGGTGTGTTCTTTCTTGGCGCTTTTCTATCTGGTTGTGCGAGTCAAAGTGTTCAGACTGAGCTTGCTGCGGTTGATGATGGCGGTTCCCAGTCCTACTACGCGAGCGGATGGATCGTTCAAAGCCAAAAGGATGAGGAACACCTTGTTGAGCTTGCAGTGCATGAAGCCAAGCAACCATGGGAAGAGGTTACGGCAGTTCTGTATCTTGAAAATAGCTCGGATGAGCCTCTGACAGTCAGCATCAATGACATCACTCTCCAGCAGGACGAACGGCAGGTCTCTCTTAGATCGTATGCGGAGCTGGAGCAGCAGTATATTGGGCAGGCGCAGTCCCGTCGCACGGCTATAGCTCTGGGTGCGTTGGCTCAAAGTTTGAGCGCTTCTCAGCCGGCCACGACTTCGTCTTATGGTTCTGGTGCCGCTTACGGGCCTGGAGGCACCGTAAATTACTACGGTTCCTCAACTACCTATTCACGCGATCCCGCAGCTAGCGCTGCGGCTCAAGCTCAAATCCAGAGCAGTGCTCAATCCGGTATTGCAAATATCAGATCTGAGCTGCAGCGGAATCTCAATTCTCTCGAGGGGTATCTCCAGACAACGACGGTTTTTCCTGGCCAGACTTTCATGGGGCGGTTTCAATCAGAGATGACGGTGTTTGATCAACGACCGGAATCGTTTTACACGTTTACCGTTGAGCTCGGGGAGGAAAGCTACGAATTTACCTTCGTCGAAAAAGCGAGCATCGAGACTGACCAGAGGAAGCTGTTTTAGGTGGAAAACAGTCCCACATGGGGCTGCTTTCCGTATGAACGATGTGAAAATGGGGCAGTGAGAACGCTACACGCCTTGCGCTGCCATATTGAACTCCAGCGCCATGTTGTACGCGGCTCCACGCAAACATATGACGTGGTGCTCTCGATCATATATATCCATTTATCTCTCCCTGATGCTTTTCGCCACCTGTTTGTAGCGTGCGTCTTTTCCTTTGACGACAATATGATGAATAGCGGCTCGGTCAAAAATGTAGATATGCCCAAGACCGTGGGTCTCGCTATAACCTCCCAGTATGTCGAATGAATCGAGCGAATCTTTATAAACCGCATGGTCGGGTATATCGAAGGCTTCCCGTTGCTTGATCGCCATATCCCGAAGTTCGGGGGATAGAGATGGCCGAACATCTTCAGTAAAGAACGCACGAATGACTTGTTCAGCGTCGCCGGACAGATCAATGCCAGGGTAGAAGGTCTCGGCGTCGACTATTTCGTGAGACATCGTCCAGTCTTCCTAGTGGAAGGCCAAGACAGACCTATTTTTGGTGGATTTAACGGCATAGAATTGGCGAACGGTATCAACTGGATGTTCATATAGCACCCAGATAACAAGCGCAGCGACAGGCCTTATTATGCATTTGGATAAAGCAAAGAAGCGTATCGCAAAGCAGGTCAAGAAGGGCTTTCATGGCTATCCGTTGGTTTCGCTGGAATACTTTGGTAAAGCGCCGGATTCAGCCACCGAGGTCGTTGTTTCATTTACTGAGGAAGAGGGCGCCGATCCCCAGAAGCAAACGTTTGTAAGCGGCGGTGATGCCCGGGAAGATGAAACGATTCAATCCACCCTCGTGAAAATTATTGAGCGGGCGGATGCCAAGACGGTGACCGAGATCGAGGGCATTTCCACTCTATAATTAAAACAGACGTGTTAGCGCCATGATGACTTGTTCATGCAAGCACAGAGCCCCTCAGAGGTAATCTTGGCGAATAAGCATCTTTTGGAAAGAGTTACTTGGAGTTATCAGCCCATTTCGAAAAATATCTATCAAACAAGAGCTATCAAACAGATATGACGAGAAAGACATTAGGTTTAACCCGGAAACCCATTAAAGACGCCAAACCAGTGGCTGAGGAAGCCGAAGCTAAGGTTGAGGTTGAGGCTGATCCACAAAAACGTTTTTTAAACGGTGTGGCGATCAATCCAACGCCGGGGATTCGTTTGGAGTCAGGTTCAGAAAAGCTCACGGTGCGTGCGATGGATTTGATCACGCCGATTGGAATGGGGCAGCGAGGTTTGATAGTTGCACCGCCGGGGTCTGGAAAATCGACGATCTTAAAAGATATTTGCCAGGCGGTGGGGAAGGCGTATCCCGAGATTAAACTTTACGCGTTATTGATCGATGAGCGACGCGAAGAGGTCACTGATTTCAGGCGTAGCGTCCCGGCTGAGGTACACGCTTCTTCTTCGGATGAAAGTTATGCTCATCACGTTCGCGTTGCCGATGAGCTTCTTGATATCGCCCGCCAACAAGCGGGCGAGGGTCACAACGTCATGATTGTGATTGATTCTCTCACGAGGCTTTCGCGTGTGCATAATGCGGAGCGAAAGAGCAGCGGCCGTACTATGTCTGGCGGGGTTGATGCGCGAGCGATGGAGATCCCGCGGAGGTTGTTTGGCGCTGCACGAAACATTGAGAATGGCGGGTCGCTG
>TARA_R100001244_G_scaffold6593_8_pt1 | contig 16697 bp, 22 predicted proteins | sample TARA_R100001244 | Tara Oceans TARA_R100001244 (sample SAMEA2621564) | marine metagenome | biome: marine biome (ENVO:00000447); feature: mesopelagic zone (ENVO:00000213); material: "saline water (ENVO:00002010), including plankton (ENVO:xxxxxxxx)" | depth 790 m
CCGGGAACTGGGTCTGGCCGAGGCCGCGATCATTGCCGGTCTGGTCAAGGCGCCGTCCCGCTACTCGCCGACCGCCGACGCGACCGCGGCCCTCGGACGGGCCAGCGTGGTTCTGGAGGTCATGCAGGATGCCGGCGCGATAACCGCAGACCAGGCGGCGCGCACCGATCCGGCCTCGGTGAAACTGGCCCCCGAACCCCGCCAGAACAGCGTCCGCTATTTCACCGACTGGGCGCTGCCGCAACTGGACCTGCTGATCGACGAGAGCGTCGAGCCGATCGAGGTCTGGACGACACTGGATCTCGACATGCAGCGAACCGCCACGGCCGCGATCCAGTCGCACGTGCCGGCCGGCTCGCAAGGCGCGCTGGTGGCCATCGACCGCGATGGCGCGGTGCGCGCCATGGTCGGCGGCACGGACTATGTCACGTCCAACTATAATCGCGCCACCCAGGCCGTTCGCCAGCCCGGGTCAGCGTGGAAAGTCTTCGTCTATATGGCGGCGCTGGAGGCGGGCTATACACCGGACGATACGGTCACCGACGAACCGATCACGATCGGCAACTGGACGCCCCGCAACAGCGGCAACCGCTATGCCGGCGACATCGATGTCCGCACCGCTTTCGCCTTTTCCAAGAATACCGTTGCAGCGGCGATCGGCAATGATATCGGCACCTCCTCGATCGCCAATATGGCGCGCCGTTTCGGTATCACCACCCCGATCGACACCAATCCCTCGATGGTGCTCGGTACGTCCGATGTGCGGGTTCTCGACATGACCCGCGCCTTTGCGTCGATCAGCGCCAAGGGCGTTGCGATCACGCCCTTCGGGATCACCAAGGTACAGACGATGAAGGGCGATATTCTCTATCAGAGCAAGTTTGACGGCAGCCGCGTGCTCGTCGATCCCTGGGTGGCGGCCGGCATTACCGACCTGATGCAGACTGCTGTCAATACCGGTACCGGCAGGACGGCTCAAATCGGACGCCCCGTCGCCGGCAAGACCGGGACGACCAGCAGCAACAAGGACGGCTGGTTTCTGGGTTTCTCGAGCGGGCTGACCACGGGAGTCTGGATGGGCCGCGACGACGCGAAACCGGTGGGCGGATTGCAGGGAGGCCGGGCACCGGCCGCCGCGTTCGCGCAGTTCATGAAGATGGCGGTGGCCAAGCGAAAGGTTGAACAATTCGATACCGAGCTGGTCTTGCCGGAATGGCAGCTGGAGCCGGATGACGGCGAGCTGTTCGGTGCGCCGGAAGACGGTATCTATGTCGACGAAAACGGCATGCCGATCGAAACCGGTCGCGGAATCGAATATGATATGGAAGGTGGCGAGGCCGCCGATACGCCCCGGCTGGATCAGGACTGGATCGATTCCGTGCTCGGACGCGGCGGCGATCAGGCACCCCGCAGACCCGAGACAGCCCCTGCGAAAAAGCCGGAGCCGGCACCGGTCAGAAAACCCGCTCCGCAGACACCCCGCAACCAGCCGGAGTCCCTGCTGCCCGAAGCGGCGCGGATAGAACCGCAATAGCAGGACGGCTCAGGCGGCCGACCGGGATTGTTGATCCGCTCCGACCATGTGCAGGCCGCGGCCATGCTCCTTCAGCCAACGATCGGCCACCCGGCGATCCGATTCATATATCTGGTCAAGCAAGGCGTAAAATCGCCGGCTGTGATCCATATGTCTGAGATGAGCCACCTCGTGCGCGACGACCGAACGGCGTACATGGGGCGGCGCCATGACCAGCCGCCAGTTCAGCCGGATCGACTGGCGACTGGAACAACTGCCCCAGCGGCGCCGCGCGTCGCCGACCGCCAGCCGCGGCAAATCGGTGCCGGCCAGCAAACAGTAGAATTGCAGGTCATCGGCAAATATCGAACGGGCCTGGCTCCTGAGCCAGCGCAGGACACGGGATTCGACATGGTCGGCGGGTCCGCCGAGCCGGATTTCGTCATCGCAAAGCAGCGGCGTGCGTGCATAGTCCGGGGACCAGCGAATGATCCGGGGCTCTCCCAGAAACGCGATCTGGCCGCCGTCCTCGACCGGAACCGGCGGCACCGCTTCGGCAAAGCGTGCGTTGAGCCAGTCGGACTTTGACTGGGCAAAGCGCAGCGCCTGGTTTTCCGATGCATAGGTCGGCAGCGTCAGCCGGACGACGCCCTTGACCGTATCCGCCGAAACGATGATCGAACGGGCCTGCTTGGACCGCCGCAATTGCAGGGGATAGCTGACGCCGTCCAGATTGATGGCGGGCGTGTCGGGCCGGGCTGAGCTAAAAAGGCGCATCGATGATATGCTGCTCGAGCGGTCCCGCCTTGCTCTCGGGTATGACTTTCCCCCGGATCGACTGGCCGGCCGCGTGGATCGATTCACGATCGCCGGAGACGAGATAATGCCATGACGGCAACGGCAGGTCCCGGGCGCGCAATTTGTAGGCGCAGCTGTCCGGCAGCCAGTCAAATTCCTCCAGCTTGTTGCGAGTCAGCCGGACGCAGTCGGGGACATGAAATTTCCGGTGGCGATAGTCGCTGCACCGCGCGTCCTTGAGATCGAGCAATTTGCAGGCGATATTGGTCATGTAGATCTGGCCGTCGTCCTCGTCCTCGGCTTTCAGCAGACAGCATTTGCCGCAGCCATCGCACAAGGCTTCCCACTGCCCGCGATCCAGCGATTCAAGGGGCGCTTCCCAGAATGGCTGGCCGGACGCTAGCGCACCCATCGGCCAATTTCGTCCGCAACTTGCTGCGGCGTGCCATCGAAGGGCAGCAGGGCCAGCGGCTCCCCCTCCGGTCCGAACAGATAGGCCTGACGGCTATGGTCCACGAGATACTCGCTCGATTGCTCGTCTTTGCGGATATTGTAAACGATCAGATATTTCTTGGCGACCGCGGCAATTTCCTCGGGGCTCCCGGTCAGGCCGATCAACCGCGGGTGGAACGCAGACACATATTGCTTCAGCACGGCAGGCGTGTCCCGCTCGGGATCGACCGATATGAACAGCGGCTGGACTTTTGCGGCCAGCGCCGGATTTTCCTGTTCGGCCTGCTTCAGCCCCAGCATGATATTGGCCAGATCGACCGGGCACACATCCGGGCAATAACTGTAGCCGAAATAGATGATGCGATACTGCCCCTTGAATTGCTCTTCCGACGTTCTTTCCCCGTCCTGATTGGTCAGGGTGAATGGCCCGCCAATTTTGGCACCGGCGAGCGGCGGTTCGGCAGTGACCGAGCTGCTCCCGTCCGGTGCGGGATTGCAGGCAGCCATGAGTGCCAGCAACCCGGCAGCCACGATCATTTTTACATTGTTGGTGATATTGTTCATTACGCGGCCAGACATGGTCTGCTAGTTGATCAATTTCAACAGATAATTGATAAGCGGCAAAGACAGCTGATATTGGTGGCGACTCACCGGTCAATGAAATGGGGCTAAAAATGTTCAGTAAAGATTCTTCAGGCGCGCGCGGGAACGGAAGGTTCCTTATTTTTCTGCGCCATGCATGGATTGCTGTCGCGGCAATCTCCTTTTCCGTTCCGGCTGCGGCACAATTTTCGGACAGCTACAGTTTTTTGAAAGCGGTCGATGACCGGGACGGCGAAGAAGCCAACAAATTTCTCAATCGGCCCGGAACGGTGATTATCAACACCCGCGACATCTCCACCGGTCGCGGAGCCCTGCATATTGTTGTGGAACGCAAAGATTCGACCTGGCTGGCTTTCCTGCTGCAGAAAGGCGCCAATCCCAATGTCCGGGACAAGGAGGGCCTGACCCCGCTCATGCTCGCGACCCAGCTCCGCTTCGTGGACGGTGTCAGAATCCTGCTGGCCAAGAATGCGGATGTGAATGACACCAACAAACAGGGGGAAACCGCCCTTATCCGGGCCGTGCAGTTCCGCGATGCCGAACTGGTCCGCCTGCTGCTGGCCAACGGCGCCGATCCTGACCGGACCGACACGCTCGCCGGCCTGTCGGCGCGCGACTACGCCCAGCGGGACCGCCGGGCAGCCAGCATATTGGCCGAAATCGAAAAGGCCGACGCCGACAAGAAACCGGAAACCGAAGGACGGTTTTTCGGACCGGAAGGCTGAGCTTCAGCTATTGACGGCCAAGATCATATTGTCCTGATACAGGACCGATCCAGCCGTCCGAGATTGCGGCGCGCTGCATTGCCCGGCGCGCCAGCCGCATGGTCTCGGCCTTGCGCCGCGCCGGGGCAAGCGCGACAGTCGCAGCCGGGCGTATCATTTCCGCATCATATGCATCGGCAATGATCAGTCCGGTACGCTCGGGCAGGAAATCCGGCCCGTCGACCGGCGATGCATCAAATCCGGCCGGCAGGGCCCAGTAGAAGCGGTCGCAATATTCCAGATATTCGGTCCATTTGCCATCGCCCAGCAAATCACTGCGCGCTACCTTGATCTCGACAATGACGATCTGGCCCTTGGCATCAATCCCCATCAGATCCGCACGGCGCCTGTTTCGCAAACTGACTTCGGGAAGAACCATGATATCATGGCGCAGAAACATGCGGGCGACGCCGCGCGCCACAGCCTGCGCGCCGGTCAAATCTCCCGAATTGGTCAGCAGGTCAGGCGAATCATCGATGGACATCATCGGATACCGCTAGAACATAATGGGAACAAAATAAAGGCCCCCGAGAGGGAGCCTCTATTTTGTCGAACCTGCTCGCGGTTTAGCGATAGAAGATATGGTTGTCGATTGTCGCCAGGCGCTGGAGACGCCAGCCCGGAGAGACATAGCGGGCATGAAAGAACAGCGCGCCTTCGACCGAGCTTTCCCAGCCATCATTCATTGCGATCTTGGCAATCGCCACGGCATTGCGCCAGTGCTGATGGCCGGTTCTGATCGGAGGCATTTTTCCGCCGCGCACGAAGGAAAACTGTTTGCGCTGGAAAACGACCCCGCAAATGCTGTCCGGAAAGCGCGACGATTTGACGCGAGCCAGAACAACGCGGGCTACAGCCAGCTGGCCTTGCAGCGATTCACCCTTGGACTCGAAGTAAACGGTGCCGGCAAGACATTGCATTTCCTGATCCAGCGAACCGTCTACCGACTGTTGCCGCACCAGCTGCCGCAAGGACGAGGCGCCATCGTTGACAAAATCGCGGTTTGCATCCGAATCGCTTTCGAATTCGCCATTGGCAATCTTGTCCGATTGCACGACATCAGCAGGAATCTCGGCGACAACTTCCTGTTGCTCGCCAAAAACAATGTTCTGATTGGATTCGTCATTTGACAAAAGGGCCGGATCGACGAAAATCTCGGCTTCGGGCGTTTCGTCGCTGGCTTCCAACGCGAACGACGCATCGGTGACGAACAGGGCCGTGACCGCAGTAAGAGCAAGCGACAGGGCGCTTGTTGCACGAAATATTTTGCTCATTAACCTATAACATTATGCGGTGAGACCAGAGCAAATCATGACAAACCCGTCAAAACTGCAAAAAACAGACCATAAAACCAAAATGCGGATCTGTTTCTGTTCTCCCCGTCTGCGTGTTTACCGCCTGTCGTTTCTGACAGCTCAGCGGCTACCTGCGCATCAAAGTTGAGCGCCAAATATGGTTCCGGGCAATAAAGTCAAGTTTACTGACCCATTTCGGCGATGAGCCGTTCCGCATCCGGGATGTCCAGTTCAATTAACCACATATCCGGGTCAAAACGGAATCTTTGCGCGATGTAATCTGGTAATTCTTTATTGTTTTCAATGTCTTGTGGCCATATTTGTTGCCAATTGGGCCGGCCGTCAAGCGATGGCATATTCTCCAGGAGCCTAGGGTTTCCCCCCTTTTCTACGCATTGGATAAGAATTGCTCCGGATATTCGGTCCCCCTTTTTCAGCACCGCACCGAAACCGCCACGATGGGTTACCAGTCTGAGCAGGGTTTTGACCTTCATTTCCGCAGAAAGCCGCGGTTCAATCATCTTTTTTATAGCCTGGCAACGATGCGAGGGGGATGTGCGAGCGCATGAATGTCCCGGTACCACGCGCGATTTCGTCGCCCTCGCTGTCGATCAGCCGGGCATCGGCGACGAATACCCGCCGTTTACCACTAACCCAGCGGCCTTCGGCGGTCACCGGACCCGACTTGAGCGGCTTGGTAAAAAGCAGATTGAAAGCGGTTGTGAGGATGAATCGGTCGGAAACGAGACTGTTGGCAGCGTAAAAGGCGGCATCGTCGAGCATTTTGAAATAGGCCGTGCCGTGAACCGCGCCAGCGGCATGATAATATCGGTCGTCGACGTCGAAAAATATTCTGGCCCGGCCGGCTTCCGCTATTTCCAGACGGGAATCGAACAACCGGTTTATCGGTGCTTCCGCATATAGCCGCTCCAGCGCCCGGAAATGTTCCTGGGCGCCACCGCTTTCTGAATCCGTTTCACTATTGTCGGTCATCGCCAGGACTCAGGCAGCCTGCTGCTCGTGCTGTTTGTTCAACAGCGCGTAAAGCGCATCCCGGCCCGATGCGCCGCGAAGTTTTGCCACCATATGGTCATCGCGCAGGAAGCGGGAGACGGCGGCCAGAGCTTTGAGATGTTCGACCCCCGCCTTTTGCGGCGACAGCAGGGCGAATATCAGATCAACCCGTTTGCCGTCATGGGCATCAAAGGAAACGGGTTCGGCAAGACGCAGAAAGATGCCTACACAATGGTCGAGGCCGGGCAGTTTCGTATGCGGTATCGCGATGGCGCGCCCGAAGCCGGTCGAACCAAGATCTTCGCGAGCCGTCAGACCGGCCCGGATCATGTCGGCATCGAGACCATAGCATGTCTGTGCGATACGGGAGATCGTTTGCAGGATATCATCCTTGTCGGCAACCTCCGGGCAATCCCGCACGGCAGCGAGTTCCACTCTAACGGACAAGTCGGTCATCAATCTTTCCTTTTGGTCCGGCACGTCTCAGCCAGCTCAGAAACCGTGCCGGGATTCGGACGTCAGTGCGCGTCGGGTCGGCTATCAGAAAAACCTGTCATCCGACGGTTTCCAATCGATGCAGCGCGATCAGCGATTCGGTTCAACCCAGCCAATCGTGCCATCGGAGCGGCGATAAACCATATTATGGGCGCCAGTGCCAGAGTTTTTGAACAAAAGGGCGCTGGTATTGCGCAAATCCATCATCATCACGGCGTTGGAAACGCTGGCTTCTGGAATGTCGGTGCTGGTTTCGGCGATGATCGGCGGAGACTCGCCATTCATTTCCGTTTCTTCTTCCTCTTCAGAGGATTCAAAAACCCGGTAGGCTGCCTCTTCCTGCTTAGCGGCATATTGTGCCTGCACGTGATGATCATTGAGGCGGCGCATGTAACGGCGCAATTGCTTTTCGATCTTGTCGGCAGCCTGTTCGAACGCCTGATGGGCATCGCCGGCTTCGGCATCGGCTTTCAGCATCAGGCCCTGCATCACATGGGTCACGATATCGCATTTAAACTGCGCATGCGGTGCCTTGCTGACGGTAACATTCGCCGATATGGCCTTGGCGAAATATTTGCTGGCGATCGCATTCATCCGATCCTCGGCATGGGTTTGCAATGCGCCGCCGGTATCAACCTGATGTCCTGAAACACGAACTTCCATATTCATTCTCCTTCGCTTTCTGTACCGTCATGCAAACCGCGATACAGTTAAATCTCTGTCCAGAGCGGGTTATCGATTCCCGCAATAAAAATCTTGTGCCGCGCCAACTCGTCCGCATCCGCATGATGCTCTCGCGGGGCGATAAATGTTTTGCGCTCCGCCCGCGGTGATACGGGTCGCATACCGGCGACGGAGTCGGACCGCTCCCGATCGTCTGCCAGGCCCAGACCGATCTGCCGGCCACCCGTCAGTTCGATATAGAGCTGGGTCAGCAGTTCCGCGTCCAGCAAAGCGCCATGTTTCACCCGATGGCTGCGATCAATACCGTAGCGCGAACACAAGGCGTCGAGCGACAGCTTTGCTCCGGGATGTTTGGATTTGGCAATCGCCAATGTGTCGATCATGCGGAACCGTGAAATCGGCTTGTAGCCGCAAAGGACCAGTTCGGCGTTGAGAAAATTGAAGTCAAATTGCGCATTATGGGCAACCAGCTTGGCTTCACCGAGAAACGCGAGCAGTTCTTCCGCACCATCGGCAAAAAGCTTTTTGTCGGACAGGAACATGTCCGACAAGCCATGCACATTCTCGGCGGCCTTGGGCATCGTCCGTTCGGGATTATAATAGCAATGAAAAGTCTGGCCGGTTTCGATCCTGTCGATCATTTCGATGCAGCCTATTTCAACCATCCGGTCACCATTTTGGGGGTCAAAGCCGGTGGTTTCGGTGTCGAAAATTATTTCCCGCATAAGCATGATATCGGACTGAATGCTGGGTTACGCAAGAGATGCTTTCAGTTTCTGGACAAGTTTCTGCACCTGCCGACGCGTTTCTGCGTGCGGCAGGGAGGTGTCGATCACGGAATCGGCCTTTTGCCGTTTGTCCGCGTCGGGCATTTGCAGGGACTTTATCTGTTCGAAACGCTGTTCGCTCATGCCTGGCCGGGCGAGCACGCGGGCGCGCTGCTGTTCGGGTCCGGCCGATACCACGACGACATGATCAACAGCCTTGCCGCCACCTTTTTCAAACAGAAGCGGAATGTCGAACAGGATCAGGGGCTGGTCACAATTTTCATCGAGAAAAGCCTGGCGCAATTCTGCCACGGCCGGGTGAACCAGCTCTTCGAGTCGTTGCAGGGCTGCCGGATCGCCAAGCACCGCCGCTCCCAGCTTCTGCCGGTCAACGCCTGCGCCGGTCGTCGTTCCGGGGAACAGCGCTTCGATCTCCTCGACCAGAGCCCCGCCCGGTCCCTGCAGTTGATGGACGGCGGCATCGGCATCGAACAGGGGAACCCCTTCGTCGACGAACATTTGCGCGACGGTCGATTTTCCCATGCCGATCGAGCCGGTCAGGCCGATGATATAGGGCTGCTCCCGCTTCATCCCGCGACCAGCAGTTTTCTGAGCTCTTCATCATGTTCCATCGGCGGAGTCGCGCCAAAAAACAGTTCGAACGCAAGCGCCGCCTGGCCAATCAGCATGTCGAGGCCATCGACCACGGCCAGCTCCCTTTTTTTGGCTGCCCGCAGCAGTTTTGTCTCGAGCGGCGCATACACCAGATCGTAGACCAGCGCATCGCCGGGCAGGGGATCGAGATCCACCTCGAGCGGCGGCTTGCCGGTCATACCCAGCGGGCTCGCGTTGATCAGCAGGTCCGCCTTCGGCAACCGGGCGTCCATCGGTAGCACCCCGCCCTTGACCGATGCTTGCACGAGCAGGCCCGTGGCCTTCAATCCGTTGCGCGCAACGATCGTGATTTCGCCGATCCCGGCCTGTTTCAAAGCGAACAGGACCGCGCGGGCCGCACCCCCTGCCCCGATCACAACGGCATGTTTTCGCGACCAGTCGCTGTCGGCGATCGGAGCGAGAAAGCCGGCGGCGTCGGTGTTGGTCCCCATCAGACTGCCGTCCGCTTGCCGGACGATCGTGTTCATCGCGCCGATCTTTTCGCGCACGCCGCCGGGATCGGCAACCAGATCGAGCATCGCGATTTTATGCGGGATGGTCACATTGCAACCGCGCCAGTCCGGATCGGCGCTGCGCTGCTCGATATAGCCGGGCAATTCTGCAGCCGAGACATGACAGGCGCGATAATCCGCTTCCATGGCCAGCTTTTCGAGCCAGAATTTGTGGATCAGCGGTGACTTGCTGTGGGCAATCGGGTCGCCGATCACTTCGGCATAGGGTGTTTGTGGGAGAATATTTTTGGTCATGCCGGCAAATTAGACCGGATGCGCAGATAGTCCAGCAAATGCAGGAGCGGCAGACCCATGATCGTGAACTGGCTGCCCGCTATGGCCGAGAATAGCTGAATGCCCCTGCCCTCGATTTCGTAGCAACCGACACAGTGGCGGATATTGTCCCATTCCGACTCGACATATTGCTCGATGAAGCTGTCGCCGAGTGGCCGGACGGAAAGCGTCGCGCTATCGACATGGCGCCACACCGGAAGGCCCTGTTCCGCTATCACGGCCGCGCTGAACAGCTTGTGCTTTCTACCCGACAGCAATTTCAGCTGGGCGATCGCATCGGCAGGCCCGGACGGCTTGTCGAGCATTGTGCCATCCTCCAGCGCCAGCACCTGGTCGGCGCCCAGCACCAGCGCCTCGCCAATGCGCCGCGACAGCCGCACCGCCTTGGCCTCCGCCAATGCATCAGCGAGATTGCGCGCGGTGACGCCTTCGCTCTTCAGACCCTCTTTCAGAGCCTCTTCGTCGACATTCGGCGCGATGGCCTCGACCGAGATCCCGGCAGCGGTCAGCATCGCCCGTCGCGCCTTGCTTTTTGACGCCAGTATCAGCCGTGTCTCAGGCATCGGGAACAGTCTTCTGACTGTCTGCGGATTCGACATGCCGCTCGTTATAGAGATTGATGATCGCCGCTGCCGATTCCTCGATCGAGCGTCGCGTCACGTCAATCATCGGCCAGCCGTTGTCGGCGAACATCCGGCGGGCATATTGGGTTTCTTCCTTGACCTTTTCCTCGTTGACATAATCGGTTTCCGGCGCCTGATTCAATGACAGCAGGCGGTTGCGCCGGACCTGAACCAGACGCGAGGCGCCGGTGATCAGACCCACAACCAGCGGATTTTTCAAATGATAGAGCGAGTCGGGCGGCGGCGATTCCGGTACGATCGGAATATTGGCGGTCTTGTACCCGCGGTTGGCCAGATAGATGGAGGTCGGCGTCTTCGAGGTTCGCGACACGCCGGCCAGCACGATATCGGCTTCCTCCCAGTTTTCCCAGCCGACACCGTCATCATGCGCAATGGTGAACTGGATCGCCTCGACCCGGGCAAAATAAGCTGCGTCCAGAATATGCTGGCGACCGGGCCGGGCCTTGGCTTCCTGGCCGAGCATATTGGACAAGGCGTCGGTCACCGTGTCCAGTGCCGGCACCGAAGGCAGACCCAGATGCCGGCACTCGCGTTCAAGCTTTGCCCGGATATCCCGGTTGACGATGGTGAATATCACCAGACCGGGATTGTCCGCGACTTCGCTCAGAATCCGGTTGAGATGTTTTTCCGAGCGGACCATGGGCCAGAAATGCTTGATAATCTCGACACCGTCGAACTGGGCCAATGCGGCCTTGGCGATATTCTCGAGAGTCTCGCCGGTGGAATCCGAAAGCAGATGGAGGTGAAGCCTATTCATGCCCTAAGCTTTGTGATTTCACGGGGGATAAAGCAAGGGATGAAAGCGGGGATAATTGATCTCGCCATCTTCTTCCCCGATTCCGGCCAATCTGTCCACAGCCGGCGAACAATGACAGATTCCATCCACAGTCTGTGGATAGCGGGGATCAAATTTCGGAATCGGTTAAATTTGCGTTAACTGCCGTCTGTCAATCTGTTTGTATTTGCGGCGCTGGCAGGTTACCGCCTTTTCCACGCCCTATCATCAACAACAATCTAATATATATACTTATATAATATAATGGATGACCATCTCCCTATGCCGAATGAAACCCCATCCCCGAAAATCTTGCTCCAGACCCTGCTCGGCAAGAAGACCGCTCAGACACCGGTCTGGCTGATGCGTCAGGCGGGTCGCTATTTGCCGGAATATCGGGAATTGCGGGCGCAAAAGGGCGGATTTCTGGAGCTTTGCTATGATGCCGAGGCGGCCGCGGACGTCACCATGCAACCGATCAGGCGATTCGGCTTTGACGGTGCGATCCTGTTTTCCGACATATTGATCGTGCCGCATGCGATGGGCCAGAAGCTCTGGTTTGAGACGGGAGAAGGACCGCGGCTGGCCCCGAGGTTGCTGGATGCGACTTTGGCCTCTCTGGAAGGTGCTCCTGAGCATTTTGAAGCTATTTACGCAACGGTCCGGACAGTTGCTGCGCAGCTCGATGACAAAACGACCTTCATGGGCTTTGCCGGCAGTCCGTGGACAATCGCAACCTATATGGTCAATGGCCAGGGCAGCAAGGACCAGGCGGCGACGCGTCGCTTTGCCTATCGCGATGAAGCCGCTTTCTCCGAACTGATCGATGCCATCGTCGAAAACACGGTCATCTATCTGCTCGGCCAGATCGAGGCCGGCGTCGATGCGGTGCAACTGTTCGACAGCTGGGCCGGGTCGCTGGCTCCCGCGCAATTTGAAAAATGGGTGATCGCGCCCAATGCCGCGATCATTTCCCGCCTGAAGGCTGTCCATCCGGACCTGCCGATCATCGGCTTTCCCAAGGGAGCGGGTGCGAAACTGATTGCCTATGCAGCGGAAACCGGAGCCACGGCGATCGGACTCGACGAAACGGTTGACCCGGTCTGGGCGCATCGGAATCTGCCGGCAGATCTTCCGGTACAGGGCAATCTCGATCCGCTGGCGCTGATCGCCGGTGGCCAAGCACTGGAAGAATCGGTGCGCCATATTCTGCAAATATTCGAAGACCGGCCGCATATTTTCAATCTCGGTCACGGGATTTTGCCTGACACGCCCATTGAACATGTCGAAAAGCTGCTTACACTTGTGAGGCAATGAATGAAATTCTCTCGATGCTCTATCTCTGGCTGAAATCGGCCCATATCATCTTTGTGATCTTCTGGATGGCGGGGCTGTTCATGATGCCGCGTTTCTTCGTCTATCACCAGGAATGCGCCGCCGGTTCGGACGAAGACCGCAAGTGGATCGAGCGCGAGGGCAAGCTGCGCAAGATCATTCTCAATCCGTCGCTGGTCATCACCTGGATATTGGGGCTGTTCCTGGGCTATAATATCGGCGCGTTCAGCCAGGGCTGGTTCCATGCCAAACTGCTCATGGTGCTGTTGCTGACCGGCTATCATGGCTGGATGATCAGCTATGTCAAAAAGCTGGCCCGCGGCGAGCGGACAATGACCGACAAGGCGCTGCGGCTGGTCAACGAAGCACCCGGCATTGCCGCGGCGATCATTGTCATACTGGTGATCATCAAGCCCTTTTGATCGGGCCTGGTTGACAGTGAAATCACAAAGGCGTATTTAGCAGACAAAGCCCGTCCGGGCGAATTTTCATGTGAATCGAAGACAGCGACACGCTGCGCACATGCGGAATGACGAAATACACTCCTTACATATCTGGATAAAATTCCATGCATTTAAAAGAATTGAAGAAAAAATCGCCCGCGGACCTCGTCTCGATGGCCGAGGAACTGGGCGTCGAGGGTGCCTCCACCCTGCGCAAACAGGATTTGATGTTCGCGATCCTCAAGGAACTGGCGGACAATGACGAGCAGATCATGGGCGTCGGCACGATCGAAGTGCTGACTGACGGTTTTGGTTTCCTGCGCTCGGCGGATGCCAATTATCTGGCCGGTCCCGACGATATCTATGTCTCCCCCAACCAGGTCCGCAAATTCGGTCTGCGCACCGGCGACACCGTCGAAGGCGAAATCCGCGCCCCGCGTGATGGCGAGCGCTATTTTGCGCTGACCAAGCTGACCTCGATCAATTTCGATGATCCGGATGCCGTGCGTCACCGCGTCAATTTCGACAATCTGACGCCGCTCTATCCCGACGAGAAGCTCAAGCTCGACAGTCTCGATCCGACCGAAAAGGACAAGTCGGCGCGGGTGATCGACATCATCTCGCCGCAGGGCAAGGGCCAGCGCGCGCTGATCGTGGCACCGCCGCGAACCGGCAAGACCGTGCTGCTGCAGAATATTGCCAAGGCGATCACCGACAATCATCCGGAAGTCTATCTGATGGTGCTGCTGATCGACGAGCGGCCGGAAGAAGTCACCGACATGCAGCGTTCGGTGAAGGGCGAAGTGATCAGCTCGACCTTTGACGAACCCGCGACCCGTCACGTCCAGGTCGCCGAAATGGTGATCGAAAAGGCCAAGCGTCTGGTCGAGCACAAGCATGATGTTGTCATCCTGCTCGACTCGATCACCCGTCTCGGCCGTGCTTATAACACCGTTGTACCAAGCTCCGGCAAGGTGCTGACCGGCGGTGTCGACGCCAACGCGCTGCAGCGTCCCAAGCGCTTTTTCGGTGCTGCGCGGAATATCGAGGAAGGCGGTTCGCTGTCGATCATTGCGACCGCGCTGATCGATACCGGCAGCCGGATGGACGAAGTCATCTTTGAAGAATTCAAGGGCACCGGCAACTCCGAAATCGTGCTCGATCGCAAGGTTTCCGACAAGCGCATCTTCCCGGCGCTGGATGTCGGCAAGTCCGGTACCCGCAAGGAAGAATTGCTGGTCGAGGACGAGAAGCTCAAGAAAATGTGGGTGTTGCGCCGTATTCTCATGCAGATGGGCACGATCGACGCGATGGAATTCCTGCTCGACAAGATGAAGGATTCAAAATCGAACGACGATTTCTTCGACAGCATGAATCAGTAAAACTGCCTGATTGCCCCGATGATCGTCGAACATGCTATCTTGCAGGTCCGGCCGGGGCAGTCGGCAGCTTTTGAAGCGGCCATGGTGGAAGCCCGGCCGCTGATCGCCATGCAGCCGGGCTTTCGGTCGATCGAGATCCGAAAGTCAGACGATGATCCGGAACGATATTTGCTGCTGGTCGTTTGGGACAATATTGAATCGCACCGGGACGGTTTCCGCAAATCGACGGAATATCAGCACTGGCGCGCCTTGCTTCACCCGTTTTACGATCCTATGCCGGTCGTGAACTATTACGGACGATCGATTTTGTCATGATGGACCTGCTTTCCCTGTTCTCCGCCGCGACCGGTCTCGGTTCGATTTCCGATATCTGGGCAGCGATTGTCCATGATTTCTCCAATATCGGGTCGCCCGCCGCACTGGCCGCCTTTGGGCAGGTCGTGCTGATCGATCTCGTCTTTGCGGCTGACAATGCCATTGTGGTTGGCGCCCTGGCGGGCGGCCTGCCGGCGGATCAGCGGCGCAAGGTCATCCTGATCGGCATCGGCGCCGCCTTGTTGCTGCGCATTCTGTTCGCGCTGATCGTGGTGCAGCTGTTGCAGATTGTTGGCCTGGTTCTGGCTGGTGGCCTGTTGCTGCTCTGGGTGGGCTGGAACTTCTACCGCGAGATTTTCCACAAGGGTGAATCCCCCGGTTCGGAAGAGATTATTGGCGACGAACATAGCGGCATAAAGTCCACCAAGACCTTCTGGGGCGCCGTATGGGGCGTGACCGCCGCCGACGTTTCGATGAGCCTAGACAATGTACTCGGCGTCGCCGGAGCAGCGCGCGAACATCCGGGGATATTGGTCATCGGCCTGCTGCTGTCGGTCGCGCTGATGGGCCTGGCTGCCAATGTCATCGCCAAATATATCGAGCGCTACAAGTGGATCGCCTATCTGGGTCTGGCGGTGATTGTCTATGTCGCGGGCAAGATGATCTATACCGGGTTGCTGGGTGATGCGCAGACGATTGGTGTGCTTACGCTGTTCGGGTGATTCTATGAGTAATGATAATGTAGCTATACCAGCAATTCGGGGAAAAAATTCTGGTACCGAACTGCTCGAAGCTGCGCGGTTTCTGCACTCACATGTTGTCGGTAAACAGCCAGTATTTCAGCTCATTTATAGGATCATCTTTATCGCGTTGCTCTCCGGAGTTACAGCGTGGGCGATATTGGGTTCGATCACCGGCGCTATTGTCGGTGCTTCCATTTCGGTGTTTTGCTACTATTTTGCGATAATTATCGAATATGGTGTCCGTAGCTCGGCAATATCGGCTCTGGTCTCTGAACCAGAGTTTGTAGCAACCGCTGATAGTTCAGGCTTAACACAAACCCTTGCTACTCGAACCAGCCAATATCCCTGGAGTTCCATCGAATACATCGTGGAACGAAGGGATTCTGTTGTCGTGGTTGTTAGTGGATTCCATTTGATACTGATTAAGAATGACCATTTTGAAAGCGAAACTCAAAAGTCAGAGTGGCTGAAATCCATCTCGGAGAAAAGTGGTGTTGAAGTGACCTAACCCTTCATTTTCTCCAGCATCTTGCCCATTTCTTCCCAGACCTTGTTGATCGCCTTCAGCGGCCGGACCATCACCTTGAAGTCCTGAATCTTGCCGTCGTCGTTCCAGCTGATGATATCGACGCCGTTGACGTGGATGCCGTCGAGCTCGAGCTCGAACTCCAGCATCGCCATATTGGCCTCGTCATCGACAATCTCGCGGACATAGCGGAAACTGTCATTGCCGAGCACCACGTCGGCGGCGCTGAGATAGGCCATGACGATCGGCTTTCCGGTCTGGGGCGTGTGCACCACGGGCGAGTGGAACACCGCGTCCTCGGCGAGCTGGTCGCTCAGCCCGTTTTCGCCCTTGTTCTCGATATGATGGTGCCAGGCCTTCAGATTGTCGCGGGCGCTCATGCCAGATGCTCCTCGAAAAAGGCCTCGGTGCGGCGGTCAGCGAGGCTGGCAGCGGTCTCGTTGCGGCGGGTCCCGAACTCGGCGGCGAAGCCGTGGTCCAGCCCTTCATAATCGTGCAACGTGACTTTCGGGTGGTCGTCGAGCCCGGCGTGCATTGCTGCTTGTGCCTCGGCCGGCACAAATCCGTCGGCCGTAGGGATATGCAGCATCACTTCATGGGAAAGGGCGTGCTTTTCGCCCAGCAGACCGTCGATGCCGACACCATAATAGCCGACCGATGCCCGGATATCGGTACGGCAGGCGGTCAT
>TARA_R100001244_G_scaffold20931_1_pt1 | contig 16630 bp, 11 predicted proteins | sample TARA_R100001244 | Tara Oceans TARA_R100001244 (sample SAMEA2621564) | marine metagenome | biome: marine biome (ENVO:00000447); feature: mesopelagic zone (ENVO:00000213); material: "saline water (ENVO:00002010), including plankton (ENVO:xxxxxxxx)" | depth 790 m
GGGGCTGCCGAGCAGCGCCGGGGTGATGTAGTAGCCGATGGAGAGGATGAACACCAGCAGGCAACCGGCGCTGACGCCGGCCAGGGTCTGCGGGAAATACACCCGCCAGAAGCTGGCGAACGGGTGGCAGCCGAGGGAGATCGCCGCACGCATGTAGGTCGGCGAAATGCCCTTCATCACGCTGTAGATCGGCAGGATCATGAACGGCAGCATGATGTGCACCATGGAGATGTAGACCCCGGTGCGGTTGAACACCAACTGCAAGGGCTTGTCGATGATGCCCAGCGCCAGCAGTGCCCCGTTGATCAGGCCGCTGGACTGCAACAGCACGATCCAGGCCGCCACGCGCACCAGGATCGAGGTCCAGAACGGCAGCAGCACGAGGATCATCAACAGGTTGCTCTGCCGCGTCGGCAGGTTGGCCAGCAGGTAGGCCAACGGGTAGGCCAGCACCAGGCAGATGGCGGTGATCACCAGGCCCATCCAGAAGGTGCGGGTGAAAATATCCAGGTAGATCGCCTGGTCCGGCGTGGCCGGCGCCAGCTCGCCGAGGTCATCGATGCGATGATCCAAGGCGGCCAGCAGGTAATAGGGCGTGACGTCACTGGTGTTGCGGCGGATTACCTGCCAGTAGGCCGGATCGCCCCAGCGCTCGTCGAGGCTTTCCAAGGCATCTTTATAGGAGGCCGGCTCGCTCTTGAACGGCAGCGCCCGGGCGGTCTTGGCCATCAGGCTGCGGTAGCCGGCCAGTTCCATGTTCATTCGCTTGGACAAGTCGCCGACCGTCTGATTGGCCCGCGCTTCGGCCAGGTCCAAGCTCAGCGCGCGGTACACCGGCTCCGCGGGCAGTGCCTTGCCGTCCCAGCTGGCGATTGCCTCGACGGTGCGCGGCATGCTGTCGACCACTTCCGGGTTGTTCACGCTCTTGTAGAGCAGCGCGGCAATCGGCACCAGAAACACCAACACCAGAAATACCAACAGCGGCAGGATCAACGCCTGGGCTTTCAGGCGATTGAAGCGCTCGGCACGCGCCAGACGCTGCTTCAAGGTGGGGCCGGCGACCTCGGTCAGGGGTACGGTGGTGGCCATAACGAACTCCGCGAAAACAGGGAAACCAGGGAAAACTCCCCTCCCCCGCAAGCGGGAGAGGGGCCGAGCCAGGGCATGGCTTAGTTACGCGCAGCCCAGGCGTTGAAGCGTTGTTCCAGTTGCTCGCCGTAGTCGGCCCAGAAGGTCACGTTCATGGCCACCTGGTTGGCGATGTTTTCCGGGGTGGTGGGCATGTCTTTCAACAATTTTGGATCGAGCAAGGCCACCGCGTTCTTGTTGGCCGGACCGTAGGCGATGTTCTCGGAGAAGGTCTTCTGCTGCTCGGGCTGTACGCTGAAGGCGATGAATTTCTGCGCCGCGTCCTGGTCTTTCGCACCTTTGGGGATGGCCCAGGCGTCGAAGTCATAGATGCCGCCGTTCCACACCACTTGCAGGTTGCTCTCGTTCTGTACCGCGGCGATGCGGCCGTTGTAGGCCGAGCTCATGACCACGTCGCCGGAGGCGAGGAACTGCGGCGGCTGGGCGCCGGCTTCCCACCACTGGATGCTCGGCTTGATCTGGTCGAGCTTGGCGAACGCACGGTCCTGACCTTCCTTGGTGGCCAGCACCTGATACACCTCTTTCGGCGCCACGCCGTCGGCCATCAGGGCGAACTCCAAGGTGTACTTGGCGCCCTTGCGCAGGCCGCGCTTGCCGGGGAATTTTTCGGTATCCCAGAAATCCGCCCACCCGCTCGGCGCGCTGCTGAGCTTGTCGGCGTTGTAGGCGAGCACCGTCGACCAGACGAAGAAGCCCACGCCGCATGGCTGGATGGCGCCCTCGACGTAATCATCGGGGTTGCCGAACTGCGCCGGATCGAGCTCTTCGAACATGCCCTCGTCGCAACCGCGGGACAGTTCCGGCGACTCCACTTCCACCAGGTTCCAGGACACGCTGTTGGTGTCGACCATGGCTTTGACCTTGGCCATCTCGCCGTTGTACTCACCGGCGATGACCTTGCCGCTGCCGCTCTTTTCCCAGGGCTCGTAGAAGGCTTTGGTTTGCGCCGTCTTGTTCGCGCCGCCAAAGGAAATCACCGTCAAATCGGCGGCCAGCGCCGGCGTGGCGCAGGCCACGGCCAGGGCGAGCGCGGGGAACGTGAGGTATTTGCTCATTATTGTTTACTCCACTGTGGCTGGGGGTTGGTAATGCGCGAAAGGATCAGTGACTGTCCAACAACGGATCGAGCGCGCGGACGTGCTCCACTTGCCAACCGATCGGCACCACATCGCCCACCGCCAGGGCCGTGTCGAGTTCGGCAATCGGTTGTTTTACGAAGAAGTTGCTCATGCCACAGACTTCCAGGCGCACGCGCACGTGGTCGCCGAGGTAAATGAATTCCGCCACGCGCCCGGAAAACCGGTTGCGGCAGCTTTCGCTGGAGCCGTTCAAGCGTACGCGCTCGGGGCGGATCGACAGGGTCACCGGCTCGCCGGTCTGGCCGACGTTGACCGCCAGCGCCTCGACCTTCTCGCCGCGCGCCAGGCTGACCACGCAACGCTCGCCGTCCTGGCTGAGCAGGCGGCCATTGAGGCGGTTGTTTTCGCCGATGAAGTTGGCGACGAAGGTATTGCGCGGCTCTTCATACAGGGTGCGCGGATCGGCGATCTGCTGGATCTCGCCCTGGTGGAACACCGCCACCCGGTCGGACATGGTCAGCGCTTCGCCCTGGTCGTGGGTCACGTAGACCACGGTCACGCCGAGGCGCTTGTGCAGGTGTTTGATCTCCATCTGCATGTGCTCGCGCAGCTGCTTGTCCAGCGCGCCGAGCGGTTCGTCCATCAGCACCAGTTGCGGCTCGAACACCAGGGCGCGGGCCAGGGCCACGCGCTGCTGCTGACCGCCGGACAATTGAGCCGGATAGCGCGCGGCAAAGGCGTCGAGCTGGACCATCGACAGCGCGCGTTTGACCCGCTCGCTGACATCGGTCTTGCTCATGCCGCGCACCGACAGCGGGAAAGCCAGGTTCTCGGCCACGGTCATGTGCGGGAACAGCGCGTAGTTCTGGAACACCATGCCGATGTCACGCTTGTGCGGCGGCACGTTGTTCAGCGAACGACCGCCCAGCTGAATGACCCCGGCGGTCGGCGTCTCGAAGCCGGCGAGCATCATCAGGCTGGTGGTCTTGCCGGAGCCGGACGGCCCGAGCAAGGTGAGGAATTCGCCTTTGCGAATATCCAGGTTGAGGTCTTTGACGATCAGCGATTCGCCGTCGTAGCTTTTTTGCACGCCACGAAAGCTCACCAGTACCTCGTCTGCCGCCCCTGTTGCCGTTGCCTCGCCCATACCCACACCTTCGATTTGCCGTAAGCCGTACTGAGAGCCTAGAGAAGCCTGCAGCCAGCGCAAATCGGGCGGTATGAGAGATTGCTATAAGGGCTATGGAAGATTGCATGTAGGGATTGCCCTACAAAAACAGCCGCTAGGGTGGGTGGGCCGAAGTTCCGTAGGCTGGGTTAGACGCGTGCGCGGTGGCCCGCTCAAGCAGCCGGTTCTGGCGCGGCGTGACCCAGCATTGACGGCGCGAGTACCGACGCCGTGCTGGGTTACGCGGCGTGCGGAATCTGTGTCGCCTGTACCTCGGCGGCCTGCGCCGCTAACCCAGCCTACAAGGTTGAGGCGCTTGCCTGCCAAGCACTGCCTTGTTTCACGCAGAACCTTTATTTAGAGGCAGCACACTCACAAGAGCTTGTGTTCCAGCGCATAACGCACCAGATCGGCCACCGAATGCAGGTTGAGTTTCTGCATCAACCGCGCCTTGTGGGTGCTGATGGTCTTGCTGCTGAGCGCCAATTGCTGGGCGATCTCGTTGACGTTGGCACCCTGCACCAGGCGCTCGAATACCGAGAATTCACGTTCGGAGAGCAACGCATGCGGCGGCCGCGAGTCGGTCAGGCCGACCTCGAAAACCATGCGGTCGGCCAGATCGGGGTCGATATAGCGACCGCCGCCGGCGACCTTGCGAATCGCCGTGAGCAGCAGCGCCGGGTCGCTGTCCTTGGTCGCGTAACCGGCTGCACCGACCTTTAATGCGCGCGCGGCCATTTGCGCCTCGTCGTGCATCGACAGCACCAGAATCGCTGGCGGCTGGCTGAGCGCGCGAATCCGCGGAATCGCCTCCAGGCCATTCACCCCGGGCATGGAAATATCCAGCAGCACCACTTCGCACGGCGTATGCCGCAGGGTTTCCAGCAGCTGTTCGCCATTGCAGGCCTCGCCGACCACCAGCAGATCCTTGGCCAGGCCGATCAGTTGCTTGATGCCCTCGCGCACGATGGTGTGGTCTTCCGCAACCAATACCCGAATCACTCGCAGCCTCTCCTCTTACCGCCCGGCGATATGCCGTGGCGCGCTCAATTGTCCAGCGGCACGCTGACCGTCAAGGTGGTGCCTTCGCCCGGCCGGCTGTCGATGTCCAGGCTGCCGCCGAGCATCAGCACGCGCTCGCGCATGCCGACCAAGCCAAACGAGTGGCTACTCACCGCCGCGGGTTGGAAACCGCGACCATCGTCGCTGATGCTCAGGCGCAACCTATCGCCTTCCAGCGCCAAGCGCAGGTCGACAGTATGCGCGCCGGCATGCCGGATCACATTGGTCAGTGCCTCCTGCAGGATACGGAACAGGCCGATGGCTTTGGCGTCGGCCAGCTGCGGCAGGTTTTCCGGCACCTCGACCAAACAGGGAATCTGCGTGCGCGCCTCGAAACGCTGCGCCTGCCATTCGATGGCCGAGGCCAGCCCGGCATCCAGAATCGGCGGACGCAGGGCGCTGGCCACGTCGCGCACCAACTGGAACAGCTGGGCGATCAGCCGTTTCATATTGTCCAGGCGCTCGCGCAGGCCGGAATCGAGCTCGGCATAGCTCAGCTCGCACATCGAGGTTTCCAGCTTGAGCACGGTGAGCACCTGGCCCAGTTCGTCGTGTACCTCGCGGGCGATGCGCGCCTTCTCTTCCTCGCGCACGCTTTCCAGGTGCGCCGACAATTCGCGCAACTGCGCCCGCGACTCACCCAGCGCCAACTCGGTGCGCTTGTTCTCGCTGATGTCCCAGACGATGCCGTCCCACACCACCTGACCACCCTCGAGGCGCCGGGCAATCGCCTTGATGTCAGCCCAGCGTTGCTCGCCAGCGCGGGTGAGAATGCGCCCCTGCCAGTGCCAGTCGCTGTCGCTGGCCAGGGCCTGGTCCTGGCTGCGGTGATAAGCCGCACGGTCGTCCGCGTGCACCAGGCTGCGAATGCCGTGATCCGGCGCCAGTAACGCGGCCGCCGGGTAGCCGACCAGGCTCTCGCTGCCGTCGCTGATAAAGGCGAAATCCACCGGCTCGCCCGGCTGCGCACGCTCCAGACGAAACACCAGGCCCGGCACGTTGGCGGCGATGCCTTGCAGGCGCGCCTCGCTCTCCTGCAAGGCCGCCAGGGCGCGGCGCCGCTCGGTGACATCGGTGATGAACACCACCAGGTACTCGGTGTCGCGGTAACGCAGAAAACTCAACGACACATCCGCCGGCAAGGCACTGCCATCGGCACGCCGGCACTCGGTCTCGAAACTCAGCGGGCCGTCATCGCCGTGGCGCGCATGCTTCCACAGGTTGAGCCAGCGATCCATGTGCAGGCTCGGCTCGAAATCGATCAGCGGCCGCTCGACCACCCCACCCGGCGCATAGCCGAGCATTCGCTCGGCAGCGTGGTTGGCGTAGCGCACGTGGCTGTCCCAGTTAACCCAGAGAATACCGACGGTGCTGTGGTCGATGGAAAACTGCGCCAGGCGCAACGCATCCCTGGCCGCCTCGCGCAATTCGATGTCGTGCCGCGCGGCGAGCAGGCAAAACTCCAAGTTGTCGCGCTGCCGCCGCAGCCAGAACAACAGCACCAGGCTGATCAGCAGGAGCAGACCCAGCAGGATGCAGAGGCTCTGCCAAAAACCCGAAGAGTCAGCCACACGCGGATTACGCGGTTGCAGCCAGCGGGCGTGCAGTTGATCGAGGTCCTTGGCCGCAATCGCCCGCAAACCGACGTCGACGATCGCCGCCAACTCAGGCCAGTCGCGCCGCGAAGCGACCCGCAATAGCTGCGGCAGACCGATGTCGCCGACAATCGCCAGCCCGGCGAATTCGGCCTCGTGCGATAACCGGCTGAGCTGCGCTTCGTCCAGCACCGCATATTTCGCCTGCTGACCAAGCACCTGCAACAAGGCCTGACGCGGCGAATCGACCGCCTGCAAATGCAGATTGGCATGGCTGCTGCGCAAATAATCGGCCACTGCGCTCGGCACTTTCAGCGCCACCGGCGCCTCGCCATCGAGCTGTTCCAGGTCGACGGCGCCAGTGCCGTCGCGCGCGCCCACCAAGAGATGCGGCACACGCATGTACGGGTCGGAAAATAACCACAGGCGCAGCCCGGCCGGGGTCTGACTGAGGCCCGGCGCCAGGTCGATCTGGCCGGCGCGCAAAGCCGCCTCCAGCGCCGCCTGATCCTGGAAATGCCGCCAGCGCAACTCGACGTGCAGCGCCGCGGCCAGCCAGTTCATCAACTCGATATTGGCCCCGGAGAGGGTCTGCTGGCGGCGATCAAACTGCGCATACGGCGCCTGCAACAGCACCCCCACGCGCAACTGCGGGTGCGCCTGCAACCACGCACGCTGCGCCTCGCTAAGGGCGGCGGACGGCGGGGCATTGGCCGCCCCTACCGGCAGCGGCAGGCAGGCAAGCAACAGCGAAAAACACAACAGACGAATCATGCACAACACCGCGCAGTTCACGCTCAAGGGAAACACTAGGGCCTGTTGCCGTTTCATTCGCGGGCGCGATGAAACGGCAACAGACCCTATTCGGCCTACCTTACTCCAGGCGCCCCTCACCAGGCGAAGGCTCGGCCTGACAAATAGTCGCCGAGCCATTAGGCTGGCTGAATCACCACCGGCCAGGGTTATTCCGATGCTGCGCACTCGCTCCCCGTTACTGCCCCTGCTCTGCCTGTCGCTGCTGCCTTACACGCTGACGCTGCATGCCGAAGAACGTGCACCGACCAGCGCCCCGTCCGGCGAACAGACGGAGCCGCCGACAGCCGTCGAGCGCCCGCCCCTGGGTGAGCGCAGCCAAGCCGAGGCACAAGCCCTGACACGCCAATTACCGGCCAGCGAACAGCAGCAGTTGCAGGCCGGCGACGAGACCTTCCTCGCCCTCTGGCAGCCAGCGAATGTCGGCAAGCCGAGTGGCGCGGTGATCCTCTTGCCGGGTGACAGCGAAAGCGCCGACTGGCCGCAGACCGTCGGCCCCCTGCGCAGCAAACTGCCGGACGCCGGCTGGCACAGCCTGAGCCTGAGCCTGCCCGACCCGGAGGGCGATCCATTGCTGACGCGCGCCGCGCCCAGCAGCCCAACGCCTGACAGCGCTGAAACACCGGCAGACGCCAGCGCCACCGCGGATCCGGCTAGCGATGACAGCGCCAGCGAAGCGGCAGCCAGCGCCGCACCGAACCCCGCCAGCCTGCGCCAGGCGCATGCCGAGCGCGTGCTGGCACGCATCGCGGCCGGCATCGCCTTCGCTCAACAGCAGCAAGCGCAGACCGTGGTTCTGCTCGGCCATGGCAGCGGTGCCTATTGGGCCGCGCGCTACCTGGCCGAGCGTCAACCGGCGAATGTGCAGAACCTGCTATTGGTCGCCGCCGAACTGCCCGAGGGTTTCAGTCCCGCGCTAGAAGAGCTGATTCCCAACCTAAAGCTGGCCACCGGCGATTTTTACTACAAGGACCAGGCCAACGACCGCACCGCCGCGCTGAAACGCCTGCAAGCCGGCAAACGGCAACAGCACCCGGCGTATATTCAGGTCGCCATGAAGGCGTTGCCAGGCAATCGCGCGGCAGAACAGGAACAACTCTACCGGCGCATTCGCGGCTGGCTCAGCCTGCACTTACAGGCCAGCGCACCGCCTGCCGCTACGGCTACGCCGGCTGGTGCGCCGGGCGGTTAGCGAAAGCCGTGGCGCTGACGAATCAGCGCATAGGCCTGGTGCAGCTCGCGGGTTTTTTCCGTGGCGTCGCGCACCCGCTCAGGGCCGGCACCGCTGCCAAGCAGTTTGTCCGGATGATGGCGGCTCACTAGCCGGCGATAGGCGCGCTTGATCTGCGCCGGTTCGCTATTAGCCGCCACGCCGAGCAAACGCAGCGCCTCTTGATAATTACCACCGGCGGACGCCAGCGGCCCCTGTTTCGGCGCGTATGCGCTACTCAGCAACTCCTGAGCAGCGGCGGACACGCCCAACCACGTGCCCCACAGCAAAATCAGCTCGCGCTCGGCCTGGCTGACCCGCCCGTCGACCCACGCCATCCGCCAGCACGCGCGCAGCAAGGCTTCGCTGCGCTGCCGCTGACGGCGCAATGGCGCGCGTAAGCTGTCGCGCCCGGTCTTGCCCCGGGCGAACGCCTCGATCGCCCGCCGCTGCGCCTGCTCATGCAACCCCAAGCGCTGCATCTCGGCTCGCGCCTGCTGAATGTGCGCCTGCGACACACGCCCTTCGCACTTGGCCAAGCGCCCCAGCAGGATAAACAGCAAGGCCTCGTCATCCGCCGCCGGCGCGCCACCCAGGCGCTCGCGCAATACGGCCCAGCTATGCAAGCGCCAGCGGCGGTCCAGTACCTGCCCCAGCAGCCCGCCCAGCAGTGCCCCCGGAATGCTGGCCACGGCCAACCCGGCAACCGCGCCAAGCAGAGTCGCCGGCCAGAGCATCTCAGTGCCCCTGTGCGAGCAGACGCTCGACATCGGCCAGACGTTCGTGGGTGCCGACATCGACCCAGCAACCGCCAAAACGCTCACCGCCGACCAGGCCGTCGGCCATCGCCCGACGCAGCAGAGGCGCCAACTTGAACGCTTCGGCCTGGCAGCCGGCAAACAAGCTCGGCGACAGCACGGCGATGCCGCTGTAGGTCAGGTTGGCGTGCTCCGCCTGGGCGTCACGCACCTGCCCGTCGTCCAGGTAGAAATCACCTGCGTGGTGATGCACCGGGTTGTCGACCAAGACCAGATGGGCCAAGCCTGTCAGCGCACGCTGCAGGCGGGCAAAGGGGTAGTCGGTGAAAATATCGCCGTTGACCACCAGAAACGGTGCGTCGCCGAGCAAGGGCAGCGCGCGAAAAATCCCGCCACCGGTTTCCAGCGGCTCGCCCTCGGCCGAGTAGCTGATGCGCACACCGAAGCGCGCGCCGTCGCCAAGGTAATCCTCGATCTGCTGCCCCAGCCAGGCATGGTTGATCACCAGCTCATGGAACCCGGCAGCCGCCAGGGCGCGCACGTGGTACTCGATCAACGGCACACCGGCGGCGCGCACCAGCGGCTTGGGGGTGTGCAAGGTCAGCGGGCGCAGGCGCTCGCCCTTGCCGGCGGCCAAAATCATCGCCTTCATGCCGGCACCACCGCGCCCTTGGGCAAACTGGCGAATAATTCGGCCAGCTCAGCCAACTCCGGACGCCGCGCCAGCACCGCGTCTATATAAGTGAAGAAGCGCGGCACGTCGCCGAGGTACTTGGGTTTGCCGTCGCGGTGGCAGATGCGCGCGAAGATGCCGATCACCTTGAGGTGACGCTGCACGCCCATCAGGTCGCTGGCCCGCAGAAAGTCCTCCAGCTCGGCCTGCACCGGAATACCGACGACCTGCGCCTGGCGCCAATAGGCTTCAAGCCAGCCACGCACCCGCCCCTCGGACCAACTGAGAAAAGCATCCTTGAACAAGCACGTGACGTCGTAGGTCACCGGCCCATACACCGCATCCTGAAAATCCAGCACCCCAGGGTTCGGCTCGCTGAGCATCAGGTTGCGCGGCATGTAGTCGCGATGCACCAGCACCTTGGGCTGCGCGAGAGCACTGTCGATCAGCAGCCGGCAGACCCGCTGCCACGCCGCTTGCTGCGCCGCGTTCAGCTCAACGCCCAGGTGACGCTGCACATACCACTCGGGAAACAACTGCAACTCACGACGCAACAACGCCTCGTCGTAGCTTGGCAGCGGCGCGCTCATCGGCAGTTGCTGAAACGCCAGCAACGCTTGCTGCGCATCGGCGAACAAGCGATCGGCATTGCGCTCATCGATCACATCCAGGTAGGTCTGCCGGCCCAGATCATTGAGCAGGAGAAAGCCGCGCGCCAGATCCGCCGCGAGAATCTGCGGCACATTCACCTGGGCGGCGGCGAGCAGTTCGGCGACCTGGACGAATGGCCGGCAGTCCTCTTGAGGCGGCGGCGCATCCATCACGATCAGGCTGCGCTCGGCGCCCTGCCAACGGAAATAACGACGAAAGCTGGCATCGCTGCTGGCGGACGTCAGGCTGGCGTGTGGCACCGCCCCCCAGCCGCGTGCAGCGAACAGTGCCGGTAGTTGTTGGTCGAGCCATTCATTGAGCAGTTGCAGGCGTACATCTTCATCAGGCATTACAAGGGTCTCCGACGGCGCTAGCCGTTGCGCGGGTCATGCTTTATTATCCAGCATCTTTTTCAGCCCATCGAGTGGCGTGCGGCCCCTGGGCCGATGGCGCGCAGGAAGCCCGGAAAAATAAGATGGCAGTAAAATACCCCGCGTTTCGTAAAAAATTCCCACTTCTGGTAACTGGCGGCCTTCTGGCCCTCCAGCCTATCGCAGGTTCATTGGCAATTGCTGCCGAGCAGTATGACTGCCAGGTGTCGGCGTCGGGTGGTTGGGCGTGCGCGCCGAAAACCAGTAGCGCGGCCGTGCCTGCGCGGCCCGTGCACAGTGGCGCCGCCGTCAGCTCAAGCGGCGCGGCCAGCACTGAAAAAAGTGCTGTCGACAAAACCGCCAGCACCACCCTGGTCACCGAAAGTGGCGGCAAGGGCCTGGCTTCGCGCAGTGCCGACTACAGCCACCTGGACTGGGTGCCACGCGAGCAACTGAGCGCCGCGCAGTTGGCGGAAGTCGGCCCGTATTGCGCCGGTGCCTACATCGAGCCGAGTCGCCCAGGCATGAACGACAAAACGCCGATGAGCCAAGCGCCGCTGTTCGTTTCCGCCAAGGCTTCGCGCTATGAGCAGGAACAGCAAGTGGCAACCTTGGCCGGCGATGTCGTGCTGCGCCAAGCCGGCATGCAAGTCGAGGCCGACGAAGCCAACCTGCGCCAGGCAGAAAACCGTGGCGAACTGATCGGTAACGTGCGCCTGCGCGACCAGGGCATGCTGGTCGTTGGCGATCGCGCCGAGTTGCAACTGGATAACGGCGAAGCACAAGTCGATAACGCCGAATACGTGCTGCACAAAGGCCACATACGCGGTAGCGCGCTCTATGCCAAACGCGAAGAAAGCGCAATTATCCGCCTGAAAGACGGCACGTACACCAGTTGCGAACCAGGCAGCAACAGCTGGCACCTGAGGGGCAACAACATCACCCTGAACCCGGCGACCGGCTTCGGCACGGCCACCAACGTGACCTTGCGGGTGAAAGACTTCCCGGTGTTCTACACCCCCTACATCTATTTCCCGATCGACGACCGTCGCCAGTCCGGCTTCCTGCCGCCGAGCATCGGCAGCTCCAGCGATAACGGCCTGACCCTGCAAACGCCGTACTACTTCAACCTGGCACCGAACTACGATGCCACGCTGTACCCCACCTACATGAGCGACCGTGGCCTGCTGATGGAAGGCGAGTTCCGCTACCTGACCAAAAGCAGTGAAGGTCAGCTGGGCGCCGCCTACCTCGACGACAGCAACGACGACCGCAAGCTGCAATCGGAATACGAAGACCAGCGCTGGCTCTATAGCTGGAAACACCGTGGCGGCCTCGACTCGCGCCTGCTGGCCGAAGTCGACTACACCGACATCAGCGACCCGTACTACTTCCAGGACCTGAGTACCGACCTGGGTATCGACACCACGACCTATGTCAACCAGCGCGGCACCCTGACCTACCGCGGCAATGGCTACACGGCGCGCTTGAACGCGCATGCCTATGAGCTGGCCAATATCACCGATATCACGCCGTACGACCGCCTGCCGCAGATTACCCTGGATGGCCGCCTACCGTTCCAGCCGGGCGGCTTGAACTTTGCCTATGGCACTGAGCTGGTACGTTTCGATCGCGACCTGCGCAGTGGATTCTTCACCGACGAAAACGGGAACACTGGCACAGAAGAGTTCCGCTGGTACGACGACCGCCTGCGTGGCCTGGCTCGTGCCAACGGTGAACGCCTGCACCTCGAACCTGCGGTCAGCCTGCCGCTGAACTGGAGCTGGGGCTTCCTCAAGCCACAGGTCAAGTACCTGCACACCAATTACGACCTGAGCCTCGATCAGCAGGGCAAGACCAGCCTGCTCGCCGAACAGGAGTTCAACAACAGCCAGGATCGCGGCGTACCGATCTTCAGCGTCGACAGCGGCCTGTACTTCGACCGTGAGACCCAATGGTTTGGCAAGTCCTATCGCCAGACCCTGGAACCGCGCCTGTTCTACCTCTATGTCCCCGAGGAAGATCAGACCGATATCCCGCTATTCGACACGGGCGAAAGCACCTTTAACTACTCGTCGTTGTGGCGGGAAAACCGCTTCTCCGGCAAAGACCGGATTGGCGACGAAAACAAGCTGTCGCTGGGCGTCACCAACCGCTGGATCGAAAGCAACGGCTTCGAACGCCAACGCTTCAGCATTGGCCAGGCCTTCTACTTCGAAGATCGCAAGGTGACTTTGCCTGACAGCTTCAGCGGCAGGCCCGGCACATCACCACTCAGTGATCGCGCAGACTACCAGTCATCGGTCTCGCCTTACGCACTTGAATATATGTACCGTTTCAACCGCGACTGGCGCCTGAGTTCAGATTTCAACTGGGACCCGGACACCCATCGCACCCGCTCGGGTAGTGCAATGTTCCACTACCAGCCGGAAGACAACCCGAACAAGGTAGTCAACGCCGGGTATCGCTACCGCAACGACACCGTGCGCTTTGATCAGACCACCGGCGACTGGGTGGTTGGCGGCGGCGACTACGGCACGCCAGGCAGTCCCAACTTCATCAAGGACTACTACAAGATCAGCCAGCACGATTTCTCGGTTATCTGGCCAATCGTGCCGAAATGGAGCGTGATTTCCCGCTGGCAGTACGATTACGGCCGCAACCGCACGCTGGAGGCTTTCGGTGGTTTCGAATACGACAGTTGCTGCTGGAAGCTACGCCTGATCAACCGCTACTGGATCGACTACGACGAAGTCAGCCTCAACCCGGCACTGAATGACGAGCCGGACCGCGGTATTTTCCTGCAAATCGTCCTCAAAGGCCTGGGCGGCGTGGTGGGTAACAAGACTGAGACTTTCCTCGACCAAGGCATTCAAGGTTATCGTGAACGTGAAGATCAAGCTTTCTGATTGCGTGCGCCCGCTGCTGTTGGGCGCGCTGTTTCTGGGTACTGCGGCCCAGGCCGAAGTACAACCGCTCAACCGCGTCGTGGCTATCGTCGACAACGATGTGATCATGCAGAGCCAGCTCGATTCGCGCCTGCGCGAGGTGCAGCAAACCATCACCAAACGCGGCGCGGCACTGCCGCCGGAGCATGTGCTCAGCCAACAAGTGCTGGAACGTCTGATCATCGAGAACATCCAGCTGCAAATCGGTGACCGTTCAGGCATCCGCATCACCGATGAAGAGCTCAACCAGGCGATCGGCACTATTGCCCAGCGTAATGGCATGAGCCTCGAGCAGTTCCGCGCCGCCCTGGCCCAGGACGGTTTGTCCTATGTCGATGCGCGCGACCAAGTACGCCGTGAAATGGTCATCAGCCGCGTGCGCCAGCGACGCGTGGCCGAGCGCATCCAGGTGACCGACCAGGAAGTGAAAAACTTCCTCGCCTCCGACCTGGGCAAGATGCAGCTGTCGGAAGAGTTCCGCCTGGCCAACATCCTCATTCCGATTCCTGAGGGTTCCTCTGCCGAGGCCATTCAGGCTGCCGAGCGTCAGGCCCAGGAGCTTTACCAACAACTGCAACAGGGTGCCGACTTCGCCCAGCTGGCGATTGCCCGCTCGGCCAGCGAAACAGCCCTGGAAGGCGGTGAAATGGGCTGGCGCAAAGCCGCACAACTGCCGCCACCGTTCGACGCCATGCTTGGCGCGCTGTCGGTCGGCGAGGTCACCGAACCGATGCGTACGCCGACCGGCTTCATCATGCTCAAGTTGCTGGAGAAACGCGGCGGCGAAACCCAGGTACGTGACGAGGTGAATGTCCGTCACATCCTGATCAAGCCCAGCGAAATCCGCAGCGAAGCCGAGACCAAGCGCCTGACCGAACGCCTCTACGAGCGCATTCAAGCGGGCGAAGATTTCGCCGAACTGGCGAAAAGCTACTCCGAAGACCCGGGCTCGGCCCTCAACGGCGGTACGTTGAACTGGATCGACCCCAACGCGCTGGTGCCGGAATTCCGCGAAGTGATGAACAACACCGCCAGCGGCGAAATTTCCAAGCCGTTCCAGAGCCCCTTCGGCTGGCATGTACTGCAAGTCATAGGTCGCCGCGCCACGGACAGCAGCGCGCAGTTCCGCGAGCAACAGGCGCTGAACGTGCTGCGTAACCGTAAGTACGACGAAGAACTGCAATCCTGGCTGCGGCAGATCCGCGATGAGGCCTACGTCGAAAGCAAGCTCTAAGAGCCGCCTATCGACAAGCAAGCCCGGCGTTCTGCACCTCGCAGCGCCGGGCTTTTTCGTTGGTCCTGTCGCCGTTACGCGGGAGCGGCTTTAACCGCGAAAGAGTGGCACGTTTGGCAGATTGAACTCGCACACAGGCGCCGTGCGCTGGCTGGGTAGCAGGGGCCTTGGCCGCTGCCACAACAGCCTGACTGCTCATGCGGCACGTCATTGGCACGCGGCCTTTTCGTTTCGACACGCGCACTGGGTAAAATGCCCTATCGCTCCCGCATCGGCATTCCAAGGGCACCACCATGATTGCACCGCAGCGCTTTGCACTGACCCCCGGCGAGCCGGCCGGCATCGGCCCGGATCTCAGCCTGCTGCTCGCGCAGCAGGCTCAGCCGCACATCCTGATTGCCATTGCCAACCGGGAGCTGCTCGCCGAGCGAGCCCTGCAACTGGGCGTGACCATCGAACTGCTGGCCGTCAGCCCCTCAGCCTGGCCGACCCAGGCCGCCAAAGCCGGCAGCCTGTATGTCTGGGACACGCCTCTTGCCGCACCGGTGATCCCCGGCCAGCTCAACCCGGCCAATGCCGCTTACGTTCTGGAGACCCTGAAACGTGCCGGGCAAGGCTGCGTCGCTGGGCATTTCGCCGGGATGATTACCGCGCCGGTGCACAAGGGCGTGATCAACGAGGCCGGCATCGCCTTCTCCGGTCACACCGAGTTTCTTGCCGAGCTGACGCATACCGAACAGGTGGTGATGATGCTTGCCACCCGCGGTCTACGCGTCGCCCTGGTCACCACGCACCTGCCGCTCAAGGACGTCGCCAGCGCGATCACCGGCGAACGCCTGACGCGGGTCACCCGCATCCTTGAGCACGACCTGCGCACTAAATTCGGCATTGCCCGGCCGCGCATCCTGGTGTGCGGCCTCAATCCGCACGCCGGCGAAGGCGGCCACCTTGGCCACGAGGAAATCGACATCATCGAGCCGACCCTCGAACGCCTGCGCAGCGAGGGCCTGAACCTGATCGGCCCCCTGCCAGCCGACACGCTGTTCACCCCCAAACACCTCGACCACTGCGACGCGGTGTTGGCCATGTACCACGACCAGGGACTGCCGGTGCTCAAGTTCAAAGGCTTTGGCGCCGCAGTCAATGTCACCCTGGGCCTGCCGATCATCCGTACCTCGGTCGATCACGGCACCGCCCTGGATCTGGCCGGCAGCGGCAAGATCGACAGTGGCAGCCTACAGGTCGCCCTGGAAACCGCCTATGCAATGGCGGCTAGCCAGGCGTAAGTTCGTGGTCGATACGCTTAGCTAGAAGCGCGCAGCGCCGCGATCCAACGTATCGGCGAAAGCAGGCCGGGTTTCGCTGCGCGTTGCCCAGCCTACGGTTTGCGCCGCCAATGCTGTTAAACTGCCGCTCTTTGCATTCGCTTTAAGCTTGCGGCTTGAAGCTTGGAGCCGCCTGCATGTCCGAACACTACCAACACCGCGCGCGCAAGCGCTTCGGCCAGAACTTCCTGCACGATGCCGGCGTCATTCACCGCATCCTGCGCGCCATTCATGCACGCGAAGGCGAGCGCATGCTGGAGATCGGCCCGGGCCAGGGCGCCCTCACCGAAGGACTGCTCGACAGCGGCGCGCAACTTGACGTGATTGAACTGGATCGCGACCTGATTCCGCTGCTCAATGGCAAATTTGCCGCCGAGCCGCGCTTCCAACTGCACCAGGGCGACGCCCTGAAGTTCGACTTCAGCAGCCTCAATCCGGCGCCACACAGCCTGCGGGTAGTCGGCAACCTGCCGTACAACATTTCCACGCCGCTGATCTTTCACCTGCTGAATAACGCCCACCTGATCCGCGATATGCACTTCATGTTGCAGAAGGAAGTGGTCGAACGCCTCGCGGCCGGCCCAGGCGGGGGCG
>TARA_R100001244_G_scaffold259_22_pt1 | contig 16579 bp, 16 predicted proteins | sample TARA_R100001244 | Tara Oceans TARA_R100001244 (sample SAMEA2621564) | marine metagenome | biome: marine biome (ENVO:00000447); feature: mesopelagic zone (ENVO:00000213); material: "saline water (ENVO:00002010), including plankton (ENVO:xxxxxxxx)" | depth 790 m
GAACTTATAGCTGGCACCCAGGTATGCCTGCGAGCTGCTGTGCAAATCCAGAGAGCCGACTTTGCTGCCGCCATGCGGCGCGACTTCGGTACCGGCATTGCTGCGCAGGTAGCGGTAGCCGGCCTCGATGGAGGTATTTTTGTTCAGCTCCTGAAGGATACCGGCCTGCAAACCGACGGCGTAACCGATATCGCTGTCGCGCTTGATGCCTTTGCTGTCCTGCTCCAGCTTGATCAGGCCTGCGGTAGCGCCGCCGAACAGCTTGGTGTTGTTGCTGCCCAGCGGCATGAACAGGTCGTAGCTGCCGAGCAGGTTCTGCTGGCGCAATTTGAGGCCGCTGTCCGTGTCGGAGACGTTCTCGTAGGTCATGTAGTAGCGACTGTCCTCGCTCGCCTGGCCGGCGCGCACGCCCCAGGTGCCGGTGCCGTTGATCACCTTGTCGAAGTTGGGATTGTCCAGGTTGTGGTTCAACGCGCTGGACTTCTGGATGTTGTTGTCGGTTTGCCCCCAGGTGAGGCCAACGAAGTTGTCGGCAGCCTGCGCCGCGGCAGCACCGAACGCCAGGGTAGTAGCCAGGGCCAGCTTGGTCAGGTTGAGTTTCATGGTGTGTCCTCAGTGGTTTATCGGGTGTGGCTGAACTCGAGGCCTATACTGCCCGCGCACAACTGAACCCCCGCTGAACACACCCTGAACCCGAGCTGAACGAAGCCTGACGCTTACAGTTTTCGCGCCTGCCACCCCGCCAGCAGAAACAAACTCGCCAACACAACCAGCAACGGCAACCAGCCGGCGTGCTCCCAGACATAACCACCGACATAGCCGACCACACTGGAGCCCAGGTAATAGGCGCACAGGTACAACGCCGAAGCCTGCGCCTTGGCGCCACTGGCGCGCTGACCGACCTGACCGCTGGCCACCGCATGCGCGGCGAAAAACCCCAGGGTGAACAAGCCCAGCCCCACGACCACCGCGCCCAACCAGGGCGTGGCGCACAGTGCGACGCCGAGCAGCATGATGGCGATGCCTCCCTGCATCACCTGGCGGGCGCCCAGGCGTGGCACCAAACGCCCGGCCCAGCCGGCGCTGAAGATGCCGACCAGATAAACGCTGAAGAGCAGGCCGATCAGCGTCGATGACAAGCCGAACGGCGCCGCCACCAAGCGGAAGCCGACATAGTTGAACAGCGCGACAAAGCCGCCCATCAGCAGGAATGCCAGCCAGAACAAACCGCGCAACTGTGGGTTGCCCAGGTGCATGGCGAAATTGCCGAGCAAGCCGCGCAGCGATAACGGCTGCGCGCGAAAGTGCCGCGACGGCGGCAACAGCCACATGAACAAAGCCAACGCCAGCAGGCCCAGGCCGGCGATGCCGCCCAACGCCAGCGGCCAGCCACCAAGGTCGCTGAGCAGCCCCGCCAGCAGGCGCCCGAGCAAACCGCCCAGGGCGGTGCCGCCGATATACAGGCCCATCGCCGCCGGCAAGGCCTCGGGGTCGAACTCCTCGCCGACATAGGCCATGGCCAATGCCGGCAGCCCGCTCAGGGCCAGGCCGAGCAAGGCGCGCAACCAGAGCAGTTGGTCCCAGCTGTCGACCAGCGCGCAGGCAATGCCCAGCAGCGAAGCCAAGCCGAGGGCGGCAATCATCACCGGCTTGCGCCCCCAGCTTTCCGCCAGCGCGCCGGACACCAGCAGGCACAGCGCCAAGCTCAGGGTGGTCAACGACAGCGCCAGGCTGCTGCCGGCCGCCGACACGGCAAACTGCGCCGCCAGCAGCGGCAGCAATGGCTGCACGCAATAGAGCAAGGCGAAGGTGGCGAACCCGGCGCAGAACAGCGCCAGGGTAGCGCGTCGATAGGCCGTGGTACCGCGCGCCAGGTGCGCGCTGTCAGCAGAAGAAGGCATTGAAAAGACTCACGAAAGCGACCCCCGGCGGGCCGCGACTGAAGCCTAGCACGCGCGCCAAAGCCCATGCTTGAGCGCTCGCGTGGCGAGGAGTCAACAGCGGTGTAGCGACATGACCGTTTGTCCTGATCCAGATCAACGGCTTATGCCCTTACCTCAAGTAGGGTCTAGCCTGAAATCGACATTCAATGGAGTCGGCTGAGATGCACGCAGCACCTGACGACAAGCCTTCCAAGGGCAAGGAAACCCGCCTGTTCCTCTTCCTGGTCATCTGCCTGTTCCCCCTGCTGTCCGTCGCCCTGGTCGGCGGTTACGGCTTCTTCATCTGGATCATGCAAATGTTCCTCGGCCCGCCTGGGCCGCCCGGCGGATAGCCGCTGCCCAGTATTGATGTGGAGCCACGGAATATGGCCGAACCCCTGCATATCGCCAGCCTGCTGGTACACGCCCGCCCCGAGTTGTTCGAGGCGGTGAAAGCCAATCTGCGTCTGCTTGACGGTGTCGAACTGCATCAGCAAAGCCCGCTGGGCAAGCTGGTGGTGGTGCTGGAAACCGCCAACGAGCAGCAGATCCTTGAGCGTATCGACCAGATCAGCCACCTGCCGGGCGTACTCAACGCCGCGCTGGTCTACCACGAACTGCTCAGCCCCGAAGGAGTCGACGAATGAGCATGACCCGCCGTCAATTCGCCAAGGCCAACGCCGCTGCCATTGCCGCCGCCGCAGCCGGCCTGCCGATCGCCACCTCGGCGAGCAACCTGGTCACCGAAGCGGACCTCACCGCGCTGAACTGGAACAAGGCACCCTGCCGCTTCTGTGGCACCGGCTGCAGCGTGATGGTGGCGACCAAGAACAACCGCGTGGTGGCCACCCACGGCGACGTCAAGGCCGAGGTCAATCGCGGCCTGAACTGCGTCAAGGGCTACTTCCTGTCGAAGATCATGTACGGCGTCGACCGCCTGACCCAGCCGCTGCTGCGCATGAAAAACGGCGCGTATGACAAACAGGGCGAATTCCAGCCGATCAGCTGGGAGCAGGCCTTCGACATCATGGAGCTGAAGTTCAAGGAAGCCCTGAAGAACAAGGGCCCCGAGTCGGTCGGCATGTTCGGCTCCGGGCAGTGGACGGTGTGGGAAGGCTACGCCGCCAACAAGCTGATGAAAGCCGGCCTGCGCAGCAACAATATCGACCCCAACGCGCGCCACTGCATGGCTTCGGCGGTGATGGGCTTTATGCGCACCTTCGGGGCCGATGAGCCGATGGGCTGCTATGACGATATCGAAGCGGCCGATGTGTTCGTGCTGTGGGGCTCGAACATGGCCGAGATGCACCCGATTCTGTGGAGCCGGGTCACCGACCGCCGTCTGAGCTATCCGCAGACCCAGGTTGCGGTGCTTTCCACCTTCGAACACCGCAGCTTCGAGCTGGCCGATATCCCCATGGTGTTCAAACCGCAGACCGATCTGCTGATCCTTAACTACATCGCCAACCACATCATCGAAAGCGGCGCGGTGAACAAAAGCTTCGTCAGCCAGCACACCAAGTTCGCCAAGGGCGCGGACGATATCGGCTACGGCCTGCGCCCCGATCACCCGCTGGAAAAGCAGGCGAAGAATGCCGCCACGGCCAATACCTGGACGGACATGTCCTTCGAGCAGTTCGCCGCCTTCGTCAAACCCTACACCCTGGAGCGCACCGCCACGGAAACCGGGGTGCCGGCCGAGCGACTCAAGGCCCTGGCCGAGTTGTATGCCGACCCTAAGCGCAAGGTCATGTCGTTCTGGACCATGGGGTTCAACCAGCACACCCGTGGGGTGTGGGCCAACAACCTGATCTACAACATCCACCTGCTCACCGGCAAGATCAGCGAGCCGGGCAACAGCCCGTTCTCGCTCACTGGCCAACCCTCGGCCTGCGGCACCGCACGCGAGGTCGGCACCTTCGCCCACCGCCTGCCGGCCGATCTGGTGGTGACCAATCCCAAGCACCGCGCCACCGCGGAAAAGATCTGGAAGCTGCCCGCCGGCACCATTCAGGAGAAGGTTGGTTTTCACGCCGTGCAGCAAAGCCGCATGCTCAAGGACGGCGTACTCAACGTCTACTGGACCCAAGCCAGCAACAATATGCAGGCCGGGCCGAACATCATGGGCGAGGTGCTGCCGGGCTGGCGCAACCCGGACAACTTCGTGATTGTTTCTGATGTCTACCCCACGGTTTCCGCCCAGGCCGCCGACCTGATCCTGCCCAGCGCCATGTGGGTGGAAAAGGAAGGCGCGTACGGCAATGCCGAGCGGCGCACACAGTTCTGGCATCAGCTGGTCAGCGCACCGGGCGAGGCCAAATCCGATCTGTGGCAGCTGGTGGAATTTTCCAAACGCTTTACCACCGACGAAGTCTGGCCCGCCGAGCTGCTAACCGCATCGCCGCAGCACAAGGGCAAGACCCTGTATCAGGTGCTGTTCGCCAACGGCCAGGTCGATCAGTTCCCCAGCGAGCAGATCGAGTCTGGCCATCTCAACGATGAAGCCAAGGCCTTCGGTTTCTATCTGCAAAAAGGCCTGTTCGAGGAATACGCCCAGTTCGGTCGGGGCCACGGCCATGACCTCGCCGACTTCGACCGCTACCACAGCGAACGCGGCCTGCGCTGGCCGGTGGTGGGCGGCGAGGAAACCCGCTGGCGCTACCGCGAGGGGCATGACCCTTATGTGGCCAAGGGCAGCGGCGTGCAGTTCTACGGTTACCCGGACAAGAAGGCGATCATCTTCGCCCTGCCCTACGAGCCGCCCGCCGAAGCGCCGGATAGCGACTACCCGTTCTGGCTCAGCACCGGCCGGGTACTGGAACACTGGCACACCGGCAGCATGACCCAGCGCGTCGAAGAGCTGCACAAGGCGGTGCCCGACGCCTTGGTGTATATGCACCCGGACGACGCCAAGGCGCTTAACGCGCGGCGCGGCAGCGAAGTCAAAGTGATCAGCCGGCGCGGTGAAATGCGCGCGCGCATCGAAACCCGCGGGCGCAACAAACCGCCCCAGGGCCTGGTGTTCGTGCCGTTCTTCGACGCCAACAAGCTGATCAACAAGGTCACCCTGGACGCCACCGACCCGATCTCCAAGCAGACCGACTACAAGAAGTGTGCGGTGAAGATCGAACTGATCAGTGTGGCCTGAGGAGAACGCCGATGAACATTCGCCTACTGCCTCTCCTGCTGCTGGCCGCGTTCGGCATTGCCGTGGCCGCCGAGGTCAATTACCCGCTGGACGCCCCCGCACCGGATGGCCGCCGCCCCGGTGGCACCATCAGCCAGAGTCTGCCGGCCCCGCCCATCGCCAACGACGAGAACAAGGACCTCAAGCGCGAGCGCAACTACCCCGAGCAGCCGCCGACCATCCCGCACAGCATTCGTGGCTACCAGATCGACAAGAACGGCAACAAATGCCTGGCCTGCCACAGCCGCGCCAACAGCGCGCGCAGCCAGGCGCCGATGATCAGCATCACCCACTACATGGACCGCGACGGCCAGGCGCTGGCGGCCGTGTCGCCACGGCGCTACTTCTGCACCCAATGCCACGTGCCGCAGAAAGAGGTGCAACCGCTGGTGGGCAACAGCTTCGAGACCATCGACAAGCTGTTGCAGGACGAAGCTAATGCCGCGCAGAAACCCTAAGGAGGCGCCATGAAGTCGTTGCTCGCCCTGCTCAAGGACTACTGGCGCATCCTGCGTCGCCCGAGCGTGCATTACAGCCTGGGCTTTCTCACCCTTGGCGGCTTCGTCGCCGGGATCATCTTCTGGGGCGGCTTCAACACCGCGCTGGAGGCGACCAACACCGAACAGTTCTGCACCTCCTGCCACGAAATGCGCGACAACGTATTCGTCGAACTGCAGGACACCATCCACTACAGCAACCGCTCCGGGGTGCGCGCCACCTGCCCGGATTGCCACGTGCCGCACCAGTGGACCGACAAGATCGCGCGCAAGATGCAGGCCTCCAAGGAGGTGTGGGGCAAGATCTTTGGCACCATCAACACCCGCGACAAGTTCCTCGCCCACCGCCGCGAACTGGCCGAACACGAGTGGGCCAGGCTCAAAGCCAACGACTCGCTGGAATGCCGCAACTGCCACAACTTCGAGTTCATGGATTTCACCAAGCAGGGCCAACGCGCGCGGCAGATGCACTCCACCTCGCTGGCCAGCGGCGCAGCCACCTGCATCGACTGCCACAAAGGCATCGCCCACAAGCTGCCGGACATGAGCGGGGTGCCCGGCTGGTGAAGGGTTAAAAGCAATAGGCTCGGATACGCCAGCCAGGTCGTAGACGCATCGCTTGGAGCCACCTGTACAACGAATAAGGAGGAGTCAGCGATGAACGATTTCGTGGTCAGCGCCCGGCGGGTCAAGCAAGGCACCTTCGATGCCGAACCCGGCGCCTCGCACATGCTGCTGGTGCCCGCCGATGCCAAAGCCCCGCTGCCCAGCCATGGGCGCATGGGTGAAACCTGGGTCAAGGCCTGGTTGCAGCAACTGTTGGCCGAGGCGATCTGGGGCACGGACGAACGCACCGGCGCCGAGCGCGGCGACATCCTGGTGTATGTGCATGGCTACAACAACAGCGCCGAAGAGGTGGTAAAACGCCACCGCCGGCTCCAGGCCGACCTCACAGCGCTGGGCTGGAAAGGCGCAGTGGTGTCGTTCGACTGGCCCAGCGACAACAAGACCGTCGGCTATCTGGAAGACCGTCACGACGCCAAATTCAGCGCGATGCAACTGGTCACCGACCTGATCGCCCTGCTCGCCGCCAAGCAGACCCCGGACTGCGCGGTGAACACCCACATCATCGCCCACTCGATGGGCGCCTACGTGGTGCGCGAAGCCTTCGACGACGCCGACGATGCGCGCCTGGAAAACAACAGCTGGATGATCAGCCAGCTGTGCTTTATCGCTGCCGACGTGTCCGCCGCCTCGCTCAACGAAGGCCATGCCAGCAGCGACTCGCTGTACCGGCACTGCACACGGCTGACCAACTACTTCAGCCTCGGCGACAGCGTGCTCAAGCTGTCCAACGTCAAACGCGCCGGTGTGGCGCCACGGGCAGGCCGCGTCGGCCTACCGGAAGCGGCGCCGCGCGCGGCGGTGGATATCGACTGCAGCGCCTATCACCAGGCCCTGCTGGCCGATGCGGCATTACAGACCAGCGACCAGCCGCATGGGTTTCTCGGCAACCAGAACCACTCTTGGTACATCGGTAACCGGCTGTTTACCCTCGACCTGTTCGAGACGCTCAAGGGCGACCTGGACCGCAGCCTGATCCCCACGCGCAACCCGATCGACGGCTCGCGGCGGTTCAGCCTGATTCCGTAGGGCTTCAATGCTCGGCTAACGCCCACCCCAGCCAGCGCAGCGCTGGCGCACAGCAACAACTCACGGCCGCAGAACCAAAAAAAACGGGAGCCCAAATGGGCTCCCGCACTCAATCTCAGAGAAAAGTCGGAACCGGCTCAGCCGGACTCCAACAACAACCTCACCTGCGTTCCCGAAGAAACGCAGCGCTAGTCTGGCAAAAGCCCGCGCAACTATCCGTTTAGCTTTGTTGCCGCTTTGCAAAGAAATGTAAACGGCCGCCCGACTGGTCGCCTCGGGCGGCAACCGGCAGAATGCGCGGATGAACGACTACCAACCCGCGTGCTGCACCGCCCTCGTCGAACACTGGCCGCTGCCCCATGCGTTGCCCGGCGCCTGCCTGATCAGTACCCAGTTCGCGGCCGAACGCCTGGAGGCTGACGACTTCACCCGCTGCGCCATCACGCCCGTCTCTGGGGTGTCCAAACGTCAGGCGGAATACCTTGCCGGCCGCCTGTGCGCGCGCGAAGCCCTGCGCCGGGCTACCGGCACGGCGACGGTGCCGGCGGTCGGCGCCGACCGCGCCCCGCAATGGCCGGCCGCCGTCTGCGGTTCGATCACCCATGGCAGCGGTTGGGCCGCCGCCGTGGTCGCCCCGCATAGCAGCTGGCGCGGCCTGGGCCTGGATGTGGAGAAGATCATGCCGGCCAGTCGCGCCGAGCGCCTGGCGGGAGAAATCCTCACCCCTGGCGAATTGTTCCGCCTGGAAAGCCTGCCCGCCGCACAGCGCGCCCGACGCATCAGCCTGACCTTCTCGCTCAAGGAAAGCCTGTTCAAGGCGCTCTACCCGCTGGTGCTGCGGCACTTCTACTTTCAGGATGCCGAACTGCTCAGCGTCGCAGCCGACAACAGCGTGCGTATGCGCCTGCTGGTCGACCTGCACGCGGACTGGCCGGCGGGCAGCGAACTGGACGGCCAGTTCGGCGAATTCGACGGTTATCTGCTGAGCCTGGTGAGCATCCCGCGCTGAGCGATTGCATACGAACAGCACAGGGCCGTCGCGGCCCCGCAAGCTCGCCGCTGAAGCGCCCCCCACAACACAGGCTGCAGCCTGACGCTAAACCGTGGGAGGGGCTTTAGCCGCGACAAGCGCGTCACTTTCAAGCGATTGCCCTGACGAGCCGCGTAGCGGCACCCAATGCCCCAGGCAAATCCGATAAACTCGGGCCATTGCCGCCTGGAGTGCCCTAATGCGCGAAGAATTGAACCAAGGCCTGATCGATTTCCTCAAGGCCTCGCCGACCCCGTTTCATGCCACCGCCAGCCTGGCCCTGCGCCTGGAAGCGGCCGGCTATCAGCATTTGGACGAACGTGCGCCGTGGCACACCGAGGCCGGCGGCCGCTATTACGTGACCCGCAACGACTCCGCGATCATCGCCTTCAAACTGGGCAAGCGCTCACCACTGGAAGGCGGCATTCGCCTGGTTGGCGCGCACACCGACAGCCCCTGCCTACGGGTCAAACCGCAGCCGGAATTGCAGCGCCAAGGCTTTTTCCAGCTTGGCGTGGAAGTCTACGGCGGCGCGCTGCTGGCGCCCTGGTTCGACCGCGATCTGTCGCTGGCCGGGCGGGTGACTTACCGCCGCGACGGCAAGGTGGAAAGCCAGCTGATCGACTTCCAATGCCCGATTGCGGTGATCCCCAACCTGGCGATTCACCTCAACCGCGACGCCAACCAGGGCTGGGCGATCAACGCGCAGACCGAACTGCCGCCGATCCTCGCCCAACTGGCGGGCACCGAGGCGGCGGATTTCCGCGCGCTGCTCAGCGAGCAACTGGCCCGCGAACATGACTTCAACGCCGATGCGGTGCTGGATTTCGAGTTGAGTTTCTACGACACCCAGGCCGCCGCGGTGATTGGCCTGAATGGCGACTTCATCGCCGGCGCGCGGCTGGACAACCTGCTGTCCTGCTACGCCGGCCTGCAAGCCTTGCTGGCCGCCCCGGACGAAGAAAGCTGCGCACTGGTGTGTACTGACCATGAGGAAGTCGGCTCCTGCTCGGCCTGCGGCGCCGACGGCCCAATGCTCGAACAGGTGCTGCGCCGCGTGCTGCCGGAAGGCGACGCCTTCGTGCGCAGTATCCAGCGCTCGCTGCTGGTCTCCGCCGACAACGCGCATGCCGTGCACCCCAACTATGCCGATAAGCACGACGGCAACCACGGCCCGAAAATCAACGCCGGCCCGGTGATCAAGATCAACAGCAACCAGCGCTACGCCACCAACAGCGAAACCGCCGGGTTCTTCCGCCACCTGTGCCTGGAAAACGAAGTGCCGGTGCAGAGCTTCGTCACCCGCAGCGACATGGGTTGCGGCTCGACCATCGGCCCACTCACCGCCAGCCAACTGGGCGTGCGCACCGTGGATATCGGCCTGCCGACCTTCGCCATGCACTCGATCCGCGAACTGGCCGGCAGCCACGACCTGGCGCACCTGGTGAAAGTCCTCAGCGCCTTCTACGCCAGCGCCGAACTGCCGTAATCAGCCACAGGCGCGCAGGGTGGACAAGGTTGCGCCATGTCCACCCTGCGCCAGCCGACGGCGGTCAAGGGTGAGCACGGGTCTTTCTACTCCGGCACTTCGACGCTGACGTGAATGGCGTCGTGGCGCCAGAACTCCAGGTCGCAGTCGATCAGCCGGCCATGCTGGTCGCGGTTGACCCGGGTGATACGCAGCGCCGGGCTGCCTACCGCCACTTTTAATGCGCCGGCGGCCTCGCTGTGCAGTGCGGTCGGCACCATGTCGAAACGCACCCGCCCGTAGTGCACCGCGTACTCGCTGGCGTACAGCTCGGTCAGCGAGCGGGTCAGGTCAAAATCGAGCACCCCAGGGAAATACGCCGGGTTGAGGTAATGCTCGACATACAGCACCAAACGCCCGTCGATCCGCCGCGCGCGGCGGATCTGGTACACGCTGGACAGCGCCGGCAACTCCAGCACCTGACAGATTTCCGCATTCGCCGGCATCAGCCGCGCGCTCAACACCTCGGTTGCCGGCACCCGGCCCTGCTCGGCGACCATCGCATGGAAATGGCTACGCACCAGCGGGTTGTAAGCCACCCGCGCCGGGGAAACGAACCAGCCACGGCGCTCCTCGCGGTAGACCAGACCCTGGGCCTCCAGCTGGCTCAGCGCCTCGCGCAGGGTAATGCGGGTGGTGTCGAACAACTCGCTCAATTTGCGTTCGGCCGGCAGCTTGCTGCCGGAGGGCAGCAAACCGTGTTCGATCTGTTCTTCCAACGCACGGCAGATGGTGGTGACTGCACGCGGCGCTTCATCGCGCATCAAGACTTCCTCTTTTGGACTAGTCCAGCCTTACCAGGCCGTTGAAAAACTACCTACGTTGCCGATACGGCGTTAAAAACGGCCTCAAAAAGCTCATTTACACCACGTAAACTGCGCTTTTTCGGCCGTTTTTGCCTTGTCTCGGCTGCCTCGCCTACATTGTTCAACGGCCTGTCATTGCGGGGCATGAACCGACTCTTCAAACCGCGATAAATAAGCGTTCAAGCCTAGGCAGTCTAGATGACCGGCCGATGACAGCCGTCTTTCAGGCATGCCCCATGCCACTCTCGACGCCCGATGCATCCCCCGAAATCAGCCACTTATCCATGGTCTACGCTTGTTGTGCGCCGGCTCGTCAAACCCCTTGAACATCCGCCAAGAACCGGCAGACATAAAACTGTCACGCGTGAGGCCTAGATTGGCGTGGGTCTTGCTGATCTAGACCAACACACTCTCACTGCAAAGGAGTTTCCAATGAAACAACTGCTGCTGGCTTCCCTGATGGGCTCGGCCATCGCCCTGACCACCCAGGCCATGGCTGCTGATACGGACATGCAAGCGCTGGAACAAGCCGCTCGCGCCGAAGGCGCAGTGAACAGCGTGGGCATGCCGGACAGCTGGGCCAACTGGAAGGACACCTGGATTGATCTGGAAAAACTCTATGGCTTGAAGCACCTCGACACCGACATGAGTTCGGCCCAGGAAATCGCCAAGTTCGCCGCCGAGAAAGACAACGCCACCGCCGACATCGGCGACGTCGGCGCGGCCTTCGGCCCGATCGCCGTGCAACAGGGCGTAACGCAACCCTACAAGCCGAGCACCTGGGAGCAGATTCCGAGCTGGGCCAAGGACACCGACGGCCACTGGATGCTCGCCTACACCGGCTCCATCGCCTTTATCGTCAATAAGCAATTGGTCAAGGAGGCGCCGAAAAGCTGGGCCGACCTGAAAACCGGCACCTACAAGGTCGCCATCGGTGACGTCAGCGCCGCCGCCCAGGCAGTCAACGGCGTCCTCGCTGCCGCCATCGCCAACGGCGGCGACGAAAAGAATATCCAGCCGGGCCTGGACTTCTTCGGCGCACTGGCCGAGCAAGGCCGCCTGTCGCTGTCCAACCCGACCATCCAGACCCTGGAAAAAGGCGAAGTGGAAGTCGGCGTGGTGTGGGACTTCAACGGCTTGTCCTACCGCGACCAGATCGACCCGAGCCGCTTCGAGGTGCTGATCCCGTCCGACGGTTCGGTGATCTCCGGCTACACCACAATCATCAACAAGTACGCCAAGAATCCCAACGCCGCCAAGCTGGCCCGCGAATACATCTTGAGCGATGCCGGCCAGATCAACCTGGCCAAGGGTAACGCCCGTCCTATCCGCGCCGAGCACCTGACGCTGCCGGCCGAGGTGCAGGCCAAGCTGCTGCCCAACGCGCAGTACGCCAAGGTCCAGCCGATCAAGGACGCCGCCGCCTGGGAAGCCACCTCCAAGGCACTGCCGCAACTGTGGCAGGAACACGTCATCATCAATATGGAGTAACCGGCCGTAGGATGGGTGGAGCGCAGCGATACCCATCGCTCCACCTACCTTGATGGGTATCGCCAGCTCCACCCATCCTACGCATATGGCTCCACCGCAACTCCGCAGCGCAAGGAAGATGTCCTCCATGAAGCACAACGTCATCCTGGTCGTACTGGATGGCCTGAACTATCAGGTGGCCCGGCATGCGCTAGGTCACCTTCAGGCCTACTGCGGTGCCGGCCGCGCCGCGCTGTACAAGCTTGAGTGCGAGCTGCCGTCGCTGTCCCGCCCGCTGTATGAATGCATCCTCACCGGGGTGCCGCCGATCGACAGCGGCATCGTGCACAACGATGTGGTGCGCCTGAGCAACCAGCGCAGCATCTTCCACTACGCCCGTGACGCCGGTCTGAGTACCGCCGCCGCGGCCTATCACTGGATGAGCGAGCTGTATAACCGCGCGCCGTTCAATGCCGTGCGTGACCGCCACACCGAGGCGCCGGAGCTGCCGATCCAGCATGGGCACTTCTACTACGCCGACCATTACCCGGACTCGCACCTGTTCGCCGACGCCGAAAGCCTGCGCCTGCGCCACTCGCCGAACTTCCTTCTGGTGCACCCGATGAACATCGACGATGCCGGCCACAAGCACGGCCTCGATACCGCGCAATACCGCAACAGCGCGCGGCGCGCCGACATCCTCCTCGCCGACTACCTGCACGGCTGGCTGGCGGCCGGCTACCAAGTGCTGGTCACCGCCGACCACGGCATGAACAACGACCGCTCGCACAACGGTATCCTCGTCGAAGAGCGCGAAGTGCCGCTGTTCGTCCTCGGTGACGCGTTCAGCCTGGACAGCAGCGCACAACCCCGACAAACCGAGCTGTGCGGCACCATCTGCACGCTGCTCGGCGTACCTCACGACAAACCCCTCTGCAAGGAACTGCTCACGTGAATGCCGTCACCCGCGGCAAATGGCTGGCGGTGTTGTGCCTGCTGCCGTTTGCCGTTTTCTTCATCGCCTTCCAGATCGCGCCGCTGGTATGGGTGGCGACCAATAGCCTGAACACCCCCAATGGCTGGGGCCTGGGCAACTTCGAGCGGGTGTTCGCCTCCAAGTTTTACCTGCAAGCGATCAAGCACAGCCTGCAGATCGCCTTCTGGTCGAGCGTGTTCGGCATCGTTATCGCCATCCTCGGCAGCTACTCGCTGCGCCAGGTCGACTCCAAGCTGCGCGACTTCGTCATGGCCTTCTCCAACATGACCAGCAACTTCGCCGGGGTACCGCTGGCGTTTGCCTTCATCATCCTGCTCGGTTTCAACGGCGCACTGACCATCCTGCTCAAGCAGATCGGGCTGATCGAAGACTTCAACCTGTACTCCAAGACCGGGTTGATCGTGCTCTACACCTACTTCCAGATCCCCCTCGGCGTGCTGCTGCTCTACCCGGCCTTCGATGCCCTGCGCGAAGACTGGCGCGAGTCCGCCGCGCTGCTCGGCGCCGGCACCTGGGATTTCTGGCGGCATATCGGCCTGCCGGTGCTGACCCCGGCGCTGCTCGGCACCTTCGTCATCCTCCTGGCCAACGCCCTCGGCGCCTACGCCACGGTGTACTACCTGACCACCGGCAACTTCAACGTACTGCCGATCCGCATCGCCGCCATGGTCTCCGGCGACATTTCCCTCGACCCGAACATGGCCAGCGCCCTGGCGATGATCCTGGTCGGCCTGATGGCGGTGATCACCGTGGCGCATCAGTTGCTGCTGAAGAGGAGCTACCATGTCGCGCGCTGACGCCAAGCCGGCGGCGCTCTACCACCGCGTGGTGGTCTGGCTGCTGTTCCTGATTCTGCTCATGCCGCTGGCCGCCACCCTGCTCTACTCGCTGTCCACCAGTTGGTCGGCGAGCATCCTGCCCGACGGCCTGACCTTTAAGTGGTACTTGCAACTGTGGAGCGAAGAGCGCTTCCTGCGCGCCTTCGGTCAATCGCTGCTGGTGTGCTTCGCCGCGTTGCTGCTGTCGGCGGTGCTGATCCTGCCGCTGCTGTTCGTCGTGCATTACCACTTCCCCAAGCTCGACGGGCTGATGAACATCCTTATCCTGCTGCCCTTCGCCGTGCCGCCCGTGGTGTCCTCGGTGGGGTTGCTGCAGGTCTACGGTTCCGGGCCGCTGGCGATGGTTGGCACCCCGTGGATTCTGATCGGTTGTTACTTCACCATCGCCCTGCCGTTCATGTACCGAGCGATCACCAACAACCTGCAAGCGATCAACCTGCCGGATCTGATGGACGCCGCCCACCTGCTCGGCGCCAGCACCTGGAAAGCCGCCTTTCTGGTGGTGCTGCCCAACCTGCGCAAGGGCCTGATGGTCTCGTTGTTCCTCTCGTTCAGCTTCCTCTTCGGCGAATTCGTGTTCGCCAACCTGCTGGTCGGCACCCGCTATGAAACCTTGCAGGTCTACCTCAACAACATGAAAAACAGCAGCGGCCACTTCAACAGCGCCCTGGTGATTTCCTACTTCTTCTTCGTCCTGATCTTCACCTGGGCCGCCAATCGCCTGAACCGGGACAAGACATGAACCTGGCTTCTCTATTCGTTTTCCATAAGGATCTGCCATGAGTTTTCTCAGCATCCAGAACCTGCACAAGAACTACGGCGCCACCTCGATCTTCAGCGACATCAACTGCGCAATCGGCCAAGGCGAGTTCGTCACCCTGCTCGGCCCGTCCGGTTGCGGCAAATCCACCCTGCTGCGCTGCATCGCCGGCCTTACCGAGGTCAATGGCGGCAAGATCCTGCTCAACGGCGAAGACCTGGTGCCGCTGTCGCCGCAGAAACGCGGCATCGGCATGGTGTTCCAGAGCTACGCGCTGTTCCCCAACATGACCGTGCAGCAGAACGTCGCCTTCGGCCTGCGCATGCAGCAGGTCGCCAAGGACGAAAGCGCCCAGCGCGTGCAGGAGGCCCTGGCGATGGTCGAGCTGGGCGACTTCGCCAGCCGCTACCCGCACCAGCTCTCCGGCGGCCAGTGCCAGCGCGTGGCCCTGGCCCGCTCGCTGGTCACCCGCCCGCGCCTGCTGCTGCTCGACGAGCCGCTGTCGGCGCTGGATGCACGCATCCGCAAACACCTGCGCGAACAGATTCGCGGCATTCAGCGCGAACTGGGCCTGACCACCATCTTCGTCACCCATGACCAGGAGGAAGCCCTGGTCTTGTCCGACCGCATCTTCCTGATGAACGCCGGCAAGATCGTCCAGAGCGGCGATGCGGAAACCCTCTACACCGCGCCCGTCGACGCTTTCGCTGCCGGCTTTATCGGCAACTACAACCTGCTCGACGCCGCCAGCGCCAGCCGCCTGCTCGGCCGCCCGGTTGAGACCCGCGTGGCGATCCGCCCCGAGGCTATCCAGCTCAGCCAGGCCGGCAGCATCGAAGGGCAGATCCGCAGCCACAGCCTGCTCGGCAACGTCATCCGCTACCGTGTCGAAGCCCGTGGCGTCGAGCTGCTGGTCGATGTACTGAACCGCTCGGAGGCCGATCTGCATGCCAGCGGCCAGCACATCGCGCTTACCATAGCGGCCGACGCAATTCGTGAGGTGGCCTGATGGCACTGGCAATATTTGATCTGGACGAAACCCTGATCGGCGGCGACTGCGCCAGCCTGTGGAGCGAGGAGATGGTCCGCCTCGGCTGGGTCGACGGCGACAGCTTCCTGCAACGCGACCACCAACTGATGGCCCTCTACGCCGAAGGCAAGCTGGCCATGGAAGACTACATGGCCTTCAGCCTGTCGCCGCTGGTCGGCCGCACCGAGGAGGAAGTGGCCTTCGTCGTCGCACCCTATGTCGAAGACGTCATCGAGCCGATCCTCTACAGCGACGCCACCCGCTGCCTGGCCACCCACCGCATGGCCGGCGACCGCATTCTGCTGATCTCCGCTTCGGCGCACTTCCTGGTCAGCGCCATCGCCGCGCGCCTGGGTATCGACGACGTGCTGGCCATCGACCTGGAACAACAGCACGGCCACTACAGCGGCCGCACCCAGGGCGTACTGACCTACCGCGAAGGCAAGGTCAGCCGCCTGCACGCCTGGTTGCGCGAACAAGGCGAAAGCCTGGCCGGCGCCTATTTCTACTCCGACTCGCGCAACGACCTGCCGCTGCTGCAAGTGGTCGACCACCCCCACGTGGTCAACCCCGATCCGGTGCTGCGCCAGCATGCGGAGCACGCCGGCTGGCCGATCCTCAGCTGGCGCTGAACCTGGCCGCCAACATAGGGTGGGGCACACCTCGCGGCTAAAGCCCTTCCCACCAGGGCAATAACCACAAGCAGATGGGACAACACAGACGGTCGACGGATGACACGGCAAACGCGGCCGCAGCAACTATGCTCCAGCGCACAACTTCTGCGGCATAAGCGTTAGGGTCTGTTGCCGCTTCATTACGAGGCGCGTTGCTGCGAGAAATGGCCCCCGGTTAGGCGCAGG
>TARA_R100001244_G_scaffold44203_3_pt1 | contig 16507 bp, 14 predicted proteins | sample TARA_R100001244 | Tara Oceans TARA_R100001244 (sample SAMEA2621564) | marine metagenome | biome: marine biome (ENVO:00000447); feature: mesopelagic zone (ENVO:00000213); material: "saline water (ENVO:00002010), including plankton (ENVO:xxxxxxxx)" | depth 790 m
GACGGCTTAGCGCATATCGCCGCGCAACGCCGCCACCTGCGTCTGCAACAGTTGGCGATCGACCGCCTCCGGGTTCAGCGGCGTACCAGCCACCAGCTTGATCCGCGACCACAGGCGCTTGAACACGCCCTTGTGTGGATCACGGCTGAAGAAGCTGCCCCACAGCCCCTGCAAAGCCATGGGAATCACCGGCACCGGGTTTTCCTGAAGGATGCGCTCGATGCCATTCTTGAACTCATTGATCTCACCATCGCTGGTCAATTTGCCTTCCGGGAAGATGCACACCAGTTCGCCGTTACGCAGGTACTCGGCGATTTTCTTGAACGCCGCGTCGTAGATCAGCAGGTCTTCGTTGCGCCCCGCAATCGGCACGGTGCCGGCGGTGCGGAAGATGAAATTGAGCACCGGCAGGTTGTAGATTTTGTAGTACATGACAAAACGCACCGGCCGCCGTACCGCGCCGCCGATCAGCAGCGCATCGACGAACGACACGTGGTTACACACCAGCACCGCCGGGCCTTCATCGGGAATGGCGTCCAGGCCTTTATGCTCGACCCGGTACATGGAGTGGCCGAGCAGCCAGATCAGGAAGCGCATGCTGAATTCGGGGACGATCTTGAAGATGTAGCTGTTAACCGCGATGTTCATCAGCGAGATGACCAAAAACAGCTGTGGGATCGACAGCTCGGCGACGCTGAGAAACAGGATCGAGACAATCGCCGACACCACCATGAACAGCGCATTGAGGATGTTGTTGGCGGCAATCACCCGCGCCCGCTCATGCTCCGCGGTGCGCGACTGAATCAAGGCGTACAGCGGCACGATATAAAAGCCGCCGAACAGGCCGATACCGAGGATCGAACCGAGAATCCACCAGGCCTGAGCATGACCGAGCACCGCCAGCCAGTCGTGTGCCTGCGCGGCCTGCGGGAAACCACCGGAATGCCACCAGAGCAATACGCCGAACAGGGTCAGGCCAATCGAGCCGAACGGCACCAGACCGATCTCCACCTTGTGCCCGCTCATGCGCTCGCAGAGCATCGAGCCCAGGGCGATGCCCACCGAGAATACGGTGAGGATCAGCGTCACCACGCTCTCGTCGCCATACAGCCATTCCTTGGCGTAGGCCGGGATCTGCGTCAGGTACACCGCGCCGAGAAACCAGAACCAGGAGTTGCCGACCAGCGAGCGCGACACCGACGGGCGCTGGCCCAGGCCGAGTTTCATGATCTGCCAGGACTGGCGAAAGATATTCCAGTCCAGGTGCAGCGCCGGCAAGGCCGCCGCCGCACTGGGGATCTTGCAGCTGGCCAGGTAGCCGAGCACGGCGACCACGACCACCGAACTGGCGACGATACTGGCGTACTCGCTGCTGGCCATCATGATTCCGGCGCCGATGGTGCCGGCCAGGATCGCCAGAAACGTGCCCATCTCGACCAAGGCGTTGCCACCGACCAGCTCCTCTTCCTGCAGGTGCTGCGGCAGGATCGAGTACTTCACCGGGCCGAATAGCGCCGACTGGGTGCCCATGCTGAACAGCACCGCCAGCATCAAGGGCAGGTTATCCAACAACACCCCGGCGGCGCCGACGAGCATGATCAGGATCTCGGCGAACTTGATCTTGCGGATCAACCAATCCTTGGCGAACTTCTCGCCAAACTGCCCGCCAAGCGCGGAGAACAGAAAGAACGGCAGGATGAATAACAGCGCGCAGAGGTTGACCAACAGATCGCGGTCGGCGCTGACGGTCAATTTGAACAGGATGGCGAGGATCAGCGACTGCTTGAAGATGTTGTCGTTGAACGCCCCGAGCAGCTGAGTGATGAAAAACGGCAGGAAACGCTGTTTACCGAGCAAGGCGAATTGCGAGTGTTGGGTCATCGTCCGTGTTCCTGGCATAGAGGCCATGTAGGCCGGGAAAGCCGCGGCCACCATCGACAGAGCAGGCGAATGGCAGCCGTTGAGCATTGGACTGCAAGACCGCCCCGCAAAGCCACAGGTGTCGATGACGCTTGCTGCAATTCAGCGAAAAAAACCTCACACCCCGCGCTGCCAGACTCCTCACAGCGGCTAGACGGGCAACTGCCCCAGCGCCCAGCGCAGCAGGAAAAACACCAGCAAACCACCGCCAATGGTCGCCAACAGATGGCGGGTCAGCGCGGCGATGGCAATCGCCGCCAGGCCCGCCAGCAGGTAAGCGTTATCCAGGCTGAGCTGCCAGTGCTGCCCATCCGGCAACAGCATGCCCGGCACCACGATGGCAGAGAGCACCGCCGTCGGCACGTAATGCAGGCCCTGGCGGATCAGCGGCGGAAAACGCAGGGCGGGGAAGGCGAACAGGCTGTAGCGGATGGCGAAGGTGATCAGCGCCATGCCGAGAATCAGCATCCAGGTCTGCATCACACGGCCTCCTCGTTCGGTGCAAGCGCCTGGCGGCGCTCCAGTGCGATGCCCACGACAATCCCGCTCAAGGCCGCCGCCATCAACCCGAGTTTGTACGGCCAGGCATGGCAGAGCAGCGCCACCGCTGCGGCCACCACCGCCGCGGCGATCTGCGGCTGGCTGCGCAGCGCCGGCACGACAATGCCGATAAAGGTCGCCAGCATGGCGAAATCCAGCCCCCAACCAGCCAGGTTAGGCACGCTCTGGCCGAAGACCACGCCAACCAGCGAACTGCCAACCCAGGACAGGTACAGCGCCAGCGCCACGCCGGCGTGATACCACTGGCCATGCCCGTCCATGCCGCGCGCCAGATAGCGGCGCTGCACCACGGCGAAGGTTTCGTCGGTCAGGCCAAAGGCCAGCGGCAGCCGCCAGCGTTGCGCCAACGGCCCGACATAAGGCTGCAACGCCGCGCTGTAGAGCACATGGCGCAGGTTGACGATAAAGGTGGTCAAGAGGATGACTGCCGCGCCGCTGCCGACGGTCAGCAAGCTGATGGCAATAAATTGCGCCGAACCGGCGTACACCAGCAGAGACATGCCCAGCGCCTGCCACAGGCTGAGCCCGGCAAGGCTGGCCAAGGCGCCGTAGATCAGGCCGAACGGCAATATGCCGACAATCATCGGGATGCTGTCGCGAATACCCTGTAAAAAAACCTGCAAACGAGTCATGGTCGCTCCTCCAGCCCGTCAGCCTAGTGCCCGCTTGCTCGATAGTCTTGAACTATCTTGCGCAGGCCAGGGGCCGGCCATTCCGTAGGCTGGGTTAGACGCGTGCGCGGTGATCCGCTCAAGCAGCCGGATCTGGTGCGGCGTAACCCAGCATTGGTGGCGCGAGTGCCGCCGCCGTGCTGGGTTACGCGGCGTTCGGCAAGTGTGTCGCCTGAACCTCGCTGGCTTGCGCCGCTAACCCAGCCTACGAGATTGCTGCGTTTGCCTGCCAAACACGGCCTTGTTTCGCGCTAATCCGTAAAAAACCTTTATGTAGAGACAGCACACTAGCCGGTGTGCAGCTCGTCGGGGTTGATCAGCACCATGCTGCCAAGCGACGCCAGGTGGTCGCTGCCACGGTGGCGAAAGCGTTGCGCGCCCTGCTGGATCACGGTGAACACATAGCCCTCATGCACATGCGGGGCGAAACGCTGCTCGATGTAGTGCGCATGCAGCAGCTCAACCCCGCCAAGCTCGCGGGACTGCCAGAAATGTGTCTGTTCTCTGCTGGCCTGCGCCATGTTTCAAGCGCCGAAGCGCGCCTCCAATCGCTGCTTGAGCGCCGGCCATTGCTGATCGGTGATGCTGTACAGCACGCTGTCGTCCAGGCGGCCATCGGCCAGCCGGCGGTGGTTGCGCAGCACGCCCTCGCGTTGCGCACCGAGCTTTTCGATGGCGCGTTGCGAACGCAGGTTGCTTGCCGCGGTTTTCAGTTGCACGCGCACCATGCGCCAGTTCTCGAAGGCATGGCGCAGCATCAGGTACTTCACCATGTTATTCAGGCCGGTGCCGTGCTGGCTGCGGTCGAGCCAGGTCCAGCCAATCTCGGCCGCCGGCAAGGTCGGCAGAAAATCGCCGAAGCGCGTGGTGCCGACCAGCTGTTCGCCAAGGCGGATGGTGAACGGCAGCGCCTTGCCCTCGCGCTGGTCGATCAGGCCCTGGCGATACCAGTCGAGGCGCTGCGTGCCGCTCATGTAGACCAGCTCCTGACGGTTGGCCTCGGCCAAGGTCACCAGGGCCGGAATATCCGCGTCGACCATCGGTTCGATGCGCAGCGCACCGCGCTGCAGGGTAATCAATTGCGGCTTGAACACAGGCTCCCTCCTCGGACATAGACGCAAGCGCGCCACGCTAACAGGGCACGAGCCCCTTCACAATTCCTGGCATGCTGCACCAACCTACCTAGTTCAGGCATTTGCGACCTTGGTCGCGCCTGACGGCACGGGACTTTACTGCGACACTGTCGGGGTTCATTTGCGTATTGTCTCGTCATGGGGCTGGGCCTTGATCGACCCATCCTGCTCAGACAGAAGAAGCACCACATAGTTTGCTGCCGGAGTGTGCATGTCCTTGTCCAGCGGGCTGATCGCCGCGGTCGCCTTGATCTACATGGCCATCCTGTTCGCCATCGCGTTTTATGGCGACCGCCGCCGCGCGCCCCTGTCGCCGCGCGTGCGCGCCTGGGTCTACAGCCTGTCGCTGGCCGTCTACTGCACCAGCTGGACCTTCTTCGGCGCGGTCGGCCAGGCCGCCGAACAACTCTGGTCGTTCCTGCCGATCTACCTCGGACCGATCATCATTCTGGTCTTCGCGCCCTGGGTGCTGCAGAAGATGGTGATGATCAGCAAGCAGGAGAACATCACCTCAATCGCCGACTTTATCGCCGCCCGCTACGGCAAATCGCAATCGCTGGCGGTGGTGGTGGCGCTGATCTGCCTGGTGGGCGTGCTGCCCTATATCGCCCTGCAACTGAAAGGCATTGTCCTCGGCGTCAACCTGCTCACCGGCGCGGGTGCCGAATCCGCCGGCATCCGCGCCCAGGACACCGCGCTGATCGTGTCGCTGGTACTGGCGCTGTTCACCATCTTGTTCGGCACCCGTAACCTCGACGTCACCGAGCACCACCGCGGCATGGTGCTGGCCATTGCCTTCGAATCGCTGGTCAAGCTGCTGGCTTTCCTCGCCGTCGGCGCCTTCGTCACCTACGGGCTGTACAACGGTTTCGGCGACCTGCTGGGCCAGGCCAAGGTCAACCCCGAACTCAATGCCTTCTGGGCCGAAGCCGTGAACTGGCCGGCGATGCTGGTGCAGACTGGTCTGGCGATGATTGCCATTGTCTGCCTGCCGCGGCAGTTTCACGTCACCGTGGTGGAAAATATCGAACCGAAAGACCTGCGCCTGGCACGCTGGGTATTTCCAATCTATCTGGTGCTGGCCGCGCTGTTCGTCGTGCCGATTGCCCTTGCCGGGCAGATGTTGCTGCCTGCGGGCGTGACCCCGGACTCCTTCGTCATCAGCCTGCCGCTCGCCGAGGCCCATCCGGCACTGGCCATGCTGGCCTTTATCGGCGGCGCCTCGGCGGCCACCGGCATGGTCATCGTCGCCTCGGTGGCGCTGTCGACCATGATCTCCAACGACATGCTGCTGCCCTGGCTGCTGCGCCGCCAGAACACCGAGCGCCCCTTCGAAGCCTTCCGCCACTGGATGCTCACGGCGCGCCGGGTGAGCATCGTGCTGATCCTGCTGCTGGCCTACGTGTGCTACCGCCTGCTCGGCTCCAACGCCAGCCTGGCGACCATCGGCCAAGTCTCGTTCGCCGCCATCGGCCAATTGGCTCCGGCGATGTTCGGCGCCCTGGTGTGGAAGCAGGCCAACCGCCGCGGGGTATTTGCCGGGCTGATCTTTGGCGCGTTGATCTGGTTCTACACCCTGGTGTTGCCGCTGGTGGCGCGCAGCCTGAGTTGGTCGCTGGACGGCTTTCCCGGCCTGCATGGCCTGCTGTATGCGCCAATCGGCTTCGAGGTCGATGCGCTGACCCGCGGCGTGGTGCTGTCGCTGGCCGGTAACTTCCTGCTGTTCGCCTGGGTGTCGTACTTCTCGCGCACCCGGGTCTCGGAACACTGGCAGGCTGGGCGGTTTATCAGCGACGATTTTGGCGCCAAACCGAGCAGCCGCAGCATGCTGTCGGTACAGGTCGACGACCTGCTGCTGCTCGCCAGCCGCTTCGTCGGCGAGGAGCGCGCACGGCAGAGCTTTATCCGCTTCGCCTACCGCCAGGGCAAAGGCTTCAACCCGACCCAGCAGGCCAACAGCGAGTGGATCGCCCACACCGAACGCCTGCTCGCCGGCGTGCTCGGCGCCTCGTCGACCCGCGCGGTAGTCAAGGCCGCCATCGAAGGTCGCGAGATGCAGGTCGAGGATGTGGTGCGCATCGTCGATGAAGCCAGCGAGGTGCTGCAATTCAACCGCGCCCTGCTGCAAGGGGCGATCGAGAACATCACCCAAGGCATCAGCGTGGTCGATCAGTCGCTGCGACTGGTGGCCTGGAATCACCGCTACCTTGAGCTGTTCGACTACCCGGACGGGCTGATCTATGTCGGCCGGCCGATTGCCGAGATCATCCGCTACAACGCCGAACGCGGCATGCTCGGCGACACCGATGTCGAGGAAAGCGTGAACAAGCGCCTGTTCTGGATGCGCCAGGGCACCGCGCACACCTACGAGCGCACCTTCCCCAACGGCCGGGTGATCGAGCTGATCGGCAACCCGATGCCAGGCGGCGGCTTCGTCATGAGCTTCACCGACATCACCGAGTTCCGCGAAGCCGAGCGCGCGCTCAAAGAAGCCAACGAGGGCCTGGAACAACGGGTTGCCGAACGCACCTTTGAGTTGTCGCAACTGAACCAGGCGCTGATCGAAGCCAAGGGCGTGGCGGAATCCGCCAACCAATCGAAAACCCGCTTTCTCGCTGCGGTCAGCCACGACCTGATGCAACCGCTGAATGCCGCGCGGCTGTTCTCCGCCGCCCTCTCCCACCAGGACGACGCCTTGCCGCGCGAGGCCCGCGAACTGGTGCGCCACCTCGACAGTTCGCTGCGCTCGGCGGAAGACCTGATCAGCGACCTGCTGGATATCTCGCGCCTGGAAAACGGCCGGATCACCCCGGACCGCAACGCCTTCCCCCTCAGCGCGCTGTTCGACACCCTGGGGGCCGAATTCAAGGTGCTGGCCGCCGAACAGGGCATCGACTTCCGCCTGCGCGGCAGCCGCCTGCGCGTGGACAGCGACATCAAACTGCTGCGCCGGGTGCTGCAAAACTTCCTGACCAACGCCTTCCGCTACGCCAAGGGCCGCGTGCTGCTCGGCGTACGCCATGAAGCCGAGCAACTGCGCCTGGAAGTCTGGGATCGCGGCCCAGGCATCCCGCACGACAAGCTCAAGGTGATCTTCGAAGAGTTCAAACGCCTGGACAGCCACCAGACCCGCGCCGAGAAAGGTCTCGGCCTCGGCTTGGCGATTGCCGACGGCCTCTGCCGGGTGCTCAATCACAAACTGGAAGTGCGCTCCTGGCCCGGCAAGGGCAGCGTGTTCAGCGTCTGCGTGCCGCTGGTGCGCACCCCTGTGCCGCTGCCACAGCGCACCAGCAGCGAACTCAACGGCCAGTTACTGACCGGCTCGCGAGTGATCTGCATCGACAACGAAGACAGCATCCTCACCGGCATGCACAGCCTGCTGTCGCGCTGGGGCTGCCAGGTGTGGACCGCGCGCAACCGCCTGGAATGCGAACACCTGCTCAGCGAAGACGTGCGCCCGCACCTGGCGCTGGTCGACTACCACCTCGACGAAGGCGAAACCGGCACCGAACTGATGGCCTGGCTGCGCACCCGCTTGGGCGAACCGGTGCCGGGCGTGGTGATCAGTGCCGACGGCCGCCCCGAACTGATCGCCGCAGTGCACGCCGCCGGCCTCGACTACCTGGCCAAGCCGGTCAAACCGGCAGCCTTGCGGGCGTTGCTCAGCCGGCACCTGACCTTGCGCTGAACCCGTCCGATTGCCACGGGGCTTGGCGCAGACCAGGTGCTTGCGCCAAGCCGATGGCGTGCACAAGACCAGGCGCCACCGGGTATCAGTCGGCACCTTTCAGAAAACCTTCCAGCAGCCTGTGCACCCGCTCGCTCAGTTCGCGGTTGGCCGCTTCCGGCAGGCCGCGGGCCAACTCGGCCACCACCACCTGCTCAACCAGGGGCCGCAGTTGCAGCAACTGGGCGCTGAGGCGCTCGAGGTCCTCGGCGTGCGGCAGCTCGCTTTGCAGCAACGGATTGACCAGTTGCTTGGCAATCATCTGCACGATGCCGGCCGAGACCTGCTGCACATGGCCGCGGATCGCCGCCAGCTCATCCAGCAGCGCCGACAGGGGAATGCCGGCGCGGTACAACTCAACGCCGGCGGCAAACAGCGTGGGGCTGGGGACGCGCAGGTGGTCGCCGGCAAATTCCAGCAAGCCCAAAGCCTGAGCGCGCTCGATCACCGGGTCATCGAGCGTGTCGCCAAACAGCCCCTGCAACTCGCTGAACGGCAACGTCGCCGCCTGCTCCGGCTGCCCTGGCCCCTGAATCGCCTGCTCCAGGCCCAGCACATGGGCCAGATCGCGGCCCTGCGCCCAGGCCTCGAACAGCTCACGAATGCTGGCGATGCTGTAGCCGCGCTCCAGCAACTGGCCAATCAGCTTTAACCGCGCCAAGTGCTCGCCACTGTAGATGCCCAGCCGCCCACGTCGCTCGGGCGGCGGCAACAGGCCCTGGTCCTGATAGGCGCGCACATTGCGCACGCTGGTCTGCGCCGCCTGAGCCAGTTCGGCGACCCGGTATTCGGCGGCCACGGCATTCACCACCGGGGCAGCGGCATCCAGCAAACGCCGAAGAAAAGCAGAGGCTGTATTCATGTTCAACCAACATCAATATGTTGCTGAGGGATGTCTTTTAGAATCGGCACACTACCACCAAGGGCGCCAAGGAGCGCGGGAGGATGGCGCCGTATGAGCTGGTTGGCCACTTGTGCGGGAGCGCCCGAGACTAGCCAGGATGTACGCCAAGCGCCATAGCAAGGAGACGACCGAACTACTGACCCGAGGGCGATGAATGATCGACCGATGGCTTGGATGTGAGCGTTCAGCGAACATCGGCCAAGCCTGGAGTGAAATGCACACCTCAGCGCCTGCGGCATACCTTCGGGACCTACGCATTTCTGCGCATGTCAGAGAGGAAGGCGACGGATAGTGCGTTGCCTTGGCTACAAGATCGTCCAGGCCAGCCGCTACAGTGCGGCGAAGGCATTGTGGGCCTGAAAGCGACGGCGGTTAGCTGCCCCCAGGAGCGGCGTTAGCTTCCAGGTACGCAAGCCATTCAGAACGAGTGGCCGAGCAGCAATCCACCGCCAGCGTCGGGGCTGGCATCGGAAAACCCTTTGAGGGCATACAGCTGAACCTTCCAGGATGGGCTGAGCCTTTGTGTCAGGAACAGGGTGAATTCCTGGACCTCATCGCCATCGGAGGTCACTTTCTGCCGCCAGTCATAGACCGCGCCCACAGAGGTCGCTGGCGCTAGCCTGGTAACAAAGCCGAGCGCCGCAAAAATCGGATCGTGAAGGTTAGTTTCCGAGGGGTCACCGAACTTCTTCCAGCCCAACGTAGCAAAACCGCTGGTAGCGCCGAATGCCTGCGTAAAGTCGAACTGAGCGGAGGCGTCGGTCTTGCCGGTACCGAGGCAGCTTTCTTCATCGGCTGTCGGCAGCTTTACCTTGCCGATCAATTCCACGATCAGGCCATCACCTCGACTGCCGTCCAACAGCGCGAAATTCGCACTCGCCACCGTGTCCCCCAGGCCTTGTTCAACGCTGCCGCAGTCCCCTGCCAATGGTTCGCCATCCGGTCCCACCGCGGGATTGGTGATGCGCAGGTACGGGATGGTCAACTGGTAGACCATGGGACCGGTTTCATATTTGGCGACCACCGGGACATACCAGGTTTCGCTGGTTGTCGGGGTCCCGTATTTACCCCGCGAGTAATCGAGCCCTGTCGAAACGGTGAAATCCTCGGCCAAGGCTGAGAGGGCCAGGGACACCAAAAGGCCCGGCACGATTAGGCGAGCAGCGCTCATGCTTACCTCGTTGCGATCCAGACATTGAAGTTCACACTACGATCAGCGCCTTGTCTGGGTGGACGCTTCATGGAACCCGGTTACCTCTGTTCCCCAAGGACGCTAGCCCTGATTAGCTTAGCCGGCTATCTGCTACCCGCCTGCCTCCAGCGAAGCTCGATTGGGCCTGCTAGTGGGGCCCGGACCGGTCCACCCTCTCGACCCGCTCCACCTGTTCAACATGCTCAGGTCGCTCGACGCGCTCTACGCGCTCAACCCGTTCCGGTTTATCAACGCTATCCGGCCGTTCGATTCTCTCAACCCGCTCGATCCGCTCGATGCGCACACCGTTCTCGAAAACCTCGATCCGCTCCCGGGTTTCCACGCGGTCGGCGGATTCACGTATCTCCACTCGTTCGCGACGCTCCAGGTCGCCGGAAGCGGACGTCTCTCTCCGCTCGACTCTCTCCCGCGTCTCGCCGTCGTCGCTCCGTTCGATTCTTTCGCGCGTCTCGCCATCGCTGCTGCGCTCGCGTGACTCAAGGCCGTCCCGAGCGGAATCGCCATTCCCGTGTTGCTCGGTTTCTTGCGCAGATGAGCCCTGCTGGCCGGAACCCTCCCGGATGGGGGTTGCGGGCTGCTCCCGAGAGAATTCGATGCGCTCGGCCCGGATATCGCGGCCCTGGCCGAACACGCCGGTCACCCGGATGCGCTGGTCGATCGCAAGATCGCTGGCCTGCCCACCGGCATAGGCCGTACCGCGATCCACATAGGCAGTGAATCCACCGAACTCAATGCGGTCTCCCTGCTGCCCTCGCACCAAGCCTTCCACCAACGCGTTACGCACCCGCCCAGCAAAGGGAATGCCTGGATCGCTACGCGTCTGGATAACATTCAGTTGCCTGCCATTCCAGGTCCCGCGCACCAGGACCTCGCTCTGGGGTGCCAGCGGCTTGCTGAGGGCCAAACCTTGCAGGTCACCAGCTCGCTCGATCGCACCGATGGCGCTGACCTGCGCCAGCTTCGGCGCACGTTCGATGCGGCTGGCGACAACAGTGCCCTGGGCATTACGTAATCCACTCACCCGTACCGGCTCGCCGATGCGCAGGCCTTCTGCCACACGGGCCCCAGCGGCAACGCGAACGGGCTGCCCCATCACCCGCATTGGCGCGGCGCCCGTTGCCACATCGGTGATCGGACCTTCAAAGGCATGAAGAATTTCGATGCTCAGCGCCTCAAGCCCTCGTGGTGATGTGCGGGCCTCCACCGCCACGACTTGGCCAATGGCCAGCTGGTTGCTGCTGCCAGGCATGCCGTTCTCACTGAGCGAAGCCGTGCTATCGAAGTGCACTTCCACGCCGTTGACGCAGATGGAACCAAAGCCGGTGATGGTTCCCACAATCCCCGTACCCCCAATTCCACCTTCATCGGCAGGTGCGCCGGTGCCACCTATTCCACCGGGAGCGCCAGTACCGCCGATACCGCCAGTCGCCACGGCGCCCGTTCCGCCCATGCCTCCGGGCTCAAGGCAAGCCGGTGCGGCATTCAGCGAGGGCGAAGCCAGCAGCAATGGGCCGCACATGAAAGCGAAGGCGCACAACAAGCGCGTGGCAGTGTTCATGACGAACTGACCGTTGTCGGGTTGGGTACTGCTGGCGGATTAGGTTCAGTGTAGAAGTAAAGGCCGATGGTGATGCGCTGCCTGGCGTCCGGGGCTGGAGCGTCCCGCGCCTCCAGTTCGGCGGCCAGTTGGTTGAAACCGATCAGCACCTGCATACCTTCCACACTGACGGCATTGCGCAGTTGCTCGACACTGGTTGACGACAAGCTGTCGTAGTGGACACTGCGCTCGAAGAAAGGCGCTCCGTCTTCGGTCAGGTTGTGCACGGCGGTACAGGCGTGGTCGTGGAGGTTGTGCCGGAAATAGGCGGCCTTCTCGTCAAAGCCTTTTTGCGGAATGAACGCCATCGTCTCCAGGTGGACGCGGTCCTGGTCGTCGATGCGCACAATGCCCAGACGAAGCCACTCGTCCAGCACAACGCGGGCACGAATATCCTTGCTGACCTGAGCCACCAGCCCATCGAACGAAGAGTCGCCACCAATGCTGGCTAGACGGTCCAGCGGCCGCGGCCGGCCGGGCTCCTCGCAGAACGGCGAACTGTTCAGCCAGACGCTGACCAGATGAGCCCCAAACGAAATATTCTCGGGCAGGATCGCCGCCCGTCCGGCAGCCTTGGCCCGCAAACGCCTGACATCCTTGCGGTGCACCCCCGTCAGCAGGCTTATCCTGCTGTCGGTCGGCGGCTTGTCATCGAGGCGAAATTCGCGCTCGGCTACATCGACGAATACCTCCTTGAGCAGATCGGTAAAGCTTGCATAGGTGCCCCCCTTTTTGAGTATCAGCCTCACCAATGGGCGCATGACATGCTTCAGCGCCGGCAGCAGAGAGGGAGGCAAACTGGGCAAGTGCATCAAGCTATTCCTTCAAGAACCGTTGCTAGATTAAAACGCCCCTGAGGGCTTTTCGCCCGAGTCTTTCGGCAAGCCCGCGCAGCAGTACATCCATCCCACTCCTCGCGCCCGCGCCACACAATCTGGAGAAGCGCCGGGTTTTATGCACAACTGGGATTGCTTGCTCAGCCCCCGGAGCGGCCGTCGCCCGGTTCACCGCCTTGAACTTAAACGCACCAGGTCGTTCTTTCCCGGTTACCGGGAACTCCGCGAAGAACCTGACTTCGCGTTTCCTGACCAGGTGTTGGTCGCAAGAATCTGGGCGATGTGCTGTGGCGCCCGACACAGCGTTTCGGCTCCTCGAACCGAGTGGCACGATATGAAAAATAGGCGCCGCAAACCCCGCGACTCTTCAGGGTTTGCGACTCCCAACTGATTCGTCCCCGAAGCTGCCGGGACGTCTCTACTGGTGTACCTGCGTGTTCATGCCGAACTCGCGGGCCTAGTGCTGTACCTCAACCACGTCGATATCTGGTGCGTCAGGCGCGTCGGGCGCGTCTACGTCTACGGCATCAGGTGCATCGGGCGCATCGGGCGCATCGGGCGCATCATCGCCCATTTTGGCAGTGTCTCTGGCTGCATCTGCAGCATCTTTGGCAGCGTCTCTATCTGCATCTGCAGCGTCTCTGGCAGCGTCTCTGGCCGCATCTGCAGCATCACGGGCAGCATCCCTGGCTGCATCTGCGCCCTCTAAGCCAGCCGCCCTGGCAGCGTCTCTATCTGCATCTGCAGCGTCTCTGGCAGCGTCTCTGGCTGCATCTGCCGCATCACGGGCAGCGTCCCTGGCTGCATCTGCCGCATCACGGGCAGCGTCTCTGTCTGCATCTGCAGCGTCTCCGCCAACACCCGCATCATTGTCGTGATCGTTGCCTCGACCACTGTTTCCGGCAAGACCGCCATGATCTCCGTCATGATCGCCTCCGCGCCCGTCACCACCATGGCCCTCGCCATCACCTCCGCGACCATGACCGCCGCCATCACCTCCGTGACCGCCGCCAGCATGACCACCGCCTCCGCCGTCACCGCCGTGACCGCCGCCTCCGGAGCCGCCACTGCCACCGTGGCCGCCTCCGCCACCACCACCGTGACCACCGCCTCCAGAGCCGCCGCTGCCACCGTGGCCGCCTCCGCCATCACCACCACCATCTTTGGCATACACACTGGAGAAACTACTGATGTAATCGGGCAGCAGCACCGTCGATGCCGACAGAACTCCGCCAATTGCCATAGCTAACAAACATTTCTTGAGCAGCATGATCCACCTCCGCTTGGAGTTGCGTAGTCATGTCCCTATCGGGCGCAATAACCAGTGAATTTCCAGCCGCCCATTGGGGCAGCCAGCCAACCGGCGCGGCCATTTATCTGCAGCATGAACAGGCAACTGCGGTTTCCGCACGATCCTTCTGAGCCAGTTAGTACGTTGCGCGGGAAATTTTCCCACATGCTGAGAGTAGCGCTGCCAGCCCGAGTGTCAACGACCGAATATCAGGACTCACGGCAGATGTGAGCCATTTGAAACACGGGCTGCACCTGCATCGCCTTGTCTATGGCACATGCCCTCCACCAAGGCGGCTAACAGCTTCGGGCCGAGGCACCGCTGAACATTCCACAGATGCAAGCAGGTAGCCGCCCCGGCAACACGGCAACAACCGCCCCAACCAAGGGCTGGACTTGCCTTGCCAAGCTTATCGATCGCCCGCGCAAAACCCGCGCAAAGCCCCATTCAAGAGGGCTTCAAGCCGCCTCAGTAACACCGTAACAGGGCCTGCATTGAGGCCCCTCAATGACTAGGCAGAAGCGGCCTGAGCGTCCAACAATAACCGTGACATCAAATGATGTAACAGTCAGCCATGACCTGGAGACGCTGCATGCCTATCTGCCTCGCCTTATCCACCCAGCGCCCTCGTCCCTCGCGGCCACTCGACCTGCGCCAGGTGTACGCATGAACGTGCCAGTAGTGCTCCGGCAGGCCGAGCCGCTGCGGGTGCAGGGCGATGGCGTAGAGCTGGCGGTGTACCGCTGGGGTAACCCAAGCGGGCCGATCCTGCTGCTGGTGCACGGCTACCCCGACAACCATGAAATCTGGCTGCCGCTGGTGCGCGAACTGGCCGCCGATTACCAGATCATCGCCTACGACGTGCGCGGTTTTGGCGCATCGGATATTCCGCGCAAGCGCCTGGATTACCACCTGGAAAAGCTGGCGAATGACCTGGAAGCGGTGATCAGGGCTCTCAGCCCCGAGCAGCCGGTGCATCTGCTGGCCCATGACTGGGGCTCGATTCAGGCCTGGGAAGCGGTGACCGAGCCACGCATCCAACCGCTGCTGGCCTCCTACACCAGCATCTCCGGCCCGTGCCTGGACCATGTCGGCCACTGGATGCGCGACAAGCTCAAGCAAAAACGCCCACGGGCCTTGCTGCAAGTGCTCGGGCAACTGCTCAGCTCCTGGTATATCGGCCTGTTTCATACCCCGCTGCTGCCGGAGCTGACCTGGCGCCTGGGCCTGGACCGCGCCTGGCCGCAGCTGCTGCGCCAGATCGAAGGGCTGCGCAATGTGCCCATCAGCAGCAGCCAGCGCTCCGACGGCGTGCACGGGGTCAAGCTGTACCGCGCCAACTTTATCCGCAGCCTGTTCACGCCGCGCCAACGCCACACTCAGGTGCCGGTGCAGTTGATCGTGCCAACCCGTGACCGCTTCGTGCGCCCGCAACTGTTCGAGCAACTGGCGCAGTGGGCCCCCAAGCTGTGGCGCCGCGAGGTGAATGCCGGGCATTGGCAACTGCTGGCCGAACCGCAGCAACTGGCCACCTGGCTGCGTGAATTCACCGCGCATGTGCAGGGTGGCGCAAGCGGCAACGCGCTGGCGCGCCTGAGCCTGGCGGGCTGATAAGGAGAATCGAGATGACCGCAGAGCACCGCCTGGAACAACGCAAAGTCCGCTTCGACTTCGCCGATACCCCGCTGCACTGGGTGCCGAACGAGCCGGAAGCCTCGCATATCATGAACAGCCTGCACCTGATCCTGCCGGCCGGCGAGTTCTGGTTCTGCCGGGTCTACAACAAGGCCCTGCCGCTGGTCAGCGACCCGCAGCTGCGCGACGACGTGCAGGGTTTCGTCAAGCAGGAAGCGCAACACGCCCGCGCCCACGACAGCGCGCTGACGCCCTACCTGCTGCGCCACGGTATCGACCCGACACCGTTTACCGGGCCGATCCACTGGCTGTTCGAGCGCGTGCTGTGCGACTACCCGCTGGGTGACAACGCCATCAGCCGCGCCCTGCAACCCTGGTGGCTGCGTCAACGGGTCGGGCTGATCGCCGCGGTGGAACACTTCACCTGCGTACTGGGCGACTGGATCATCACCACCCGCAGCCTCGACCATGCCGACCCGGTGATGCTCGACCTGCTGCGCTGGCACGGCGCCGAAGAAGTCGAACACCGCAGCGTGGCCCACGACCTGCACGTGCATATCGGCGGCAGCCTGTTGATGCGCTGGGTCTATATGTTGATTGCCACCCCGGCGCTGATCTTGCTGTTCAGCGCCGGGATGAAAACCATGATGCGCCAGGACCCGGTCACCCGTTACCGTCCGGGCTTTCTGCGCCTGTGGTATCACCTGGGCCAACGCGGGCTGTTACCACGCATGGGCAGCATTGGCCGCTCGGTGCTGCGTTACTTCAACCCCAGCTATCACCCGCGCACCGAAGGCGATATCCGCGTGGCGCTGGATTACCTGGCCAACTCACCGGCAGCGCAGCGGGCGGCCGCCGAGAAGGGAGCAGTCAGCGCCTAACCCGCAGGAGCGGCCCGTGGCCGCGAAATGGCCCATCGACGCGGGTTCGCGGGCATGGCCCGCTCCTACGCCTTCCTGACACGCTGCACGCCCTACTCGGCCGTCTCATCATCCAGCACCATCACCCCGGCGGCCCGC
>TARA_R100001244_G_scaffold64627_11_pt1 | contig 16436 bp, 14 predicted proteins | sample TARA_R100001244 | Tara Oceans TARA_R100001244 (sample SAMEA2621564) | marine metagenome | biome: marine biome (ENVO:00000447); feature: mesopelagic zone (ENVO:00000213); material: "saline water (ENVO:00002010), including plankton (ENVO:xxxxxxxx)" | depth 790 m
AACTGCCGAGCCAACTGCCGCACGCGCTGCACAGCGCTTTGGTCGGCATTCCGATGGCCGGCATTCCGGTGCTCGCCACGTGCGACCTTGTTCTCCCCCGAGAGCAGAGCCAGGCGGCTGTGCAGGTCCGCCCCCGCGCCGCGCCGGATGTCGCGCTCGCCGAGCAGCGCCGCCAGGTCGCAGGCCAGCGCGGCCAAGCCCAGCGCCTGCCCGCGCAGCAGCAGGTGGGCGATGCGCGGGTGTGCCGGCAACTCGGCCATCGCCTGGCCATGGCGCGTCAGCGTGCCGTGCCCGTCGAGCGCGCCGAGACGCGTCAGCAAATCCTGGGCCTGGGCGTAGGCCGCAGCCGGCGGCGAATCGAGCCAAACCAGTTCGCCAGGCTGCACACCCCAGCGCGCCAGCTGCAAGGCCAGGCCGGCAAGGTCGGCCTGAAGGATTTCCGCCGCCGAGTAGGCCGCCAATTGTTCATGCTGCGCCTGCGACCACAGGCGGTAGCAGGCGCCTGGCTGCAAGCGCCCGGCACGGCCGGCGCGCTGGGTCGCCGCAGCACGGGAAATACGCTGGGTATCCAGACGGGTCATGCCGCTGCCGGGGTCGAAACGCGGCACGCGCGCCAGGCCGGCATCCACCACCACACGTACCCCGTCGATGGTCAGGCTGGTCTCGGCGATATTGGTCGCCAACACCACTTTGCGCAGGCCCGCCGGGGCCGGCTCGATGGCGGCACGCTGGGCACTGAGGTCCAGTTCGCCATGCAGCGGGCAGAGCAGGATATCGCGGCGCCCGCTCAGGGCTTCACTCAGCTGTTCATTGACCCGACGAATCTCCGCCTGCCCCGGTAGAAACACCAGCACGCTGCCCGGCTCGTCGGCCAGCGCCTGCAAGACCGTTTGCAGCACCCTGGGCTCGAGCCATTCGCCGACCTGGAACGGCGCGCCCCAACGCACCTCCACCGCAAGCATGCGCCCCTCGCTGCGCAACACAGGCGCATCGCCGAGCAAACCGGCCAGGCGCTCGCCTTCCAGGGTCGCCGACATCAACAGGACTTTCAGCGCCGGCTCGTCGCTATCAGGCGCGCGGAACATGGCGCGGCCGTTAAGGGTCAGCGCCAGGGCTAGATCGGCATCCAGACTGCGCTCGTGAAATTCGTCGAAAATCACCAGGCCGACGCCTTCCAGCGCCGGGTCCTCCTGCAAGCGGCGGGCGAGAATGCCTTCGGTGACCACCTCGATGCGCGTGCGCGGGCCGACCTTGCTGTCCAGGCGGATGCGGTAGCCGACGGTTTCCCCCACCGCCTCGCCCAGTTCGCTGGCCAAACGCTCGGCGGCGGCACGGGCGGCCAGGCGCCGCGGTTCGAGCATGATGATGCGCTGCCCGGCCAGCCACGGCTCGTCGAGCAATGCCAGGGGCACGCGGGTGGTCTTGCCGGCCCCGGGCGGCGCCTCCAACACGGCCTCATGGCGACTGGCCAGGGCCTCGCGCAACGCAGGCAACAGGGCATCGATAGGCAACGAATTCATGAACCCTCCCAATCAGGCCGGCGATTATAGCGGCGAACTGCCAACCCGCTTTGCTGGTCTTACTGCCGTCGCAACCGGGCATAGCAGTTTTGCCATCCTCGGCTTGCTATAGTTGCGCCACTTATTACCTGGAGGTGCTTGATGCGCACGAAATCCCGCGTTATCGGCGGCGTTCTCGCCGTGACCCTGTTCACCCAACTGGCCGCCTGCGGCACCCTGTTCTACCCGGATCGTCGCGGCCAGATCGAAGGCAAGATCGACCCGGTGGTCGCCGCCCTGAACGCCATCGGCATCCTGTTCTTCGTGATTCCCGGCCTGATCGCCTTCGGTATCGATTTCGCCACCGGCGCCATCTACCTGCCCGGCGGCCAGACCGCCCAGGTCGACCCACAGGAACTGCAGCAGTTGGTGGATGCCGACGGCAACGTCGACCCGGCCAAACTGAAAGCCCTGATCGATGCACAGACCGGCCACAGCCTGCCGCTCGACGACCCGCGCCTGATCCAGCACAGCGGCAGCGCCGAACAACTGGCCGCCTACGGCCTGCGTCCGGCGGCGTAACCGATCATGGGCGTTCTGCCCCAGCACGCGCGGCTGATGCGCCTGGCCACGGTCGCCGCACTCGCGGTGGCCTTGGGCCTGGTGCTGGCCAAAGCCGTGGCCTGGTGGCTGAGCGGCTCGATCAGCCTGCTGGCCGGCTTGACCGACTCGTTGCTCGACAGTGCCGCCTCGCTGCTCAACCTGATCGCCGTGCATGTCGCCCTGCGCCCGGCGGACGAGGATCACCGCTATGGCCACGGCAAGGCCGAAGCCCTGGCGGGCCTCGGCCAGTCATTGTTCATTGCGGCCAGCGCCATGCTGGTGGGTGTGCAAGGCGTCAAACGGCTGCTCGAACCGCAGCCCTTGAGCAGTGAAATGCTCGGCATCGCGGTGATGCTGCTGTCGCTGGCACTGACCGTCGCCCTGCTGCTGTTCCAACGCCATGTGGTACGCCTGACCGGCTCCACCGCGATCCATGCCGACTCGCTGCATTACCGCTCGGACCTGCTGCTCAACAGCAGCATCCTCTTGGCCTTGTTGCTGGCGAGCATCGGCTGGCAGCAGATGGATGCCCTGTTCGCCATCGGCATCGCCTTCTACATCCTCTGGAGCGCCATCAGCATCGCCCGCGAGGCGGTCGCCGTGCTGATGGATCAGGAGCTCTCGCCGGCAATCAGCGCGCAAATGCACGCCTTGGCCTGTGGCGTACCCGGCGTGCTCGGTGCCCACGACCTGCGCACGCGGATTTCCGGCACCCGTTGGTTCGTCCAACTGCACCTGGAGTTGCCCGGCGAACTCAGCCTGTCCCAGGCCCATGCGCTGTGCGTGGCCGTGGAAGAGGCGATCTGCCGTGAGTTCCCACGGGCCGAGGTGCTGGTGCATGCCGACCCGCCGGAAGTGCTGAAGCCCTAGCCAGCGCGCTGGCAGAGGGTCGCGGCGGCATCCAGCGGCGTATGCAACGCCGACTCAGGCCCCGAACTCGGTGGCATGGCTTGAATCAACGGCGACAGACCGAGCAGCAGCAACACGCCAATCTCCGCCCAGACAAAACGCTTTTTCATCGACTCGCTCTCCTACCGATTAACCAGATTCCTAGCCTGGCCCAAGGCCAGTAAACCCGGGGTCAAGCCTGGGTAAAGCCTGAGTAAAGTGGGCAATGCCCTTCACTTGCGCCGCTGCAGCAGCATGGGTTGCGTACTCGGCACATGCCGATGCCGGCCGCCGGAGAGGCCCAGGCGATGACTAGAGCAGTTGCTGATCCTCGCCTGGTGGCTGCTGCGCCTGGCCGGCCTGGGATAGCGCGCAAGAAAAAAGGGAGACCTGGCGGCCTCCCCTCGGGAAAATGTCCTGTGCTGGCGATGCTGTCGCCGCTTTCCTCGCCCGCCTGGTTGGGCAGTGCGGACCCGGGTGCCGTGACGGTCCGGTGGGACCGGCGGCGCCGGCGCACCTGATTGGGCGAGCCGGGTGGACGTGTCGTCCGGGCCGTGAAACTGAGGTAAAGCTTACGCCCGGCACTCCGGCAGAAGATTGCGAAAATTGCTAACAAACCGACCACTTGCGCAATTTTTTACTTATGCAGCACTATTAGGCGCAAGCCAAATAGAAAAGCAGCGTAGATATGAACAAACTTGATCGCTACGACCTGAATATCCTCGCCGAATTGCAGCGTGATGCCACCCTGTCCAATCAGGACCTCGCCGAACGCATCGGCCTGTCGCCGTCGCCTTGCTCGCGGCGGGTCAAACAGCTGCAAGACGACGGTTATATCCTCGGCCAGGTGGCCCTGCTCGATCGCAAAAAGCTCGGCCTGAGCCTCACCGCCTACGTGCTGATCGGCATGGATCGACACACCCCGGAGCGCTTCGAGCACTTTCAGGAGGTGATTCGTAAATGCCCGGAAGTGTTGGAATGCAGCCTGGTCACCGGTATGGATGCGGACTACCAGTTGAAGGTGGTGGTGCCGGACATGGACCATTACCAGAAGCTGCTGCTCGGCACCCTGACGCGCATCGACGGCGTCTCCAGCGTGCGCTCCAGCTTCGTTCTGCAACAGGTACTGTCCAGCACCCAGCTGCCGTTGCAGCACCTGCGCAGTTAAGCGTGCTTACCGACGGTCGCTGACAACGCCAGGCGCTGGCGTATAATCCGCGGCGTTTCGCTGTGCCCCCGCGTGGCCCGTCATAAGCGCTTGTTCGCGCACACAACAACAATCGCCTCGCCTGCCACCCGCCAGGGTTCCCCCTGACGGCACAGCCTGCTGTCAGCCAATTGAGGTCGCGATGGATCCGAAAGTATTCGAAGAGTTGATGATGACCGCGCTGGTCGGCGGTCTGGTGCTGTTCATGGCCTTTATCGTTTGGGACTTGGCGAAGAAGTCCAAGGCCGGGCGCTTCGGCAGCATGATCCTGTTCCTCGCGCTGGGCCTGGGCGTGCTCGGGTTTATCATCAAAACCCTGGTCATCGCCGGGCTGGAAGGCGTGTAACCACTCCTCTACAAGACGCGCTTCGAGCTCTTTCCACTCGCCCGGCTGCAAACCGTCCAGGCTCCAGGGGCCGATGCGCACGCGCACCAGGCGCAGGGTCGGCAGCTTCGTAGGATGGGTTGAGCTGGCGATCCCCATCACGCTTCACGCCCCGCATGGGTATCGCTACGCTCAACCCATCCTACAAACGCGCCTCGAGCTCTTTCCATTCGCCAGGCTGCAAACCGTCCAGGCTCCAAGGGCCGATGCGCACGCGCACCAGACGCAGGGTCGGCAGGCCCACGGCGGCAGTCATCCGGCGCACCTGACGGTTGCGCCCCTCACGAATCACCAGTTCCAGCCAGGCCGTCGGGATGCTTTTGCGAAAGCGCACCGGCGGGTTGCGCGTCCATAGCTGCGGTTCATCCAGTAACCGTGCTTCGGCCGGCAGGGTTGCGCCGTCATTCAATTGCACGCCGTCACGCAGCTGCTGCAACTGCGCCTCGCTCGGTTCGCCTTCCACCTGCACCCAATAGGTTTTCGCCAGCTTGTGCTTGGGGTCGGCGATACGCGCCTGCAAGCCGCCGTCGTTGGTCAGCAGCAACAGGCCTTCGCTGTCACGGTCCAAGCGCCCGGCCGGATAGACGCCAGGGACACTGACAAAATCCTTAAGAGTGGCGCGACCTTGCTCATCATTGAACTGAGTCAGCACATCGAACGGCTTGTTCAGCACCAGCAAACGCGGCTCGGCGGGTGGTGCCTTGGCCACGCGACGCACGGCAGGTTTGCCGCTGTGCGGACGAGAGGACGCAGGGCGAGGTGGGCGCGACATAGGTGATCCAGAAACAGATTGCGAGGCGGCCAGTGTAACCGAGGCCACCGTGCAACCATCAGCCGGGCTTATGCAGGCGCATTACGCCGGCAGACCCGGCTATGCTGGCTGAGTCCTGTTCTCCGCACCGAGGCTTATTGTTATGAGTTCGTCCGAATCCATCGTCGACACCTTTACCGGCTGGGCCGCCAAAGCCCCCGGCGCGCCCCTCGAACCGCACAGTTATGATCCCGGCCCGCTGGGTGCCGAGGAAGTGGAAGTGGCCGTGGAATACTGCGGCATCTGCCATTCCGACCAGTCGATGATCGACAACGAATGGGGCAATGCGCGCTATCCCTTTATCCCCGGCCATGAAGTGGTCGGCACCGTGGTGCGCCTCGGCGCGCAGGCGCGCGGCCTCAAGCTTGGTCAACGGGTCGGCATCGGCTGGTACAAGGGCAGCTGCATGCATTGCAGCTCGTGCATGGAAGGTTCGCACCAACTCTGCGGCACGGTAAAACCGACCATTGTCGGCAGCAACGGCGGTTTCGCCGACCGCCTGCGCAGCCACTGGGCCTGGGCCGTGCCGCTGCCGGATGGCCTCGACCCGGCTCTGGTCGGCCCATTGTTCTGCGCCGGCTCCACGGTGTTCAGCCCGCTGCTGGATTTTGATGTAAAACCCACCGACAAGGTCGGCGTGGTCGGCATCGGCGGCCTCGGTCACTTGGCGCTGGGCTTTCTCAATGCCTGGGGCTGCGAAGTCACTGCCTTCACCTCGTCCTTGAGCAAACAGGAAGAAGCCAAGCGTTTGGGCGCGCACAAGGTGGTGGCCTCCACCGACAGCGCGGCGCTGAAAGCCATAGCCGGCAGCCTGGATTTCCTGCTGGTCACCGCCAGCGCCGACCTCGACTGGAACGCCATGATCGGCACCCTGCGCGGCAAGGGCCGGCTGCACTTTGTCGGCATCGTACCCAGCGCGATCCCGGTGCATGTATTCAACCTGATTCCGAAGCAGAAGAGCCTATCTGGCTCGCCTGTCGGCTCACCGGCGAATATGGCGACCATGCTGGAATTCTGCGCCCGCCATCAGATTCTGCCGCAGGTCGAGCACTTCCCCATGAGCAAGGTCAACGAGGCCATCGACCACCTGCGCGCCGGCAAGGCGCGTTACCGAGTGGTGCTGGACGCCAAGGCCTAACCCGAAGGCGGGCAAGGATGCCCGCCCCATCCTCAGGCATCAAAGCAGCGGCATGTTCTTGGTCACGCAGTGGATACCGCCACCGCCAGCGGCGATCGGGTCGATATTCACCTGCACCACCGCACGCCCCGGATACAGCTTGGTCAGCAGATCCTTGGCGAACTTGTCGGCGGTGGTGTCGCCAAACTGCGGCACGATCACCGCGCCATTGATCGGCAGGTAGTTGATATAGCCGGGGGCGAAATCCGGGTTGTTCTGGGTGTAGACGTTGCTGCGCTTCTTTAGGGGAGGCGGCAGGGTGTGCACCACCAGCTTGCTGCCATCGGCATCGGTGGCGTTCTTGAGGATCTCGAGGTGGGTGCGGGTCACCGCGTAGTCGTAGGACTTGGGGTCGTTGTCGAGGTTGGCGATCACCACGCCCTTGGAGGCGAAGCGCGCGTAGAAGTCGACGTGGGCATCGGTGATGTCCTTGCCCTTGATCCCTGGCAGCCAGATGATCTTGCGCAGGCCGAGGTTGGCCTTCAGCTCGGCCTCGATCTGCGCCTTGCTCATACCCGGGTTGCGGTTGCTGTTGACCCAGCAGCTCTCGGTCATGATCGCCGTGCCGTGGCCATCCACCTCGATGCCACCACCCTCGCCGGTGAGCATGCTGGCGATATAGGTGGCATAGGTTTCGTAGCTCAGGCTATCGGCCACCTGGGTGTCGTTGCTCGCCGTCTGCTTGTTGCCCCAACCGTTGAAGTTGAAGTCGACCAGGCCACGACCGCCCTGGCCGTCGACCACGAAGCAACCGCCGTAATCGCGTACCCAGATGTCATCCAGCGGCATAGTCAGAAACTTGATATTGGTGGTGCCGCACTTGCTCTTGGCCAGCGCCAGCTGGTTGGCACGGCACAGCACGGTCACCGGCTGGTACTTGGCGATGGTCTTGGCCAACAGCGCGATGCAGTTGTTCACCGGCGTCGCCCAGTCCTCCCAGACCGTCGTCGAAGCGGCGAACGCCAGGAAGATCCGTTCCTGCAGCTCGTTCTCGTCCGGCATATACCAGCTGTTGGCCAGGGCGGCACGCACCCGCGGTGCATTCAACCCCAGCCCGGTACTGGCCAGCGCCCCCAGCCCGGCTAACAATGAAAACTGCTTGATAAAGTCACGACGAGTCGACATGCGCTATTCCTCTTTTTATGGCTTATCCCGGAGCACGCCCGCTGGCGCCCCCATTGTTTATGGCTATGTCCCAATTACGTGTTGCACGCAGCTTTTGTAGGGTGGGTTAGTGGCGCAGAGGCGGGCTGGCAAAGACACTGCGCAATGGGTGCGCCACGTAACCCACCAAGCGGTGATCGGCCTGCCTCATCTGGTGGGTTACGGCGCAACTGACTACGTATCAGCCGATAGCCCGTGGTCATGCGCCTAACCCACCCTACGAACTGCTGGAGGCAGGCAGGCGAGAGGCCTAGAGATCGGTCTTGAAGGTGCTCCAGGTACGCATGCGCGCACGCATGTCGCGCTGCGGAATGTCCTTGCCGGGAATCAGCCGTGCGTAGGTGGCTTCATCGGCATAGATATCCGGGTTGTTGCGCATGTCGTCCGCGACCATTGGCCGGGCCTTGGCGCTGGAGGTGGGATAACCGGTGGCGTTGCTGATGGCCGCCATGTTCTCCGGACGCATGATGAAATTGATCAGCGCGTAGGCATATTCAGGATGCTGGGCATCGGCCGGAATGGCCATGGTGTCCATCCAGATGGTGCTGCCCTGCACCGGGATGCGGTAACCGAAGGTCCGCCCCGCTTTCGCCTCATCCGCCGTGCGCTGGGCCTGGGTCATGTCGCCGCTGTAACCGAGCGACAGGCAGATCTCGCCATTGACCAGCTGCGTGACCGGTTGCGACTGGAACTTGCGCACGTAAGGCTTGATGCTTTTCAGCAGCGCCAACGCCTCGGCCAGGTCTTCCGCCTTGCCGCTGCGCGGCTCACGCCCCAGGTAGTTGAGCACCACGGCCAGCACTTCGTCCGGCGAGTCGATCATCGAGATGCCGCAGTCGGCAAACTTGGCGGCCAGCTCCGGCTTGAACAGCAGGTCCAGGCTATTGACCGGTGCCTGCAGCATGCGCTGCTCGATCATCTGCGTGTTGTAGGTCAGGCCGATCGAACCCCAGGTGTAGGGCACGGTGGCATGCCGCGAGTAGGGGTACTTGGTCTGCAGGTTGCGCAGGCCCGGCTCGATGTCATCCAGGTGCTCGAGCTTGCTGGTGTCCAGCTTCTGCAGCGCGCCGGCACGCATCAGCCGTTCGGCCACGGTGTCGCCGGGGAAGATCAGGTCATAGCCGCTGCGCCCGGCCATCATCTTGGCCTCCAGCGTTTCGCTGCCTTCCATGACGTCGTAGATCACCCGAATGCCGGTTTCCTTGGTGAAGTTGCTCAGGGTATCCGGGGCGAAATAGTCGGCCCAATTGTACAGGCGCAGGGTCTTTTCCTCGGCCTGGCCCCAGGCCTGGGCACAGCTCAGGGCGAGGCTCAGCGAGCCGATCAGTAAGGCTTTACCAGGTTTCATGGTCAGACTCCTTGGTGATTCCAGCGCACGTGGGTTTGCCGTCCGTCCAGCCCCAGCAACGGGCCGTACATTTCCGGGCGACGATCACGGTAGATGCCCCACGTCTGGCGCTCTTCGCCCATGGCGGCCAGATCCAGTTCGCGCACCAGCACACCGCTGCTGTCGCGATCGGCCTCGGCGAGCAACTTGCCCTTGTGGTCGGTGATAAAGGACGAACCGTAGAAGCTCATCGCCAGCGCTGGATCGCCGGTTGCCACTTCATGACCGACGCGGTTGGCGGCGATCACCGGCATGATGTTGGCGGCGGCATGGCCACGCTGGGTCAGTTGCCAATGGTCACGGGAATCCAGCACCGCAGCGCCCGGTTCGGAGCCGATGGCGGTCGGGAACAGCAGCACCTCGGCACCTTGCAGGGCCAGGCAGCGCGCCGTTTCGGGGAACCACTGGTCCCAGCAGATGCCGACGCCGATACGCCCGAAGGCGGTGTCCCAGATGCGGAAACCGGTGTCGCCGGGGCTGAAGTATTCCTTCTCCTGATAGCCGATGGCGTTGGGAATGTGGGTCTTGCGGTACACCCCAAGCAAGCTGCCATCGGCATCGGCCACGCTCAGCGAGTTGAAGTAGGCGTTGCCAGCCTTCTCGAACCAGGAGAGCGGCAGCACCACGCCCAGCTCCTTGGCCAGCGCAGCGAAGCGCTTGAGCACGCGACTCTGGCCGTACTCCTCAGCCAGCGCCAGGTGCTTGTGGTCCTGTTCGATGCAGAAGTACGGGGTGGCGAACAGCTCCTGCAGGAGGATCAGTTGGGCACCCTTGGCGGCAGCCTCGCGCACCAGGCGCTCGGCCTGGTCGAGGTTCTGTTCAAGGTCCCAGCTGCAGGCGAACTGGGTGGTGGCGACGATCAGCTTGCTCATAACCTCACCCCTTCAACGGCCAGGCCGGCTGTTGCTGGGTGATGCAGTGCACCCCGCCGCCGCCATGGGCCAGCTGATTGATCTGCACCGGTACCACTTCACGGCCCGGGAAGGCCATGCGCAGGGTCGCCGCCGCTTCCTCATCGGCGGCAATGCCGTAGGCCGGCATGATGATCGCGCCGTTGCAGATGTAGAAGTTGGTGTAGGAGGCGCAGAACACCTCGGCTTCAGTATCCACCGCATCGGTGGCCTCGAACAGTTCGAGCAGCTCGAACTTGCGCCCGCGGGCGTCGGTGGCCAACTCGATGGCGCGGCGGTTCTCGCGTACCACCTCGGCATACACCGAACCCTGATCGCGGGTGGCGTCCACCAGCAGCGCGCCGGGCTTGGCAAAGGCACACACGCCATCGATATGGCCGTCGGTCATATCGCCGGTGACGTACTTGGGGTCGCCCGGCAGCCAGATGGTCTTCTTCACGCCGAGCAGGCGGGCGAAGATTTCCTCCATCTCGGCCTTGTTCATGCCGGGGTTGCGGTTGGGGTTGAGCAGCACCGACTCGGTGGTGATCAGCGTGCCGTCGCCATCCACATGGATTGCCCCGCCTTCGTTGCTCAGCGGCGTGCCGAAGCAATCCATGCCCAGGCCATTGAGAATGCGCCGCGCCAGGCTCTCGTCGAGATCATGCTCGGACTTGCCGCCCCAGGCGTTGAAGCGCCAGCTGACCCCGGCCAGACCATGCTGCGGATGGCAGACGAAGCTCGGCCCCGAGTCACGGCACCAGCTGTCGTTGACAGCCAGCTCGATCAGCTCGATGTTGGCCCCGCACAGCGTACGAGCGCGCAGCGCCGCAGACGGATCGACCACCATCTTCACCGGCTCGAAACGGGCAATGGCGTTGGCCACCCGGGCAAAGTCGACCTGTACCTCGGCCAGGGTCACGCCCCAACCGGACTCCCACAGCCCTTGGTTGTGCGGCCAGACCATCCAGGTAGCGGCGTGCGGGACCCATTCGGCGGGCATGAACCAGGTGTTTTCTGCGACTGCGTTATGCTGCATACAAGTGCCTTCAGTTAAGTCTTTGTTATCACTGAAAACCGCGAATGCGGTGATGACTTGCATGCTAGGCCTGTAAAAATGCCGTAACAAACGATAGATTTTGCGCAATTCTGATTAGCAGGACTTATCAATAATGTTGAAACACTGGCCCCCACTAAACGCCCTGCGCGGCTTCGAAGCCGCCGCCCGCCTCGGCAGCTTCCACAGGGCGGCCGAAGAGCTGCACCTCACCCAGTCGGCGATCAGCCAGCAGATCCGCAGCCTGGAAGGTTTCCTCGAACAACCGCTGTTCTTCCGCAACGGCCGTAGCGTCAGCCTGACCGATGCCGGGCATGACCTGCTCAGCACCACCCAGTCGCTGCTGCAGCAACTGGCGGTCGGCATCCGTCGCCTGGAGCAGTACCGCAAGCCCAACCAACTGGTGGTCAACACCACCCCGGCCTTCGCCCGTCACTGGCTGGTGCCGCGCCTGGGCGAGTTCCATCGCCTGCACCCGGAGGTCGACCTGTGGCTGTTCACCACCGACGAAATCCCCGACATGGCCACCCAGACCGTCGACGTGGCCGTGCGTGACGACCTTACCGCGCAGGCCGAATGCAGCTTTCGCGTGTTGCTGGAAGACCGCCTCTATCCGGCCGCCCATCCCAACCTGCTGACGCAACAGCCAGCCGAACGCAGCACCCTGCACGGTGAACGGGAGATGGACTGGAGCCACTGGGCGGTACAGGGCGGACAGGACGTGGGCCAGCAAAGCCGCGGCTTGAATTTTTCCGACCCCGGCCAGCTGCTGGATGCCGCCAGCCAGGGCCTGGGGATTGCCCTGGTCAGCCAGTTGCTGGCTGACCAGGCGCGGCGCAATAGCCTGTTGCAGCCCCTGGTGGAGCAGAGCGTGCGCGGCCCCAACTGGGCCTGGCTGGTGCACCGCGACAGCGAAAGCGACCCGCTGACCCGCAGCTTCTGCAATTGGCTGGAAAGCGCGCTGGGCTGTGGCGCGGTAACCAAATCGTAGACTGAGCTAGCCGCGCAGCGGCGCAACCCAGCGATGAGGGGTCACCTAGACGATGGGTATCGCCAAGCTCAACCCATCCTACGGAGTGACTGGAAACCCACCGGCGTTGTAACGCAACACCCAAACCGCAGGCTGGGCTAGCCGCGCAGCGGCGTAACCCAGCTAGCGGAACGGCGGCTCGTCGAAACTGCGCAGCTTGCGTGAGTGCAGCGAATCGAGCTGGTTGCGCAGCAAGTCGAGGGCGGTGATGCCGATATGCAGGTGCTGGGTCACCGCGCGCTCGTAGAACGCCCCGGCGGCGCCCGGCAACTTGATCTCGCTGTGCAGCGGTTTGTCCGAGACGCACAGCAGCGTGCCGTAGGGCACCCGCAGGCGATAGCCTTGGGCGGCGATGGTGCCGCTTTCCATGTCCACCGCCACCGCGCGCGACAGGTTGATCAGCGGCCGCTCCTGGGCCCAGCGCAGCTCCCAGTTGCGGTCGTCGTAGGTCAGCACGGTGCCGGTGCGCAGGCGTTTCTTCAGCTCGTCGCCCTGCTCGCCGGTGACCTGCTTGGCCGCCTCCTGCAACGCCTGCTGCACTTCGGCCAGGGCCGGCAGCGGAATATTCGGCGGCAGCACCCGATCGAGGATGCCGTCGCGGCGCATATAAGCGTGGGCCAGCACGTAGTCGCCGATGGTCTGCGATTGGCGCAGGCCGCCGCAGTGGCCAATCATCAGCCAGCAATGCGGGCGCAGCACGGCCAGGTGGTCGGTGATGTTCTTCGCGTTGGACGGACCGACACCGATGTTCACCAGGGTGATGCCGTCGCCGTCGGCAGCCCCTTGCAGGTGATAGGCCGGCATCTGGTAACGGTGCCAGACCACCGTCTCGATGATCGCCTGCATCTCGCCTTCGGCCATGCCGCGCTCGATCACCACGTTGCCCGGTAGCACCATGCGCACAAAACGCGAATCGCCGACCAGCATGTCCAGGCCGTGGCGGATAAATTGGTCGACGTAGCGGTGGTAGTTGGTCAGCAGAATCCACGGCTGCACATGCCGCCAGTCGCTGCCGGTGTAATGCACCAGGCGGCGCAGGGAGAAATCCACTCTTGCTGCGTCGAACAGCGCCAGCGGCAGCGGGTCGGTGTTTTCCCAGTCATACAGGCCATCGGCGGTGCCATCGGTGGCGGCGGACAGGTCGGTACTGGGGAACACCCGCGCCAGTTCGGCGGCGGTCACCCCGGAGCCGGCCAGCTCATCGCCCTGCTCGACCACATAGGGATAGGGAATGTTCTGCTGGCTGATACCCACTTCCACATGCACGGTGAAGTCATGCATCAGCGGCTGCAACTGCTCCAGCAAGTACTTACGGAAGGCCGCGGGATGGGTCACGGTAACGCTATAGGTCCCCGGCACCTGCACCTTGGCATAAGCGCGCACGGTGGTCGGCGCTTCGCCCTGGCACAGGTAGGTCAGGCGCAACTCGGGGTAGCGGAACTGGCACTGCTCGGCGGCATCCGGCTTGATGCGCTCCTTGAGATAGCGCTTGAGCGCCTGGCTGAGGGCGCTGGTGGCTTGCTGGTGCAGAGCGGCCAGACGATCCACCGCCTCCTCTGCACTGTGGGCGACGACGAAGTCTTCGGAACAAGGGCTCACGGCGGGCATTCCTGGCTGAACAGACAGGCTCTATCTTGCCTGTATCAGCGCGGCTTGGCATAGCGCTTCGCGACAAGCCAACGCAACTCCCTCGCCCACTCGGGCCCCCATGCCGACATTTATTATTAGTCACTTCATCCGCCGCTGGCGCGGGGAAGACAGCTCGGCCTTACCCTGACTGGACTGCACCTGCGGTTCATCCCCGCTGGCGCGGGGAACACCGCCGGAGATCCCGGCTGAACTGCGCGATGAGCGGTTCATCCCCGCTGGCGCGGGGAACACATATGGTTGGCCTCCTCCCAACCATTGATGAACGGTTCATCCCCGCTGGCGCGGGGAACACCGGCAGCGCCACTGTTTGGTAAACCGTGTTGTCGGTTCATCCCCGCTGGCGCGGGGAACACGAGATCTAGCAAAACCTTCAGGGCGGCCTGCGCGGTTCATCCCCGCTGGCGCGGGGAACACGCCGGCATAAGGGTGTTCGGGCGCTATAGGAGACGGTTCATCCCCGCTGGCGCGGGGAACACAACACCAAGATCGGCAGATATGTCCTGCACCGCGGTTCATCCCCGCTGGCGCGGGGAACACGCGATGAGCACCATCCACAGCCAGGCATAGCTCGGTTCATCCCCGCTGGCGCGGGGAACACCACGACAAGCTGCGCGATCAAGTCGCACGCGACGGTTCATCCCCGCTGGCGCGGGGAACACCCAGTTCTCGCCGCATTGACTCCAGCCAAGGTCGGTTCATCCCCGCTGGCGCGGGGAACACTTCACTACATCGGTCGGTTTGAGGTAGGCCGGCGGTTCATCCCCGCTGGCGCGGGGAACACACCACTTAGCTTGAGGCGTTCGGCCAGCAGGTCGGTTCATCCCCGCTGGCGCGGGGAACACTCTTAGCGTAACCAACTGTTCCTCTGAGAAAAAATCGGCCGCTAACAATCCACCGATTTTTTCACGAATGATCGGACAGGCACGGATCAGATCAGATGCGGCGTGCTGCGCGCCACCAGCGCTTCGGCAGCCACGCCGCGCGGCAGGGTGCCGTAGACGCGGCCGCCGTCGCCCAGGCGGCTGGCGATGAAGGCGTCGGACACCGTGGCGTTGCCGGCCTCCAGCAGCAGTTTGGCTTGCAGCGCCAGGGCTACGTCTTCGGTGAGCTGGCGGGCGCGGTACTGGATGTCGGCGGTGTCGCGGAAGTTCGCCTGCAACTGCTGGATATGCGCGGCCAACCGCGCATCGCCATGGCCGTCGCCCAGTTCATTGAACAGTGCGTCGAGCACGCCCGGTTCCTTCGACAGGGCGCGCAGCACGTCCAGGCACTGCACGTTGCCGGAGCCTTCCCAGGTCGAGTTGACCGGCGCTTCGCGGTACAGCCGCGGCAGGATGCTGTCTTCGACGTAGCCGGCGCCGCCCATGCATTCGGCGGCTTCGTTGATCATCGCCGGCGCGCGTTTGCAAATCCAATATTTGCCCACGGCGGTGACCAAGCGGGCGAATTTGTCTTCCTGCTCGTCGTGCGGATTGTCCAGCGCCTTGCCCATGCGCAGGGTCAGTGCCAGGGCGGCTTCGCTTTCCAGGGCCAGGTCGGCCAGCACGTTCTGCATCAGTGGCTGCTCGCTGAGCACGCGGCCACCGACCTGGCGGTGCGCACAGTGGTGCGCGGCCTGGGTCAGGGCCTGGCGCATCAGGGCGCTGGAGCCGACCATGCAATCGAAGCGGGTCAGCGCGACCATCTCGATGATGGTCGGTACGCCACGGCCTTCCTCGCCGATCATCCAAGCCAGCGCGCCGCGGAACTCGACCTCGCTGGAGGCGTTGGATTGGTTGCCCAGCTTGTTCTTCAGGCGTTGGATATAGAACTCGTTGCGCGTACCGTCCGGGCGGTGGCGCGGCAGCAGAAAGCAGGTCAGGCCCTGGTCGGTATAGGCCAGGGTGAGGAAGGCATCGCACATCGGCGCCGAGCAGAACCACTTGTGACCGACCAGCTCGTAGGCCTGGCCGGGGCCACCGATGCCCACCGGGTAGGCGCGCGTGGTGTTGGCGCGCACATCGGTGCCGCCCTGCTTCTCGGTCATGGCCATACCGATGGTCGCGCCGGTCTTCTGTGCGATTGGCAGGTTACGCGGGTCGTACTGGGTCGAGAGGATCTTCGGCAGCCACTGCGCGGCGATATCGGCTTGCAGCTTGAGCGCCGGCACGCTGGCATAGGTCATGGTCAGCGGGCAGCCGCTGCCGGCCTCGGCCTGGCTGTGCAGGTAGCTCATCGCCGCGCGGGCGACTTGCGCGCCGGCGCGTGGGTCGGTCCAGGGCATGGACGGCAGGCCATGCTCGATGGCCGCGCGCATCAACTGGTGATAGGCCGGGTGGAACTCCACCAGGTCGATGCGCTGGCCATAGCGGTCGTGGCTTTTGAACACCGGCTTGTTCTCGTTGGCGAGAAAGCCGGCGGCCATCAATTCACCGCCGGCCAGGGCACCATAGGCGTCGATCCGCGCCTCGGCCCAACCGCCGCCGAAGCGCCGCGTCCACTCCTGCAACGGCAGGTCGACGCGGTACAGGTTGGCGCCGTCCAGCGGCGGCACCTGGTTGAACACTTCATGGGTTTCGGCATTCAGGGCGGGGATCATGGCGTGGGTTCCTCGGCGCCAACGGCGCGCAGGCAGAAGGTCACCAGACTCTGGCTGACTTGCTCCAGGTCCAGGGAAAGCCGCCCGGCTTCGCGGGCGGCACGGGCGGG
>TARA_R100001244_G_scaffold129286_2_pt1 | contig 16381 bp, 15 predicted proteins | sample TARA_R100001244 | Tara Oceans TARA_R100001244 (sample SAMEA2621564) | marine metagenome | biome: marine biome (ENVO:00000447); feature: mesopelagic zone (ENVO:00000213); material: "saline water (ENVO:00002010), including plankton (ENVO:xxxxxxxx)" | depth 790 m
TGGGCGGTGTGTGCCGGCCCGTGCAAGCCAATGGCCCAGGTGCAACTGGGTGTGGAGATCAGGGCCGAAGAGATGCCCTGGAGGATGCGCCCTGCCATCAGTAGTGCCAGGCCGACCCATGGGGAAACCGGCAGGACGATCGCCAGTGCGGTCAGCAGGCCGCTGGCCGTGAGGACGACCAGCCCCGTCATCACTGCGCGCTTGGCGCCGAAGCAGTCGGCGAGTTGTCCTGCCAGCGGACGCGACAGCAGGGTCGTCAGGTATTGCAGGCCGATCACCAGGCCGGCCATTGCGCTGCCGAATCCCAGGGTGTTCAGCACGTGTCCGGGTAGCACGGCCAGAGGCAGCCCGTTACCTATATAGGAAGCGAAGTTGAAGCAGACGATCGAAACGATCGACAGGCCGACTGGAAGGGGTTTGCTACTGGCGTTCATCCGTCGTCGCTTTGCGGATCGTGCGTTTGCCCTTGGCCTTGTACCGCGCCCAGTTCGGGCGCGGCAGGGGGAGGGCGGTCAGTCGCGGTTGGCCGCTTCCCAGGCTTTGAGGTCGAAACCCACTGCGGCCGCTTCGGTCGGGCTGAGCTGGGGCGGGCGCGAGAGGATCTTGCGCGCGGCCAGATGATCGCCGGGGCGATTGCACGACTCCACCGCAATCAACTGGTCACCACGGAAACACAGCACCGACACTTGGGCGGTATCCGTCGATCCCAGCACCACGGTGCTGTCATACCCGCTAGAAAGGCCGGCAATCTGCAGTTTCATGTCGCCCTGATCCGTCCAGAACCAGGGCAGTGCCCCATAGGGCGCTGGTTTGCCCATCAGTCGGGCCGCCACGGTGCGCCCCTGATCCACGGCGTTTTGTACGGACTCGAGACGGGTCGGTTGTTCGCCGTTCTGCAGGCATGGAAAACAGGCCACATCGCCGATCGCAGAGATATGCAGGTCGGAGGTGAGCAGGTTGGCATCGACCTTGATGCCGTTGGCAATGTCCAGACCGGCTTCGCTGGCCAGTTGCACATTGGGGATCACGCCGATACCGAAGACCACCAGGTCGGCGGCCAACGTGCGCCCATCGGAGGTTTCCACCCCCGTTACTCGGCCATTGTCGCCGATGACGCGAGCCAGGCCCTGACGGAAGTCCAGATGCACGCCCCAGCGCCGATGTGCCTGGCTGAACAGCTCGGACATCTCACGGCTGACCGCACGGGCCATCGGCCGGTCGCCCAGTTCCAGTACATGCACCGCCGATCCCAGCGACGCCGCCACGGCGGCGAACTCCAGGCCGATGAAGCCGGCTCCGACCACCACCACATTTCGCGCTTGCTTGGCCAACGGCGCCAAGGTGTCGGCATCGTCTTTGGTCTTGATGCCGAATACGCCATCGAGTTCGGCACCGGGTACCGGCAGGGGGCGGTTGTGCGCGCCAGTGGCCAGTACCAAATGATCGTATGCCAGGTCTTCGCCACCCTCGAGAAGGACCCGACGGTTCTGTCGGTCGATGGCGGTCACTCGGTCGTGACGTAGCTCGATGCGTTGCTCTGTATAGAAGTTTTCCGGGCGGAACAGCAAGTTGGTCGCGCCGATTTTGCCGAGCAGGTAGGCCTTGGACAGCGGCGGTCGCTGGTAGGGCAGACCAGGTTCGTCGCCAATCAGGCTGATGCGTCCGTCATAGCCAGCCTGGCGTAGCGAGGTGGCGACCTGAAAGCCAGCCTGGCCGGCGCCGACGATGACTACCGAAGCGAGTGACATGGAACCTCCTTCTTACTTAGCGTGCCGCGAGCGTGGTTCGGGATTCAGAATTGTGACGCGGGCAGGCGCAGCACCATGCCATCCAGCGCTTCGCTGATGATCAACTGGCAGGTCAGGCGGCTGTTGTCATTACGCTCGACGGCATATTCGAGCATGTCGGCCTCGGTGCCTTCGGCGCCGGGCAGGCGCGCCAGCCATTGGTCGTCGACGTAGGCGTGGCAGGTCGCGCAGCTGCAAGCGCCGCCGCAATCGGCCTGGATACCGGGCACCGAGGCGAACATTGCCGCCTGCATGACCGATTGACCGATTTCTCCGGTCACCTGGTGTTCGGTGCCGTTGTGTTCGATGAGAGTGAGAGTGGGCATGGTCGGACTCCTATGATGCGGTTGAACCAGTGGCAGGAATGGGCTGCGCGACGAAATGCGGGACGCGGCCGAGGGTCAGCAGGAGCAGGGGGCCAATCAGGCTGCAGGCCATGCAATACAGCAGCATCGAGGTGTATGAGTCGGTGCGGCTAAGCATCAAGGCGAACAGCAAAGGCGCAAGCGCCGAGGCCACGGTATTCAGCCCCTGATGCACGCCGAATAACCGGCCGTATTCGCGCAGGCCGAAGTAACGTGCAACGAGGAAAGCGGCTATGTCGAATTCCGCGCCAGCGCCGAAGCCGATCAGCACGGCCGCAAGCATCAGCAGGGCGAAGTCCGGCGTGCCGCTGAGGTAGATGAGGCAACCGATTGCCGGCAACGCCAAGCTGAATGCCGAGACGCCGGGCGGCCAGAGGCGGTCGAGCAGATAGCCGATCAGTACGCGCCCGAAGATCAGTGAAATGCCAAAGCAGCTGAAAATGAGACTGGCGTCGCTGGCCGACAGGCCTCGGCTCTGCAGCATCGGCACGGTACTGGTGACCATACCGACGATCGACGAGATCACTAATGCCAGAGCCAGGTTGCACGTCCAGAATTTCGGCGAGTTCATGCCCTCGCGAAAGCTCATGCCAGGCAGGCTCAGTAGCTCGTTGCCCGCGTTCTGGCGGCCGTCAGTGCTGGCACCGGGTACTTTGAACCAGAGCAGCGTCAGTGGCAGCAGCACTAACAGATTGAGCAAGGCGAGAAGGATGAAGGCCGCACGCCAGTCCCATTGCTCGATGCCCCAGGACATCAGGCGCGGAATGATGGCAGCGGTGATACCGGTACCGGAGAGGCCGATCGCCAGCGCCAGGCCGCGGTTGCGGTCGAACCATAGGCTGAGCAGTTGGGTCCAGGTCACGGCCAGTGCGCCCATGCCGATGATCGGCAGTAGGGCAAAGGCGAGATACATCGACCAGATCGAGCCTTGCAGCTGGGTAGTGGCCAGGTAGCCCAAAGACAGCAGCAACAGCGAGATAACGCTGACTCGCTTGATGCCATAGCGCAGGTTGAACCAGCCGACCAGCTGTAAGCCGATCACAGCGCCGCCGAATAAAAAGGTGATGGACACCTGCAGTTCGCTCTTGCTCCAGCCGAAGGCCTGCTCCAGTGGCACAACCAGGGTGCCAAAACCGTAGAGCAGGGCGGCATTGATGCTGATTGCTACGCCGACGACCGCAAGGATGAGCACTCGCCAGCCTTGTCTGAACTCGCCGAAATCGATGGCTGCATCATTTTTAAGGAGTGGCATTGGATTGGCACCTTGTTATTGGTTTTGTTTTGCCTTGCATCTGCTTGTTGCAAGTGTCGTAGCGGTCTAGCGATCTTTAGATTCTGATTTAAGAATTGAATCTTGCATTCAGAATATGGCAGAGTGGATTAGCTGTCTAGTCATGTCACGTCGAAGCGCCATATAACAACAACAAATGGGTAAAACGATGCTATCGCTCAACCGCTTCTCCATTGGGGCCAAGCTCCTCGTCCTGCCCGCTCTGTTCGTGTTTTCCCTACTGATTATTTCTGCTGTCGCCTACCAGGGACTGACCCGTCAGCAGGCCGTTCTGGACGAGATCGAACAGCTGCGCGTCAAGCAGTACAAGCAGGCGCTGGATATTTCGGCGGCGTCCCAGGCCGCGATGGTCAATGCCTATGCCACTGTCGTGCGAATTCTCGAGTCGAACGGCGAGGCCTCTGTCGAAGAGCTGGAGTTCTATCTTGAGGAAATGGATCTCAGCGCTGGCGAAATGCTCACGGGGCTGGACAAGAGCGCGGCCGAAGAACACTTGAGCGACGAGGAGCGAGCGTTCTACCGCGACCTGCAAGCTCAAGCCGCAGTGGTTGTCCAGGGGTTGGCCGAGCTGAAGGACAAGGCGCTCACCGATCAACTGAAAGCGACGGCGATGCTGGGCAGTCTGCGGGCGGACTACAACAGCCTGCTGGGGCAGTTCAGCCGCTTACTGGTATTGCAGGAAGAACTGACCTCGAAAGCTTTCACCGATGCCGGTCAGTTGGTGCGCAAAGTCACTCAGGTGCTTGCGGTGACCCTGTTATTGGCTATTTGCCTGGCGGTAGTGGTTAGTCTGTTGTTGCGGGTGCAGATCATCCGCTCCATCCGTGCCATTGAGGATGCCTCTATTAAGCTGCGTGATGGGGATTTGACCCAGCGGGTGAAAATCATCGGACGTGACGAGATTGCCAGGACTGCGCAAGCGTTCAATCAATTGATCGATGGCTTCCAGGTCGCAGTGCGCCAGGTGGCTGGTGTCTCGGCCTCGGTTGGCTCATCGGCCGAAGAATTGGTGGTCACTTCGGCCCAGGTGGCAGAGAGCGCCACCACACAAGCGCGTGCGGTCACCGAGGTGTCGTCGACGGTCGAGCAGATGAGTGAAGGTGTCGCTTCGATTTCCGCGAATGCCGAGGACCTGCGCTCTTCCGCCGACGCCAGCTTGCGCGGTGCCGAGGCGGGGCAACTGGCCTTGAGCCGCTTGCTCAAGGAGATCGACAGCGTGCGCCATGCCTTTCTCGCCATCAGCGGCTCTGTGGGCGATTTTGTCGTGAGCACCTCGGCGATCACTGCCAGTATCAACCAGGTCAAGGAGCTTTCCGCGCAGACCAATCTATTGGCATTGAATGCCGCCATTGAAGCCGCGCGCGCCGGTGAAAGCGGTCGCGGTTTCAGCGTGGTGGCCGACGAAGTGCGCAACCTGGCGCAGCGCTCAGCGCTGGCGGCGAATTCGATCAACGAATTGACATTAAAGCTAGAAAGCCAGTCGGGTGTGGTCGAAAAGGCCTTGCGCGCCGGTAACGTGGCCTTGGATGACAGCGATAAGCTGCTGGGCGAGCTAGAGCGCACCTTGCTGGAGGCGGCACGCCTGGTGGGCGACTCTACCCGTGGGGTGGATTTGATTGCCAATGCGGTGCGCGTACAAAGCGAGGGTGGGCGCGATATCGCCTCAAGCGTCGAACACATCGCGCGGATGGCCGGTGAGGGCGACGCCATCACACAACGGGTCTCCAATGCCGTGGCCTCCCTGCGCGAGCTTTCCGGGGAGCTGAACCTGGCCGTGAGTCGTTTTCGGTTTGAAAGCTGACGGGGCCCGCGTCGTTGTCAGTGCCACCGTTGGGCATCCTCCGGGCATGGCCTCTATCGGCCGTCTGTATAGATGATTTGGGATTTGTTAAACAAAAGATAAATAATCGTGCATTTTTGTATGGATTTCGGACTTTCAGTAGCTTTTACTGGTCGCCTCGCTGGATTTAGCGCCGCACTGCAAGCGTCTGTTTTCATATATCAAGGTGCTTTGGTAAGCATTTTTTCGCGCGTCAGCGTGCTTTCGATCAAGATGTTTACAAACTTAAGAAAAGTGTTCATTATTTTCTTGTGCTGAGCTCTGGTGAGGAGAATAAAAATGAGTTCCGAGAAAGCCCGCTTCCACGTTGTTGCCGACCGCAGCCGTTGCTGTGGTTATGGCCTGTGCGCTTCGATCTGCCCCAGTATCTACAAGCTCGATGCGGACGGCTTGGTTTATCTTGAAGATAAAGTCGTGCCGCCCGAGCTCGAAGAGGAAGCCCGCGAGGGCGCCGCAGCCTGCCCCGCCGAGGCGATCTGGCTTGAAGACATTACCGCCGAAGACGGCTCTGCCTGAGCTCTCCCGCAGGAATAAGGCGTAACTCATAGGTGTGGAGGCTGTTATGGCGGGTCGTTTACAGAACAAGGTGGCACTGATTACTGGTACCGGTGGTGGCCAGGGCAGGGTGGCCGCGCTGCGTTTCGCCCGCGAAGGCGCGATTGTGGTCGGTTGCGATTTCAACAGTGCCGGGCATGCGGAAACGGCGACGCTGCTTGAGGCCGAGGGCTTGCACCTCTACGGTTATGCGCCCGTCGACCTGGGTGATCACGAGCAGGCCAAGGCCTGGATTGATGCAGCCGTCACCGAGCATGGGCGCATCGATATTCTCTACAACAATGCGTCGGCGGCGCGTTTCGGTGCGGTGAGCGAGTTCTCTATCGAGGATTGGCGTTACACCATGCGCAATGAAATCGATCTGCTGTTCTACACCACTAAATACGCCTGGCACCATCTGGCCGAACAGCGCGGTGTGATCATCAATGTTTCGTCGACTGCCGCCTGGGGTGGTTCCAAAGTGGCCGGCATCGCCGCCCATGCCGCAGCCAAGGGCGCGGTAGTTTCCTTTACTCGGCAATTGGCGGTGGAGGGCGCTCCGGTGGGTATCCGCGCGGTCAGCCTGAGCCCGGGTTTTGTCGCCACGCCGGGTACCGCCGCGTTTCTTGAAAATCCAGTGGCCCGTGCGGCGTTACTCGACGGTGTCTTGATGGATCGTCCAGGTGAACCCGAAGAGGTCGTTGCCCTGGCCTTGTTCCTGGCGTCTAGCGAAGCCTCGTTCGTGACTGGTTCCGACTTTGTCATCGACGGCGGTTTGCTGGCCGTTTAGGCGTCTTTGCTGGTAGTGGGCTATGAATTCACCGTGGCCGCCCCAGTAGCGGCCGCTACGAGCAATAATCGAACAAGAAAGGTGGCGCGTCATGGACATCATTGGCATCGGCTACATGGGCTTCGAAACTGCGAACCTCGACGCCTGGCGTGAGTATGGTCCGCAGGTGATGGGTTTCGGGATTGGCCGCTCCCCGGAAAGCGATGCGGATTCGCTGTATTTTCGCATCGATGATCGCCGTCATCGTTTTGCTTTCCACCCCGGTAAGATCGATCGCATTGCCTATATCGGCTGGGAGGCGGTTGGCCGCATGGCTTTTGAAGACGGTTTAAAGCGGCTAGAGTCTGCGGGTGTCGCCTTCACCCGTGGCGACGCCGCCTTGTGTGAAAAGCGCGGTGTGCGCGAGGTGGTCCGCTTTCGCGATCCGGTGGGTTATCAGCACGAGCTGTTCTATGGGCAGAAATGGACGCCGCACTCCTTTATTCCTGGGCGTCCGCATACCGGCTTTCTCGCCGACGAGCGGGGGGCCGGGCATGTGGTCTTGATCACTCCGGAATACACCCCGGAGCTGGAAAATTTTCTGCTCAATGTGATGGGCTTTCACTGGTATGGCGCTGGCGCCGGTAAGGGCCGTACTGGCTTTTTCCGCGCCAAGCTCAACCATCACACCAGCCATGACATCGCTTATGGCCATGGTCCTGGTCGCATGGGCGTGCAGCATGTCGGCCTGTTCGTACGCAACGTGCGCGATGTCGGTGAAACCTACGACATCGTCAAAAAGCGCGAACTGCCGATGATGATGACCCTGGGGCAGCATAGCCAGGATCCACACCTGTCCTTCTACCACTTCAATCCATCGGGTTTCGCTTTCGAAACGATTGCCGAGATCGAACCCTGGCAGGGTGATCCATACGAACTCAACCCCGAGACCTTGAGCCTGTGGGGGCACGAGATGGTGGGGCCGATCCTCGGGCCAAGTGTGCGCACACCTGAAGAAGTGCTGGATGCGGAATACCTGGCCAGCAAGCGCTAAGCATGCGTCTGGCACGGGTTGAGTTTGCCGGTGAGGCGTTCTGGGCGAGTCTGGAGTCGGCATCCGGCCCGCTAAGGCGCATCCGTGCGCCTTTTGCCGAGTGGGCGGCGGTACTGGCTTTGCAAGGCATTGCGGCGCTGGATTTGGCCGACGAACGCATTGAATTGGCTGATTGCCAGTTGTTGCCGCCCTTGCAGCCTGGGGCTCGGGTTTTTGGTGTGGGGTTGAACTACCTGAGCCATTTGCAGCGCCTGGGCAGCCCTGCTCCGGCGCATACCCTGGCGTATCTGAAGCCAGACTCGGCCCTGATCGGCCCATTTGACGCTATTCAGTATCCGCTGCTGACGGCCGAACTGGATTACGAAATCGAACTGGTGGCCGTGGTTGCTCGACCTTTGCTGGATGAGCCGCAGGCGAGCAGTTGCCTGCTGGGTTATACGGTGGGCAACGACATCAGTGCGCGCGATGCCGGTCGGCAGATCGGGCGTCTCGACCTGCTCACGCAAAAAGCCATGGATCGCACCACTCCGCTCGGGCCCTGGATCGTCACGCTCGATGAGTTGGGCGGTGCCGGGCAACCGGAACTGGAGATGAGCCTGAGCGTCAACGGCGAACAGCGCCAGCAGGACAATACCCGCAACATGCTCTTTCCCATCGACGAGCTGCTCAACTACCTCGATGCACGGATCGCCTTGCGTGCTGGTGATCTGCTGTTCACTGGCTCCAGCCACGGGGTTGGCCTGGAAAGCGGGCGGTTTCTTGAGCCCGGAGACTGGGTCGAGGCGCAAATCCAGGGCATCGGCCAGCTGCGCAACTGCGTCGGTGCGCCACGTCGCTTGCATCCGGCACGAGAGGTCGGCCGGCTGGGGCTGCCTGCCAGCCAATGAGTCTGGACAAGCAAGGCGCCATGGTATCGGGGCACGCTTCCTTCTGGGCGCCGCTGCGCCACCGGTTGTTCGTCGGGCTGTGGCTCGCCTGCGCGGTGGCCAATATGGCGATCTGGATGCAGACGGTTGGCGCGGCCTGGATCATGACCCTGTTGTCGGGCTCGCCCTTGATGGTGTCGCTGGTGCAGACCGCGATCACCCTGCCTGTGTTTCTGTTCGGCCTGCTCGGCGGGGTGCTCGCCGATCGCATGGACCCGCGGCGCCTGTTGCTATTTACCCAGTCGGCGATGCTCGGAGCAGCCACGGCGCTCTGCTTGCTGGCCTGGTTCGACCTGCTGAAAGCCTGGTCGCTGCTGCTATTTACCTTTCTTCTAGGTACCGGTAGCGCGCTGGGTATGGCGGCTTGGATGATCACGCTGGTCGGCGTCATCCCGCGCGAGCAGGTCCCCGCGGCGGTAGCGCTCAACGGCATCTCGATCAATGCCACCCGCGCCTTGGGCCCAGCCCTGGCCGGCGCTCTGATCGCCTGGTGGAACAGTGCCTCGGTGTTCCTGGTCATCGCTCTGTGCATGATCGCGGTGATCGTCTACATCATTGTCCGCTTGCCAGCCAGAACCTGTGTTGACGGGCTGCCGCCGGAAACCCTGGTTGGAGGCATGCGCAGCGGCCTGCGCTATATCCGCCACTCGGCGGTGCTGTCCAGCGCGCTCAAGCAGGTGTTCGTCTTCACCAGTTGCGCCAGCGCGCTCTGGGCACTGATGCCGCTGGTGGCCAAGGACGAGTTGGGCATGGATGCAGGTGGCTATGGCCTGCTGATGGCCTTCATGGGTGCCGGCGCGGTGCTGGCGGCTCTCGGTTTGACCAGCATGTACCGACGTTTCCCCCTGCGCGGGTTGATCGTTGCCGGTGCCTTTGCCTTCGCCGCGGCGACTCTGGCGGCGGCGCTATCGCACAGCCAGGCGGTGGTCTGCGCGATGTTACTGCTCGCCGGCATGGGCTGGATGGCGGTGAACGCGACCATCTCCACCGTGGTGCAAACCTATGCGGCGAACTGGGTGCGCGCCCGCGTTGCTTCGGTCTACCTGTTGGTGCTGATGGGTTCGATGGCCGTGGGCGGCGTCTTGTGGGGCGCGTTGGCGCAGTATCTGGGGCTGGAAAACAGCCTATTGCTGTCGGCGTCGAGCATCCTGTTGGGGGTGTTGCTGACTCGCGGAAGTCAGATTGCCATGGGCCGGGAAGCGGATTTCGCCTACGCCCAGCAGACCGACAAGCTGGTGCTGGCGGGCGAGGTGTCCCATGACGACGGGCCAGTCTGTGTGGAGATCAGCTACCGGGTGAGCGATGGCGAGCGTGACGACTTCCTGCGTATTGTCTACGCCGTTGGTCAGTCACGGCGGCGCAACGGCGCGCAGAATTGGCGTCTTTATCGTGACCTCGCCGAAACCGATCACTATGTTGAGCGTTTTATCGTCGAGTCTTGGCTGGACTATCTGCGTCAGCAGGAGCGAGTGACCCTGGCCGATGAGTTTCTTGAGCGTGGTCTGACCCGATTTCGTATCGAGCCCCGAGCAACCAGGCGGTATATCTATCAGGCTCCGGCAGAGGTATTTTGAGTGAGATGAGGGTTTCGGTCTGAAATCTCTATATTAAATTTGTTGCGACATATTGTTCTCGTTATAGAATTGAGCTCTGCTCCCGCTAGACCAATCGAGAACCCCTTATGGACGCCTCCGACGTTGTAGATTTCAGCGACAGTCATAAGTCTACTGGTGCCGTTACGGTTAAGCCGGTTGCCAATGCGATTCGTATTCTCCGCTACCTGAGTCAGATCGGCACGCCCGAGCGTTCGGTGGATATTGCCCGGCGCTTATCGATCAATCCCAGCACCTGCTTCAACATCCTGCGTACGCTGGTAATGGAGGATGTGGTCGATTTCAATCCCATGTCGAAGCGCTACTCCGCCGGGCTGGGGTTGGCCCGGTTGGTCGAGCAACTGGTCACCCAGGGGCAGCGGGTGCAGTTGGCGAAGCCGCTGCTGCAAAACCTGGCGGCGCGCCTGCGAGTGACGGTCACACTGTGGCGCCGCATCGGCTCGGATCGCATCGTGATTGTGAGCTCCGCGGCCAGCCCCACCGATGTGCGCATCGACATGGCTGAAGGGCAGCGCCTACCCATGCTGATGGGGGCAAGCGGCCGGCTGTTTGCTACACAGATGGACTTGGATGACCCGGAAATCCAAGCGGCTTTCGAGGGGATTCGCTGGTCTCGGCCCTTGCCACTCGAGACATATCGGGAAGAAGTACGACAAGCGGCGGAGCGTGGCTGGGCGATGGACGATGGGCATTTTTCCGTCGGCATTCTGGCCATCGCTGCGCCCGTGTACTCGCCCTCAGGCTCCATCGACTTCACCGTTTCGGCCGTGCTGTTTCGCGGTCAGCGCGACGAGGAAGGTATCCAGGCGTTGGGCGAGGCGCTTATCGAATTCTGCTCAGAACTCAGCAGCGTGCTGTTCTGAGGTCCAGCGCTGGGCCGGTTATTCCCTGACCAGCAGCAGGCTGCCGCCGAGTGGGCCGCCGCCTGCCGCTACTGTCGTGACGCGGTGCTCGGCAGTCTGCCGGCCCTCTGCACGCCCCCACAGTTGCAAGCAGGCCTCGTGTACATAGCCCAGGCCGTGGGTGCGGCCTCCCGATAGCTGGCCGCCATTGGTATTGATCGGCAGTTCGCCGTTCAGGGCAATCCGTTGTCCGCCCTCGACGAAGGCGCCGCTCTGGCCCACCGGGCAAAGTCCCAGTGCCTCCAGCCAGATCAGGGTGAGGATCGAGAAACCATCGTAGAGCTGGGCTGAGTCGACGTCGCTGGGTGTGTAGTCGGTGCGTGCCCACATCATCCGGCCGACATCGAACGCCGCCATTTCGGTCAGGGATATCTGATCCCAGGACCAGGGCTGGTTTAGCGAGGCGCCGATGGCTTCAATGCGGATCGGTGGCTGGCGTAAATCTCGCGCGGCATCCCGGCGCGACAGCACGATGGCAGTCGAGGCATCGCAGTGCACGTCGCAATCGAACATACGCAGCGGTGTAGAAATCATCCGCGACTGCATGTAGTCGTCCATCGACATCGCTGTGCGGTAGATGGCTTTCGGATTACGCATCGCGTTCTGCCGGCAGGTCAGGGCGATCTGCGCCAGCTGTTCGGGTTGCGTGCCGTATTCGTGAAAGTGCCGCTGGGCATACAGTGCCATCAGGTTGATGCCCGACAGCACATTGAACGGCGTGAACCATTGCCAGGCGTAGCTACTGTCGCGGCCCTGGGTCTTGTTGCTCAGCGCGCCAGACTGCTTGTTATGTACCCGTGCCGATGCCTCGGTAATGGTGCGAAACACCAAGACGTGATTGCACAACCCCGCGGCAATCGCCATGGCGCCATTGATCACGCCGGCCAGCGGGCCTGGGCCCTCGTAACCACCACCAAACCAGTTGACGTTCAATCCCAGAGCGCTCTTCAGGGCGCTGGGGCCGACTGGCGAAAAGGGATCGCCATTGTTGTTGTCGCCTGGCCAGCAGGCCACGCCATCGATGTCGCTACGTTCGAGTCCGGCATCGGTGATGGCTTCCAGGCAAGCGTCTACGGTCAGGCGCATAGCCGATTTCGAAGACGGCCGACCCACTTCGGACTGGCCGATGCCGGTGATAGCGACCTCTTTCTCATAGCGATGATCGAACATCATTGATCCCTTTCGAACAGTGGCAGCCAGACGTCGTCGACGTTCAAAAAGCTAACCCGTACCGGCATGTCGATACGAACCGCGAGCGGGTCCATGCCCACCACGTTGCTGACGAAGCGCAGGCCAGGCTGGTCCGTCAATTCGATGATCGCGACGACATAAGGGACTTCGAGTTCGGCGATCCACGGTTGGTAGTTAAGGGTGTAGCTCAGCACCTTGCCTTTGCCGGAAACCGCACGCGGTTCGACGTCCAAGCTCGCGCAGTGCGGGCATATCGGTCCCGGTGGATGGAAAAAGTGTTCGCAGCCACGGCAGTGATGAATCAAGAGTTCACCGCGCTCGCCACCTTGCCAGAAGGCGCGATTGTCGGCGTTGAGGGCGGGCAGTTTTCTAGGCATCAGGTATTCCTGAGGGGGCGGCTACGGCGCATGGCTTTACGTTAGCATTTGTACATATTTTTGAAAAGTGTCATATTTAATCTGTCCGCACTGGTGTTCATCGCCATAGCCGAACCGTAAATAACAAGAGGAACTCCACGATGTCCCCGTCTTTGCAGAACAAGATTGTCATCGTCACCGGCGGCTTTGGTGCGCTGGGTAGTAGCTTAGGTCAGCTGTTGCTGGAGCGGGGCGCGCGCGTCGCCTTGCTCGACCGTGCGGATGCCCCGCCTGCCTTGCGTGGTGTGCAGAATCTGCTGGCATTGGGGGGCGTCGATCTGACGTCTGCGGATTCGGCAAAAGTTGCGTTGGCCAGCGTCGCCGAGCATTTCGGCCGCATTGATGGCCTGGTCAACGTGGCGGGCGGCTTTGCCTGGGAAACGCTGGAAGACGGCAGCCTGGAAACCTGGGATCGCCTGTACCAGATGAACCTGCGTACCGCCGTGGTCAGTTGCCAGGCGGCACTGCCGCACCTACTGGCTTCAGCGGCCGGGCGTATTGTCAATATCGGTGCGCTGGCCTCGGTGAAAGCTGCGCAGGGCATGGGCGCCTATGCTGCATCCAAGGCTGGGGTCGCGCGCTTGACTGAAGCGCTGGCCGAGGAGCTGAAGGATCGAGGCGTCACGGTCAATGCGCTGTTGCCGAGCATCATCGACACGCCGACTAATCGCGCAGACATGCCGGATGCCGACGCCAGTCGCTGGGTCTCACCTGTCGCGTTAGCCGGGGTAATTGCCTTCCTCCTGTCGGATGACGCCGCAGTGGTGACAGGTGCCTGCCTGCCTGTGGCGGGACGAGTATGAAGCGCGTGGTCCGCGAGGTAATTTCGATGGGAACTGATAGCCAATGAGACTTGTGACCTTCACCGATGATGCAGGTTTCGAGCGCGCCGGTGCCTTGCTCGAGAACGACCAGGTTGTGCTCGATTTACAGCAGGCTTACCGCGCACTGCAGGGGCGTGAAAGCGCCCAGCTTGCCAGCGTGCTGGCGTTGGTCGAGGCCGGTGAGCCGGCGCTCGCATTGGCCCGCTCGCTGCTGGCGAAAGCCCCGGCCGCTGCGGTGTTACAGCGCGATGCGGTGAAGCTGCGAGCGCCGATCCAGCCGCCTCCGCAAATGCGCGATTGCTCCTGTTTCGAGCTGCACCTGCGACAGAGCTTCGCCGCGGCACGCCGGGCGCGAGCGCTGCGCACGCCTGATCCTGAGGCCACCTTACGGGAGATGAATACCCGGGCGGACGATCGCGTGATTGAGACCTTCAACCGCCAGCCGATCTACTACAAATGCAACCGCTTCGCGGTCATTGGTATCGACGACGAGTTTCAATGGCCGAGCTACAGCAAGGCAATGGACTTCGAGTTGGAGTTTGGTTGTTACATCGGCAAGCGTGGCAAGGACATCAGCCGCGAGGACGCCCGTTCGCACATCGTTGGTTACACCATCTTCAACGATATGAGCGCGCGCGATGCCCAGGCCCAAGAGATGCCCGGCATGCTCGGCCCTGCCAAGAGCAAGGACTTCGATACCGGCAACATCATGGGGCCTTGCCTGGTGACGGCCGACGAACTCGGCGACCCCTACGACCTGAACATGGTTGCACGGGTCAACGGTGAGGAGTGGGGGCGTGGCAATACCCGTGACATGCGCTGGCGCTTCGAGGATGTCATCGCCCATGTATCTCGTTCGGAAACCCTCTATCCCGGTGAGTTTCTAGGGTCGGGCACGGTGGGCAATGGTTGTGGCCTGGAGCAGTTGCGCTACTTGAAGCCGGGTGATCTGGTCGAGCTGGAAGTCGATGGTCTCGGTGTACTGCGTACGCGTGTGTGAACGGCCGATCAAACTGTGTCCTGATGTGTACTTTTCGACTGCTGTTAATTCGTCGCTAAAGCCCGCCGCATGATGCTTGTGGCGTGTTAGGCACTTGCAGGCAACGCATTTATACGTCGGCTAAAGTGCTATTAGGTGTACATTTTCTATAAAAGTGTCTTATATTTTGTTGCGGCTCAACTCGCCGTATCGCCGTAGCGCCCTGAACAGGAGGCAATCATGCTAACAACAACAAGCCCTGTGTTGTCTGACGGAACCAAGGTTTCGGACCTTATCTATCCCTCGACCCGCGAAGTACAAATGCGTGTGCTGTCGGATCGGGAAATTTACGAGCTGGAGATGGAGAAAATCTTCGGCAAGATCTGGGTTCTGCTCGGGCACGAATCGGAAATCCCCAACTCGGGCGATTTCATGGTGCGCGACATGGGTTCGGATTCTGTGATTGCTGCCCGTGGCAAGGACGGCGAAGTCTTCGTATCGCTGAACGTCTGCCCGCACCGTGGCATGCGTATCAGTACTGCCGATTGCGGTAATACGCAGATCCACAAATGCATTTATCACGGTTGGGCGTTCCGTCCCAATGGCGACTTCATCGGCTCGCCGATTGAGCGCGAGTGCATGCACGGCAAGATGCTGGCCAAAGAAGAGCTGGGGCTGAAGAAGGCCCGTGTGACGCTTTACGGTGGCCTGATCTTCGCCACTTGGAACATCGATGGGCCTTCCTTCGACGAGTTCCTGGGCGATGCCAAGTGGTACTACGACATGCTCTTCTGTCGCAGTGACAAAGGCATGGAGGTGCTGGGCCCACCGCAGCGCTTCATCGTCAACGCCAACTGGAAGACCGCTGGCGAACAGTCGGCAGCAGACGGTTTCCATACCCTGACCTTGCACCGCTGGTTGGGCGAGGTCGGCAACTATGCCAAGAAGGGTGAGGGCGAGGGCGAAGGTACCGATCTGAGCCCGGAAATGATTGGCGTGGAAATCAGCTCGCCGCATGGCCACGCGTTGCGCTGTATTGATCTGGCGCGCAAGATTAAGCGTCTCACCGGGCTCGACCCTGCCGAGCTCTCGGTCCAGGAAAAGCTCGATGCGCTGCCGCCAGCTGGCATGACCCGCGACATGGTTGAGCAATTGGCGCGCAATCTGACCGAAGACCAACTCAAGGTGCTGACCACTATGCCGCCGCAGGTTGGCGGTATGTTCCCGAACATTCTCTTTGGTTTCGTCTACATTCCTCAGCCCGACGGCACTGTGGTCGGCTCCATGACCTTGCACGCCTATGTGCCGCACGGGCCCGATAAGCTCGAGTTCGTCAATTGGATCTTCGCCGAGAAAGATGCACCGGCTGAGCTGCGCGAGAAGATGCTCAAGCAGACCATTCAGTTGTTTGGCACCTCAGGCATGGTCGAGCAGGATGACTCCGATACCTGGCCGCACATGACGCTGTCTGCCAAGGGCGCCATGGGTCGCAAGAGCACCATGAAGTATCAAGCCTGCTTTGAAACCGGCGCGCCCGAGGGCTGGCCGGGTCCAGGTATCGTCAATGAAGGTTTCACCAAAGACGATACCCAATGGCACTGGTGGTTGTATTGGCATGAGCTGATGACCGCGCAGGATTGATCTGCGCGTTCACTCATCCGTCGATCACAACAATACGTTTCAGGGAGTTACCCATGGCTCAAGTACAAGAACGCAGTGCCGAGCAGATTCAGCCGGGTTCACCGGTCGGCATCAAGCGTGTTCCTATTGGTTCGGATCTCTACAACCAAGTGCTGACCTTCCTCTATGAGGAGGCCACGCTGCTCGATCAGATTCGCCTCAAGGAGTGGAGCGAGCGGCTTGCCACCGATCTGATCTACACCGTGCCGT
>TARA_R100001244_G_scaffold75222_2_pt1 | contig 16340 bp, 18 predicted proteins | sample TARA_R100001244 | Tara Oceans TARA_R100001244 (sample SAMEA2621564) | marine metagenome | biome: marine biome (ENVO:00000447); feature: mesopelagic zone (ENVO:00000213); material: "saline water (ENVO:00002010), including plankton (ENVO:xxxxxxxx)" | depth 790 m
TCTGGTTCGGGTGGTACTGGCGTAGATGGGTCAGCTATATACTATCCTATCTGGAATGATGTTGCGAGTGGTAATCCTTGGAGTGGTAACTTGCCTCGCCTTTCTTATGAGATATTGGTTATAGGGGTGACAGGATAACAGAAAAATAGTAGGAATTTGTAGGATCATTGGACATGTGTATACTGTGGATTAGTGACTTTGGTGTGCATCATAATATAGGTGGTGCGCAAAGAAGTAATTATCTAATTATTGAGGAAGGTAAAAAAAGGAAACACTTCATTCAAGAATTCTACTATGACACAGACCCCAGAACGTTAAATGCTTCTTACGACATGGTTGTGTCTTCTAATTTAGAGGTTCTTTCTCGTCAAAGACCAGATATTATATCTTATATTTCATCACATCCGAATCATGTAAGACTAGAACATGATGCTAATCGCTATTTACAGGTAGAAGATAGAAAACTTCTCTTTGGTAGTTGTAAAAAAACAATTTTCTTAACACCATTTCATTACGATCAATTTGTAAAAATGTATGGATCTATTTTTTACAATGTAGAGATTATTCCAGACCCAATTGATACAAGAACATTTTATAATATGGAAAATCCACGGGAGGATAAAATATTAAACGTTGGATTTATGCACTATCTTAAAGGAACACATAACTTTTTCGACTATGTGTCAGCCAATCCACACTTAGCATTTGTAATGGCATCGTGGGGCGATACACAATATGAACATATAGCACGTTCTATGCACAATATAGAATGGTTAGGTCGTATACCACACAACGAAATGGGTGAGTTGTATAATAAGTACAATACAATATATTATCATCCAGTTGGATTTGAACCATTTTGCAGGTCTATAGGCGAAGCGATATTGTGTGGTATGGAGTTAGACTGTAATGACTTAGTTGGTAGCTTACATCATTTGAAAGAGGTTGGCAAGCAAGAGTTTATTAAACAATGCAGCGAAGCCGTTCAAATGTTCTGGGATAAAGTTGAGGAGTGCCATGTTTAATATAAGTTTTTTGTGTCCCACGCTACAAAGACCACTAGGACTAGAAAGAGTATGGACATCGGCACTAAATACAGCTGACAATCCTGAAGGAATAGAATTAATAATTTATGCCGAATCTTACGACGAACAAACGTTAAGTAAGGCAAACGAGTTACAAAATAAATTTGGAGGACAGATTCTTCCAATAGTTGCTACTGAAAAACTTCCGTATGGAAATTTACATAATACTTGTTGTCAGCAAGCAAGATCTGATATATTTATGTGTACTACCGATGATCTTATTTTTAGGACTCGCGATTGGGATTTGCATATTCAAGAGGCTTTTGACAAACATGACGATAAGATTATGTATGTTTATCCTAATGACGGTCATTGGGGAAAACAGCTGGGTACACACGGCTTCGTGCATAGAAGATGGTATGAGACTCTCGGATATATACATCCTGCTATATTTACCGCCGACTACTATGACAACTATCTAATGGATGTTTGTAGATCTTTAGGACGAGATATGTACGTGGAAGAAGTGCTAATAGAACATATGCATTGGACATTTGGAAAATCTGATTTTGACAAAACAGCTCAGGAAGTTCACCAACGAAGACAATCAACAAATAATGCAGCAATATATGGAAGTCAGTCTACACACGATGTTCAAAGTCAAGACATTGCAAAGCTACAACAAGCCATAGACAGATTTAAAAGGAAAAATTCTGATGAATAAGATCAAGCTGTATGTATATCCTGACGCCAAACCTCACGTACACGACACTCAAGAAGCGCAATTCTATTATAATACCGTTCCGTTAAGTGCTGCTGGCATAGAACAATATTGTGATTTGGTAGAGCCAGATCAAGCAGACTATTTTTATATGGGTCAATTAAATAATAACCAATCCCTACATACTCACGACCCATACCAATCTTGGCCCTATTTTCAGGACAACGAACATAAACATATTTGCGATTATGAAGGAGAGGGAGGTCAAGAACAAGGAGCTGGTGGCGCTACAATTCCGACATGGTTACATAATAGCATCATCACTCTTAATGGTCCGCTAACTAGTTATACGACCAAAATTAAAAGATTATTTACGCGACCAACCTTCTCACACTTACTAATGGATATCATAAAAAATCAAAACGACACTTTTAAATTTCCTTCTATTAAGTCTATAGGATTTAAGGGATATTTAAACCATAGCATTAGACAAATTATGGCGAATGCATATAGTCATCACGAACCATTTAACACAGATATTAGCTTCAATAATAAATGGGAAGGACCGTCTGAAACGGGTTCTATTATTCAACAACAATATATAGAAACTATGTTGCGTCATCCAATATCTTTATGTCCTCGTGGAAGTGGCATAGATAGCGTAAGGTTACTTGAAACATGCTACTATAATCGTGTTCCAGTCTTAATTTCTGATTACGATTATTGCATGGTGGGAGATGGATACTACGATACTAGCTTTTGTTTTAGAATTTGTCGTTCTATCTCTACACCAGAATATTTAATACATGAAATGCATAGATTATACGATACTTCGTTGAGCGAATTAGAAGACAGGGCTAATTTAGCGCGTAAATATTTTGATATAGTTATTAGAAAATATTTTGATGACCCAACTTTATATTTCTTGTACTGGTTACAAAGTAATGAATGATATTAAAAATATACTATCCAAGGGCACTCATATTTTTAATCCGCAAGCGAAAGTGATCGCTAATGCTGATCGTGTGATCGAATTTCTAGACACTGGCAATACGAGTCCTGTCTTAGTAGAGGTTGATCCGAGCAATGCTTGTAATCACGGATGTTATTTTTGTATTTCTTCGTATATTCATTTGCCCGAATCTAAAGGATTAGAAACCTACGACCGATCTCAAATGCCAAGAGGAATGATGCTTGCCTTATGCCAAGACCTAATTGATATGGAAGTACGAGCCGTTAATTGGACTGGTGGTGGAGAACCAACTCTTAATAGGCACACAAAAGAAGCTATTGAATACGTTGGTAAAAATTCTGATATTAAAATGGGTATGTTTACTAACGGCACATTGTTAGATAGGTGGGACATGTTCGATGTTCTGGTTGAGCACATGACATGGGTACGTATTTCTATTGATGCTGGAGGACGTGAAGAGTATAATTCTATCCGGCGAGCAAAGCAAAATGATGACTGGGACCAAATGGATTCCAATCTGCGAACGCTTATTAAAGTCAATAATAGTCATGGTAGAAAATTGGATTTAGGAGTAGGGTTTGTCATTACTCCTGACACCTATCAAGGTATATTGGGATTCGCAGAATATTTTGGTGAGTTGGATGTAGACTATTGTCAATTTAAACCAGAAGTGGTTAATCGGGAAAGAGAAGGTGGAATACAACGAGATATAGAATTTTGGAATGATAAAGTTGAACCTCTTCTAGACAAGGCTAAGTCTATATTAGGAGAAAAGTTTCAGATAAATGGTTATAAATTAGAAGATTTAGAGAACGATCCTTCATTTTATGGAAGAACCTATAAAAAATGTCTAGGTTCACAAATACAACCTTTGGTTGGGGCAGATGGACATGTTTATGTTTGTACCAACCATAGAGGTTATAAACAATACAGTTATGGAAATTTATGTGATAACACTTTTAAAGAAATTTGGAACGATGTAGAAACCCGGCAAAAAATTATGCACCAAATAGATGAGGTAGAATGTTTTTCTAATTGTACGCAACTTTGTAAGCCTCATGAAAGCAATAAAATATTATGGGAGTTAAATGAAAAGTATGTTAGTAGTAACGATGTTGAAAAAGACGATATGAAGCATACATTATTACAAAATCAAGAAGAAATTAAATCTCAAATACAACACCCGGAATTTATATGATTACATTATTAAATGGTCGAGGACAACTTGGGGCTGCAATCTCAAAAAGATTAAAGGAAATAGAATATGTATATTCTCCTGAGATTTTAATTTATCACACTTGGAACATAGAAGACAAGCAAAAACATTCACAAGAACTAGAATTAGAAAAATTTAAACCTATTGTAGATACCAATACTAACAAAAAAATTATTTTTATTTCAACATCCTCTCAAAGAGAAAGCTGGTATACACACTATAAACAACTAGCAGAATCATATCTATTACAAAATTGTGAAAATGGGTTTAGTTTAAGACTTCCAACCCTGATAGGAAAAGGAGTTCTAGAAGATTTAAAAACAGGCATCTCAGATCCATATGGCGATATAGAGCTAATGTCTATTGAGGATGCAGCACTTCACACTATAAGCAAAATTAATTATAGCGGTATAATTAAATCGTTCAACTTTCAAGGAATATCTATACCTGCGCATATGGTTCAACAATTATTAAACTTTGAAGCGTCGTCATAAGCCGGATTTTGTAATGGGTATTAAATTTTGAGGGTATAATTATAAAGCTCAAAGTAAAGGAACAGTCTGGATGGGTAACAATAAACTTTTAGCAGTTTATAATACGTGTGGAATTCGAGAAGACAATATTGATTGGTATATAGAATGTATTCATAGCCTTTTAAATCAAAACTTTGAAGACTGCAAAGTAGTTCTGTCGTCGTGTTTAAATAGCGAAGACTGTCTACAGAAAATACGCAACACCTTTGGCTCTAAAATATTATATTGCATCCATACACAAGCACATACTGTCAACATTACTTTTAACAAAACTGTTCACGAATGTGTGAAACAATTTGGAGAATTTGAATACTATCTCTATATAGATTCAGGATGTTTGTTAGATAATAACCTTAATCTATTTTCTAGCGTATATCAATCTTGTGTCAATAATAACTATGGCATTTTATCGGTACAAACCAATACGGATACCGCTTTTCAAGGATTGGGCTTGGGGTTGACAAATGATTCAGAATATCCTCAAATACGCGATCAAGACTATGTGTTGCCTATCGGCCAAGCTATTAACTTACATGTTTCTCTATTCTGCAACGATATATATATAAAATATAACAAAATCATACCAGATGTGTTTGCTGCCTATTCCACAGAGTCCACGTTTGGATTTTTATGCTCTTCCGTAAAAAAGAGATGGGCTATTATAAAAGATTTACAAATACAACATCTTAAATCTATAGACGGTGCAACATTATGCGAACCACACCATTCACCTGTCTATAGAAATCATTGGAATAACTTATTATATAATAGAAATGCTTTAGACTTTATACTTGATCCCGAAGTCCGTAAATCAGGATTGGGATATGCAGAATGCAATGACATTATGCATCATGACCCCAATGCTTATGATGAAGATGGCAACGCTCTATACGTAGATGATCTATCTAATATTATACAAAAATATTTGTTTTTAATAGACGATGAACTAAATTATGATAATATAGAAGGTCATTTTTTAGAAGAAGAAGACTTAGCTAACGAATTACGAAAAATCTTAGTGGTTTATAACACCTGTGGTATTAATGGAGACAATACAGACTGGTATATAGAATCCCTGAAAAGTCTTTTAAATCAAGATTTTAAAGGTTACAAAATAGTTTTATCATCATGTTTAAATAGCCAACAATGCTTACAAAAAATACGTGACACCTTTGGTTCTGAGATATGGTATTGTATTCACACAGAACCCCATACTGTCAATATTACTTTTAATAAGACGGTTCAGGAGTGTGTGAAACAATTTGGAGAATTTGAAGGGTACATGTATATTGATTCTGGATGTAGCTTTGAAAATCAAACAGACATGTTGTCCAAATTATATCAGAGCTTTACGAGGAACGATGGTGTTGAAAATGGAATTGTCTATGCACAAGTAGATACGGACTGTGGTCTTCAGGTTTTAGGGAACGACTTACAATATCAGTCCTCTAATATCCAGATACAAGATAACGACCGACTCGTGTCCGTTGGCAAGGGCGTTAATCTTCACGTTAGCCTCTTTGATAATAAAATTTATAAAGAATATGGAAAAATTATACCGGATGTCTTTGCAGCTTTTTGTACAGAGTCTACTTTTAGCTTTGTAGCCGCTTCCCTAAGTCTTCAATGGATTATTATGGCAGACAGGCTAGTAAGACATCTGCATTCAATGGATGGCGCTGTAGCTTCTAACGCACACTACATTAACGCCCCAGACAAAGATGGGCAAATTATACCTAACAATTCATGGAATAATTTGTTATATGACAGAAGCGCTTTGGAGTTTATACATGATCCAGAAGCTATGGAGTGCGGCTTAGGATACGAAGAGTGTCAAAATATTATGGTACATAATCCCAATGCATACATGAATGGCGTGCCACTTTATCCAGAAAATTTAAAAAACTGTATTCGCAAATATTTTTTCTTAACAGAAAAAGAATTAGATTACAAAAATATTCAAAGTTTTCTTTACACAAGACTCACATATTCTGAGGACAACTAAGATGGGCGATAAAAAAGATGTGGTATTAATCACGGGTATAGCTGGCTCAGGAGGTAGCTACTTAGCAGAATTTTTACTATCACAAGGACTAGATGTGCATGGAATTTCTAGATGGCATAGTACTACTTCAAATTCTAATCTAAAAAATATAAGTAAAAATATAACATTGCACGAATGTGATTTAAATGATTTAGGAGCTACTATACGAGCCATTAAAAGCGCAGTTCCCGACTATATATTTCATTTAGCAGCACATGCAAATGTTCACGTATGTTTTTCTAACCCCACGGCTATTTTACACAATAATATTAATAGCGCCATCAATATATTTGAAGCCGTCAGGATATTAGACATAGATCCAATAATACAATTTTGTAGCACTTCGGAGGTGTACGGATTAGTAGATAAAAAAAATATTCCCATAACAGAACATCATCCTCTCGATCCTGTTAATATCTATGCCGTATCTAAATTGACGCAGGAAAAAATTGCCAGCTCCTATTTTCATTCATATGATACTAAGGTAATTATTACTAGAATGTTCGCATATATAAATCCTAGAAGAAAAGATATATTTTCCAGCGCTTTTGCCAAACAGATAGTACAAATCGAAAGAGGGGAAAAAGATACATTAACTCATGGGAACCTAAACTCTATCAGAACTCTAATAGATGTTAGAGATGCTATGGAGTCATATTGGGTAGCCTCTCAGAAATGTGAATGTGGCATTCCCTATAATATTGGAGGGGAAGTCTCTATGTCGGTGGGAGATTTTTTAGATGTTCTTAAATCGAGATCTACAGTACCGATTAAATCTACCCTAGACAAAAAGTTACTACGACCAGTAGATGTGACTTTGCAAATTCCTGATACCAGTAAATTTCATTCCACAACAAATTGGAAGCCGAAATATTCAATAGAAGAAAGTGTAGACTTTTTACTAGCCCATTATCGAGCTGGAGATGTTTGAGGACCGTGGACATGTCAATATCTGGTAAGAACAATTTTTAGGAGTAGATACTAATGGTTGATCATAAAGAAATTATTCTGCTCATGCCGAGAGAAAAATGATTAAAAATTCATTTCTAATAGCTACTAATAGAACATATAGCACACATGCTCAGCCAATTGTTAATCAACTGGAGTCTTATGGTGCTCTAGATGATGGGGAAATAATAATTTGTTGTCCATTTAAAATATTTGATTCGTCTCCTTCCCAGCTAGATACAAGGGTAAAATGTATTGAGGACTTAAAACAGCAGAACGGCAACGTTGCGTTTAACGAAGCAGCTAGGAATTCTGTTGGAGAATATATTTATATACTATGTGATGATCACTACCTAACAAACGGTATAATATCAGGCGATAGATTTTTTAATTCTATGATATTTCAGGATAAGAAATATAAAATAGCTTCTATGTCGTCGCAAGCTCCATGTCATATAGGGCCTATTCCTAATTTTCCTGAAACAAATTTTATAACCCGCAATGTAATGTGTAGATTTCCATTTTTTAATAGAGAAATGTATGTTAAACATTTAAATGAACATGTTTTTCATCCTAGTTTTAACATCTGTTCCCACTTTGCTGACAATTACTTAAGTTATTTTTTAGCAATCAACGAAGAACCCACCATAGAGTGTGATTTTATTCAACTGCGTCAAATGGAAAATACTGATCAGTTTGATGACGGTTCCGTAGAACCTTTTGGAGGTACAGAAAACAAATATCCCACTGGCTATCTTGATTCCCTATCAATTTATATTAATCTCTGTAAGAATCTGAAAAAAAACGATCCCCATGTTGGTAAGGACTTTTTAGAATGATAGATTTATTAATAGTGTCGCCTAATTCGCGAGCACTATATCAAGACTTACAAACTAACTTTTCTGCAAAAGAACCAAACATATGGGCTGGCTTATTGGCTAATGCTGTGCGACAAGAACATAGTGTCGCTATCTATGATATGGACATAGAGCTTATCGATGATAACTCCTTCTATCAAGATATTGAAAACTATAAAGCCAAATTAGTATTATTTGTTGTCACAGGCCAAAATCCAAATGCTTCAACAGCCGCAATGTCATCAGCAACAACCGCGTCCGCTATCTTAGGAGAGTCTCAAAAAATTGCTTTTGTTGGACCACATGTTAATGCGTTGCCATTAGAAACTCTTCGACGACATTCAGAAATCGATATAGTATTTACTAACGAAGGAGTCTACGCGCTTAACAATGTTTTAAAAACCGACCTATCTGACGCAGGTTTGAAATCTGTCAAAGGCATTGCTTATAAAGATTCAGCTGCCGATATTCACATTAATTCCCCCGAACGTATAGTACCACAAGAAAGACTGCACACAGATTTGCCGGGAGTGGCGTATGATTTAATGCCATCTCTTGATAAGTATCGCACCAGTAGTTGGCACGCTAATTTTATTGACAAAGATCGTTCCCCATTTGCAAGTATTTATACTTCTCTAGGATGCATTTATAAATGCGAATTTTGCATGATCAATATTATTAATAGAGAAGACAATAGCCCTTTAAAAGTTTCGTCCGACTTTAACACGTTTCGTTTTTGGAACCCTGAATTCACAATTACTCAATTTGATTACTTAGCTCAACACGGAGTTAAACAAATCAAAGTAGCCGATGAAATGTGGGTACTTAAGCCTAAACATTTTATGACTTTGTGTGATTTGTTAATAGAAAGAGATTATGGTTTTAATATTTGGGCATATACTCGTATTGATACAGTCAAACCACAATACTTAGCCAAGCTAAAAGCAGCAGGTGTAAACTGGCTTGCTATAGGCATAGAAGCTGGCAATCAAGAAATCAGGAGTGAAATTACTAAAGGCAAATTTGAAGACATTAATATTAGAGAAGTTACAAAGATGATTCAAGACGCCGGAATTAATGTCTGTGCAAATTATATTGTAGGGTTGGGACACGACACTTATGATACGATGCAAGAAACTTTAAATTTAGCTCTTGAATTAAATGCAGAAAATCATAATATATATTGTGCTACCTCATTGCCGGGAAGTCCTCTTTATATGAAGGCTAAGCAAGAAGGGTGGGAATTGCCCAACGAATATTCAGAGTTTGGATTTTTATCATACGATCATATACCAAGTAGAACGTATAGTTTAGAATCTAAAGAGGTTGTGGCATTTAGAGATTATGCTTTTAGGGCGCTGTTTGAAAATCCGAGATATCTTAGTATGATACAGAATAAGTTTGGGGATGCCGCTATTGACAATATCAATAGAATGAATAGTATAAGACTTAAAAGGAAAATATTAGAATGACCCCAAACGAATTAATAGAATTTGAAAAAGACATTGTACAGCTATATGAGGCTGGTAAAATCAAGGCTCCGGTTCATTTAAGAGATCGGAACGAAGCTGACCTATGCGCTATTTTTAAGAACGTAAAAGATAAAGACTATGTCTTTTCAACTTGGGCAAGCCATTCGCACGTTCTGCTTAAGGGGGTTCCTCCTGCCGAAGTTAAGAAAAAAATTCTCGAAGGGAAATCGATTACTTTACATTTTCCAAAGTATAATTTCTTTAGTTCTGCTATCGTGGGCGGTATTTGCCCAATAGCGACCGGCGTGGCTTGGCAGTTAAAGCAGTCGGGAAAAGATGCAAGAGTATATTGTTTTATTGGAGACATGGCCTTTCTTAGTGGAATAGCCAGCGAGTCCATTCGCTATTCTATGAATTACGACTTGCCGATTACTTGGGTCGTTGAAGATAATGGTAAGTCGGTAGGAACTCCTACAGAAGAAGTATGGAATGGAAATACTCAAGAATGGTATCTTATATACAAAAAGATCAGTGCCCATTGTGAACGCTTTCAAATCATATATTATAAGTACAGTACTAGTTATCCACATTCTGGCACTGGCGTATTTGTGGAGTTTTAATATTTATGAATTATAAAGAGGAAATATATAAAGGGATGGAATATCTATGCTCTCATCCAGATACTGTGTTTGTGGGCCAAGCTGTGACATATAACGGAACGGCGATCACTCACCAAGTAAAAGGCTTTCCTCCAGAAAAATTAATTGAACTGCCTGTTGCCGAGGACTTTCAAGCGGGATTTTGTTTAGGGATGGCGTTAGAAGGAAAGATACCCATTTCTATTTATCCTCGTATGAATTTTACAATTCTAGCCGCAAATCAAATTGTAAATCATTTAGATAAATGGGGCTTAATGTCAGGTGGAGAATCAAGACCAAAAGTTATTATTAAAGCCGTAGTCGGCTCGGAACACCCTCTCGATCCGGGCCATCAACATAAAGCTAATTATACACAAGCCTTTAAAAGTATGTGTGAAGCAGTGAACGTTGTAGAGTTATTATATCCTGAGCAGGTTTTACCAGAATATACACAGGCTTTACAAAGGAATGATGGAATTTCTACCCTGATCATTGAGCATGGGGGATTACTTTAAGATGAAAAGAATAGAATTCGGTGACTTACGTATTGGCGATATAGCACGTAAACATTTGATGAATGTGTGCGATACAAATTGGGCATCTGGAGGTCCAAAAGTTAAAGATTTTGAAGATCAATGGACAGAGCTTTTTGAGTATGAGTGTAGCGTGGCTATGAGTTCTGGAACAGACGGCGTTATTAACGCCTGTTTAGCTCTCTATGATTTAAAAAACGCTGTGCGCGGAGAGAGTGAAATTATTGTTCCCGCCCTATCTTTCATTGCTACATCAAACGGAGTACGTGCAGCAGGATTGATTCCTAAATTTATAGATATAAAAAAAGAAACATTGAATATTGATGAATCAAAAATAGAGGAAGCCATTACAGATAAAACTGTAGCGATCATGCCCGTTCATACGATGGGGCGAATGGCAGAAATGGATGTCATCTGTGACATTGCCAATAGACATAACTTAATAGTCATAGAAGATGCGTGCGAAGCCCACGGCGCTAAATTTAAAGGCACAGGAGTCGGACATTGGGGCGACATGTCCATTTATAGTTTTTATATTGCCCATTTAGTTTGTTGTGGCGAAGGTGGAATGGTTTCTACTAACAATAGTGACATTGCAAAAATTTTATCTTCTACTAGATCTCATGGACGGCCCTTTAATTCCATATACTTTGATCATCAGAGAAGCGGACTTAACTCTAAAATGAATGATATGGAAGCGTCGTTAGGATTAGAAGCAATAGATTGTTTTTGGCAAACATTTTATACAAGACATGAATTCATGAAGCAAATGAGAAAGGCGTGTTTGGGATTTGAAAATATTGCATGGTTTTCCGAAGAGGATTATGGCAACACTAACTGTCCTCATGGATTTAGTATAACTTGTAAAAAAGACGGCGATATAGAACATGTTCGATACGCTTTAGATAAAGCTAACATACATTGGAAAAGAAATTTTGGATGTATTCCAACACAGCATAAGGCTTTGGCAGATATGGGATATAAGATTGGAGAATTCCCAGAATCCGAATGGGTGGGTTATAACGGTATACATATTGGGTGCCACCAATATTTAACCAATGACGATATAGCAAGAATTATTTCTGCACTACAAGAATCCCTTAATCGTTGTATTGGCTGAGAGAAGGGCATGGACACTAAATTATATAGAAATTATAAAATATTTATAACAAATGATTATTAAACAATCTAAAATATTTAAAGATGTAAAAATAATAACTCCGAATGTGTTTCGCGATTTTAGAGGTAGCTTTGTAGAAACATTTAATGAAAAAGAATATTCTATATTTAAAGATTATAATGGCGTACCTTTAAAGTTTGTACAGGATGATATATCAGAGTCGAGAAAAAATATTTTGAGAGGCTTGCATGGAGATCAAAAAACATGGAAGCTCGTTCAGTGTCTTAAAGGTTCAGTTGTTCTGGCCGTTGTTGATATGAGACAAAGTTCACCAACCTATTTAATGTCAGAAATATTTAGTATTTCAGACACAGACAGGAGACAGATACTCATACCTGCACGATTTGCCAATGGTCATCTATGTATGTCGGACTGTATCTTTGCGTATAAACAAACAACTTATTATGAAGGTAGAGAACCACAATTTACTTTGAAATGGAATGATCCGGCGTTTAATATTCGCTGGCCTATTACCAACCCCATTCTATCTGATCGGGATTATTCGGCTAATTTTTTAGAAGACACAGCAAGGAGTTAATAATGAAGGTGCTAATAACGGGAGGTGCAGGATATTTAGGCACGAGTATTATCGAGGCCCTTAAGGGAACCACACACATTGCCTGCTTTGATAATTTATTTTATGATCAGGGAACTCTAATAGCGAAGCCTATGCTACATCCTTCCGTAAAGTTTTATAAGGAAGATATTAATGACTGGTCGGACAATCTTATTAAATCAATTCAAGAAGCAGATATTATTATTCCACTTGCGGCTTTAGTAGGAGCACCACTGTGTGATAAAAATCCAGACCTTGCCATACAAACCAATTACACATGGTTTAAAACATTATTAACCTATTTAGACTCTCAGCTTATTATATATCCCAATACTAATTCGGGATATGGAACTACCGGAGAAGAAATATGTACGGAAGAAACACCATCCAATCCTATTTCGCTTTATGCACAAACCAAACAAAATACCGAGGATCTACTTTTAACATCGTATAATAATACTATATGTTTTAGGCTCGCAACTGTGTTTGGTTGGTCTTATCGTCCACGAACAGATCTACTAGTTAATAACTTAGTTAAAGTAGCCAAAGAACATGGACATATAAAGGTATTCGACGGTCACTTTAGAAGAAATTATATACATGTTGAAGATATTGTACAAGCATTTTTATTCACGGCATATGAAAAGCATAGAATGTATGGGAATGTCTATAATTTAGGCAATGACAAGATCAATACAACCAAATTAGAATTAGTACAAAAGATATGCGATACTCTTGGGGCAACCTATTCAGTAGATAATTCTAAAACAGATCCTGATAAAAGAGACTATATTGTAAGTAGTAAAAAACTATATAATCTTGGTTTTGAATGCAGGCGTGGTTTAGATTATGGTATTATGCAAATGGATAAGTTTTATAATTTTTTATCTGAAAGCGATCTTGATAAATGTCGAAATTATTGATTGTGTGTGCGATGGAAGAAGAGCTACCGCCAGAATATAATCCTCATAGAGATATTACATTTTATACAGGCATTGGAAAATGCAACGCTACATTAATAATTTCTGAATTAATTTATAACAAATCACCTGACCTAATCATTAACTTTGGAACCGTAGGTTCTTGTAATGAAGACTTATCAGGACTCATTGAATGTGGAATATTTTTTGATAGAGACGATTCCTCAATGTTTAATTCAAATAATCGCATCGTAACCAATCAGAACCTGTATACTATATCTACAGGAGATAATTTTATTACACAGAAAGTGCCGGGATGTGACGTAATTGATATGGAAGCATACTGTTTAGCTAAAACCTGTCAGAAATATGAAGTGCAGTTTAAATGTTTTAAATATATTACTGACTACGTTAATAAAACTTCTAGACAAGATTGGCAAACTAATATTGCTAACGGATACCCTATCTTTTTAGAGAAAATAAATGATTATATCACAAACCCCATTTAGAATCTCATTGTTTGGAGGTTCTACTGATTATGAATCATTTTATAGCAAATACGGTTCATTCATAATAGGTTTTACTATTGATAAATATTGCTATCTGTGTGTAAGAAAGACGCCTAAAATATTTAATTATAAAACCAAACTTGGATATTCCCGTATTGAAATAATAAATAATCATAAAGATATTAAACATGATGGTATACGAGGGGTATTAAAATTTTTAAACATCAAATATGGAATAGAAATATCCCACTTATCAGACCTGCCTTCTAAAACAGGCATGGGATCTTCTTCTGCGTTTGTTGTCGGACTTTTAAATGCATTACATTCAATTCAACATGAGCCATGTACTAAACAAGACTTAGCAAAAGAAGCTATCTATGTTGAACGTCAGTTATTAAATGAGTCAGGAGGTATACAAGATCAAATTTGGTCTGCTTACGGAGGATTTAATTGTATAGATATAAAGCATGATGGGTCTTTTGAAGTTAAACCATTGCCTGTTAGTGATTCATTTATAGAAAACTTTCTAAAAAGATCAGTAGTGATTTATACTGGAAATGACAGAAACTCATTTAAAATTGCTAAATCATATACTAATGATAGAGCTAAAAATTATCAGAAAAAAATTGCCGCCATTGCTAAGGAGGCATATCGAAAATTTGAGCAGCAAGACATTGATAGTATTGGGCAATTACTAGACGAGTCTTGGCAGTGTAAAAAAAATATATCCGATTTGATTTCCAGTGATAAATTAGATCAAATGTATCAGACATTAAAAGACGATGGTGTTATAGGGGCTAAGCTGTTAGGAGCTGGCGGGTCTGGCTTCATGTTTGGTATATTAGATTCAAATGTAAATAAAAAAGATTTTAAGAAAAAATATCGGACTAAGTATGTTGACATTAACATAGATACGAAAGGATCATTAATTATTAATGAATAATAAACAAAAAACTATTTTTCTTGACATAGACGGCACACTGTTCCAACACAAAGGGACTTTAGATCGAATGATGACAGAAGAACCAATAGTACTAGATGGTGTTGTAGAACAGTTAGTAAAATGGAGAAGGGAGGGTCATTATATAGTATTGACTACGGCTCGTGCAGAGGGAACCAGATCTGTAACCGAATCGCAACTATTAAATAACGGTGTTTTTTTTGACCAATTAATTATGGGCCTCACAACAGGACGCCGTATTCTCATTAACGATATTAAACCAGACGGTATGACAACGGCGTCGGCTTATTCTATAGTGAGAGATGGTGGCATTTCCCATATAGATATATATGAAGATGATAGATAATGAATATTTGCATTATATCAGGATATTTCAATCCCATTCATCCGGGTCATATTAGTATGATACAGGATATTAAAAGTCAATATCCCGATTGTGCTTTGATAGCGATAGTCAACAATGATTATCAGGTCAAATTAAAAAAATCTATTCCGTTCTTAGACGAAGCTGCGAGATGCTATATTGTACAGCATACTCAGAATGTTGACAAAGCCTTTTTGTCTATTGATCAAGACAGTAGCATAGTGCAAAGTTTGACGACCATATACACGAATATAAAAGAAGAAAATAAAGAAGATTGTTGTGATTTTTATTTCTTTAATGGGGGAGATAGAGATCCTAATTCCGCGAGTACTCCTGAAGTAGAATTTTGCAATCTAAACAATATACGCTTAGAATATAGGTGTGGAGACAGTAAAACCTATTCTTCTAGCGAGCTTATTCAAAAATCATGTAATTACTTATTGACAAAATAGCCATAATCTGGTGTATAACTAAATGGACTTTTGAAGATATTAGATATTAAGCAACGGAGATTTCCATCATGCCCCTTAAAAAGTGTACAACAGACAATAAAAGCGGCTATAAATGGGGAAACGAGGGGAAATGCTACACTGGTCCCAATGCTAAAAAGGAGGCCATTAAACAAGGTCTTGCTATTGAAGGACCAGAAAAATTTTCTCAAAAAGCTTTAGAAGAGCGGGATGAGGTGGAGTCACGTATATATCTTAATAAACAAGATATTAAAACGGTTACAGACTGGATGTATAGTGAGGGATATGATTATGGAAATATTGCAGCAACAGCGTTGCCACTTCGGTGTGCTTTAACCGCTGATCAAATTGCTGGATATCCCCCTAATTGTAATGAGGGATATGTAGAGAAAGACGGTAAGTGTGTTCCGGTAAATGAAA
>TARA_R100001244_G_scaffold25113_5_pt1 | contig 16230 bp, 25 predicted proteins | sample TARA_R100001244 | Tara Oceans TARA_R100001244 (sample SAMEA2621564) | marine metagenome | biome: marine biome (ENVO:00000447); feature: mesopelagic zone (ENVO:00000213); material: "saline water (ENVO:00002010), including plankton (ENVO:xxxxxxxx)" | depth 790 m
GCAGAGTGGTCTGGGTGAGCAGAGCCTGCACGCCCAGGTAGGCGTACGGAGCAATAAAGAAAAGGCCGAGACCGATTCGCTTAATGCTGGAGAAGCGGCTGGTCTTAGCGACCGGTGCTGCGTTCTCCTCCTTACGCTTCATGAGAGTCTTAGTGGCATCAGCGTCGAAACGCGCAGCCTCCAAGGCACCCTGAGTCTCCCGAAGTTGACGCTCCAGGTTCGTTCGATCCGAGGCCGCGCGAAAGTTCGTCTCGTACAAGCCGGAGGTTGACTCCTGCTGGGTGTGAACGATATCGCGCAAGCGCTGGTTCTCCTGAATCTGAGACGAAAACTGGCGGGCAAGGTTCTGAGCATCCTGAACGGAAAGATGGTTGCTGCTAGTAGTCATAAAAAAGTCCTCCTACAGAACTGTTGGCTCAACGAGCCAGGCGAGAATCCAAGATTGCGACCCGAACTAGGACCACAATCGAGGATATTGCGAACCACCCATACACCAAGTCAGAGAACACCCCCGACTTAAAAAGCGCATAAGCAGTAATCAGTGGGAACAAGCCCAAATTGAACACAACATCATAAAACCTTAGTCTCCTCGATTTAGTGTTCATTTCTAGCTTGATCAATTCTTGAAGCTAAAACTCTCAGGATCCGAGCCGCAATGCAGGCATCAGTTCCACACTTGATTTTGATATTCAAGCCGTCCGTTTCAAGGACAGAGTTCAACTCTCCAGGTTTCAAGTTATATACCTGCTTGACAGATTTAAATTTTAATTTCCCCATAACGACCCCCGCACCACTTGGCTAACTCAAAGGTCTAGTTCCCTGAACCTCACGCTGAACTTCCAACGGTTGATCAAATTAATAACCTGAGGCTTATACCTACGCGTATTCTCATCCGCAAGATACCCATCAGCATGTTCAAGATCAATTTGATCACGACCACCAGTCGCCGCATTAGCGACCAACATCTTGCCGCCCCACCACTCAGCGTACCAAAGGTCCCAGACAACACCCTCTTCCCGATTAATATACAAACCGAGATACTTGGTCTGAGTCCACTTCTTCGTTAAATCAACATGAGTCTCACGACTGATGCGACCCCACTGTGGCTCAGCATACACCAAGTTATTCAACCAATCAGTTGCAAGATACTCAGCAAAGTGCTTACAACCAGGGTTCAAACAATCGAACCGCATAAAAGTGACGCCTGTCTCCGTTTCCCCACACTCCGGACACGCATTGGGCTGATCCTTTGTCATCCTGCTCTCAATTAGCCACTCAACAAGGTCTTTTCCCTGCTCCTGTGGCTTTTCGGTCATCTCGCTATCCCAGCAATCCTATCGCCACGGGCATCCCACTCAGGCCACTTAGGGTTGGCGTGCCCTTTCGTATGGTCGTACATGTGACAGAACTCATGATAAAGAGCAGGAACCTCCATACTCTTACCAGCCCACACGACGATGTTTCTATCATCGATGTACAAGCCCTCAAGCAACTGACCCGTATCAGGGTGTAAAAACAGCTCACGGACAACCTTAATGTTAGTCCGCCGCATGGGTTGATTGAAGTCAGTCTGCCAAACGTGCAAATTCAACTTGATCGACCGCGAGATCTTAGATCTTTCTTCAAGAGTGAAAACGTCATCGTACTGGATCGGCTGAGAAGTCTTAAAAATGTCCGCTGTACTTCTCACTTCAACACGCCTAGCCATATTGAAACAAAAAATTGACGCCATAGCAAGACATACTGTCGTGAAAGCAAGGTTATCTTTGATATATTCTATCATAATTTATCTTTCGAGGGGCAGTTTATAGTCTTGCCCGGGACTAGGAAGCTAAGTCCTACCAGTCTTCATCGCAACCAAGGTGCTCCTCCAAGTACTTCTTGGAATGAGCCTCCAAATCTTCAGCCCGACTCTGCTCATTAGACAGCGTCCGACGAAGGAAAGCAAACGACTTGCGGAGTTCGTTCGCATCGTCACCAGTACCAAGAGCCCCGATACTCAATAGCCCATCCAGGCTATCCTGGACGAATTCGATGACCTGAGCTTGGACAGCCAGAACGTCTACGATATCAATGTACGCCGCTGTCAGCTTGCCTTTAGTGGTCTCCAGTTCAGTGACCGTACCCTCACGGACGCCACCATAGTTGGTCTGCTCCGCCTGAGCAAGCCTATGCTCCGCCTGAGCAAGTTTAAGCTCGAGTTCGCTAACCTTAAGCTCCAGCTTCTTGGTAGCTGTCGCCTTAGCTAGAGGGCCGAAGAGAGGACCAGCTACCTTCTCAGGGAGAGTGATGTTAGGGATATCCACCGCCCCACTGATAGCCTTGTGACACGCTCGCATAGAAGGAGACCTATCGCCCAGGAGACCGTGCATCACCTTCACTTTGTTGAGCCTGCTACCCTTCGGCACCAAGGTCAACAAAACCGTCACGAAAGCTTCATCGCTGAGCTTTCCGACGATTCGGTTTATCTTACCCTTCCATTCCTGGATGAAAGCTTTCTCCAATGTGGTTAGAGGTTTAGGCGTCCGAGCGCCCTTCACTTCCTCGATGACCTTTGGGATTTCGATCATCGGTTTCTCGCCTGACAAGGCCATAGCCACCTTACGCTTGCGCAGAACTTCCATAGTGTCCTCAACCGTCATCCGTTGAAGGAAATAGTCGCCAGGCTGACCACTCTTGTCGACCTTCTTGTAAGGTGCACCATCCTTGACTACGTACTTAACCCCGTCTACTTCGAAGGTGCGGATTTTGCTGGTCTGGCAACCATCAGCGGTTGCGTTGATCACTAGGATCAACCCTGCGGAGTAGACCCACAGCTTCTGACCTTCCCTATAGAGCGCCTTCCATAAACCACACGAGGTTTCGTCGACTACGTTGATTCGAGTTCCCTTAGCTATGGAACCAACGACTGCGTTAGGGACACCATTAGTAAATCCAGCATAGAGGTCGAGTTTTTGATGACCGACCTCGTGCTCACCAAGCTCCTTCTCATAGGTCTCTTCAGGCTTGCCCTCAAAGACCGGCGTTAGGCCGTTCGCATAAGCCCATTTGGGCTTGCCCTTGAAGAAGAACGTTTTGTACATCCCACAACCGGAGATACCAGTCACGTGAACTATTGCGTTTTTTTGGATGTAATTGTTTTTCCCAGTTGCGACGAACTTCGGCGTATCCATGAGCAGCAACTGCTCATAGTTAACCTTATGCCTGCCGAACGTGGAAGAATTAGCGCCAACCGAGCCAGGCAAAGCAGGGAGTGGAGCAGGCAAGGGTGGCGGGGTTTCTTCCGTTTTGAGGCCCGGAATTAGCGCTTTCTTGGTCTTTTGAGTAACAGTCGTCATAAATCCTCCTAGAGCTTTTTAGCGTGGAGTTGAAAGGTTTGTGGTTGTCCGCCGTTATCTTGAACGACAACCGTAACTAAATTGTCCACAATTTGGACAGCAGGACGAGAAAGGCCCCGAAAAGGAAGGACGACTCCGTTGTCGTCCAGATCGTCCCTCCCCATGCCCGCCAGGATTTCAGCCACCTGGCAGGCAAACTGAGCCTCAGTCATCCAGCTAGGACTTCGGAGGTTTCGCCAGTTTCTAAGGCGAGAATGACCTCAGTGCCCTCGGACGGGACAATCTTGAGGCTATACACGTTGAAGTGGATCTCATCAGGGATCGGCTTGTTATCCAAGATGTTAGACACGTAGAGATTGGTCGAGACCGCTGCCAGAGCGTTGGCCATGATCAACTGAGGAGTGCTAACAGCTTCCTCCGCGCAACCCAACCCAGGAATGTTGTCCTCGGGGAATTCAAGGAGCGGGTATCTCTCGAACGGGTGCTGAGTCTTGTCCTCCCCATTGATGCGAGCCCAACACACCACTTGGCCGTGGCTGAAATCGTTGCCCGGTGATAGGACAGCGAAGTTCTGGTATTCATCGCTCGTCAACATCTTCATGACCGCGCTGCGGGTGGCATGGTTGTCCACCGCAAGGATCAGAAGGATCATGTCGTCTTCAGCGGCTCCGATCTCGTTCATGACGCGTCGCATCTTGAGGTCGTTGACGTACTCTGGGACGATCCGAAGCTCAGCGAAGTCAATCTTGCGACCCTGGGCCTCGGCCTTGTTGACCCCCATCAGTTCTTTGCTGAACAGTTGGCGGGTCGAGTTGGAGTCCTCGTACTGGTCACCATCGATAACAGTGATTGACTTGGTGCCATCCTCATGATAATGCAGCAGTCGGACGAGGGGTTCGATGAGGTGTGAGCCAGTACCACCGGCTCCGATAATGATTGCGTGGTCGATTTTCATAGTATTCTCCTAAACGATTGGAGGTTGCATGTTCGGGTTAGGGCGGCGGTTGCCGATAAGCTGCGCGAGAGCTTCACGTCGCGTGAGCGCTCTTTCCTCGTGCTTCTTATCAAGATTTTGTCTTGTTAGATTGGCAGTTTCCTCCTCATCCGCCAATTGTAAGGAAGGATAACCCCAGATACCAAACTCATTTTCGTCCTCATCAAGAACGGGAAGCATGGCGTCAGTATCCTCTAAGGCTGACTCAACGTAGTCGTACTCCTGGACTTCCGTAGTCTTGAGCTTAGCCCATCCAACAAAGTGCTCGACTCCGTTATGTGTACCAGTCTTGATGCCGAGGCCGAGCAGATCATGTTTGGTGACGCGACCAATATACTCAGTCTCGCCGACCGTGGTAACCACGTCAAAGCCCTCCAAAAGACCCTCATAGGTCCAACAATTGTTCTTGTTGTCCCACTCAGCATCAGGCACCCAAACCTGATCAATCGGACCACCGGTCAAGAACAGAGGCCGAGAAATCGGCGTCGTGTTGTACCCTCCATTGTACCCTCCATTGTAACTGCCATACCGATTAGAACTGTACGGCGTGGTGTTGTAAGAGTACGATTTCTCAGTCACCAACTCCAGACAGTTCTTGTGGAATTCAGCACTGAAAGGGGTCGTATCAACAACGTCGTCAATATCGATCTCCTTACGCTCGCCTCGGAGAACGATGCTCGCCTTAGGGCAATACTCACCCTTCTTGTTGTCAATCTTTCCAACCACGATGTGCATGCCAGGCACCCCAAGCTCAGATTCATCGTCCGTTGAGGAGAAGAAGGCTCCCATTGTGTTGTGACTGTGAGACGAACCAGCGTGGACCCAAAAGACATCGTTGCCGTCATCGTCCTTGTCAATCGGGGGGAAGCTGTCATACTTCTCACCGGTCACAATGTCGCAGCACTCCTCGAAGTCGGCACGAACTGACGCGCCATCAACGATTTGCTTAGGCACGACAACCTTCCACTTGGAAAGGTCATCCATCCGACGCAGGAGGACGACACTGACCTCGTTATCGTCGCTCTTCGCCCACTGATTCTTGGGCGGCTTGCAATAGTGGAAGTACAATCCGATGATCGGACCCCACAGCTCCTTAGGGAGGACTGGGAAGTCGTCAATCAGCTTGATTCCCTTCCTGTCGTGATGGGTGAGCTTGGTGTTAGCATCAGGGTCACGGACTGAGATAATTACCGAACCCCACGCCGATGAACTGATGACTTCATAACATCCGTCCTCGGCTCGGACGAAGTTTGCCATCTCAGACGGAAGAGGGAGTTCCTTCTTCCGGTTGCCTCGGTTTAGCCAGACGGCTTTCGACTTGTCAGGTTCTGTGTTGCTCACGTTAGTGCTCCCACTTTTAGGGGCGCCATGCCCATGATCAAAATACTCTGCGAAATAAGAATCTTCGTCACCATAATACATTGGTTATCCTTAGTATTGATAAGTGATGGGTCGTTCGTCGGCAGTGATCATCGCGTCGATGACTGCCGCGTTTTCCAACCTTAGGAAATAATTCGTATAGATGCTAAGTGCATCCTTGTCCTCGGCGAGTTCCGTATCAGCAACACTCTTGGCGACAATCGCTCGTGCCTTATCGTCTCGGATTCGTCGCAATTGCACGAGCGCGAGTCGTTCTTCACGAAGTTGGGCCGCTCGGACACGTTCTTGTTCTTGACGAACACGGTATTCTTCGTTCTCACGCTCGACGCGCTGATCTTGGGTCTCCCACATGTCGTAGACTTGGAGGACCTTCTTGCTGGGGAGATTGATCTTAGTCTTACCAAGATCAATCTCGTATCCGGTCGGAGTCATCGTATAGAGACCGATGATACACTTGTGCCCAGCGTGGTTGCGTTGGACATCCTCAGGATGACTAGAGACGAACTTCTTATCATAGGAGATGAAGACTCCGTCACACTTTCCGGTGTACGACATGAACTGCGGGTTTTCACGATTGTAGCGTGTCCCACAGATAGGCCGAGTCCAGTCTTCCCACGACAGGCTGCCGAGAGGGTAATAGTCTTGCCAGTGCGAGCCGTTCTCATCAGACGTTGCGTAATCCTTGAGACCTTTGATGAAGGCGTCAGTGAGGTCGCACGTGCACACACACCGACAGTTGTTGCTACAGCACTGACACAGACATCTGCATTCCATTGAGTCGCATAAGCCAATAGTGCAGAGGTTAAGACCACCCACAATTTTGGATCGTTCTGCGATTTCTGGGCTAACCTTGTCGGGCCAGATCATACCGCAATAACTACACAAAGAACTTCCTTCGCGGGGGGGTATTGCGCGGCCCTCGCTGCATTGGCAAACCGAGTGCAATGCTTGACGGTGGACGAATCTTGCAGTTCCACAACCGTTGCCTATGTCGGCATCTTTCATATGCTCGATGTTTTTGCACATCTTGTCGTGCAATGGCCCGCCAAAGTCGCAGTTGAACGGCGCGCTCCAGAAGAGATTGTTTGCCTCTCGCAGAGTTTTGGGGATGCTGTTTCCTCCCCAGCAGATGTTGCTGTTGTCGTAGACGTTAGCCAGTCGGTACGGCTTGACCATGATACGGTCTTTGGCGTTGACGTTAAGCGCTGCTAGCGACACCTTATCTCGGATGTGTGACCCGCGTCGGAATTCGATAGCACGGTTGCTTTCTCCTATTGGAATCGGCGGGGTTTCTCCGCCAAAGTCAGACCCACAGGTGCCTGACATGATTAGCGTGGGTGTGTCAATCTCGAAGTCCTTTTGGTCGAAACGGTTTGAAACCTTGGTCCATTTGGCTTTACAGACTCGTGTGGTTGGGGGAAGGATACAGCTGATCTTGAGCCGCGCCTTCTCCCACATGACAATCACGCCGCCTGATTCACTTGGAATCGGGATGATTGTACCCACTACCCTCTTGAAGATCTCGTTGTGCTTGTCTTTACTTAGACCAGACGAGAAGATAGACATTGTAGTCTCCTGACTGTTGAATTTGAATGCGTCAGCGCCTTAAAGGGCGACGAGGTTGAATTATCGCCCATCTAGGTATTAAATGCTATAAATGATGTCACGATCAACTTCAAGGCAACCTCGATCTTGTGACTTGATAACATTAAAAGAAGGGGGACGACGAGGAATTAACCCCGTCGTCCCCCGCTCTTGAACTAGAAGGGTTGTTTAGCCCTTCTGCTCGTGCGACATCGCAGCTTGGTACGTCTCACCCGCCTGCGGGCGAGTCGTAGCCTCGACGTTCTCACTACCGCGACGCCAGGTCACAGGCCGCGAGAAGTCGTAACCGAGGGCACCAGCGTAGACCTTCAGCGCTGCATCGAGCGACTCGGGGCTGGTGGGATCGTCCGGACGGACGTCGACGTGAACCTTCTCCGTACCATACTGAATGGTGAAGGTGAAAGAGCCAATGCTGGCGTTGTTGGCGTTGTTGGCGTTGTTGCTTGAGAAGCTGTTAAGAATCGACATAAGAAATTTTCTCCAAAAAATGTGCACTTAAAAGTGCGGTTCGAACCATGTCCTCCCTCACACCATGCGGGGGAGGACAATGAGTTGTTGTGTGTTGTGTGTTGTGTGTTGTGTTTTAGATTCCGAATTCGAGGACTTCATCGTCCTCTGGCTGATCAAAAACGTCGCCAAGTGGCAAAGCTGCTGCCTTCACGACGTCCTTATCAGCCTTCCCCATTTCCGAAGGCTCAAATACGTAGATTGTATGATCCAGGTGACCAGTCATAATTTCTACATTCCAACCCTTCGAACGATAACTATCCAAGATCTCGTCTCGGACCGTGTCGTTCATCAGACAAAGAGTATCAGCCTCCTCGTCCGGCTCGACCAGCGTCTTATCGATGGCGATCTTCGTCTTATCAGCGACAGCACGTGCCAATTGACGGTTGATCTTAGCCATAACGCTGATCATAGTGTTCAGCTTGACCCTGGCGTACTGCTCGCAAGCGCCTTCAGGGCTTAACGCGATCAATTGGAGAGCGCCAATCTCCTCACTGCTGAGCGGACCGCTTTCGGTATTTTCGGTATTTTCGGCGTCTCCGTCTTTCCCGTCCAGCCCCAACTCGCGCGCCTTGCACTCAGCAAACTCATCGGCGCGGCGTTCAGAGGTTAGAGCAGCCTCCCTAAACTCGCCCTCCTTGTACTTATTCTCAAGGGTGCGCCTCTCCTCATTGAGCTTCTCTTGGCGCATTTCATCGGCCAACCGTTGCTCGGTTTCTATGAGCTTCTCTCGATGCTCAATTTCGGCTGCGATCTTGGTTTCGATCTGCTCAAGGCGAAAACGCTCAGCTTCCTCCGCTGCCTTCTCAGCCCTAACCAAAAGAGCGTCAGCATCAAAGCGACTCTTGGCAGCTTGCTGCGCCAATTGTGCAGCCTGAATTTGACGAACCGCAACAGGATCCGCTTCCAACAAAGCCTTCTGATCCGCCACTTGGCTAATAGCGCGTTCGAGCAGTTTCTTGCGCGGATCACTCTCACCCGCCACCGTCTTCGTCATCGTCTTCACTTCAGATTTCATCGTTCTTCCTCTGTGGGGGTACTCAAAATTGTTTCCATAAAACGTCGTGTTCATCTTGTACTCGATGCTAGAGAGGTGGCGGAGGCACCCCGAAGGGTGCCTCCGCCTTGGGCAAACTTAGCCCTTCTGCTCGTGCGACATCGCAGCTTGGTACGTCTCACCCGCCTGCGGGCGAGTCGTAGCCTCGACGTTCTCACTACCGCGACGCCAAGTCACGGGCCGCGAGAAGTCGTAACCCAGCGCCCCAGCGTAGACCTTCAAAGCCGCGTCGAGGCTCTGAGGACTGGTGGGATCTTCGGGACGGACGTCGACGTGAACCTTCTCCGTACCATACTGAATGGTGAAGGAGAGGCTGCCGACGTTGCTGTTGTTGTTGCTGTTGAACGAGTTGAGGATCGACATAATAGACTCCAGTGTGCCCACATTATTGTAGGCTGGTTGTGCCCAAACGGGCTGTAAAATTAATTGCCTAACTGGCAAAATTGTTAAATTAAAAGAGCATGACCCCATCGAAAGGAGCCACGCCCAGCTTATTGCACGCTTCAACAAAATGGTCCATAAGGACCCCATCAGCTGTCGTGCACTTAACCCGATTCTCATCGGGAAGGCCCCTCAATTCCATGTCATCAATCGCAATAAAGCTTTCAACATCATGACGAGAAACCCATTCTAGGATCTCCATTGACCGAACATGGCCCTCGGAGGAATTTAAAGCAATAGTGGCCCAATCATCGTGCAGCCTGGTCAAATCAATGCCAGCCTTGTACAAGAGGTCCTTACAGCCATCCAGCCCACCAGTCTTCCTCCAAGTAGAAGAAATGACCAACTTAGCGTCAGCACGGTGCAAAACCTCATTAACAAGAACACCAGAGGTTTTGCAGGGCTCCTCCCAAAGGCCGCCTGGATGATTGTTTAAGAGCCAGGCCCTACCAGGAATGATCGGCCCATCAAAGTCGAGGAAGAGAACTTTCATCGACAATCACAATCCCGGTTCTGCCGTCCACATCCAGGACACTTACGTCGGCTATGCCTCATGGGATACTCTTTATCTGTCATGATTCAATCCTATCGGTTGTTGTTAAAAATTGTTTGGGCGTGCTCTTCACGATGACAATTCGCGCATAGCAATTCACATTTTTTAATTTCTTCTTCTATAGACTTCCATGAACGATGCCAGTTCGCTGCCAATGCGAAGAGCTTCTCTCCTATATGATGAAAATCTAAAGCATCATAGCATTTATCGTACCCACATCGGGCGCAATTTCCACCCATTATGTCAATTGCTTGGCTTCTAGATTTTGCTCTTCTAATCTGTGATCTACATGTTCCACAGACTATATTTCTTGTTTTTTCAGTTCGTTCTTTTTTACAATTAAAACAAATCCAAGTTTTGGGTGTTAGTTTTCGTTCTTTCCTTGTTCTAATTTTCTTAAAAGGTGAACAAGACAAACAGAATTTTCTACTTCTTAAGCTAAAAGTTTTTCCACCTATCGTTGCCCGATTAGGAAAATTTTCTTGACATCCTCTGCACGCTGGCATTTAACACCCTTTTGAGTATCTACGCGCAGAGGAGAGCTTTGCCTCTACATGAACCTGGCGGGACTCGAACCCGCAAGCCTTGCGGCGCAACATTTTAAGTGTTGTGTGTATGCCAATTCCACCACAGGTCCCGAAAATTATTTTCATGATCGAAGAGGGACTCGAACCCTCACTCCTAATGGAACATGTGTTTGAAACATGCGCGTCTGCCAAATTCCGCCATTCGATCAAGTGGGCCAGGATGGAATCGAACCATCGACATCAACCTTATAAGAGTCGCGCTCTAACCCCTGAGCTACAAGCCCATTCATCCAGGTTGATTAGAGTACGATGGGAAGTGATCCCAACCAATGATGTCCCACATAACGACCGCCCCAAAAGGCGCGACTGTCATCAGATACGCCACAATTTACCCAGCCAATTCCTTCACTCCTGTCTCGCCGTAATTCCGGCACAAAGGGTTGAGATGACCCAACCTGGGGCCGTGCTCGGATAAGCTGATAGTGTCTTTCGTGAGAGCCCAAGCGCACATCCCGTGAATGATAATCTTGTCCTTCACGACCTCGTGTTGTTGTCCGAGCATTTCCTTCAAAATCTGTCCGGTGACAAATTTTAGATCTCCTTTATAAGCTTTAAGTCCTTGCTCTTTTGTAAGCTTGGTGAAGTGAATGTAAAGATTCTGGCCAACACTGACCATGAACGGAATTCTTACGGTTTTCATGATTTACCCAATCTATAGTGGTTTGGACGCTCAATCCAGGCCCAAAAGGTGCCATAACCGAACGAGACTTGAATTCGCCAGGCCCAAATTGGTCCAGGCACTCGACCGGCTCGAAACCATTTGGGTTTAGGTGGTCGTGAAGAATTACCGCCAATGCGGATCACAGGAGCGAGTCTGCGGGGTTGCCATCCTAGCCATTCCCACTTGTTCACGCCCCATGAGAGCTTCATATTCTGAAAGTTTTGCGTCTTGCAAGCTTAAGATGACCAGCAAGCTTTTCCAACAAGTTTCGCGTTTTGCTGTTATGAGCGAATTCACCAGATTCCATCGGCGTACCGTCCGTGAAGTGGATTTTGATCTCCTCATCACTATGAGTGACATGGGCGAAGGTTGGGTGGATGTTCTTAAGTCTCACAGAGATCACAAACATCGCAGCACTTAGTTCCTCTTTAGTGAACTTAGGGTCTGGTTCTTCAAGCTTCTTCACTTTCACGTAAAGTTCACACGGATCCCAAGCATCCAACCCGAACATCTTCTTCAACATATCACGGATATAATGAGCGTCGAATCGATACCATCTGTTGATTTTAGAATCAGGCCGTTTCCAGAAGGACCCATTGGAACCCTGACCTGAGTCCCAATACGGGTCTGAACGGAGAACCATCAGCACCACTTGGCTTTCACCTCTAGGCTTCGTGTTATAGATTCTCACGTCGTAAGCGAAATTCTTGTCAAGGTCGAATTTGAGACTTTTCAAACCTCGGTGACAGATGGTAAAGTTGCCATTTTGCCAAGCCTGCTCTCGGTATTGAAAAGTTCCGAGTTTTATCATTTTCATTGTGCTAGCCTATCCCTGATCGATATCAGTTCATTCATTATCTTCTTTTGGATGTCAGCCGTAAATTCTTCGCCGTACTGATCATAGCCCCAGCATTGTTCGATTACGATGCCTCTCAGATTGCTAATTGCGTGTCTTACGCTGGTCTCAGCAGAAGCTAAATTGTCATCCGCTTCGGTTCTAACACTCACTATACTCTACTTTCCAACCACCATCAGGGATGGGGCCTAGTTCACTTAGTAGGAGATGGATTCCTTGGCAAACCGACGTCCATCTTTTGTTCCATGCGGTGTATTCCGCGTCATCACAGTCCGGAGCTTTATTCAAGTTTCGGATTGTTACGCTGGATCCTTCGCCCCATTGGGGCGAAGAATCGACAGTAATTTCTATTTTCAACATTATCGCTTTATTCCCTTCTCATACCAGGTCGTGCCGTCGTCATCCCAGATAACGGTTGCGCCCCCTGCGTTGATTTTGATCATCGCCTTCTTAGGGAAGGCGATCTTGCCCCCAGGAAGCCTGAAGGCTGTGAAAGGCTCGATTCCCTCACTCGTTAATAACGAGAAGTTCCTCGGCTCATCCATGTTAAACATTGAATCATTGTTCATCGTCTTCTGCTCGTTTCCAAGCAAGACCAGGTGGGCGATGAGCCTCTTGTAGAGCCCTAAACGCTAGGCCAACATCCAAGAAATCATCACCAGACATGTCCCAAAAGAATCCCGCGCCTGGTCCGCATGAATACCTCAAATACGAAGTGCGCTCCTTATTGTGTCTGAAACGAATGACAATTTTTTGTTCGTCTCTGCGGGCGTATGGAGCGCAGTACCCCATCACAATTTCAGCCTGCATCTTCCAAGGGTGGCGATTCGTTGCTAGCAAGAGCGATTTCACTATCAACTCTCTAGCAGGATTGAGCCCATCTCCGAAGAGTGCTCGTCCTGGTGAAAGTGCTAGCTCGTCATTTCTCTTGCGACGAGCGTCTGCTAGTTCCTCAATGTCCATTTTCTTTGATCCAGTGGTCGAAGTTTAGGTGACGCGCCAGGATGTCCTCAGGACTACCAAGATGATCGTTAGTGTCTTCAACGTAAACCCTTTCTGGCGTGATCAACGTGTCAGCAGCAACTATGCGTCGCTTGCCATCATTAGGAAGGCCATAATCTTGGCCGACGACGATTCCGTAGACCATAACGACTGGTTGGCCATTAATGTTGGCCCGTCGATCGATGACGATTTTGCTATTCACTGCTTTAGTCTTACTTTCCTTGAAGCGATTGCCAAGTGCGGGGTTTCTCGCCTTGATCCTTCGAAGACACTGGGGCCGATCCCGTTCGCCGCAGAATGGGGTGATAGAAGAGTTGAAAAGGCCGAGCCAATTTGACAGTCACCTTAGGTCCGTCTTCTGAGACAATCTTGAACCAAGGAACTGTGACATCCGTCGGCACCACCGTGAGATAATTCCAATCTTGAAGTTCTTTCAGCTGTTCGCTATCTAGAACGATCTCGTACGCCTTAGTGGGAGAACTGCAGCCTATTGAGAACAACAGAGCTAGGATGAGGAGTTGGAACTTCATTTTGTTTCCTTTTCGTGCCAGAACCTCTCGTGAAGTTCCGCACACAGGTCAGAGAGTGCGTTGATGTCAGCCCTATCAGGAATTGAGTAAGACTTGGTTTCGAAAATTTTATCCAACCGATTCTTCATCGGCTCAACGTTTTCCATTAGTTGGTCATAGGTCCATTTCCCACGACGGATGTCGAGCAGTTCTTCAGCATCGGGTCGCTCGACGATCACCTTGCCCTGAGTGAGAATCTCCTCGCCCATTCTTAGGAGACGGACAAGGTGCATGGCATGCTTGGTGTCATAGCCGAAGCTAGCCTCAAGGACGGCCCGTTTAGGGTTGCGGTCCTTTTTCCAACCTTGATACTGATTCCAAGCTCGCAAAGCGGTTTTGAACTGACGCTCAGATTTGATCCTCTTGAGAGTCTCTGGTTCCAGCATGTCCGTCCCCAAGGTCAGCCCGCTACTTGGCTGGTCTGTCAGCCCGTACTCTTCACGAGTTGGTTTCTTGGCGGGAGGACTAAGCAACCAGGCCCTATGAGACCTAATTCTCTTTAGCTGACTAAGCGCGTAACCGCTGAACTTGGGGTAAGCCGCAGCGGTGATAAACATTTCACGGTGTTCGATCAGAGCTTCCCATGTTGGTGTTGAAGTTATGATCGCTGACTCAGGTGCGAACAACAATTCCAATATGTTAGGGTTACACTCAGCGGCCAAGGCCATGAACTTCTTTAGCCCGTAGATGATTGAGTCTTCCTCGTCAGGAATCATTTGTTGTTCGAACTTGTTGGCGAAGCCTAGCACGACGTTTTTTGGTGGAACGCAGACACCTCGGATGTCAGTGTCCGATTCTGGCGTGCTGGTGCCGTACATCCTTGAGCCTGCTAGGGTTAGGAAGATTGTGTTTTTTCTGACGAAGTTTCTCATCTTATCTCCAGTAAGTTGTAGCGCCGTAGCTTCCGTGAGTCCCACTTGCAAAATAATGAGACACCACTAGGATCGCAGCATCACACATATCGGAAGTCACCAAGAATGATCATCTTGGGTCTAGTCTCTACTCCCATGACTTGTCCGTTTCTTGCCACAGTTTAGCGTGGCCTCTTGTCCTCAGGATTTGGTCGATGTGTTCGACGCCGACACTCAGTTCTCGGACGAAGATTTCAACTTCTTCCTCGCTCAAGGAGACTCCAACGGTTTCAAGCAGAATCCAAAGCCCAAAACGGTCTTTGCACTCTAGCCAGTCTTCGCCAATTGGAAGGTGATGGAGAAGATTAAGGTAAGCTCCTCTTTTCACCCAGTCTGGCGCGTCTAGCGCTTTCAACTCACAAAATCTCTGTTGGAAGATCTTCATCAACCTCCTCCTTTTGAAACTCGTCCTTTAGACGTTGTTCTTCGTCTGTGACATGTTCTCGATTGGCTCGTTCTACGATGAACGCAACCACTTCTTTAGCGTCGTGCCCTTTTCCAAGCGCGCCCCAGACTGAGAGGTCGATAGCGACACAACCTCCTGCGTCTATGACCAACGATGGGTCGTTTTCGCAGATGCTCCATGGTAAGTATCTCATGATAAGGTAAGCCGGGGTAGTTTCCCACCCCGGCTTCTAACCTTATGATCGCTTGGGCTTGCCGTCGACCCAAGGGCCTCCGGAGTAGTCGAGCTCATCGACTTGGAGCATCTCCTTAGTCGTCCCACTGTGCATGATGTACTTACCACACTTCGAGTCGGTGTCCTTATGAGAGACGATACGGCCATCCTTCACTTCCAAGACTTCGAACCAGGGTTCGATGACGAGCGAACTTTGACGAATTGTTGTGAGCGTTCCGACAAAGATCTTTCTCGAGAAGTCGTTTTTCTTCTCCTTCATGTTCCAGGTCCTGGCTTGGACTAGGATTTTCAGGTCCTTGCCGATCATGTCCTCAAGCTTGACTGATTTCTTCATGTTATTCCTTGCCTGTGTAGGCTGGTTGATGCTGATAACCGCCGAAGGCTTCCGCATCAACTCCTTGTTGAGTGTTTAATAGAAATGGAACGCCAGGGCCGAGGTCTTCGATAATGACGCTGCCTTCTTGAGTGAGGATATGCGCGCGAACCACTTGGCTGGCCTCATGCATGATGAGGAACAGCAAACAGATGAACCCTCCAACGGCTACATTCTGACAATAAGCAGGGCCTTCATAGTTGTGAAGGGGAGGACAGTTTGTGCTGCCTTCCTTTAGATTGTACGCAATCTTAACCCTATAGCAGTTTCCTTCCTTAGGCTCGATCACCTGCATTCCTCCCTAATTCGATCATGAATATGAGCCATTGCCTTAGCCGCATCCATAGCGAAAGAGGTAGGCATTTCGCTTTTGCCGAATTCAAGCCGTTGGACTCTGAAATCAAAGGCCGTGTTGCCATCCTCGGTCATGGGCCTTGGCCTGATCAAAGAATAAGCTACATTGCTCGGAAGTTCGTGATTGTAGTCCTCGTCTGAACCGCTTAACCTAATCCCTCTGATGATCGCAACCACCGAACTATCAACCCGATCCCGCAGATTGTTCCATCTGCGCCCAACCATCCCTCGTTCTTTGACGATTTTGAGGTCGTTTCGTGAAACGACGACTTGGATGAATCGTACAGCAGGATTGAACTTTAATGTGGTCCCATCGTACGGGCAGGCCCAGGTGCGCTCAAGAGGATCGGTGGGTACAACAGCTTCTGCTGTTTCGTCAGCTTCTGCTGTTTCGTCAGCTTC
>TARA_R100001244_G_scaffold10690_12_pt1 | contig 16035 bp, 10 predicted proteins | sample TARA_R100001244 | Tara Oceans TARA_R100001244 (sample SAMEA2621564) | marine metagenome | biome: marine biome (ENVO:00000447); feature: mesopelagic zone (ENVO:00000213); material: "saline water (ENVO:00002010), including plankton (ENVO:xxxxxxxx)" | depth 790 m
GTTCACCCTGAGTGCGCCGAATCGCATCGTGATCGATGTCAACGGCGCCAAGCTCGCGACTCAATTGAACCAGCTGTCGCTGAGCAATACGCCGATTACCGGGGTGCGCTCGGCGCAGCGTACGCCGCAAGACCTGCGCGTGGTCATCGATCTGTCCGCTGCCGTGACGCCGAAGAGCTTCACCCTGGCGCCCAATCAGCAATACGGCCATCGCCTGGTGGTCGACTTGTTCGATCAAGAGTCGGGGGCAGCCCCCAGCTTGCCCGACACGGCCGTGGCCAGTGCGCCGCAAGTGCCGGTATCACCGACTCAGGCGCCGCCGAAGCTGACGCCAGTGCCCAACGGCAAGCGCGATATCGTGATTGCCATCGACGCCGGGCATGGTGGCGAAGACCCGGGTGCGCTGTCACCGGTCAAAGGACAGTTCGAGAAACACGTGACCCTGGCGATTTCCAAAGAGTTGCAGCGCCAGATCAATGCCGAGCGCGGTTTCCGTGGTGAACTGGTGCGCACCGGTGACTACTTCATCCCGTTGCGCAAACGTACCGAAATTGCCCGCAAAAAAGGCGCCGATTTGTTCGTCTCGATTCACGCCGACGCGGCACCGCGCGCGGCGGCGTTTGGTGCCTCGGTGTACGCCTTGTCCGACCGCGGCGCCACCTCGGAAACCGCGCGTTGGCTGGCCGACTCGGAAAACCAGTCCGACCTGATTGGCGGTGCCGGGAATGTCAGCCTGGACGACAAGGACCGCATGCTCGCCGGGGTATTGCTGGACTTGTCGATGACGGCTTCGCTGTCGTCCAGTTTGAACGTCGGCAACAAGGTGTTGAGCAATATGGGGCGGATCACCCCGCTGCATAAGCGCCGGGTCGAGCAGGCCGGGTTCATGGTGCTGAAGTCGCCGGATATCCCGTCGATCCTGGTGGAAACCGGGTTTATTTCCAACCCCAACGAGGCCAGAAAACTGGCCAGCGCCAGCCATCAGCAAGCGCTGTCGCGCTCCATCGTGACCGGCGTACGGCAATTCTTTCAGCAGAACCCGCCGCCGGGTACTTACATTGCCTGGATGCGCGACAACGGCAAAATCCCTCAGGGGCCGCGCGAGCACCTGGTCAGCTCCGGCGAAAGCCTGGCGCTGATTGCCCAGCGTTACCAGGTCAGCCTCGGCGCCCTGCGCAGTGCCAACGCCTTGCGCAGCGATGTGATCAAGGTCGGCCAGACCCTGCAGATTCCGGCGACCGCGCTGGCGGCGCAGCCATGAGCGACTTCGCGCGTATCCAGCTGCTCAGCCCGCGGCTGGCCAACCAGATTGCCGCCGGTGAGGTGGTCGAACGGCCGGCCTCGGTGATCAAGGAACTGTTGGAAAACAGCCTGGACTCCGGCGCCAAGCGTATTGATGTGGATGTCGAACAGGGCGGGGTCAAGTTGCTGCGCGTGCGCGACGACGGCAGCGGCATCCCGCCGGACGACCTGCCGCTGGCACTGGCGCGCCACGCCACCAGCAAGATTCGCGAGCTGGAAGACCTTGAGCAGGTGATGAGCCTGGGCTTTCGCGGTGAGGCCCTGGCCTCGATCAGCTCGGTCGCGCGCCTAACCCTGACCTCGCGTACCGCCGAGGCCGAGCAGGCCTGGCAGGTGGAAACCGAAGGTCGCGATATGCAGCCGCGGGTGCAGCCAGCGGCGCATCCGGTCGGCACCTCGGTGGAAGTGCGCGACCTGTTCTTCAATACCCCGGCGCGGCGCAAGTTCCTCAAGGCCGAGAAAACCGAATTCGACCACTTGCAGGAAGTGATCAAGCGCCTGGCCTTGGCCCGCTTCGATGTGGCCTTCCATCTGCGCCACAACGGTAAAACCGTGCTGTCGTTACACGAAGCGCCCGACGAAGTCAGTCGCGCGCGGCGCGTCGCCTCGGTCTGTGGCCCGGCGTTCCTTGAGCAGGCACTGCCCATCGAAATCGAGCGTAATGGCTTGCATCTGTGGGGCTGGGTGGGTTTGCCGACGTTCTCGCGCAGCCAGGCGGATTTGCAGTATTTCTACGTCAATGGGCGCATGGTGCGCGACAAGCTGGTGGCCCACGCGGTACGTCAGGCGTATCGCGACGTACTGTTCAATGGCCGCCATCCGACCTTTGTGTTGTTCCTGGAAATCGAGCCGTCGGTGGTCGACGTCAACGTCCACCCGACCAAGCACGAAGTACGTTTCCGTGACGGTCGCATGGTCCATGACTTCCTCTACGGCACGCTGCATCGTGCGCTAGGCGAAGTGCGCCCGGAGGATCAGGTGGCCGCGCCTGCCGCCGTGAGCGGCATGTTGCGTACGACGGGCCAGAGTGCCGGCGAGTTCGGCCCGCAAGGCGAGATCGGTTTGGCGGCCAGCTTGCTGGAGCGCCCGGCGACGGACTCGACCTGGCGCTCGCCGGGGGCGGGTTATCAGGGCGCGCGTGCAGAGAGCGGATTGCCAGCGGCTGAAGCGCAGGGCGCGTACCGTGAATTTTTCTCACCGCTAGCGGCCGCGCCTGCGGTGCTGCCCGAGGCGCAGGGCGACGTGCCGCCGCTCGGTTATGCCATCGCTCAGCTGAAGGGCGTGTATATCCTGGCGGAGAATGTGCAGGGGCTGGTATTGGTCGACATGCACGCGGCTCACGAGCGGATTACCTATGAGCGCCTGAAACTCGCCATGGCCAGCGAGGGGCTGCGCGGCCAGCCATTGTTGGTGCCTGAGTCGCTTGCCGTCAGCCAGCGCGAGGCCGATTGCGCCGAAGAGCATGGCAGTTGGTTCCAGCGCCTGGGGTTCGAGTTGCAGCGCCTGGGCCCGGAAAGCCTGGCGATTCGCCAGATTCCCGCCTTACTCAAGCAGGCCGAGGCCACTCAGTTGGTGCGCGATGTGCTGGCCGACTTGCTCGAGTACGGCACCAGCGACCGAATTCAAGCGCACCTCAATGAGCTGCTCGGCACCATGGCGTGTCACGGTGCCGTGCGGGCCAATCGCCGCCTGACCCTGCCGGAAATGAATGGCCTGCTGCGCGATATGGAACACACCGAGCGCAGTGGTCAATGCAACCATGGTCGTCCAACCTGGACGCAGCTTGGCATGGATGATTTGGATAAGCTGTTCCTGCGCGGCCGTTAAACCGGCTGCGTAACCCGCAGTTCGCGACATATAAATAGAGAACGAGTGACGATGTCTGAGCGTCTGCCGCCGGCGATTTTCCTGATGGGTCCGACAGCGGCCGGCAAGACCGATCTGGCGCTGGAGTTGGCGCGGGCGCTGCCTTGCGAGCTGATCAGCGTCGACTCGGCGCTGATCTACCGCGGCATGGATATTGGAACTGCCAAGCCTGACAAGGCGGTTTTGGCTGAATTCCCCCACCGTTTGATCGATATTCGCGACCCGGTCGAGAGCTATTCGGCCGCCGAGTTTCGCGCCGACGCGTTGCAGGCAATGGCCGAAATTACTGGTCGTGGACGCATTCCGCTGCTGGTGGGCGGCACCATGCTGTATTACAAGGCGTTGCTGGAAGGGCTGGCCGATATGCCGGGCGCCGATCCGCAGGTGCGTCGTGAGCTGGAGGCGCGTGCCGAGGTCGAGGGCTGGCAGGCCTTGCACCGTGAGTTGCAAGCGCTTGATCCGCAATCTGCCGCACGTATCCACCCGAATGACCCGCAACGCCTGATCCGTGCGTTGGAGGTCTACCGCGTCAGTGGCTTGACGATGACCGCCCTGCGTCAGCGCCAGGCAGTGGAAAATCTCGGCGCCGGTGCGCCGGGCACGGGGCAACTCCCCTATAATGTGGCGCATCTGGCTATTGCGCCGGCGCAGCGCCAACTGCTGCATGCGCGAATTGCGCAACGATTTCAGCGGATGGTGGAACAGGGCTTTATCGACGAGGTCGAACGCCTGCGCCAGAGAAGTGACTTGCACGCGGGGTTGCCGTCTATACGGGCGGTAGGTTATCGCCAAGTGTGGGATTACCTGGAGGGCAACCAGAGCAAGGCGCAGATGCAGGAACGCGGCATCATCGCCACGCGCCAGCTCGCCAAGCGACAGTTCACCTGGTTGCGCAGTTGGGCTGATTTACATTGGCTGGACAGCCTGGACTGCGACAATCTGCCGCGTGCCTTGAAATACCTGGTGTCGGTCTCCATATTGAACTGAGACCTTGCCGTTGGCCGTCTATCCTTGGGGGTAAGGCGGCCTTAAGCCGTTTGTTGGTTTACTAAAACTACTGATTATTATTGATTCTTAAAGGAGTGCGGCACATGTCAAAAGGGCATTCGCTACAAGACCCTTACCTCAATACCCTGCGTAAGGAACGCGTCCCGGTTTCCATCTATTTGGTTAACGGCATCAAGCTGCAAGGCCAGATCGAGTCTTTCGACCAGTTCGTGATTTTGCTGAAGAACACTGTCAGCCAGATGGTCTACAAGCACGCTATCTCCACTGTGGTTCCGAGCCGTCCGGTACGTCTGCCGAGCGCTTCCGAGACCGAGCAGGCCGAAGCCGAACCGGGTAACGCCTGATCTAGGAGGCTGCATTGTTCTTCGAGCGTCATGAAGGCGGTGAACGGGCCATCCTGGTTCATCTGGACGGTCAAGACGCCGAGGCGCGCGAAGATCCGCAAGAGTTTCAGGAGCTGGCTTTGTCGGCCGGCGCTGAAACGGTGGCCTTCCTCAGTGTGCCGAGCAATCGGCTGACCGCGAAATACTTGATTGGCAGCGGCAAGGTCGAAGAGTTACGCGACCATGTAAAGACTGCCGAAGCCGATCTGGTCATCTTCAATCATACCCTCACGCCCAGTCAGGAGCGCAACCTCGAGCGCGTTTTCGAGTGTCGCGTGCTGGATCGTACCGGGCTGATTCTCGATATCTTTGCCCAGCGCGCACGTACTCACGAAGGCAAGTTGCAGGTTGAGCTGGCCCAGTTGGAGCACATGAGCACCCGCTTGGTGCGCGGCTGGACGCACTTGGAGCGGCAGAAGGGCGGTATCGGTCTGCGCGGTCCGGGCGAAACGCAGCTGGAAACCGACCGGCGCCTGTTGCGTGTGCGCATTCGTCAGATCAAGCAGAAACTGGAAAAGGTGCGCAGTCAGCGCGAACAGGCAAGGCGCGGGCGCAAGCGCGCGGATATCCCGTCCGTGTCTTTGGTGGGGTATACCAACGCCGGCAAATCCACCTTGTTCAATGCGCTGACCGAGTCGGATGTTTACGCGGCCGACCAGTTGTTCGCTACCCTCGATCCAACCTTGCGGCGCCTGGAGCTGGATGACCTCGGGCCGATTGTGCTGGCCGATACGGTGGGGTTTATCCGCCATTTGCCGCACAAGTTGGTCGAGGCGTTTCGCGCGACCCTCGAAGAGTCGAGCAACTCCGATTTGCTGTTGCACGTGATCGATGCCCATGAGCCTGAGCGCATGGCGCAGATTGAGCAGGTAATGGCGGTGCTGGTGGAGATCGGTGCGCAAGAACTGCCGATTCTTGAGGTGTATAACAAGCTGGATTTGTTGGAAGGTGTCGAGCCGCAGATTCAGCGTAACGCCGAAGGTAAGCCGCAGCGCGTTTGGTTGTCGGCGCACGATGGGCGCGGTTTACCGTTACTCAAGCAGGCGATTGCCGAGCTATTGGGTGATGACTTGTTTGTCGGTACCCTGCACTTGCCGCAGAACCTGGCACGGTTGCGGGCACAGTTTTTCGCCTTGGGTGCCGTGCAAAACGAAGGGCATGCCGATGACGGTAGCAGTTTGCTGGCGGTGCGTTTGCCGCGGGTTGAGTTGAATCGGTTGGTCAGTCGTGAAGGGCTGCAGCCGCTGGAGTTCATCGAGCAACACACTTTGCAATAAAGCCTGCGGCAGTGATTTTGCCGCTGGTGGCGGGCATTCGGTAGCATTGGTGGGCGCGCCGTGGGCGCGTCTTTGCTTTATCAGTATGGAGAGCGCTATGGCTTGGAATGAGCCGGGTGGCAACTCGAACAATCAGGATCCTTGGGGTGGACGCAAGGGCGGCGACCGCAAGGGGCCACCGGATCTCGATGAGGCCTTCCGCAAGCTGCAGGAAAGCCTCAATGGGCTGTTCGGCGGCGGTAAGAAACGTGGCAGTGACGATGGCGCCAGTAAGGGCGGTGGTTTCGGTCTGTTGTTCATTGGCCTGGGGTTGCTTGCGGCCGTTTGGTTGTACAGCGCGATTTATGTCGTCGACGAGCAGGAGCAGGCCGTGGTGCTGCGCTTCGGCAAGTACTACGAAACCGTAGGGCCGGGTCTGAACATCTATTTCCCGCCGATCGACCGCAAGTTCCAGGAGAACGTCACCCGCGAGCGTGCTTACAGCAAGCAAGGGCAGATGCTCACCGAAGACGAGAACATCATCGAAGTGCCGCTGACCGTGCAGTACAAGATCAGCAATTTGCAGGATTTCGTGCTCAACGTCGATCAGCCTGAGGTCAGCCTGCAGCATGCCACCGACAGTGCGGTGCGGCATGTGGTCGGCTCCACCGAAATGGATCAGGTGCTGACCGAAGGTCGCGAACTGATGGCCAGCGAAGTGAAGGATCGCTTGCAGCGGTTCCTCGACACCTATCGCACCGGGATCACCGTGACTCAGGTGAACGTGCAGAGTGCGGCAGCGCCGCGTGAAGTGCAGGAAGCCTTCGATGACGTGATTCGTGCCCGTGAAGACGAGCAGCGCGAGAAGAACCAGGCAGAAACCTATGCCAATGGCGTGGTGCCTGAGGCGCGTGGTCAGGCTCAGCGCTTGATCGAGGACGCCAGCGGTTATCGCGACGAAGTGGTTTCGCGTGCCCAGGGTGAGGCGGATCGCTTCTCTGCGCTGGTTGCCGAGTACCGCAAGGCGCCGGAAGTGACGCGCGAGCGTTTGTACCTGGACACCATGCAAGAGCTGATGAGTAACACCAGCAAGGTGTTGGTAACCGGTGACAAGGGGCAGAACAACCTGCTCTACCTGCCGCTGGATAAAATGATCGACGGTCGCGGCAGCTCCACGCCTAACGCCATCTCAAGTAGTGCCGCCAGCGACCTGGGTGCGCGGGTGGGCAATGACCTGCGCCAACCTGAGCTGCGTACAAGGGAGAGTCGTTGATGAGCAATAAATCGCTGATCGCCCTTATTGGTGGCGTAGTGCTGGCGCTGGTCGCCTGGAATAGCTTCTATATCGTGGCGCAAACCGAGCGTGCGGTGCTGCTGCAGTTCGGTCGTATCGTGCAGCCGGATGTACAGCCTGGCCTGCATGTGAAGATCCCGTACGTTAACCAGGTACGCAAGTTCGATGCACGTTTGCTGACGCTCGATTCGACCAGTTCGCGCTTCCTGACCCTGGAGAAGAAAGCGCTGATGGTCGATGCGTTCGCCAAGTGGCGCGTGCTCGATGCCGAGCGGTACTACACCGCGACGTCTGGTATCAAGCAGATTGCCGACGAACGTCTGGCGCGTCGTCTCGAAGCATCGCTGCGCGACCAATTCGGTAAGCGCACGCTGCACGAGTCGGTTTCCGGCGAGCGTGATGCATTGATGGCTGACGTGACGGCTTCGTTGAACCGTGCTGCGCAGCGTGAGCTGGGTATCGAGGTAGTGGATGTGCGGGTCAAGGCCATCGACCTGCCGAAGGAGGTCAATCGCAGCGTGTTCGATCGCATGAGTTCCGAGCGTGAGCGTGAGGCTCGCGAGCATCGTGCCAAAGGTAAGGAGCTGGCTGAAGGTATTCGTGCCGATGCCGATCGCCAGCGCCGCGTGTTGCTGGCTGAGGCCTACCGCCAGGCTGAAGAGCTGCGCGGTGAGGGGGATGCACAGGCAGCGGCTATCTATTCTGATGCTTATGGTCAGGATCAGGAGTTCTACTCGTTCTATCGCAGCCTGAGGGCTTACCGCGAAAGCTTCGCGGACAAGCGTGATGTGTTGGTGTTGGACCCGAGCAGCGACTTCTTCCGTTACCTGGAGAAATCCAAGCCTTGACCTTCACCCCGGCGGGCGCCAGCCGTCCGCCGGGGTGACCGTTGTGGAAAACGTGGTATCATGCGGCAGCCGGGAAAATCCCGGCTTTTTTGCGTCTGTGGGAAGCATGTGGCAGGAACTGGGCATCGCATTGTGTCTATTGCTGGTGCTGGAAGGCATCCTGCCCTTCCTGTGTCCGCGTCATTGGCGTGGCGCGCTTTTACAATTGACCCGGCTGTCTGATCGACAGCTGCGTCTGATCGGGTTGGCCAGCATGCTGCTGGGAACAACTGTCCTTTATTGGCTTCACTGAAGGCTTGTGCCGCCCGGTCCAAGAGGGGAATGGCGAAATGGCAACGGTAGACCGCTGGCTGCTGCCAGATGGCATCGAAGAAGTACTGCCACCGTACGCGGGGCGTATTGAAGTGGCGCGCCGCCAGGTGCTGGATCTGTTCCAGCGCTGGGGCTATGAATTCGTGGTAACGCCGCATATCGAATATCTGGAGTCGCTGCTGACCGGCGCGGGCCAGGACCTGGATCTGCGCACCTTCAAAGTGACCGACCCGCTGTCCGGTCGGCAGATGGGCTTTCGTGCCGACATTACGCCGCAGGTGGCGCGCATCGATGCGCACACCCTGCGCCGTGAAGGGCCGAGCCGCCTGTGCTACGCCGGCAGCGTGGTGCATGCCCAGCCGCGGGCGCTGACCACCTCGCGCAGCCCGATCCAGTTGGGTGCCGAGCTGTATGGCGACGCCAGCCCGGCCAGCGACGTGGAAGTGATCAGCCTGCTGGTCAATACCCTCGAGTTGGCTGCGGTGCCGGATGTGCACATGGACCTTGGCCATGTCGGTATCTACCGCGGCCTGGCGCGTGCTGCCGAGCTGTCTGGCGAGGTCGAGCAGCAGCTGTTCGACGCGCTGCAGCGCAAGGCGATGGATGAAGTTGCCGAGCTGACTGAAAGCTTGCCCGATGAGCTGCGCAAGATGTTGCGCGCGCTCAGCGAGTTGTGCGGCGGTCGTGAGGTGTTGGATCTGGCGCAGGCTTGTCTGGTTGATGCCCCGGATGACGTGCATGCGGCATTGGATGATCTGATGGCAATTGCCGATGCGCTGAGCTTGCGCTACCCGGAATTACCGCTGTACTTCGATCTGGGTGAGCTTCGCGGTTACCACTACCACACCGGTGTGGTGTTCGCGGCCTTTGTGCCGGGTGTGGGGTATGCAATTGCCCAGGGCGGCCGGTATGACGATATCGGTGCCGACTTCGGTCGCGCCCGTCCGGCGACAGGTTTCTCCACCGATTTGAAGACCTTGGTCAGTCTGGGGCAGATGCAGTTGGGTGAAGAGCCTGCCGGCGTCTGGGCCCCGGATAACCATGATGTGTTTTTGTGGCAGGCGATTGTGCGCTTGCGCCAGGACGGTCAGCGCGTGGTGCAGGCATTGCCTGGCCAGGCTGCGGCTGATGCCGAGGCGGCAGGCTGTGATCGTCAGTTGCTGTTGCGTGATGGCCGTTGGCAGTTGGCTGCATTGGCATCCTGAGCGGCGTCCTGAAATGTTTCCGTCGGCTGCGGCCGGCATCAAGTTTGCGCGAAGAGGGTTAGTGTTATGGGTAAGAATGTCGTAGTCCTGGGCACCCAGTGGGGCGATGAAGGCAAGGGCAAGATCGTCGACCTGCTGACCGAACAGGCTGCAGCTGTTGTGCGTTATCAGGGCGGCCACAACGCCGGCCACACCCTGGTGATCGACGGCGAAAAGACCGTTCTGCACCTGATCCCTTCGGGCATCCTGCGTGAAAACGTGCAGTGTCTGATCGGCAACGGCGTAGTGGTTGCCCCCGATGCGCTGATGCGCGAAATCATCAAGCTGGAAGAGAAGGGCGTGCCGGTGCGCGAGCGCCTGCGCATCAGCCCGTCCTGCCCGCTGATTCTGCCGTACCACGTGGCCCTCGATCAGGCGCGTGAGAAAGCCCGCGGCGATGCCAAGATCGGCACCACTGGCCGTGGTATTGGCCCGGCTTACGAAGACAAGGTGGCGCGCCGCGGTCTGCGCATTGGCGACTTGTTCCACCGTGAGCGTTTTGCCGCCAAGCTTGGCGAGTTGCTGGATTACCACAACTTCGTGCTGGTCAATTACTACAAAGAGCCGGCCATCGACTTCCAGAAGACGCTCGACGAGTGCATGGAATACGCCGAGCTGCTCAAACCGATGATGAGCGACGTGACCGCCGTGCTGCACGACATGCGTCGTGAGGGTAAGGACATCATGTTCGAAGGCGCGCAGGGTTCGCTGCTGGATATCGACCACGGCACCTACCCCTACGTGACCAGCTCCAATACCACCGCGGGCGGCATTGCCACGGGTTCGGGCTTCGGTCCGATGTATCTGGATTACATCCTCGGCATCACCAAGGCCTACACCACTCGCGTCGGTTCGGGTCCGTTCCCGACTGAGCTGTTCGACGAAACCGGTGCGTTCCTCGCCAAGCGTGGCCATGAGTTCGGTTCGACCACCGGCCGCGCGCGTCGCTGCGGTTGGTTCGATGCGGTGATCCTGCGTCGCGCCATCGAAATCAACAGCATCTCCGGCCTGTGCCTGACCAAGCTCGACGTGCTCGACGGTCTGGACACCATCCGTATCTGTGTCGGTTACAAGGATCAGAACGGTGACGTGCTGGTCGATGCGCCGACCGATGCCGACAGCTACCTGGGCCTGCAGCCGGTCTACGAAGAAATGCCCGGCTGGAGCGAGTCGACCCTGGGTGCCAAGACCCTGGAAGAACTGCCAGCGGCGGCGCGTGCCTACATCAAGCGTGTGGAAGAGTTGGTCGGTGCACCGATCGATATCGTCTCCACCGGCCCGGACCGTAACGAGACTATTGTGTTGCGTCATCCGTTTGCTTGATTGGCGTGTGCTGTGCAGGAAGGGGTCGCCATGTGCGGCCCTTTGTCGTTTTTGCCGGTGCGCTGGAATTAAGTACGGGTGCGGGGCTTTATAAAACGGCGCGTCCGCCGTTATAGCCAATACGGTCGTTAGGAGTATTTGCGGTGTCCGCCATTCTGTCGTTATTGCGCAGTCGCTTGTTGCGTCCAGTATTTCTGGCCTTGGGCGTTGCCTTGTTGGCGCAGGTGCTGGTGGCCGTGGCGTTGACGCGCGGCACGGTGGCAACCCTGGTGGCTGATTTGAGCGCAGGTTTGCAGGCGGATACCCAGCGCCTGGCGGGCGAGCTGGAGTTGGCGGGACAGGAAGTGCAGGGCGGGCTGGAAAGCCTTTCCGGGCGCACGCAAAGCCAGTTGGCTGCTGGGCTTTCGGCGCGCCTGGCACAAGAGCAGGAGCAACTCCGTGGGGTGCTGGAAAGCAACCTCAAGCGCTCGGCGGATGACTTGGCGCAGTTGCTTGCGGCCGTTGCGCCTAAGGCGATCTGGGATAACGACGTGCCGGCGCTGACCGAGTTGGCGCGGGTTGCCCAGCGCAACCCGGCGGTGCTGTTCGTGGTGTATTCCGATGCCCAGGGCGAACGATTGACTCGCCACCTGAACAGGCAGGACCTGCGCGTGAAGGCGCTGCTGGATAAGGGTGAGGGGCGCGGTGCGCTGGATAAAGTGCTGCAGGCGGCGCGTAACGATACGGGGGTCTATCTCGCCGAGGCCTCGATCAGTCCGATGGGGTCGGAGATCGGCAAGGTGCTGCTGGGTGTATCTACCGTGGCGGTCGACGAAGAGCTGGCGGCGCTGGATCAGCGCTTTGTTGCGTTGATCGACAGCAGTGGTCGCTTGGTCTCCGATAGCCTCAGTGGTGCGGCGGCCGATAGCAGTGCGGCGTTGGCTGCGCGCTTGGATACCGCACGTGAGGCGGCCTCTGGCATGGCGTATAGCAGTGGTGCGGTGGTGGAGCGAGCGGCCGCGAGCTTGCGTTGGAATATCAGCCTGGGCTTGGCCCTGGTCGGGCTGGGCATTTTGCTGGTTCTGGCGTTGGTGCTGGGGCGGCGCGTGGTCAGCAAGCTGCATACGCTGATTGCGGTATTGAATGACTGGGCGGCCGGCGAGGGCGACCTGACCCGGCGGGTCGAGCTGGACAGTCGCGATGAAATTGGCGACATGGCGGCGGCGGTCAACCGTTTTGTCGCCAAGCTGCAGCCCATTGTGCGTGAGGCGGGCGAAGTGGCGGTGCGTACCGGTCAGGAAATCGCCAGTCTGGCCACCCGCAGTGCTGCGGCAGAGGCGGCGGCCGAGCGTCAGCGCGATGAGGTGGCGGGCAGTCTACAGGCTCTGGCGTTGATGGCGGGCGAGGCGCAGGCGGAAAGCCGGGCGATGCAGGAGGCGCAGCAGCGTGTGGCGGCGATCCGTCAGGCGGCGCACGAGAATGCTGCGATTGCGGCGCGGGTTGGCGGCTCGATTGACGAGCTAGTGTTGCGTGTCGAAAGCGGTGCGGCGGTCATTGAGCGCCTGGCCAAGCAAAGCGAGCAGATCGAGGTGGTGCTCACGGTGATTCGCTCGATTGCCGAGCAGACCAACCTGCTGGCCCTGAATGCGGCGATCGAGGCGGCGCGTGCGGGGGAAAGCGGTCGCGGCTTTGCCGTGGTGGCCGACGAAGTGCGCGCGCTGGCAAGCAAGACGCAGCAGTCGACCGGCGACATCCAGGCGCACATCGGTGCCTTGCAGAAGGGCGCGCAGGAGGCCGTCGGCGCCATAGCTCAGGCTGGGCAGCAGGCTAATCAGGGCTTGGCGGCGTTGCGAGAAAGTGCGCGGGTTCAGCAGTCGGTGCAGGCGGCGGTCGACGAAGTGCATGGCGCGATCAATGCTGCTACTCAGGCAGCGGCCCATCAGGCGCAGGGTGCCGATGCGGTGCGCGGACGGGTCGAGGTGATTCATGCCGAGGCGCAGCGTGCGGCAGAAGCGGTGGCGGCCACTGCCAAGAGTGGTCGGGTGCTGGATGGGCTGGCGGCGCAGTTGAAGGCCAGTCTGGGGCAGTTTCGGGTTTAGTGTGAAGGTCGTATGGCGGCGCTCGCGCTGCGTCCTTCTCCGTCGGGGGAGGGCGTGGGGCGCCGGAGGCAGGGTTGCTTCGCCGCAGGTGAAAGGCTAGGAAAGAAAATGCAGGCAATAAAAAACCGAGCGCTTGGCTCGGTTTTTTGAATTGGTGCCCAGGAGAAGACTCGAACTTCCACGACCGTAAGGTCACCAGCACCTGAAGCTGGCGTGTCTACCAATTTCACCACCTGGGCGTCGATTGCAATGATCGCTCATTTACTATCAACTACAACCACGTTTGCCGTCGTTGTGGCGCGCATAATACGGACCGACTTTTTACTTGTAAACCCCTGTTGTTAAAAAATTTTATTGCGTGTGCCGGGCTGACCCGGGCAGTGGTTTCGCGCTTCAATAGGCACATGGCAAACCGACTTTATATAGAAAAGGTGAACTCTCTCTAATGGCCGATTGGCAATCCCTCGATCCCGAGGCCGCCCGCGAAGCGGAAAAATACGAAAATCCTATCCCCAGTCGCGAGCTGATTTTGCAGCACCTCGCCGAGCGCGGCTCACCGGCGAATCGCGAGCAGCTACTCGAAGAATTTGGCCTCAGCACCGAAGAGCAGATCGAAGCCTTGCGTCGCCGCCTGCGCGCCATGGAGCGTGACGGGCAACTGATCTACACCCGTCGTGGCACGTATGCGCCGGTCGACAAGCTGGATTTGATTCTTGGGCGCATCAGCGGTCATCGCGATGGTTTCGGTTTCTTGATTCCGGACGATGGCAGCGACGACCTGTTCTTGAGCCCGGCGCAGATGCGCCTGGTGTTCGATGGCGACCGTGCATTGGCGCGCGTCACCGGCCTCGATCGCCGTGGTCGGCGCGAAGGTGGCGTGGTCGAGGTGATTTCCCGTGCCCATGAAACCATCGTTGGCCGCTACTACGAAGAAAGCGGTATTGGTTTCGTGGTCGCCGATAACCCGAAGATTCAGCAGGAAGTGCTGGTCACTCCGGGGCGGAATGCCGGCGCCAAGCAGGGGCAGTTCGTCGAGGTGAAGATCACCCACTGGCCGACCCCGCGCTTCCAGCCCCAGGGCGATGTACTCGAAGTGGTCGGCAACTACATGGCGCCGGGCATGGAAATCGACGTGGCGCTGCGCAGCTACGACATCCCGCACGTCTGGCCCGAGGCCGTGGTCAAGGAGGCGCGCAAGCTCAAGCCGGAAGTCGAGGAGAAGGACAAGGAAAAACGCATCGATTTGCGTCATCTGCCGTTCGTCACCATCGACGGCGAAGATGCCCGCGACTTCGACGACGCGGTGTATTGCGAGAAAAATGGTAGCAACTGGCGACTGTTCTCCGGCGGCTGGAAGCTCTATGTGGCCATCGCTGACGTGTCGCATTACGTCAAGGTCGACTCGGCGCTGGATGCCGAGGCGCAGGTGCGCGGCAACTCGGTGTATTTCCCTGAGCGGGTGATTCCGATGCTGCCGGAGGAGTTGTCCAACGGCCTCTGCTCGTTGAATCCGCAGGTAGATCGTCTGGCCATGGTCTGCGAGATGAGCATCTCGAAAACCGGCAAGATGACCGACTACCAGTTCTACGAGGCGGTGATCCACTCGCACGCGCGGCTGACGTACAACAAGGTCAGCGCCATGCTCGAGCAGCCGAAAAGCAGTGAAGGCAAGGCGTTGCGCGGTGAGTACAAGGAAGTGTTGCCGCACCTCAATCAGCTCTATTCGCTGTACCAGGTGTTGTTGGCGGCACGCCATGAGCGCGGTGCCATCGACTTCGAGACCCAGGAAACGCGGATCATCTTCGGCGCCGGGCGCAAGATCGCCGAGATTCGCCCGACCCAGCGCAACGATGCGCACAAGTTGATCGAAGAATGCATGCTGGCGGCCAACGTGGCGACCGCCGCGTTTATGCAGAAGCATGAAATTCCGGCGCTGTACCGGGTGCACGATGGTCCGCCGCCGGAGCGTTTGGAGAAGCTCAAGGCGTTTCTCACCGAGCTGGGCTTGTCCCTGCACCGTGGCAAGGCCAAAGAAGGCCCGTCGCCCAAGGATTACCAGGCCTTGCTGGAAAGTATCCGCGGGCGCCCGGACTATCATCTGATTCAGACCGTGATGCTGCGTTCGCTGAGCCAGGCGGTGTACAGCGCCGACAATCATGGCCACTTCGGTCTGAATTACGAGGCGTATGCGCACTTCACTTCGCCGATCCGCCGCTACCCGGATCTGTTGATCCATCGGGCGATTCGCAGTGTGATCCGCTCCAAGCTCGACACCCCGCACGTCAAGCGCGCCGGTGCCATAAGCGTACCCAAGGCACGTATCTATCCCTACGACGAGGCGGCCCTGGAGCAGCTTGGCGAACAATGCTCGATGTCCGAGCGGCGCGCCGACGAAGCGACCCGCGATGTGGTGAACTGGCTGAAATGCGAGTTTATGAAAGACCGCGTCGGCGAGATTTTCCCCGGCGTCATTACCGCCGTGACCGGCTTTGGCTTGTTCGTCGAGTTGACCGATATCTATGTCGAAGGTCTGGTGCACGTCACCGCACTGCCGGCGGATTACTACCACTTCGACCCGGTGCATCACCGGTTGGCCGGCGAGCGCAGCGGGCGTAACTTCCGCTTGGGCGACAGCGTCGAGGTGAAGGTCATGCGCGTCGATCTGGACGAGCGCAAGATCGACTTCGAAATGGCGCAGAGCGTTACCGAGGCGCCAGTTGGGCGTAAGCGTCGCGGTGCTGGCGATGTGCCGGCGGACAAGGCCGGGCGTGGCACGAAAAGCACCACCGCTGCCGATCGCAGCGCTGCCGGTCCGGGCAATACCAATGTGCAGAAGAGCCGCGAGCTGAAGCAGGCGTTGCTGGCCGAGTCGAAAAGCAAGTCGGGCAAGGGGCGCGGCGGCAAAGCCGAGGCGCCTGCCGCGACGGGCAAAGGCGCGAAGTCCGGCACGCACCGCAAGGGTCCGCCGAAGAGCGGGGCGGCGCCGGCTGCCAGTGGCGGGCCGCGCAAACGTAAGGCGAAATCATGAGTCAGTTGGAAAAAATCTACGGTGTGCATGCCGTGGAGGCGTTGTTGCACCATCACCCGAAACGCGTCAAGCAGGTGTGGCTGGCCGAGGGCC
>TARA_R100001244_G_scaffold119959_5_pt1 | contig 15852 bp, 16 predicted proteins | sample TARA_R100001244 | Tara Oceans TARA_R100001244 (sample SAMEA2621564) | marine metagenome | biome: marine biome (ENVO:00000447); feature: mesopelagic zone (ENVO:00000213); material: "saline water (ENVO:00002010), including plankton (ENVO:xxxxxxxx)" | depth 790 m
GGCCTCAAGCGAATCTGCGTACAACCGTTAACGGGGACATAGCCATCAAAAAGGCAGCCGGAGCAGCCTTCTGGTTTGACCTTGGCCAAGTCTCGATAGGCAGTGCCCCCCGGAGATCGATGGAAGTGCTGATTATCGCGGCAATCATCAGATACCCCCGCTAACGCCAGCCACGCTCCTTGTAGTAACGCAGGGCACCGTCATGCAGCGGCGCGGTGAGGCCCTGCGTGATCATCTGCTCGGCGCGCAGTTCGGCGAAGGCCGGGTGCAGGCGTTTGAAGCGCTCCAGGTTGTCGAACACCGTCTTGACCAGTTGATAGACCATTTCCGGATCGCTATTCGCCGATGTGGCAAGCACCGCCTGAGTGCCAATCGAGGCGATCGCCGTGGGATTACCGCGGTACAGCCCGGCGGGAATCTCGGCCCGGCTGTAATAGCTTTTCTCGGCCAGCAGCGTGTCGATTGCCGGCCCGGTGACCGGCACCAGCAGCGCATCGCTGGTGGTAGTGGCCTCCTGAATGGCGCCGTTCGGGTGACCGACGAAATAGGCCATTGCGTCGATGCTGTTGTCGCTCAGCGCCGAAGCCTGTTCGGCCGGTTTGAGTTCGGCGACCAGGGCGAAGACCGACGCATCCCAGCCCTTCACCTGCATGATTTCTTCGAAGCTGCTGCGCTGCCCGGAGCCAGGGCTGCCGATGTTGACGCGCTTGCCTTTGAGGTCGTCGAAGTGAGCGATATGGGCGTCGCGCCGAGCGAGGATGGTGAACACCTCGCTCTGCATGGAGAACACCGCGCGAATGTCGCTCATCGCACCCTCGGCGGCGAAGGGCGCCAGGCCATTGAGCGCCTTGTACTGGTGGTCCGACTGCATGAGGGCGAAGTTGAATTCACCGCTGCGCAGGCCGTTGACGTTAGCCACGCCGCCGCTGGTGGCCGGTGCGTTGCAGCGCATGCCATGCGCATCGCTGGCGCGGTTGAAGAAGCGGCAGATCGCCTGACCGGCGACGTAGTACACGCCGGTGTAGCCGCCCGTGCCGATGGTCACGAATTGCTCTTCGGCCTGTGCCGTGCCGCTCAGGGCGCTGCCCGTGAGCAGCGCCGACAGCACCCAAGCGAGGGGATGAGCGTTCATGCTGGGGGTCTCCTGTTCGGGTAGTCGCCGGCCGCGTCGAGGTGAATCACCGGCGCCCTCGGCAGCAAGCCTAACGGTTCGACGCCAAGTTGCCCGGCGCACGCGCGAGCGGCTGGTAACCAAGTATGTAAGCACAGCGGCCAGGCTATCGCCGCGCAGCGCCTTTGGGCAGAATCGCTGCATGCCAACTCAGCCCCTCGATCCGCACCACGCCTCGGTCAGCGCCAGCATCACCCAAGCCGTGCTGCATGCCGCCACTCGCCTGGGCCTCGACCGCGCAACATTGCTCGCCGAGTGCGCGCTGTCGGAGACGCAGCTCGCCGATCCCGACGCACGCGTGCCATTCGCCGCCCAGGAACGCCTCTGGCAGGCGCTGAGCCGTTTGCCGCACGGCGAGCCGGGCCTGGCCCTGGGCAGCAACCTCGCGCCAGGACCGTTCAGTGTGCTCGGCTACCTGCTGCAAAGCAGCGCGACCCTGGGCGATGCCCTGGCCGCCGGCCTGCGTTACCAGCGTTTGGTCGGCGAAGGCGGTGAAGTCCAGCTGCACGAACAGGGCGACGAGCTGCATCTGCTGTACCGGCCGCTGCACCCGGACCTGCCGGCGACGCGCACCCGCGTGCTGGCGCTGATGGCCTGCTGGGTGCAGATGGTCACCCCGCTGCTGGACGATTTTCGCCTGCTGCGCGCGCATTTCGTCCACCCGCAACCGGCGGATCTGACGCCCTACCAGGCAATCTTCGCCTGCCCGCTGCATTTTGCAGCGGACGATTACGGCCTCGTGCTGCCCCGCACGCTGCGCGATGCGCCGCTGATCCAAGCCAACCCGCCCCTGCAAAGCCTGCTGCGCCAACATGCCGAAGCGCTGCTCGCGCGCCTGCCCAGTGAAGGCCTGAGCGCCCGCGTGGTTGCCCTGCTCGGCGAACAACTGGCCCACGGCGAACCGGACCGCGCGGAACTCGCGCGCGCCCTGCACCTCAGCGAACGCACCCTGCAACGGCGCCTGGCCGAGGAAGGCTGCAGCTACCAACAGTTGCTCAACGACACGCGCCGCCAGTTGGCCGAACGCCACCTCGGCAGCGGCAGCCTGCCCGCGGCGGAGATCGCCCTGCTGCTCGGCTATTCGGAACCCAGCGTGTTCTTCCGCGCCTTCCGCCAGTGGACCGGGCTGACCCCCGGCGAATACCGCGCGCGGCTCAAGCAGGGCTAGCCCTGCGCCCGGAGAAACGCCAGAAACGCCTCGCGGCTGCTGTAGCGCGGGATGTAGCCAAAATCTTCCTTCAACCGGCGGTTGGCCAACACCGGGCGGTAACGCAGAAAGTCCAACTGCTCCGGGCCGTACTGCGTCAGGCCGAGCGGTTTGAGCAGGCGCAACAGCGTGCGGATCAGCCAGGCGGGCAACGGTCGATAGGGCTTGCCGAGCAACCCGGCGATCTCGCGCAGCGACAGCGCACCATCGCCGGCCAGGTTGAAGATGCCCTCGGCCTGTCGCGCCAGGCCCTGGCCGATGATATTGACCACGTCCTGGTCCCAGATGAACACGAACCGGCTGTCGCTGCCGCGGATGCCCAGCACCGCGCGTTTCTTGAACAACTCGGTGATCTGGTTGTTCACTTGCTTGCCGAGAATCGTGCCGGGGCGCAGCACCAGCTGCTTGAGCTGCGGGTGCTGACGACGCGCCTCGGCCAGTAACGCCTCGACCTCACGCTTGTGCTTGGCATAAGCGAACAGGGCATGCCCGCGCAACGGCTGGTCCTCGTCGATCCACTCGGCGTTCTCCGGGTCATAGCCGTAGGCCGCCCCGGAGCTGGTGACGATCAGTTGCGCGACCCCTTCAGCCACGGCGGCATCGACCACCGCCTGGGTGCCGCCGACATCGATGGCGTGCAGCTGCGCATCGCTCATGCCGCGCGGCGGGGTCACCACCGAGGCCAGGTGCACGATGGCCTGCGGCTGCCAGATCGCCACGCACGCGCGCACCGCGCGCGGCTGGCTGATATCGAGCAGCACCGGTTCGATATTCAGGCTCAGGCCCTCGCGGCTCTGCGGGCGGATGTCGGCGGCAATCAGCGTCCACTGCGGCTGCTGAACCGCCAACTGGCGGAGTAACTGTTGGCCGATAAAACCTGCCGCTCCGGTGATCAAGACACGCATGGGACTCTCCCGCGATCGACGAGCATTGGCTCGATAAACGGCGCTGACGCGGTGGCGCCAGTTCAGCGCAGCTTATGCAGCCACCCGCACGGCAGCAGTGGCAGAGGCCGCCAAGCGCCATGGCCAATCGCGACAGGCAGCGGGTATGCTGGGACGATGACCGTCAGGAAGACTCTCATGCGTACCCTGTTGCTGCTGTGCCTGCTGCTGCTCAACCCCGCCCTGGCCGAAGACCGCTTGCAGGTCGAGGGCTACCCGCTGCAGAACGGCCTGCACGTGCTGCTCAAGCCCACAGCCGAGCGCGGCCACGTGGCGATTCGCCTGGTGGTCGGCGTGGGCTTCGAGCACTTCAGCTGCGCCGCCAAGGAACTCCCGCACCTGCTCGAACACCTGCTGTTCAGCGGCATCGACGCCAGCGGCGAAGCCGGGTTGGAGGCACGCATGCAAGCGCTTGGCGGCGAGTGGAATGCCTACACCCGCGACAGCGACACCACCTATGTGCTCGAAGTGCCGGCCGCCAACCAGCGCGCCGCGCTCGACCTGTTGCTCGCCAGCCTGCTCAACACCGAGCTGGACGCACGCAAGGTCGCGGCCGCCAAGCGGGTGGTCGAGCGCGAGAACGGCGGCCACTACTCCAACCTGCAACGCCTGCTCGACCAGCAAAATGTCAGCCGCGAAGCCCACCAACAGCTGGCCGTGGAACTCGGTCTGGCCTGCGCCGAACGCGCGCCATTGGCGCCGCTCAGCCTGACGCAGCTGGAGCAACTGCGCCGCGACTGGTACGTGCCGAACAACATGAACCTGATCGTGGTCGGCGACCTCGACCCGCTGCTGCCGGCCTACCTCGACCGTAGCTACGGCGCATTGCCGGCCGCGGACATACCGCCGCCGCGCGAGCTGGCCGAGGGCACCGAGCAGGCTGCTGCCCGCCGCAGCCTGTTCAACGGGCTGCTGGGCGACAATGCCAGCCTGCATTGGCTCTTGCCCGAGCCCTGGGTCGGCGAACACGACCACGCCACCTGGGAACTGCTGCGCGATTACCTCGACTGGCAGCTGTACCAGGAGTTGCGCCTGCAACGCAGCCTGTCGTACGGGCCGTGGAGCGAACGCAGCGTGTACGGCAGCCGCAGCTTCTTCAGCCTGAATGCCGAGCTGGAACGCGCGGACCTGACGGTCGCCGAGCAGGTCTTGCGCGCCCTCGGCCAACGCCTGCACGACAATGGCCTCGACGCCGCCACCTTCCAGCGCCTGCAACAGGCCGCCATTGCCAAACAGCGCTGGGCCGTACAGGGCAACAGTGCCCTCGCCGACTATTACTGGAACGCCCTGGGCGATTACCACAACGGCCGCTTCAGCGACCCGGCCAAGGCCTTGCAGGCCGTCAGCCTGGAGCAGGCCAACAGCGCCGTACGCCAGTTGTTCGGCGCGCCGGGGTATCTGCGCATCGAGCAACCGCTGCTGAGCATGAGCGCGCTGTATGGGCTGGCCGGCAGCGCCGCGCTGCTGATACTGGCGCTGCTGGCCTGGCGCCGGCGCAAAGGGTGAATGCCGATGTCTGCCACTATGCTCTAGCTACCTACGCGCCGATCGGGACAGCAGCATGTCAACCCACGAACACAACCTGCGCATCGACTACATCGAGTTCGGCGCCACCGATCTGCTGGCGATCAAGCAGTTCTACGGGCAAGTGTTCGGCTGGCTGTTTACCGACTACGGGCCGCACTACAGCAGCTTCAGCGATGGCCGCCTGAGCGGTGGCTTTTGCCGCGACGTGGCGGTCGGTCACGCGCCGCTAGTGGTGATCTACGCCAGCGACCTGGAGGCGACCCTGGCCCTGGTGCGCAGCGCCGGCGGGCGCATCGTCCAGGAGATTTTCAGCTTCCCCGGCGGACGCCGCTTCCAGTTCGCCGACCCCAGCGGCAACCAGTTGGCGGTCTGGTCGCAGTAGCGCGCGGGCTGGCCAGCTGAGTATCCTGCGCCCCCCGTGCTGTGCAGCGATGCCAGCCGCCGCTGCCTATCGACCTGTGAACCCGCGATGACTGCCTGGAAAACCCGCTTGCTCAGCCTCGTCACCTTGATCCAACGCTACCCGGGATTGGTGGCGATCTTTGGTTTTGTTTCCGGGGTGGCGAGCTTCCTGCTGGTCGACCGCCAGGCCGAGCTGGCGCGGGTGCTGGCCACGGTGATGCTGGTCAGCTGGTTGTGGCTGATCCTGGAAAACATCCTGCGCGAGCGCATCGCCGCCTGGTTCGGCTTCGAGCTGCCACCGCCGTTGCTGCGTTACGCGACGCAGATGATCCACCAGGAAAGCCTGTTCTTCGTCCTGCCGTTCTTCTTTATCACCACCACCTGGAACAGCGGCCAGGCGCTGTTCAGCGGCCTGCTGGCGCTGGCGGCGCTGGTGTCGATCGTCGACCCGCTGTATTACAAATGGCTGGCGCCCCGCCGCTGGCTGTTCCTCGCTTATCACACCCTGGCGCTGTTCGCCGTGCTGCTCACGGCGCTGCCGATCATCTTCAAGCTGACCACGCCACAGAGTTACCAGTTGGCCCTGGCCATCGCGGCGGTGCTGTCGTTCCCCAGCGTGGTCGGCATCATCACCGTGCAGCGCTGGTGGCGTGGTCTGCTACTGCTCGGCTTGACCCTGGCGCTGGCCGGCGGTGGCTGGCTGGCGCGCGTCTGGGTGCCACCGGCGACCCTGTGGCTGACCGAGGTGGCGGTGACCAGCGAGTTCGACGACCAGAACCGCGCGCCAGGCGAGAGCCTCAAGGAGTTGAGCGTGGCGCAACTGCGCAGCCAGGGCTTGTTCGCCTACACCGCGATCAATGCGCCGCGCGGGCTCAACGAGCGCATTTACCACGTCTGGCGCCGCGATGGCGGCGAAGTCGAGCGCATCGCCCTGGATATTCAGGGCGGCCGCAAAGAGGGTTACCGCGCCTGGACGCATAAACAGAATTTCCCCGCCGACGCGGTCGGCCGCTGGCAGGTGCAGGTGATCACCGAGGCCGGGCAGATGATCGGTGTGTTGCGCTTCCGGGTGGTGGAATAGCCGTGCCGCGACCCGCACGGCTGCGGTGTAGGGTGGACATGGCGAAGCCTTGTCCACCGCTGGCGTGCGACATGGCGGACAAGCCTTGCAGCATGCCCGCCCAACGGCTCTGCGCTTAGCCGAAGAACCAGTAGCACACCGCAATCGCCGCCAGTACCCCGGCCAGTTCGGCCAGCAGCGCACAACCGACGGCGTGGCGGGCGCGTTGGATGCCGACCGCGCCGAAATACACCGCCAGCACATAGAAGGTGGTTTCCGTGCTGCCCTGGATGGTCGCGGCGACCAACGCCGCAAAGCTGTCGACGCCCTGGGTCTGCATGGTTTCGATGAGCATGGCGCGCGCCGCGCTGCCGGAGAACGGCTTGACCAGCGCGGTGGGCAAGGCCTCGACGAAGCGCGTGTCCCAGCCCGCCCATTCGACCAGCCAACGGATGCCATCGAGGCCGAATTCCAGCGCGCCGGAGGCGCGCAACACACCAACCGCGCAGAGCATCGCCACCAAGTAGGGCAACAGGCTCTTGGCCACGTCGAAACCTTCCTTGGCACCTTCAATGAACTCCTCGTACACCGCGACTTTCTTCAGTGCACCGAGCAGCAGAAACAGCAGGACGATACCGAACAGGGTCAGGTTGCCCATCAGCGACGACAGTGCCGCCAGCGCCGTGGCCGACATGGTCGCCAGCAGCGCCATAAAGCTGCCAAGCAGCAGCGCGCCGGGAATCAGGTAGGCCAGCACCACCGGGTCCCACAGGCGCAGGCGCTGCATCAGCGCCACCGACAGCAGGCCGACCAGGGTCGAAGCGCTGGTCGCCAGGAGGATCGGCAGGAACACCAGAGTCGGGTCGGGCGCGCCTTGCTGGGCGCGGTACATGAAGATGGTCACCGGCAGCAGGGTCAGCGACGAGGCGTTGAGTACCAGAAAAAGAATCTGCGCATTGCTCGCCGTGGTGCTGCTCGGGTTGAGCGTTTGCAGGGCGCGCACGGCCTTGAGGCCGATGGGCGTGGCGGCATTGTCCAGGCCCAGGCCGTTGGCGGCGAAATTCATGGTGATCAGGCCGAGCGCCGGATGCCCGCGCGGCACCTCCGGCATCAAGCGCGCGAACAGCGGGCCGAGCACACGGGCCAAGGCATCCACCAAGCCGGCTTTTTCGGCGATGCGCAGCAGGCCGAGCCAGAGGGTCAGGGTGCCGAACAGCAGCACCATGACTTCGACCGACAGCTTGGCCATGGCGAACAGGCTTTCGACCATGGCGGCGAACACCGCCGGATCATCGGCCAACAACCAGCGGGAAAACCCCGCCACCGCTGCCACCACAAAAAAGCTCAGCCACAGGCCGTTGAGCATCGTCCACCTCCCCCGACAGTGCGGGGATGATAACGCGGCCAACGGCGCTTGGGCGCCTCGGACTCAATTAGCCGTAAAAAGCTGGCAGGTAAGCAATCAGTACCAGTTGGGATCGCTTTTCAGCTGTTCTTCGAGAATTTTCTTGATCGCCGCGTCCGGTTCGCCCAACCAGCGCATATCGGCATGCGCACTCGGCGACTTGTCCGCCGGCAACCCATCGGGCAGTTGCACGTAGAGGGCGTAGGCGTCGTCCTTGCCCCAGTCGAAGGCCACGTACAGGCGCTGATTGAAGCAGTTGTGCGCTTCGCAGAGCTGGCCCACCAGGTAATTGTCGCCGTCGTCCTCGATGGCCCGCATCGGCGGGGCGACGCCATTCAGGTTCATCACCCACTCGGGCAGACGGCTTTCGTCTTCGACCAGGGCCTGCCAGCTTTGCTGGTATTCAGGGTCGCTGGACAGCAGCTCGTTGAGGCGGAACTCGGCGTTGGTGTCGGCGGCCAAGGCCGCCGCGCTACCGCCCAACAACAGGGCGGCGGCGAGCGTCTTGAGTAGCGTCATGCAGCACTCCTCAACCCTTGGGGCGACGGCCCATGATGAAGGACACGATAAACATCACCAGGAACACCACGAACAGAATCTTCGCGATACCCGTGGCCGTGCCGGCGATACCACCGAAACCCAGTACAGCGGCGACGATGGCGATGATCAGAAAGGTTATGGCCCAACTCAACATGGCAGTTCTCCTTGGTTTTTGAGGTCGTACGGTGGAGCACTTGAATTCAGCGTAGCCCGACTGGGGTCGGCCACTGCGGGGGGTTGTCGGTCAGCGCTTGGCTGCTCGGCAGGCGCCGTTCCAGAGCACTGGGGACGGGGCTGGCGCACAGCGACTGCCCGACCATCACGGCACTGCCCAGCAGCACACTCAGCAGCAACAGCAGGGCGGTCAGCAACAAGGCAATCGTCCAGATGGCCACCCTGTTGTCCACGTCCGCAACCGCCGGGTACATGGCTAGAACACCCTGTTGGGTTGGCGCGGCGCGTCGGTCCAGACCGGCGCCAGGTTGTCGCGGCTGACGGCCTGCAACGGCGTAGCGGCGGGCACGACACGTACCGGTGTCACTGCCTCACGGCTCAGCGCGGTGCCGAGCAGCACCAGCAGCAGCGCGCTGAGGGCCAGTAAGCCGTTACCGTTCAACAGACGATCAAGGTGACAGCGGCTCATCCTGAAACTCCTCCCAGTCTGATCTGGGTTGCCCGCCCTGCACACGCGGCGCGGTGCATTGGGGGGTTGCTTTACGGGGTTATTGCAGCTGGCATGCCAGTTTTTAAAATAATAAAAAGTGTTACTAATCAATAAGATAAAAAACAAACAGCGGCATTACGGCGTGCATCCTGCACGATCCGTTTATTTCTATCGGGCGTTTTGCACGACCGCGCCGGGCGGCGGAACATCCCTGTTCCGCCAAACGCCTTACTGCATCGACTGCTTGAGGCTGCGCATGCGGTCATGGCAGGCACGCACCTTGGGCATTTCCACGGCGAGCAGGGTGCGCACATCCGGCTCAGCGCTTTCCAGGGCGTCTTCGAAGGCGTGCAGGATGCGATCCTCGGCCTCTTCCAACTGCGCCACGTAGGTCGCTTCTTCGTCGCTGGACAGCGTCGCGCGGGTGTCCGCGTAGACCTGACGCACTTTGCCGACGAAGGTGCCACCGGCTGCCGGCGTCTCATGGTTGGCGGCGACTTTCACCGCCAGCGCCTGGATCACTTCGGTCTTGGCCTGTGACATGTCGCGAAACAGTGCCTGCAAACGCACATCCTTGACCTCGTCGTGGGCATGCTCGTAGAAGCGCTGGCCGTCACGGGTGATTTCGATCAGTTCGTTGAGTTGGGCTGTTTTGCTGCTCATGGTGGATCTCCTATGGCATGGGCGCCGCATCGCACAGCGCTTGGCGAGAGCCACCGGCCAGGACGCGGGCCGGTGGTACGTGCTCCGGGTTAGCTGGGTTTAGCTATTGATGCGCAAGGCATCGGCATCTACACCGCGCACGCCGCGAATGTTGCGGGCGGTCTCGATGGCCAGTTGCTTCTCGGCATTGCTCAGCACCGTACCGCTGAGATTGACCAAGCCTTCCTTGGTCGCCACCGAGATGTTCAGGCCGTCGAGGTTACGGCTGTAGAGAAAGCTGGATTTCACCTTGCTGGTGATCCACGCATCGCTGATCGCCGCACCGGCATCGTTGGCCGCGTTCTGCGCTTGCACCGCGGTGCTGTCGGCGCTGCTCACGCTCAGCAGGTTGTGCACTTCACGCACTCCGTCGGTATTGGCCGCCAGGCGACCGGCCAGTTCCTTGGCCGCCGGGGTCTGCGCGTTACCGCTCAGCGAGACCACGCCACTCTCGGTGCGCACCTTGATGTCCAGGCCTTCGGTGTTGCTGTTCCACAACAGCTTGGATTTCACCGTGGCGGCCAGGGTGGCATCGTCGAAGCGCTGCGCCAGGCTCGCTTCGCTGCTGACTTTGGGCTCGATCTTGGGATCGACCTGGAGCTGGTTATCGACCTTTTTCACGCCTTCGATGCCCAGCGCGACTTGCTCGGCCAGCTCCCGCTCGACCTCGGTTTCGACGCTACCGGTAAGGATTGCGCTGCCGTTCTCGACATCCACATCGATGCTGAACGGGTTGAGGTGGCGGTTCAGGGCGAACGCTGTCCAGATCGAACCTTCCTGGCGCGCTTCGCTCAGTTGGCTGCTCAGGTCGCCTTGCTCGGCGTAGGCCGCCAACGGCGTCAGGCCGATCAGGCTGGCGGTTGCAGTGGCCAAAGCCAGGGTTTTCAACTGATGCATGGCAGTACTCCTATCGAATCCAGTGACGGGCTGCGTGTGGCAGCTGCTGGATACGCTGTTGCAGGGCCTGTGCCAGCTTTTTCAGCCAAATTAAATTCAATAAAATCAAGTAGTTATATTTTAAGCGCCTGAGCGCGAGCATGCAGCTTGCAAGATCGCCGCATAGCCATCATGCAACTTGCACGAAGTTTCCTGGACTAACAGACCATTGAAAAACGTAGCGAGCGAAGGCTAGGCCGAGGCGCGTAGCCAGGCGAAATCAGACGAAAAAGCGCAGTGTACGAGCTGTACATGAGCATTTTGACTGGGCTCGCATTCGAGGTTGATTTCAACGCGGCATGGCCGAGCGCAGTAGTTTTTCAACGGCCTGTTAATCTCTGCACTTAGCCACTGGAGCAAGGACATGCACGCAGCCGCTCAACAAAACGGACGTATCCTGCTGGTCGATGACGAAGCAGCGATCCTGCGGACCTTTCGTTATTGCCTGGAAGACGTGGGCTACCAGGTCGCCACGGCCAGCACCGCGCGCCAGGCCGAGGCATTGCTGCAACGCCAGGTATTCGACCTGTGCTTGCTCGATCTGCGCCTCGGCGAAGACAACGGCCTCGATGTGCTCGCGCAGATGCGCGTGCAGGCGCCGTGGATGCGCGTGGTGATTGTCACCGCGCATTCAGCGGTAGACACCGCCGTGGACGCCATACAGGCCGGCGCCGCCGATTATCTGGTCAAGCCGTGCAGCCCGGAGCAACTGCGCATGGCCGCGGCCAAGCAGCTGGAAGTGCGCCAGCTCTCGGCACGCCTGGAAGCCCTGGAAGGCGAGGTGCGCAAACGCAAGCAAGACCTCGACTCGAACAACCCGGCGATGATGGCGATTCTGGAAACCGCGCGGCAGGTGGCCGCCACCGACGCCAATATCCTGATCCTCGGCGAATCCGGCACCGGCAAGGGCGAGCTGGCGCACGCCATCCATGCCTGGAGCAAACGCGCGCCGAAATCCTGCATCACCATCAACTGTCCGTCGCTGACCGCCGAGCTGATGGAAAGCGAACTGTTCGGCCACAGCCGTGGGGCCTTTACCGGTGCCAGCGAAAGCACCCTGGGGCGGGTCAATCAGGCGGATGGCGGCACGCTGTTTCTCGACGAGATCGGCGACTTCCCGCTGCTCCTGCAACCCAAGTTGCTGCGCTTCATCCAGGACAAGGAATACGAGCGGGTCGGCGACCCGGTGACGCGTCAGGCCGACGTGCGCATCCTCGCGGCGACCAACCGCAACCTCGACGACAGGGTCAAGGAAGGCGACTTTCGCGAAGACCTGCTCTACCGCCTGAATGTCATCACCCTGACCGTGCCGCCCTTGCGCGAGCGCAGCGAAGACCTGTTGCTGCTGGCCGAGCGCTTCCTCGCCCAGTTCGTCAAGGAGTACGCCCGCCCCGCGCGCGGCTTCAGCGACGACGCACGGGCCGCGCTGCTGGACTATCGCTGGCCAGGCAATATCCGCGAGCTGCGTAACGTCATCGAGCGCGCCAGCATCATCTGCCCCCAGGAGTGGGTCGACGTCAGCCACCTCGGCCTTGGCGCGCAACCGGCTGGCAACGGCCCGCAAGTGGGCGGCGCGATGAGCCTGGAAGCGCTGGAGAAAGCCCATATCGGTGCGGTACTGGCCAATAGCGAAACCCTCGACCAGGCCGCCAAGACCCTGGGCATCGATGCCTCGACCTTGTACCGCAAACGCAAGCAGCTCGACCTATGAAGCTGCGCAGCCAGCTGTTCCTCAACAGCAGCGCCCTGATTACCGTGGCGCTGCTCGGCCTGCTGCTGGGGATGTTCAGCGTGTTGCAACTGACCAAGGCGCAAAGCCAGGCGATGACCCGCAACCTGAGCATCATCGACGCCACCATCGGCCTGCGCCAGGAGCTGGACAAGCAACTGATCCATCTGCTCGCGGCAAAGCTCGACAGCCAAGCCCTGAAAGTCTCCGATCAGCGCTTTCACGACTGGCTCGGCAAGGCCGGCGCAGGTGCCATGGATGACAGCGACCGCCAGGCCGTGAACGAAATCAGCCGCGCCTATGCGCTCTACGACAACCTCCTCGACAAACCGCTGACGGTGCGCCGCGAGCTGCTCAACAACGATGACTTCGGCCGCACCATGGAAGCCCTGCGCGACCGCATCAACGCCGTGCAGATGCGTTATTTCGCCGCGGTGCAAAGCGCCGAAGAAAGCTCACGCGAACGTGCCCGCCTGATTGCCGGGTTGCTGGGCCTGATCGGCCTGGCAGTGCTGTTGCTCGGTTTCGTCACCGCGCACAGCATCGCCCAACGCTTTGGCCGGCCGATCGAAGCCCTGGCCTTGGCCGCCGATCAGATCGGCAAGGGCGATTTCCAGGTCAGCCTGCCGATTTCCCCGGTGGCCGAGCTGTCCGCCCTGAGCCGACGCTTTGGCTTGATGGCCGAATCCCTGCGGCAATTCAAGAACAGCGATGTCGAGGCCTTGCTCGCCGAGCAACGGCGCTTGCAGGCGGTGCTCGACAGCATCGATGACGGCTTGCTGATTTTCGACCGCAGTGGCGTGCTCGATCACTTCAACCCGGTGGCCCAGCGCCAGCTCGGCTGGTACGACCGCCCGCTTGGCATAAGCATCGGCCAGGCCCTGCGCCGCCCGGAACTCGACGAGCAGCTGCAACTGGTGATGCAAGGCGACAGCCTGCCACACGCCCTGGAAGACCTGGAAGTGGAGGCCGAAGGCGAAACCCGCCTGCTGACTTACAGCCTGACGCCGGTCAGCCTCAGCGACGAACGCATTCACGGCGCCGTGATGGTGCTGCATGACGTCACCGAGCAGCGCGCCTTCGAGCGCGTGCGCAGCGAGTTCGTGTTGCGCGCCTCGCACGAGTTGCGCACCCCGGTCACCGGCATGCACATGGCCTTCGGCTTGTTGCAGGAACGCTTGCACTTCCCTGCGGAGGCGCGCGAGAGCGACCTGCTGCAAACCGTCGACGAGGAAATGCACCGGCTGGTGCGGCTGATTAACGACCTGCTGAATTTCTCGCGCTACCAGAATGGCCTGCAAAAGCTCGAACTGCTGCCGTGCGACCTGGACGAGCTGCTGCACCAGGCGCAGCAGCGGTTCGCCGCCCAGGCCAGCGAACGCGAGATTACCCTGAGCGTCGAGGTGCACGATGCGCTGCCACCGCTTGCGCTGGATCGCCTGCAAATCGAACGGGTGCTCGACAACCTGCTCGGCAACGCCCTGCGCCACAGTCGCCCGCAAGGGCAGATTCGTTTGCAAGCACGGCGCCAGGGCGAGCGGGTGATTCTCAGTGTCGAGGATAGCGGCGAAGGCATCCCCTACAGCCAGCAAGCGCGGGTGTTCGAGCCCTTCGTGCAGGTCGGCCGCAAGAAAGGCGGCGCCGGTCTGGGCCTGGCGCTGTGCAAGGAGATTGCACAGCTGCATGGCGGGCGCATCGGCGTGCACTCACGACCAGGGCATGGCGCGCAGTTCTACCTGGACTTGCCGCTCTAGGCGGCAGCCTGGCGATACCGCACGCCGGCGGCTCGGCGGATCAGGCGCTGTCGGCGGCGACGGCGCTCGGCGCAGGCGCTTTCTCGCTGCCTGCACGCGGCGCGGGGGCACTCTCCACCAGCGGCACCTCTTTGCCCTGGGCGTCGAACAGCTTGCCGCCCTTGAAGTAGTCGCCATCGGTCAATGCGGCGATGTCCTGGTAACGCAAGGTGCGTTCGCTGCCGGCGACGAACACCGACTGCTGGTCCGAGTTGCCGGTCTTGACGTGGTTGAACACCAGGTTCAGCAGGATCGCCATGATCGCCGCCGAGCTGATGCCCGAGTGGAAGATGGTCTCGAACCAGGCCGGGAAGTGGTGATAGAAGCTCGGCGCAGCGATCGGAATCATGCCGAAGCCGATCGAGGTGGCGACGATGATCAGGTTCATGTTGTTGCGGTAGTCGACCTTGGACAGGGTGCGAATCCCGCTCGCCGCCACGGTGCCGAACAGCACCACGCCCGCGCCGCCGAGCACCGAGGTGGGCACCGCGGCAACCAGGCGGCCCATGACCGGCAGCAGGCCGAGGGTCACCAGAATCAACCCCGCGCTGGCCACCACATAGCGGCTCTTCACCCCGGTCACCGCGACCAGGCCGACGTTCTGGGCGAACGCGCTCTGGGTGAACGAGCCAAAGACCGGCGCGAACATGCTGGAGATCATGTCGGCGCGCAGGCCGTTGCCCAGGCGCTTGGAATCGACCTTGGTCTCGATGATGTCACCGACCGCGAGGATGTCCGCCGAGGTTTCCACCAGGGTGACGATGATCACGATCAGCATCGAGATGATCGCCGCGACGTGGAAGGTCGGCATGCCGAAATGGAACGGCGAGGGGAACGCCAGCAGCGGCCCCTCGGCGACCTTGGAGAAATCCGCCATGCCCAGCGCCACGGCGACCAGGGTGCCGATGACCATGGCCAGCAGGATCGACAGCCGCGAGATGCTGGCGCTGCCGAGCTTGCTCAGCAGCAGCACGGTGACCAGGGTCAGCGCGGCCAGGCCGATATTGGCCATGCTGCCGAAATCCTCGGCGTGGCTATTGCCGCCCATCGCCCAACGCGCGGCGACCGGCATCAGGGTCAGGCCGATAATGGTGATGACGATGCCGTTCACCAGCGGCGGGAAGAATTTGGTGATCCGCGAGAACACCGGGGTGATCAACAAACCGATCAGCGAGGCGGCAATCACCGCGCCGAATACCACCGGGAGACCTCCCGCGCCGTCACTGCCGAGGATCGCGATCATGGTCGCCACGCCGGCGAACGACACGCCCTGAACCAGCGGCAGCTGGCAACCGAAGAACGGCAGGCCGAGGGTTTGCAGCAGGGTCGCCAAGCCACCGGCAAACAGCGAAGCGGCGATCAGCAGGCCGATGTCCGCCGGCGACAAACCCGCCGCCTGGCCAACGATCAGCGGGACGGCAACGATGCCGCCGTACATGGTCAGCACATGCTGCAAACCATAGGCGAGGTTGGCGCCGACACCGAGGTTTTCGTCCTCGGGACGGACATCGGGCGTGACTGAAGTAACGGGTGCGGTCATGACGGAGTACCTGATGTTGTTCTTGTTGCGCCAAATGTAGACAATTTCCTGACCGTTTGGCCACATTTTTGTATTCAATTTTTTGGCCGGTGGTCGGGCAGCACAAAACCCGCCGCTGCGGTCACGCGGCGGGCATCCGGGCATACAGGTGTGGCGGGCAGGGCGCCGGGCAGGCCGGCTCAGGCATAACGATGAGTGGCGCAGGCGCGGTTAACCGCCGACGCGGTAGGCG
>TARA_R100001244_G_scaffold19684_19_pt1 | contig 15837 bp, 16 predicted proteins | sample TARA_R100001244 | Tara Oceans TARA_R100001244 (sample SAMEA2621564) | marine metagenome | biome: marine biome (ENVO:00000447); feature: mesopelagic zone (ENVO:00000213); material: "saline water (ENVO:00002010), including plankton (ENVO:xxxxxxxx)" | depth 790 m
CTCGACACTCATTTGGAACAACCAAACTTCGTGTCTCATGCCTTGCCTCGCGCAAAAACGGGCTCCGGCGCGGCCGCGAATGAAACGGCAACAGACCCTAGGCAGCAATCTTCTGGAGATACCATGCCTGTGAATGTTCTGATCGCTTTACTGCTCGCTCTGTCGCTGCCATTGCAGGCGTTTGCCGAGGAGGACGAGGAAAAAGTCGCGGCCCCACAGGTGGCTTATCTCAACCTGGTGCCGGCACTGGTCGGTAATTTCGGCAGTGGGCCGAAGTTGAAGTTCTATAAGGCTGACGTGTCGCTGCGTGTTACCGGCCCTGAAGCCGAGGCCAAGGTGGCCCATCACGAGCCACTGATTCGCAATCAATTGGTGATGCTGTTTTCCCAGCAAACCGAGGAAGGCCTGAGTGCGCCGGATGCCAAGGAGCAACTGCGCCAAGAGGCGCTCAAGCAGGTGCAGCAGGTGTTGACCGAGGAAGAGGGGCAGCCGCTGGTCGAAGACCTGCTGTTCAATAACCTCATCCTGCAACGCTAACGCGGGTTGTCCGGGCGCCACACGCAGGTTCGATTACGCCCTTCGCGCTTGGCCTGATACAGCGCCTGATCGCTTTGCGCGATCAGCGTGTCGGGGAGGATTTCTTCGCTGAGGTCGACGCAGGCCAGGCCGATGCTCAGGCTCAAGCGCCCGAGGGGGCTGGCGGGATGGCTGATGTGCAGTTCGGCCAGCCGCTGATGCACCTGTTCGGCCACATGGTTACCGCCATCCAGGCCGGTGTTGGCGAGGATGATGGCGAACTCTTCGCCACCATAACGACAGGCCGTGTCGCCCTCGCGCTGCAGCGCATCTTGCAAGACCTGGGCAACCCGGCGCAGTGCATCGTCGCCGGCCAGGTGGCCAAGCTGGTCGTTGTAGGCCTTGAAGAAGTCGATATCCAGCATCAGCAAGGTCAACGGTGCGCCCTGGCGGCGTAACCGGCGCCACTCGCTGGCCAGCTGGTTGTCGAAGAAGCGCCGGTTGTACAGGCCGGTCAGGCCATCCTGCTGCGACAGGCGTTGCAGTTGTGCCTCCAGTTGCAGGCGCTCGCTGTTGTCGCGGGACACGCCGATCAGGTATTCGTGGCCATTGAGCAGCACCAATTGCGCGCTGATTTCCGCGGCCTGGTTACTGCCGTCGCGGCGGCGCATTTGCCGCTGGAACATCATTGAGAGGTTGTCCTGGTGCGCTTGGCGTACGCCGTCGAGCCAGCTGTTGAAGCCCGGCAACAGCTGTTCCGGGTCTTGCTTGAGCAGTTGGCTGAAGGCTTCGGCGCTATAGCCCAGGCTGCGGTAGGTGGCCTGGTTCATGTGCAGGATGTCGCGGCTGTGCGGGTCGATGATAAACAGGCCGTCGCGGCTGGAGTCCGTCAGGTCGAGCACCAGTTGCAGGCGCTCGCGACTGTCGCGCAGCACCTGCTCGACCTGCTCGCGCTGGCCGACTTCTTGGTTCAGGCGCCGGTTGCTGAGTTGCAGAGCGCTGGCGCGGCGGGCGTTTTCCAGGGCCAGAGCCAGGGCGGCGACCAGCAGCAGGCTGATGATCAGGCTGGCACCGAGGACGATCTCCGGCAGTGGCGTGGTCAATTGCCCGACCAGTTGCTGGCTTGGCTTGAGTTGCAGGGCAAAGCTCTGGTTGTTCAGCAGGTGCAGCGGTACTTCCTGCTGCAAGCCGTCGAGGGCATCGGTTCGTTCGCGGCTGTAGATGGGTTGGCCGTTTTCCAACAGGTAGGCACTGAAGTCGCTGCTGTCGAGGTGGGTCAGCAGTTCATCCATCAATTGCTCGACGCGAAACACGCCCTGCATAAAACCGTCGAACACCCGCTCAGCCTGTTCATCACGGATATACAGTGGGGTGTAGAGGACGAAACCATGGCCGCCCTGGACCAGGGCAAAGCTATTGGAGAAGCGCGGTTCGCCCAGGGTCTTGGCCTGCATGGCCAGGTTGAAGTTGGGGTGCGTCGGAGTCAGGCGGAAGTTCTGCGCCGCTTCGTTGCCTGACAGTGGTTCGATCCAGCGCATGCGCAGATCGGCGCCCAGCCATTGGATGGCTTGGTAGCCCTTGAAGTGGTTTAGGGAGAGCTGGCTGTCGAGGCGCCATTCGTCCTTGGGGATGCGCCCGCGGTGATTCCACAGCTGGGCGATGCGCCGCAAACCGTCGACCTGGTCGTTCAGGCTGCTTTCCAGTTGCCGGGCCAGGCTGCGCGCTTGATAGCTCACGCGCTCGGCGACGCGCTGTTGCTGCCCGATCACTAGCTGCTGCCAGAGCAACAGGCTGGCCAGGCATAAGCTCAGCAATAAGGCTGCAAGCGCCAAGCGGGCGGGCCAGAGAGACTGAAGGCGCTGCGGCATGAGCGATTTCCACGGGGTTCGCCTACCTCATAGCACAGTGCCGCTACTGACTCAACGCATGGCCAGGATCGCGGCCCACTGCTCGGCACTGACCGGCATCACCGACAGGCGGCTGCCTTTCTGCACCAGAGGCAGCTCCAGCAGCGCGCTCTGCGCCTTCAATTGTGCCAGCGTGATCACCTGCTTGAACGCGTCGACGAACGCCACGTCGACCGCGCTCCAGGGATTCTTCTCCGCGCTGGCCTTGGCGTCGAAGTAATGGCTGTGCGGGTCAAGCGCGCTGGGGTCGGCATAGGCCGGCCGGCAGATGCGCGCGATACCGGCGATCCCCGGTTCGGGGCAGCTGGAGTGATAGAAGAACAGTAAGTCGTCGACCTGCATGCCGCGCATGAAGTTGCGCGCCTGGTAGTTGCGTACGCCATCCCAGCGCGCCTCGCCGAGGCGTTGCAGATCGTGGATGGACAGTTCATCGGGTTCTGATTTCATCAGCCAAGTGGGCATGAACTTTGCTCCGTGAAGTTGGTCCCTGATACGGACTGAGGGCTGTACGCACAGATGGCGACCGTTTGGCGCCAGAAATTGCTAGGCCAGCGTGACTGGCAGACAATGCCGGCCTTTGCGCTAGGCAGTGTCGTACCGCCGATAAAAATAACCGCCGCCGGTCCACCGTGCGCAGTGTGCCTTGAAGGGGGAGGCATCCAATGAAACGCAAACCAGATCTTTTGTGGGTATTGGTCGTTCTGTTTAGCCTGGGCGTGGTTACCACGGGTTACACCCAGAGCCAGTGGGACCGCCAGGCTGCTGCACCGATCAACGTATCCCAGCAGCCATAATTACGGCTTGCTCGTCTATGCGCCGCAGGGACCGCGGTGCCGTTCGCCTCACCTCAATACCAGGCCTTGTCCGTCACCGTCGCCATGAGCGGCACATCCCAGCTGGCCTGCGCCAGGCGATCCACTTGCTGACATTCATGCGCCAAGCCCAATAAAGTCGGCTTGTGCCAATTTTTGCGCATGCTGCGGTAAGCCAGGCTGCGGTCATAAAAACCACCGCCCATGCCCAGGCGTGCGCCGTGCCGATCGAAGCCGACCAGGGGCAGCAAGACCAGGTCCAGTGCTCGCAGTGTGCGTTGCTGCGCCGGGTTGCGCCGCGGTTCGAGGATGTGAAAGCGATTGGCGATCAAGGCATCCCCGGGGCGCACGCGTTGGAAGACCATTTTGGTGCGGGGCCACGGGCTGAGAACGGGCAAATACGTGGCCTTGCCACGTTGTTGGGCGGCGCGCAGCAGCGGGCGGGGATCGATCTCGCCATCGTTCGGCAAGTACAGGGCGATGTGCTGGGCGCGGCGAAACAGCGGGTGTTGCGCCAGTTGTCGATACAGCCCGCGCGCGGCCTGACGCTGGGCGTGGGCGTTGAGGGCGCGGCGCTTCTGCCGCAGCAGGCGGCGCAGTTGCACGCGGGTCAAGGTGGTTGAGTCGAGCATGTCAGGCGCTGGGCCTATGCCGCGAGGCGGGCAATCGGCAAAAAGAAGTGACTCCCCGACGTGCCGCTGTCGGTTTAGCCCTTGAACCCGAAAGTTCAAGGTGGAGGTTGCAGGAGGCGTTAAGGCTTTCCGTCAGGCGGACATGCACACCGGCCCCAACATGCAACCCCCGGGTTTGTGCGTATCGGCTCAGGGACATCACCAACTGGCGCACACTCCAGGGAGCGGCGGCCAGTATACCCGAATCCGCCGCGCTGCAATCAGCTGCGCTGGCCATCCGCATCTTCGGCCAGGGCATGGTCGACGCGCTCAAGCAAATCGCGCACCTGCTCGCGGGTGGAGCTGGCTTGCAGATCGAGGTGCTGTTGCTTGTGCAGCAGATCGTGGGTGATATTCAGCGCCGCCATCACCGCCACGCGGTCGGCGCCGATGACTTTGCCGCTGGTACGGATCTCCCGCATCTTGCCATCAAGGTAGCGCGCGGCGCTTTCCAGGTTGGCGCGTTCGTCCGGCGGACAGGCGATGCAATATTCTTTGTCCAGGATATGGACGCTTACGGTATTCGACTGGGTCATGAGTCCTGCTCCAGGGCTTTCAGGCGCGAAATCATGGATTCGACCTTGTGCCGGGCCATTTCGTTCTTTTCGATCAGATGGGCGCGTTCCTCGCGCCAGGCCTTTTCATTCGCCAAGAGGAGTCGGTTGTCAGCCTTGAGCTGCTCGACGCGCTGGATCAGCAGCTCCAGCTTGCTCGTAAGGTCATGCAGATCGGCGTCTTCCATGGGGTCTCGCTAAGGCAAGGATTGACCGGACTATATAGGCGCGCGATCGTCCGGGGTCAAACCCTTGGATGGTCTTGGCGCGCCTGCCGGTGCTAGGATACGAGGCCTCCATTCTAGTGATTGCGCCGTCTGGCGCCTAGTTATCTATGCCGACTTCAAGTTCTCCGTATGCTGCTTTCGCCACGCTGCTCGCCAGCAGTGGTCAACCCGTATCGCCCGCCGAGCTGCATGGCCTGTTGTTAGGCCGCAGTTGTGCCGGTGCCGGCTTCGAGATCGACAGCTGGTTGGTGGATGCCGCCGAGCTACTCGGCAGTGCGCCGCAAGACAATGTGCGCCAGGCGCTGATTGGTTTGCAGGAAATGGTCAAAGGTGAATTGTCCGGCGACGAGGTCACCGTGGTGCTCCTGCTACCGTCCGACGAGGCGCCGCTAAGCGAGCGTGCTGCGGCGCTGGGCCAATGGTGCCAGGGTTTTCTTGGCGGCTTCGGCTTGACCGCCCGCGATGCCGCCTTGAGTGCCGAAGCCATGGAAGTGCTGCAGGATCTGTCGGCGATTGCCCAGGTGCAGAATGCCCTGGAAGAGTCGGAAGACGGCGAAAGCGACTATATGGAAGTGATGGAATACCTGCGTGTCGCCCCGTTGTTGCTGTTCAGCGAGTGTGCCAAGCCGCTGTCGCCAGTGGCGAAGCCGTCGCTGCACTGATTATTCACGCGTTAGAAGTGGACCCAGCCTGCCCATGATCAGCATCCCCAAGTCGGAATATGCCCGTCGGCGCAAGGCGCTGATGGCGCAGATGGAACCCAACAGCATCGCCATTCTGCCGGCCGCGCCGGTGTACATCCGCAACCGCGATGTCGAACACGTGTACCGCCAGGACAGCGACTTCCAATACCTCAGCGGCTTCCCCGAGCCGGAGGCGGTAATCGCGCTGATTCCCGGGCGCGAGCATGGCGAGTACGTGTTGTTCTGCCGTGAGCGCGACCCGGAGCGTGAGCTGTGGGACGGCCTGCGCGCGGGCCAGGATGGCGCGATCGGCCAGTATGGCGCCGACGATGCGTTCCCCATCGGCGATATCGACGACATCCTGCCGGGGCTGATCGAGGGCCGCGAGCGGGTGTATTACGCCATGGGCACCAACCAGGAGTTCGACCGCCACCTGATGGACTGGATCAATGTGATCCGCTCCAAGGCACGCCAGGGCGCCCAGCCGCCGAACGAATTCGTCGCCCTCGATCACCTGCTGCACGACCTGCGCCTGTACAAGAGCGCGGCGGAAGTGAAGGTGATGCGCGAGGCCGCGCAGATTTCCTCGCGCGCCCATGTGCGGGCCATGCAGGCCAGCCGTGGCGGTCTGTACGAGTACCACCTGGAAGCCGAGCTGGATTACGAATTCCGCAAGGGCGGGGCGAAGATGCCGGCCTACGGCTCGATCGTCGCCGCCGGCAAGAACGCCTGCATCCTGCATTACCGCGAGAACGATGCGCTGCTCAAGGACGGTGACCTGGTGTTGATCGACGCCGGTTGCGAGATCGATTGTTATGCCAGCGATATCACCCGCACCTTTCCGGTCAGCGGGCGCTTTTCCGCGGAGCAGAAGGCCATCTACGAGTTGGTGTTGGCCTCCCAGGAGGCGGCCTTCAAGGAAATCGCCCCGGGTAAACACTGGAACGAAGCCCACGAGGCCACGGTGCGCGTGATTACCGCCGGTCTGGTCGAGTTGGGCCTGTTGCAAGGCGATGTGCCAGAGCTGATCGCCAGCGAAGCCTACAAACCGTTTTACATGCACCGCGCCGGGCATTGGCTGGGCATGGATGTGCATGACGTTGGCGAGTACAAGCTTGGCGGCGAATGGCGGGTACTGGAAGTCGGCATGGCGATGACGGTCGAACCGGGTATCTATATCGCGGTGGACAACCCCAACGTGGCGAAGAAATGGCGCGGCATTGGCGTGCGCATCGAAGACGATGTGGTGGTGACCAAGAGCGGCTGCGAGATTCTCACCACCGCGGCGCCGAAAACCGTTGCCGAGATCGAGGCGCTGATGGCGGCCGCACGCACCGAGGCGGCTTGAAGCCCATGCGGGTGAATATCGCGATTATCGGCGGCGGTCTGGTCGGCGCCAGCCTGGCCCTGGCCCTGCAAGCTGAGGCCAAGGCTCGCGATTGGCAGATCAGCCTGATCGAGCCGTTCGCCCCGGGCGCCGGCTACCAGCCGAGCTATGACGCGCGCTCCACCGCGTTGTCCTATGGCTCCCGGCAAATTTACCAGCGCCTCGGCCTGTGGTCGCGGATCGCCGAGCGTGCCGAACCGATTCAGCAGATTCACGTATCCGACCGTGGCCGTTTCGCCGCGGCACGCCTGAGTGCGCGGGAGGAGGGCGTGCCGGCGCTCGGTTACGTGGTGGAGAACGCCTGGCTCGGCCAATGCCTGTGGCAGGCGCTGGACCAGCAGGTGGTCAGTTGGCGCAGCCCGGCGGAAGTCACGCGGTTGGAGGCGCTGCCGGCCGGTTATCAGCTGACCTTGAACGACGAATCCAGCCTACAGTGCGAGTTGGCGATTCTCGCCGACGGCGGTCGCTCCGGCCTGCGCGAGCAGTTGGGCATCGGCGTGACGCACACCCCGTATGGGCAGAGCGCCTTGATCGCCAACGTCAGTCCGCAGGACGCCCATCGCGGCCAGGCCTTCGAGCGCTTTACCGCGGACGGGCCGATGGCCCTGCTGCCGCTGGCGGACAATCGCTGTGCGCTGGTCTGGACGCGCGCCGCCGCGGATGCCGAGCGCCTGCTGCGGCTGGATGAAGGGCGCTTTCTCGACGAATTGCAGCAGGCTTTCGGTTATCGCCTCGGCGCTTTGCGCCAGGTCGGCGCGCGGCACCTGTACCCGCTGGCGCTGGTCGAGGCCCAGGAACAGGTGCGCCCGCATCTGGTGGTGCTCGGTAACGCCGCGCACAGCCTGCACCCGATTGCCGGGCAGGGCTACAACCTGTCGCTGCGCGACACCCTGGCGTTGGCCGAAAGCCTGTTGGCCAGCAACGCGCCGTTGGGCGATTTCGCCACGTTACAGGGTTACCTGCAACGCCAGCAGGGCGATCAGCAACTCACCGTGGGCTTTTCCGATCAGGTCACGCGCTTGTTCAGCAGCAATCAAGCGTTGCTCAGCGCCGGCCGCAATCTCGGCTTACTTGGCCTCGATCTGTTACCGCCGGCCAAGCGCTGGTTCGCCCGCCAGGCCATGGGCCTCGGCACACGCACGGAGCGCTAGGGCATGCCGGTAAAACGCATGGCGCGTAAGGCGCGGCTACTTCGTTGGGCCATGAACATCTACCCGCCCTACCTCGGTGCGGGCGTGTGGGTGCGGCAGATCAGTGCGGACTTCCGCCGGGTACAGGTCAAAATGGGCCTGGGCTGGTACAACCGCAACTACGTCGGTACGCAGTTCGGCGGCAGCCTGTATTCGATGACCGACCCGTTTTTCATGCTGATGCTGATGGAGAACCTCGGCCGCGACTACATCGTCTGGGACAAGGCCGCCAGCATCGACTTCATCGCCCCCGGCAAAGGCCCGGTGTATGCCGAATTCACTATCGACGACGGTCTGCTGAGTAGCATTCGCGCGCAGACCGCAGGCGGTGACAAGTCTTTACCCGAGTTGCAGGTCGAGGTGCGCGACGGTGCCGGAACCCTGGTGGCGCGGGTGCACAAGACCCTCTACGTGCGGCTCAAACCGCGCGTCCGGCAGGCAGCTTAAGGAATCAACATGCGTGCGGATCTGATCATCGTCGGTGCCGGTATGGTTGGCAGCGCCTTGGCCCTGGCCCTACAGGACAGTGGCCTGGAGATTCTTCTGGTCGACGGTGGCCCGCTCAGCGTCAAACCGTTCGACCCGTGCGCGCCGTTCGAGCCGCGGGTCAGCGCCTTGTCGGTGGCCAGCCAGCGCGTGCTCGAACGCCTGGGCGTATGGCCGGGCATCGCCGCGCGGCGCAGCAGTCCATATGGCGAGATGCAGGTGTGGGACGGCTCCGGCACCGGGCAGATCCACTTCAGCGCGGCCAGCGTGCATGCCGAGGCGCTCGGCCATATCGTCGAGAATCGCGTGGTGCAGGATGCGCTGCTGGAGCGTCTGCACGACAGCCAGATCGGCCTGTTGGCCAACGCGCGCCTGGAGCAACTGCGCCGCAGCGGCGACGACTGGCTGCTGACCCTCACCGATGGCCGCCAGTTGCGTGCACCCCTGCTGGTGGCGGCCGATGGCGCCAACTCGGCGGTGCGTCGGCTGGCCGGCTGCGCTACTCGCGAGTGGGATTACCTGCACCACGCCATCGTCGCCAGTGTGCGCTGCGAGCGGCCGCATCAGGCCACGGCCTGGCAGCGCTTCACCGACGATGGTCCGCTGGCGTTCCTGCCCTTGGCGGCGGCGGATGGCGAGCACTGGTGCTCGATCGTCTGGTCGACCACGCTGGCTCAGGCCGAGCAGTTGATGAGCCTGGACGATGCAGCGTTCTGCGGCGAGCTGGGCAAGGCTTTCGAGCACCGCCTGGGGCGCGTGCTGCACGCCGACCGCCGGCTGTGCATCCCGCTGCGCCAGCGGCACGCCAAGCGCTACGTCGAAGACGGCCTGGCGCTGATCGGCGATGCCGCGCACAGCATCCACCCGCTGGCTGGGCAGGGGGTCAACCTGGGCTTTCTCGATGCCGCCGTGCTCGCCGACGTGTTGCTGCACGCGCTGGCGCGTGGCGAGCGGCTGAGCGACGAGCGGGTATTGAGCCGCTACGAACGCCGGCGCATGCCGCACAACCTGGCGATGATGGCGGCGATGGAGGGTTTCGAGCGGCTGTTCCAGGCCGATCCGCTGCCACTGCGCTGGCTGCGCAACGCTGGGCTCAATTGGGTCGACGAGTTGCCCGAGGCCAAGGCGTTGTTCGTCCGTCAGGCGCTTGGCTTGTCCGGTGATTTACCGGCGTTGGCGCGCGCCTAGCGAGGCTCCGTAGACGGCGCAGAGCGTGCCCCGGGTAATGGTGAGTTACACCTATCGAGCGAAGAGTAGTTGAGAAGCTAAATGCCATTCACTACTATTTGGTCTTACAACTCACCTTTGACCAAGAGGCAGGAATCATGCAGGTAAGCAAGCGTCTATTCGCCGCTCTCACCCTCACCGCGCTGGCAGGCGCTGTGCAGGCCGCCGATGAAGTGGTGGTTTACTCCGCGCGTATCGATGAGCTGATCAAGCCGGTTTTCGATGCTTACACCGCCAAGACCGGTGTACCGGTGAAGTTCATCACCGACAAGGAAGCGCCGTTGCTGGCCCGCCTCAAGGCCGAAGGTGAAAACACCCCCGCCGACATGCTGATCACCGTGGATGCCGGCAACCTCTGGCAGGCCGAGCAGGAAGGCGTGCTCAAGCCGCTGCAGTCTGCGGTCATCGAGGAAAACATCCCGGCGCAGTACCGCTCCAGCACCGGTAGCTGGACTGGCCTGTCGCTGCGCGCACGGACCATCTTCTACTCCACCGAGCGGGTCAAACCGAGCGAGCTGTCGACCTACGAAGCCCTGGCCGACAAGAACTGGGAAGGCCGCCTGTGCCTGCGCACCAGTAAGAAGGTCTACAACCAGTCGCTGACCGCCACCCTGATCGAAACCCATGGCGCGGCCAAGACTGAAGAAATCGTCAAGGGTTGGGTGGGTAACCTGGCCACCGACGTGTTCGCCGACGACACCGCCCTGCTGCAGGCCATCGACGCCGGCCAGTGCGACGTAGGTATCACCAACACCTATTACTACGGCCGTCTGCACAAGCAGCAGCCAGACCTGAAAGTGAAGCCGTACTGGCCGAACCAGGACGACCGTGGCGTGCACGTCAACCTGGCCGGTGCCGGGGTGACCAAGCACGCGCCGCATGCCGATGCCGCGCAGAAGCTGTTGGAGTGGATGACTGGCGAAGAGGCGCAGGCACTGTTCGCCGGCCTCAACCAGGAATTCCCGGCCAACCCGAAAGTCCCGGCGTCCGCCGAAGTGACCGCGTGGGGCAGCTTCAAAGCTGACGCCATCCCGGTTGAAGTCGCCGGCAAGCGTCAGGCCGAAGCAATCATGCTGATGGACCGTGCTGGCTGGAACTGAGGCCTGCCCAGCTCCAGCAGGTAGGGTGGGTTGAGCGCAGCGATAGCCATCGCACCACGTGACGATGGCTATCGCCGCTCCGCGCCGCAACCCGCCCTGCGTCTGCCGTTATACTCGACGCCCCGGCTCAGCCCGGGGCGTTGTGTTTTTCCGTTCTGAGGATTCTGCGTGGCCCATCCTGCCCAGCGTCGCTGGTACCCCATCGCGTTTGCCATTGCCTTGTTGGTGTTGCTGCCGCTGAGCGTCTTGCTGTTCAGCTGGCACGAGGTGGATCGGCAAATTTGGGCGCACCTGTGGCAGACCCAGATGCTGCGCTTGATCGGCAACACCCTGGTGCTGGTGCTTGGCGTGGGCGTCGGGGTTGTCCTGCTGGGTGTCAGCCTGGCCTGGCTGACCAGCCTCTGCGAGTTTCCCGGGCGGCGCTGGCTGGATTGGGCGCTGATGTTGCCGTTCGCCATTCCCGCCTACGTGCTGGCCTTCGTCTTCGTCGGTCTGCTGGATTTTGCCGGGCCGGTGCAAACCCTGCTGCGCGATTGGTTCGGTGCCGGCGTGCGCTTCCCCAGGGTGCGTTCCACCGGTGGGGTGATCATCGTCCTGGTGTTGGTGTTCTATCCCTACGTTTACCTGCTCGCGCGCAATGCCTTCCTGGCGCAGGGCAAAGGCTTGATGGAGGCCGCGCGGGTGCTCGGCCTGAGCCCCTGGCAGGCGTTCTGGCGGGTGGCTTTGCCGATGGCGCGGCCGGCAATTGGCGCCGGCCTGGCGTTGGCGATCATGGAGACCCTGGCGGATTTCGGTGCGGTGTCGGTGTTCAACTTCGACACCTTCACCACCGCCATTTACAAAACCTGGTACGGCTTTTACAGCCTGACCAGTGCCACCCAGTTGGCCAGCCTGTTGCTGTTGGCGGTGATGCTGGTGCTGTATGGCGAGCGGCGTGCTCGCGGTGCGGTGCGCCCGGTCAACGAGCGGCCGCGCGGCAAGGCGCTGTATCAGCTCAAGGGTGGCCAGGCGCTGGCCGCCAGCACGTGGTGCGGCCTGGTGTTCGCCTGTGGTTTCGTGATCCCCATGCTGCAACTGCTGGTGTGGTTCTGGCAGCGCGGGCGCTTCGACCTGGATGAGCGCTACGCTGCGCTGATCCTGCATACCCTGTACCTCGGCGGCATGGCCGCGCTGATTACCGTCGGCGCGGCGCTGTTGCTGGCCTTCGCCCGCCGGTTGGCGCCAACCCGGCTGATGCGTTCGACCGTCGGCCTGGCCAATCTCGGTTACGCTTTGCCGGGCTCGATGCTGGCGGTGGCGATCATGCTGGCGTTCAGTTACCTCGACCGCGAGCTGGTGATTCCGTTGTCCAGCTGGCTGGGCGGCGCCGGCAAACCCTTGCTGCTCGGCAGCCTCTCGGCGCTGCTGCTGGCTTACCTGATCCGCTTTCTGGCGGTGGCCTACGGGCCGCTGGAGAACAGCCTGGCGCGTATTCGTCCGTCGCTGCCGGAGGCTTCGCGCAGTCTCGGGGTGGGCGGTATCGGCCTGTTCTTCAAGGTCTATTTGCCGTTGCTGGTGCCGGGGGTGCTGTCGGCGGTGCTGCTGGTGTTCGTCGATGTGCTCAAGGAAATGCCGGCGACCCTGCTGATGCGCCCCTTTGGCTGGGACACGCTGTCGGTGCGGGTGTTCGAGATGACCAGCGAGGGCGAATGGGCGCGCGCCGCGTTGCCGGCCTTGACCCTGGTGCTGGTGGGGCTGCTGCCGGTTATCGGGCTGATCCGCCGTTCCGCGCGGCGGATTGGCTAGGCGCGCCAAGGCCGCAGAGCGGGTAGCGCGCAGCAAAACCCAGCAGTGGCCAGCCAGCTAATGCCTTCGCCCAAGATGACCCGCCGGGGGCTTGCGGCTACAATGCGCGCCATTCGCTGCGGCCGGTCATTTCGACAGCCCGTGCCAGTGCCCTGTTGCAGTCGGCTCAGCCGGGTTTAGCGGTGGTTCGCAGCTTTGCCAAGCCCGGAAGGAGCACCCATGGGACAGCGCACACCTCTCTACGACCTGCACCTCGCGTTGGGTGCCAAGATGGTCGACTTCGGCGGCTGGGATATGCCGCTGCACTACGGCTCGCAAGTCGAGGAGCACCACCAGGTCCGCCGCGATTGCGGGGTCTTCGATGTCTCCCACATGACCGTGATCGATGTCAGCGGTCGCGAGGCCAAGGCCTATCTGCAACACCTGCTGGCGAATGACGTGGCGCGTTTGCACAGCCCCGGCAAGGCGCTGTACAGCGGCATGCTCGACCCGCAGGGCGGGGTGATCGACGACCTGATCGCCTACCTCACCGAGGACGGTTACCGCCTGGTGGTCAACGCCGCCACCCGCGACAAGGACCTCGCCTGGTTGCGCCAACAGAGCGGCCCCTTCGCCGTTGCGCTGCACGAGCGCAGCGAGCTGGCCATGCTCGCCATCCAGGGGCCACGCGCCCGCGCGAAAACCTCCGAATTGGTGACCCAGGCGCGCGCCGCGCTGATCCACGAACTCAAACCCTTCCAAGGGCTGCCCGACGGCGACTGGTTTATCGCCCGCACCGGCTACACCGGCGAAGACGGCCTGGAAATCATGCTGCCGGCCGATCAGGCCGTGGCGTTTCTCAATGACCTGGTCGGCGCCGGTATTTCCCCGATCGGCCTCGGCGCGCGCGACACCCTGCGCCTGGAAGCCGGGATGAACCTGTACGGCCAGGACATGGACGAAAGCGTCTCGCCGCTGGCGGCCAATATGGCCTGGAGCATTGCCTGGACGCCCGCCAGTCGACAGTTTATCGGCCGCGCTGCGCTTGAGGCGCAGCACGCCGCTGGCGCTCAGGCCAAGCTGGTTGGCTTGGTGCTGGAGGAGCGCGGCGTGCTGCGGGCGCATCAGGTGGTGCGAGTGGCCGAGGTGGGCGACGGTGAAATCACCAGCGGCAGCTTTTCGCCAACCCTCGGCAAGTCGATTGCCCTGGCCCGCGTGCCGGCTGCCACCGGCGAGCGTGCCGAAGTAGAAATTCGCGGTAAGTGGTACCCGGTGCGCGTGGTCAAACCGACCTTCGTGCGCCACGGCAAGGCGCTGATTTGACGCTGGCCGGTTTCTTTCAACGCGCTGTCCACCTTATGGCTGGCGCCTGCTAAATTCTTCTGACGGCGCGGTCGCCGTCATGTCTGATGAGGAACGACACATGAGCACTATCCCCGCCGATCTGCGTTACGCCACCAGCCACGAGTGGGCGCGCCTGGAGGCCGACGGTAGCGTTACCGTGGGTATTTCCGACCACGCTCAGGAAGCCTTGGGCGACGTGGTCTTCATCGAACTGCCGGACGTCGGCAAGACCTTGGCCGCCGGTCAGGAAGCCGGTGTGGTGGAGTCGGTCAAAGCCGCCTCCGACATCTATGCGCCAATCAGCGGTGAAGTGATCGCGATCAATGACGGCCTGGCCGACAGCCCGGAGAATGTCAACAGCGACCCCTACGGCAGCTGGTTCTTCAAGCTCAAGCCGAGCGACCTGACGGAGCTGGACAAGCTGCTCGACGCCACGGCCTACAAGGCCAGTGCCGACGCCGCGTAATTCGCGTGGCGCTGTAGGCCCTCCCTACGACGATCCGCCGCGCACTTTGCTGAGTTTTTCCTAAGCTGATAGAGCCTCGCCTTGTCGAGGCTTTGTCATTTTATGAGGCTCTTGCCATGTCCGTGACGCCCTCCCTGTTTCAGCTTCAGCAGCCGGACGCCTTCCTGCGTCGCCACCTCGGCCCAGATGCCGCTGAACAGCAGGCCATGTTGGCCGCCCTTGGCTTGCCCAGCCGTGCCGCGCTGATCGAGCAGACGGTGCCGCCGGCGATCCGCCTGAACCGGCCGCTGGATTTGCCGCCCGCGCTGGACGAGCAAGGCGCGCTGGCCAAGCTCAAGGGCTATGCCGCGCAGAACCAGCTGTGGACCAGCCTGATTGGCATGGGCTACCACGCCACCCTTACGCCCACGGTGATTCTGCGCAACGTGCTGGAGAACCCCGGCTGGTACACCGCCTACACGCCGTATCAGCCGGAAATCGCCCAGGGCCGCCTGGAAGCGCTGCTGAACTTTCAGCAACTGGTCATCGACCTGACCGGCCTGGAGCTGGCCAGCGCCTCGCTGCTCGACGAGGCCACGGCCGCCGCCGAAGCCATGGCGTTGGCCAAGCGGGTGGCCAAGAGCAAGAGCAACCTGTTTTTCATCGACGAGAACTGCCACCCGCAGACCATCTCGGTGGTCAGCACGCGTGCCGAGGCCTTCGGCTTCGAGCTGGTCATCGCCGCTGTGGAGACGCTCGGCGAGCACTCGGTATTCGGCGCGCTGCTGCAGTACCCGGACACCCACGGCGAAATCCGTGACCTGCGCCCGTTGATCGAGCAGCTGCACGCGCAGCAGGCGCTGGCCTGCGTCGCCAGCGACCTGCTCAGCCTGTTGCTGCTCACCCCGCCCGGCGAGCTGGGCGCCGATGTGGTGTTCGGCTCGGCTCAGCGCTTCGGCGTGCCGATGGGCTACGGCGGCCCGCATGCGGCATTCTTTGCCACGCGTGACGAGTTTAAGCGCGGTCTGCCGGGGCGGATCATCGGCGTGTCCAAGGATGCGCGCGGCAATGTCGCGTTGCGCATGGCCCTGCAAACCCGCGAGCAGCATATCCGCCGCGAGAAGGCCAACTCGAATATCTGCACCGCGCAGGTGCTGCTGGCCAATATCGCCAGCTGCTACGCGGTCTATCACGGCCCGCAGGGGCTCAAGCAGATCGCCCAACGGGTACACCGACTGACCGCGCTCCTCGCCGCCGGCCTGGCGCAGAAGGGCATTCAGCGCGACAACCGGCATTTTTTCGACACCCTGACCCTGGAGGTCGGCGGCAGTCAGGCGGCGATCATTGCGTCGGCCCAGGCGGCGCAGATCAACCTGCGCATTCTCGGTCGCGGCAAGCTCGGCGTCAGCCTGGATGAAACCTGCACGGCGCAGACGCTCGAGCAGCTGTTCGCGATCTTCCTCGGCGCCGACCACGGCTTGAGCGTCGCCGAACTGGATAGCGGCACCGTCGCCGAGGGCATCC
>TARA_R100001244_G_scaffold259_5_pt1 | contig 15789 bp, 13 predicted proteins | sample TARA_R100001244 | Tara Oceans TARA_R100001244 (sample SAMEA2621564) | marine metagenome | biome: marine biome (ENVO:00000447); feature: mesopelagic zone (ENVO:00000213); material: "saline water (ENVO:00002010), including plankton (ENVO:xxxxxxxx)" | depth 790 m
CGCGGCAACAGCCTGATAGACTCATCGCCTTGTTCGAGGAACCCGCCATGCCTTCGCTGCTCTCTCTGCGTCACTACAGCCATGAGTTGCTCAGCCACAGCCATGCCCATGCGCAGTTGGTGTTCGGCCTGAACGGACAGCTGGATTTCGAAATCGCCGGCTGCGGCAGCCAAGTCATCCGCCAAACCCTCGCCGTGGTACCGCCAGACACACAACACGCCTGCGGCAGCAGACACGGCAGCCAGTGCCTGGTGCTCGATATACCGTCCGAACAGTGGTTGCAGCAGCACCTGGGCGGCCACGCCGATGCCAGTCGACGCCTGCTCGATACCCCCGGCGCACTGCACCTCAGCCCCGCGCAAAGCCAGCTGGTCAGCTGGCTGGCCGCCAGCCCGATCAATGACCCGGTGATCGCTCAACAAGGCGCGGCGCTGTTATTGGCCAGCCTGGCGAACGAGCACTCGGCGCGCCTGGAAACCCAATGCCTGCCGCTGGCGGCGATTGATGCGCATATCGACCAACATGCCGCGCACCCCTTGCAGGTCATCGACCTGGCGCGTCTGGCCGGGTTGTCCGCGGCACGTTTCCATGCACGCTTTCTCAGCGAAACCGGGCATACGCCGATGGAGTACGTGCGCAGTCGACGCCTGCACCTCGGCCGTCACCTGCTGCAGAACAGCCTGCTGGCCGTTGGCGACATCGCCGCACGGGTCGGCTACACCTCGCAAAGCGCGTTTACCGCCGCCCTCTCACGGCACTTTGGGCTCACCCCTCGCGCCCTGCGCCAGGCCCGCGAGTAACGCGACAAAGCCCGCGATTCCAGCGACAGACAGCGCTGCATGCGCACCCTAGACTGCTAGCGCAATGAATCAGGAGGCGCTATGCAGCACATCGAGTGGGACGACTTTCAACGGGTGGAGTTACGCGTGGGCACCGTGCTGTCTGCCACGCCCAACGCCAAAGCCATAAAGCCGGCTTATGTGCTGCAAGTCGACCTCGGCGAATTCGGCGTGAAAACCTCCAGCGCGCAACTGACCGCGCATTACCAACACGGCGAATTGATCGGCCGCCAAGTGCTCTGCGTGTGCAACTTCGCGCCCAAGCGGATTGCCGGAGTTCGCTCCGAGGTGTTGGTAACGGGCGTCTACGACGCCGATAACCGCGTGGTGCTGGCGAGCTTCGACAAACCGCTGCCCAACGGGGCGCGCCTGGCATGACGGAACGCAACGCCCTGCTGGCGATTCACCTCGGTGCGCTGCTGTTCGGCCTCTCGGGGATTTTCGGCAAACTGGTGAATGCCGCGCCGCTGGCCATCGTCGGCGGTCGCGCCGTATTTGCCGTGATCGCATTGGCGCTGTTCGCCCAGCTGTTCAACCAGAGCCACGGCAACCGCCCCAGCGCCCGCCAATTAGCAATGCTGGCACTCGGCGGCCTGCTGCTCGGCAGTCACTGGCTGACCTTCTTCGAAGCGGTGAAGGTCTCTGGCGTGGCCATCGCCACACTCGGTTTTGCCAGCTTTCCGGCGTTCACCGTACTGCTCGAAGGCCTGTTGTTTCGCGAGCGCACGCGGCCCAGCGAGTTCGCCATGGTAGGTGTGGTGTGCGTGGGCCTGGTCTTGGTGACACCCAGTTTCGACCTTGGCAGCCATGCCACCGTAGGCCTGCTCTGGGCCGTACTGTCAGGCTTGCTGTTCGCCCTGCTCTCGCTGCTCAACCGCGCCAGCACCCAAGGTCTGGATCCGGTCAAGGCGGCGCTGTGCCAAAACGTGACGGTATTGCTCTGCTTCATGCCGTTCGCCTGGCCGCTGTTAGCGGACTTGCGTGCGCTCGACTGGTTCTGGTTGGCCATGCTCGGGGTGCTCTGTACCGGTTTGGCGCACAGCCTGTTCGTCGCCAGTTTGCGGGTGATCAAGGCCCGCAGCGCCGCGGTGATTTTCGCCTTGGAGCCGGTCTACGGCATTGGCTTTGCCTGGTGGCTGTTCAGCGAAGTGCCAACCCTGCGCATGCTCGCGGGCGGCACACTGATTATCCTGGCGATTTTTGTCTCGGCGCGCATGGCGCGTTGAGACAGACGGCTAAAACGGCGGCGCCGAGTACTCCGGCGCCATAGAGTCATCTACAACTGCGTACCCGTGATGCCTTCGCCAGGGTGCGCCGCGTCAGGCTGGCAACGACGCATCATGGCCGCGGGCGGTCGCTGTGGCCAAGGTCTCGCGTCGGATCGATCTGGTCGCGCACCCGCTGTTTGAGCACCTTGGCTTCAGGAAAGCCACCGTCGGCTTTGCGCTCCCATATCTGCACACCGTCGCAGGTAATACGGAACACCCCACCCGTGCCCGGCTGCAAACTGACTTTTTCCAGCTCATCGGCAAAGGTCGACAACAACTCCTGGGCCAACCAGGCGGCACGCAGTAGCCACTGGCATTGCGTGCAGTAGGTGATGACCACTTCGGCTTTTGGCTGGGACATAACGCGACTCGGATAGACGGGGTGGCCATGATAACGCCGGCCGAATACAGAATGCAGAGGGTAAACCCGAGCGAGCGCTGACCTGCCCCTTCCCTCAGGAGCGAGGCGCTCAGCCGGGTTTCGCTACGCCTTAGCCCGCGCCTACGCAGACCATATTGACGAGGCCGCTAGGCGATCTTGGCTAACAGCTCGCGGGCTTCCTGCTTCTGCTCGTCGTCGCCATCGTTGATAACCTCATTGAGGATATTGCAGGCGCTTTCCAGGCTGCCCTGCTCGATGTAGGCCAAGGCGAGGTTGAGCTTGGCCAAGTTATCGCGACTGCCGGCCAACTGGTCGAGGTCGCTCAGCAAAACACTCTCGGCGGCGTGCGGCTGACTGATAAAGGCCTCATCCAGCTCATCTTGCAACCACCCTTCGGACGAGGTTTCCTCAACCAGCATCGAGTCGGCAAAAGGGCTACGCACATCGCTATTGCTAGCTATGTCAAAGACTTCCGGAAGATCCTGCGCGACTGCGGGTGCCGCCTTGCTGCGCATACCTGGGGAAAATGGACTGACCAGATCCCAATCCGCATCCAAGGACAAATCATCCAGGTTAAGTTGGAAATCATCGTCCTTACCTGCCTCCGCTGTCGGCTGCGCTTGCGACTCGTCCAATTGCAGCACAGCATCGTCCAAAGAGTCGCGCGGCGAGTCAGCCAACAGGCCGGGATGACGCGCCTTCAACTGCTCGATTCGCGCCGCAGTGAAGCCGGCATTACGCAAAATGCTCTCTTCGCGGGTGAACGCCTGAGCATCACCCAACTGCGCCAGCACCTCCAGCAAGCGGAAACGGATGTCGCTGCGTTGCGGCTGTACATCCAAAGCCTTGCGCAGCGTCGCCGCGGCCTCGCTGAAGCGGCCGTAGGCGATATAGATATTGGCGCCTTCCAAGGCATCGGTCGGGCTGGCCGACCGCTCGGGCGCGACCATCGGCACTTCAGCAATGCGTGCCACGGCCTCACGTTGCACCGGCGTGACGAACGGCTCAGGTTCGATGACCACCGCTGCGGCAGCAGCCTGGTGCGGTTGCGGGGGTTGAACCGCACGGCGCTTCGTCCACCCAAGCAGACCCAGCAGGCCGGCTAGCAGAACGACCAATGCGGCAAACCCTGCACCGATCCAGTTGCGCGTCGGCTCGACTGCCGGTGCGCTGGGCGCGGCGCTAACGGCTTCTATGTCGCTGTCCACCACGGTCGATGCTTGAGGCGCCGCAACAGGCGCCAGGCCGGTCGCCAACTGCGCCTGCAAGGTTGCCAACTGCTGGTCCTTGTCGCTCATCTGTACTTGCAACTGCTGCATCTGCGCCTGCAAATCGGCAAGGCTTTGCTGCAGTTGCAGGTTCTCCGCCGCCTGATTGGCCAACTCCTGATCCACTCGCCGCTGCACTTGGGCAAGCATTTCCACTTGTGGGTCGAGCGGTTGCTCAGGAGGCGCGAGGGGCTGTTCGCCGACCACTGGCGCCGCTGTTACTGCGGCTGACGCACTGTTTGCCTCAGCACTGGCGATATCCGGCAATAGCAAGTCGGCGCCAGCCTGAAGACGGTTGATATCGCCGTTGCTAAAGGCTTGCGGATTAAGCGCATGGATCGCTTGCATCAACGCGGGTTGCGAGGCCTCACTGCCCGCCGTGCGCAAACGCGCGGCAATAACCCACAGGCTGTCGCCACTCTTGACCTGATAGCGCGCGCCCTGCTCGGCGGCAGGCATGACGCTTGGTGGCGCATAGGTGGTTGCTGTGGGCTCACGCGTTGTGCGCACTGGCGCTGCGGCAACAGCCGGCACCGTAGCGACCGCACGGTAGGCCGAAGAGCCCGGCGGATCGAGCAATACGGTGTATTCGCGCAGCAGTTGGCCATTGGGCCGTGCCACTTCAACGATGAAATTCAGGTAAGGCTCGCGCACCGGCTGGCTCGACACCACCCGGATCACACTGTTGCCGCCACGCAGCAACGGGGTGAAACGCAGGTCATTGAGGAAGTACAGGCGATCAACCCCAGAGCGGCTGTACACCTCGGCAGACGCGAGGCGAACCAGTAGGTCGCTGGCACTCAAGTCGCCGACTTCGAGCAATTTGATCTCAGCGTCTAACGGCTGATTCAACGCCGAATGCAAGGTGATTTCACCCAGCCCCAAGGCCGGCACCAAGCCCGAATAAAAGGCCGAGCCAGAGGCCAAACCAAGCAGCAATTGGCGAACTGGAGTCATATGAACTCTCCGCTAACTCCACGCCGGCATAGTTGCACCACTACACGACTTAACGTGTCCATCCAATCAGTGGTGAACGTAGATGACGCAGCACATTCTTGCGTCGGGAGAAACGCTCCGTGTCCAGCCCGGCTAGTAATCGAGTATGGCCATGATTTACAGGCTTGCGCACTTTCGTCGCGCACAGCGGTTAGGCAGATAGCCATCATACGCAAATGCGCAAAGACGCAGTCAATAAACTGACAAGCCATCGCAGAAGCCGACCAGCTGTCAGCGCTTTGTCGACCGAACATTCCAGGCCGCCAGCACCGTCAGGGCAAACACCGCCGCCATCACCCAGAAACTCTGCTGAAAAGCCACTGCCTCGGCGGCCAGATCGGCACCCTCGCTGCGGTGACGCCATTCGAGGAAGAAAGTCAGCAGGTTGACCCCGAACGCCCCGCCCAACTGGCGCACGAAGGTGATCGCGCCAGCGCCTTGGGCCAGCTCCTCCTGGCTGAGCATATCCAACGAAGCGGTGCTCAGCGCAGGCAACAAGATGCCCAGCCCCACCCGACCGAGACAAGCCCAGAAACACAACACCGCGAACGAGGCCCCCGGCTCAAGCCAGCCGAAGCCGGCGGCCGACAGGGCAAACACCAACACGCCACTGATCAACAGCACAGCTGCCGACAGACGATCGCTGAGCCAGCCACCGGCAAACGACGCGATACCCATCAGTACGCCGGTTGGCAGCAGTAACAAGCCCGCGCGCCCCGCGCTGTAGCCTTCGACCGTTTGCAGGTACAGCGGTATCAGGTAGGTCGAACCGTACAACCCCATGCCCAGGGTCAACGCCACCCAACTGGCATTACGAAACCCCGCATGCCGCCACACCCGCAAGGGCAGCAGCGGCTTGAGACTGCGCCGGCTGCGCCTAAAGAAACCAATGACCGCCACCACCCCGAGCAGGCTTGGCGCCCAAACGCGCAGCTCCTGCCAAGCGAAGCGCTGCGCTTCGGCCAAGGCACCGAGCGAGGCAAACAACGCCACGCATAACAGGACAAAAGCCCATACATCCAGAAACGGCGTGGTTCTCTCGCGTTGTGTCGGCAGCAGCCACTGCCCGCCTAGCAGCGCCAGCAGGCACATCGGCAACGGCAGCCAGAACACGGCCGCCCAGCCGAAGTGATCGACCAAATAACCACCAATGGTGGGCCCCAGGGTAGGCGCGATCATCACGCCCAGGCCATAAAGCCCCAGCGCCATGCCACGACCGCCGTCAGCGAACACGCGAAAGATCAGCACCATGGCCAGCGGCTGGACGATCCCGGCACACAGTCCCTGGACGATGCGCAAAGCGATCAGTTGCCAGGCCGTTTGCGCCACCAGCGCCAATAAGGAGCTGAGGATAAACAGCCATAGGCCGACTTGCGCGGTACGCCGCGCGCCCAAACGCGCTTGCGCCCAGGCCGCCAGCAACAGGCCAGCCGTCATCGCGGCGAGAAAACCGGTGGACAGCCACTGGGCCAGCGGCCGACCAATCGAAAAGTCCTGCATGATCGCCGGCAACGCGACATTGATACTGGTCGAGGCCAGCACCATGGCCATGCTGCCGATCATCAGCACGCCCAACAGCCACCTGGGGTAGCGCGCGCCGAAACGGGCCTGCAATGCCGGCAAATCGTGCTGCATCAGCGCTTTTCCAGGTTACTCAGAATCCGTGCGTGAACGTGCTGACAGCGGCGCAACTCTTCCTCGTCAATCCCGGCAAACAGCTCCAGACGCAGCTGAGTGGAGATCGCTTCGATTTTCTCGATCAGCGGCTGTGCCTTGGGGCTCAGGGCGATTTTCTTGGCGCGCCGATCTTCCGGCACCGCGTGGCGGCTGACCAGCCCCTGAGCTTCCAGGCTGTCGAGCAAGCGCGCCAGGGTCGGGCCCTCGACGCCCACGCTTTGCGCCAGCTCACGCTGGGTGGGTAACTCCTGAAAGCGTGCGAGATGCAGCAAGACCAGCCAACGGGCCTGGGACAGACCCAACCCGACCAGGCGACGGTCCAACTCGGCGCGCCAGGAACGGGATAACTGCGCTAATTGCATGGCGAAACGGTGTTGATCTAACTGCGACATGAATAACCGACTCTTATAAGTATCAAAAACTAATTATTAGCCAGCTAACCATAACCGCCACCCAGAGAGCAAGAGCCTGGATGTTTCACCATTTCACATACTGATCCTCGACAAAGCCCCACAGGTTGTCGATCGGCACCGCCGCTCGGCCAACGGGGCGCAAGACCCCCTTGAACTGGCCAAAAATCTGCTTGAAGTTACTCGCCAGAATGCCCAGATTCAGGCGCTCCTGGTGCAACCCACGCGCCTCGAAACGCAGGTCTACCTGGCCGTCATGGGAACTGATCTGCCAGGGCTGTAGCGGCTGATCGCGGTCGAAGGCAAAGCGCGCCGTGTCGACCTTGATCAACTCACCGTCGAGCCAGTAACAATTCTCGGTAAAACTGGTTTCGTTGACCCCGCAGGAGAGATTCAAACCGACGCGCTGGGCGCCAGCCTGCCCGGACAGACATGCCCAGTTCCAATGGGTTTCCGGGCGCATGTAGCCGGCCGACCAATCGTGATGAGCAAACGCCTCGAGCTGCGCCAGATCGAAATCGCCCAGCGCGCTGCTGACCTGCCCAGTGCACCGCACACCCGCCACCTTCTGCGCATACACCCAGCCATTTACCGCCGTCGGCGTGTTGATGCACATCGGCTGAAACGCCGGCTCGGTCTCGGAGAAACAGGCATCGATGCGCGTGCCATCATCCAACTCGACCAGCAGGCGCTTCTCCAGCGATGACGCATGGTTTTCCAAGCGCAACAGGTTGCCGCCGCTGCGCAACTCGCAGACACCCGCGTTCGGTTGTTGAGAAAAACGCGTGCCCAGCCCTAGCGGCAGCTTGAATTGCCGCTCGATCATGCGGCCGCTGGCCGGGTGGAACAGGTAAACGAAACCGATGCCGGCCAGGCTCAGGTTGGCCAGCGCACAACCACCAATCAGCTGCTCGCTGATCAGCCCGAAATACTGAAACTGGTGGAAACGCCGCCATTTGGCCAGGGCGCCCAGACGCCGCCCCATGGGTGAGCGGAAGTCGAAATCACGGTAATTGATCGCCCCCGGCGCGCGCGGGAAGATGCCGTAATGCGGCTGGCCATTGGCTTGAATCAGTCGGTCCATGGGAGAAAGCGCTCGAGAAGAAAACCCGGGCGATGCTAGCACTGACGTTCCAGCCCAGGCACTCACCGCAGGCGCCAGGGATAGCGGCAAAATCGGCCACCGCACCCAGCGGCCGCTGTAGCCAGCTCACTTAGCCAGTAGGACAGGCTTCAGGGCTGGGCAGCTGCTCGGCGAACCGAAGCTCACGCGCCGCTTCAGGCCACCACCTGATTGCGCCCAAACGCCTTGGCTTCATACAGCGCACGGTCGGCATGCTCGTAAAGCGTTGCCAGTTCACCCGCTTCATTGGGTTGAATGCAGGCCACGCCAATCGACATGGTCAGCATGCTGGCGGTATCCGAGCGCTCGTGCTGGATATTCAGGGTTTCCAGGGTGGCCCGCAGCGCTTCGGCGCGCTGCCACGCTTCAGCGGCGCCGATGTCGTAGAGCAGCACGGCAAACTCTTCGCCGCCCAGGCGAACCGACATGTCCAGGGGACGTCGCGCCGCGTCGAGAAGCAGGCTACCGACCCGCTGCAAGACGTTATCGCCGGCCTGGTGCCCGTAGCGGTCGTTATAAGCCTTGAAATGATCGAGGTCGCACAGCAGCAAGGCCAGCGATTGCCCCTCGCGCTGCGCCTGGCGCCACAAGCGCTCGAACTGGCGGTTGAAACTGCGTCGATTGTGCAGCCCGGTCAGGCTGTCGTGATCGGCCAACACACGCATCAGGCGACTGACCAGAAAATGCTCGCGTGACTTGAACTCCAACAGATAGCAACCGACCGCGCCGATCAGGTTGCCAAACAATAGAAACAACACGTTGTTGATCAGGCGTGGCGTTGGCAACCCTGCCCACAGCTCGATGCCGATATACACCAGCAACACCACCAGGGCGCAGGCCAATGCCTCGCTGAGCCGCAAACCGACCAGGAAATAGGCCGCCATACTGACCAACAGCAAGCCTTCATAGGGGTAATTCGGATCGGCACGGTGGGCGATGCCGACCACCAGGGCAGCGCCGATGCCAAGCGCGAGAATGCACAGCAGACTCAATGGCAGCAGCAAGTGCACATGCGCGCGCTGCAGGATCAGCCAGGCGCAGATTGCCAGCAGGACGAACACCACCAGACGCACGCCGAGCATCCACCAGACCTCCGGGCTGTGCACCATGGCGAAGTCCAGCGCGGCAAACATGACCCACAGAACCATGCCGACGCTCAGTGCGATGCGCTTGAGATCGAAGTTATCCTCCAGCATATAAGCGCGGTATTCGCGCTCAAGCGGCCGCGTGAAGCGCAACAGGTGAAAGCCCAAGGCGAGCTGGTCGGCATAGGGGCTGGGATGTACATCGTCGAGCCAGGCGTGTGGAAGCGACACGTTTACCTCTTCTCTGGGAGGCCTGTGGACACCTTAGTCGTTCGCCAACTGCGTCACAAGCTTGCCGGCTTTATGACGCCATTTACTCGACACGCCGTGCCGCGTCAGGCCTCGAACTCCGCCTGCAACGCCGCCCGCACGCAATGCAGCACACCGTCCGCGACCCGACCGGCAAACAACTCACTGATGGCCGCCACCGCAGGCAACTCGCCCTCGCCGTCCAGGAAGGCTTCCTGCACCTCGCCCAGCAGGTCTTCCGGCAGATCCAAGGCTTGCTCCAGCGACAGCTGCTGACGCCCGATGGCCTCGGCCAACAGGCTGTAGACATTCTTTTCGCTGCACTTGAGTTGGTTGGCGATTTGCGCAGGGGTCATGCCCGCGCGCGCCAGGCTGACCAACTCGTGACGCAGATCGACCACCGCACGCGGCGTCTCGGCACCCGTGCTGAGCACCTCAAGAAACGCGTCGCCATAGCGCTCCAGCTTGCGCGCACCGACGCCGCTGACTTGCGCCATCTCGGCCAGGGTGCTGGGTTGGCTGCGCAGCATTTCCAGCAAGGTGGCGTCGGGGAAAATCACGTAAGGCGGCACGCCATGCTCTTCCGCCAGCTTGCGGCGCAACGCACGCAGGGCTTCCCACTGCTCGCGCTCGTCGCCACGCACCAATTGGCTGGCCGCACTGCTGGAGGCTTTGGCGCTTTGCTGCGGCTTCAAGTCACGCCGCAGTTGCAGGCTCACCTCACCGCGCAACAGCGGGCGACAGCTGTCGGACAGGCGCAAGCCGCCATAGCCCTCCAGGTCGACATCGGCCAGACCGCGCGCCACCAGTTGACGAAACAGCGAGCGCCATTCACCCTCGGCGAACGCCTTGCCGACGCCAAACACCGTGAGGTGTTGATGGCCGAGGTTGCGCACTTTGTCGTTGTCGCGACCGAGCAGCAAATCGACCAGATGACCAACGCCATAGCGCTGGCCGCTGCGGTAGATCGCCGACAGCGCCTGACGCGCCGGCTCGGTGGCATCCCAGGTTTGCACGCCGTCGATGCAGTTGTCGCAGTGGCCGCAAGGATTCGGCAGCTCTTCGTCGAAATAGGCCAACAACGCCTGACGCCGGCAGCGCGTTTCCTCGCAGAGCGCGAGCATGGCGTCGAGTTTGTGCTGCTCGACACGCTTATGCCGCTCGTCGCCTTCGGAGTTGTTGAGCATCTGCTTGAGGAAAATCACATCCTGCAGGCCATAGGCCATCCAGGCATCCGCCGGCAGGCCATCACGGCCGGCACGACCGGTCTCCTGGTAATAGGCTTCCAGGGATTTCGGCAGATCGAGGTGGGCGACAAAACGCACGTTGGGCTTGTCGATACCCATGCCGAAGGCAATAGTCGCGACCATGATCAAGCCCTCCTCGTTGAGGAAGCGCTTCTGGTGATAGGCGCGCAAATCGCTGGGCAACCCGGCGTGATAGGGCAGCGCCGGGAATCCTTGCTCACTGAGGAAGGCAGCCACTTCGTCGACTTTCTTGCGCGACAGGCAGTAAACGATGCCCGCATCGCCCTTGCGCGGCCCCAAAAATGCCAGTAACTGCTTGCGCGGCTGCTCCTTGGGCACGATGCGGTAGAAGATATTCGGCCGATCGAAGCTCGACAAAAAGCGCTCGGCATTCTGCAAATGCAGGCGCGTGACGATTTCTTCGCGGGTGCGCATGTCCGCCGTAGCGGTCAGGGCAATCCGCGGCACCTGGGGGAACAACTCGGCAAGCTGGCCCAGTTGCAGGTATTCGGGTCGAAAATCGTGACCCCATTGCGACACGCAGTGGGCTTCGTCGATGGCGAACAGGGCGATTTCAAGGCGCTGCAAAAACGCCAACATACGCGGCTGCACCAGGCGCTCGGGGGCCAGGTAGAGCATCTTGATCTCGCCACGGTTGATCCGCTCGGCGATTTCACGCTGCTCCTCGGCGCTCAACGTCGAGTTCAGCGCCACCGCCGCCACGCCCAACTCGTCGAGGGTGGCGACCTGGTCGTCCATCAAGGCGATCAACGGCGACACCACCACCGCCAAGCCCTCGCGCAGCAACGCCGGCACCTGGAAGCACAAGGACTTGCCACCCCCGGTCGGCATCAGCACCAAGGCATCGCCGCCCGCGGCCACGCGCTCGATAATCGCCCCCTGCCGACCACGGAAGCTGTCATAGCCGAAAACGTCTTTTAGGATGCGTACTGCGTGGTCGAGCATGAAAGGTCTCCGAAGCGAGCCGCGCATTATACGCAAGTGCTTGCCTGGCTGAGTTTTGATCTGTTTACGCCGCGCATTTGCTCAGGGCTATGGTCGCTGTGGCGGCACTGGACTAGAATTCAGCCTCGTTTACTTCTTCAAGGTAGCCCCCGATGTCCTTCGCCGAGCAATTGTCACGCCTGCAAGCCTTTCTCGACGCCGATGAGCTGCATGAAGAGGCACTGGACTACGTGGCCGCTCACGGCTACCTCACGGCATTGTCGATCTGCCCGGATCAAGTGCCGGAGCGTGAATGGATTGATGCGCTGTTCTCCGAGCCGCCGCATTACCGCAGCGATGCGGAGCGTGACGACATCGAGGCGACCCTGCTGCAACTGCAAGCACACATTGCCCGCCAACTGGCCAGCGACGACGACCCGGAAATGCCCTGTGAGCTCGACCTCGGCGAAGACCCGGACGACTCCGACCTGCGCGGCTGGTGCATCGGTTTCATGGAAGGGGTGTTCCTGCGCGAAGCCGTGTGGTTCGACGACGCCGAAGACGAAGTCAGCGAGTTGCTGTTGCCGATCATGGTCGGTTCGGGCCTGTTCGACGAACAGCCGGAGTTCGCCGAAATCGCCCGTGACCGCGATCTGGTGGACAGCATGGTCGAGCAGATTCCCGAGCTGCTGACCGCGCTGTTTCTGCTGTGCAACGCCCCGGAAGAAAAACCGGCCCTGCTCAAACCGCGTCACCACTAAGCCCGCGCCATGGCGCGTGATATTCAGGAAAACCGCAACCCCGCCATTCGCTATGCCTTGCTGACCATCGGTTGGCTGAGCGTAGTGCTTGGCGTGATCGGTATTTTCGTTCCAGTACTGCCGACCACGCCCTTCCTCCTGTTGGCCGCCGCCTGCTTCGTGCGCAGCTCGAAGCGTTTCTACCTGTGGCTGGTCAACCACCCGCAACTCGGCCCATGGATTCGCGACTACCTGGAAGGTCAGGGTATTCCGCGCAAAGCCAAGGTGTATGCCTTGAGCGCAATGTGGCTGAGCATCGCGCTCTCCTGCTACCTGGTGCCGATGATCTGGGCGCGGGCTTTTATGCTCACCAGTGCACTACTGGTCAGCCTGTACATCCTCAAACAGAAAACCCTGCCAAACCCTTGACCCCCCACGCGACACGCGACACGCGACGATCTGCCACTCATGGCCGGCTCGAGTCATCTCGGGTTATGCCGAGGAGCGCCAACGCCGCATCACGACCGCGGACGCCGACATTAACCAAGAGAACCAACCACACAGGCCACTATGCCTCGGCAAGATGCCGGCGCACCGCCTAGACTTTGCTTCATCTTTGGCGGAGACGCGGCAGATGCAGCCACGGCAGCGCACTCATGGATGGCCTAGGTGCCTGCACGCAATGTGGCTGGGGGCGAGCCTATTGCTGATCGGGCTGGCCAGCGCCCTGGCCAACTGGGACTTTGCGGTGATCCTGCAGAATGCCGAAACCCGCTATGGCAGCCTGGGTGCCGCCAAGGAGCGGATTCAAGCCTGGGACGCGCTGATCAGCGCCAGCGGCGGCCTGCCTGAAAAAGACCAACTCACCGAGGTCAACCGCTTCTTCAACCGGCAGGTGCGCTTCGCCGATGACAGCCGCAACTGGCGGCAAAACGACTATTGGGCCACGCCCATCGAGTCCCTGGTCAAAGGCGCGGGTGATTGCGAGGACTACTCCATCGCCAAGTACTTCACCTTGCGGCGCCTCGGCATTCCCAGCGAGAAGCTGCGCATTACCTACGTCAAAGCCTTGCGCCAAAACCAGGCACATATGGTGCTGACCTACTACGCCAGCCCTGCCGCCGAGCCGCTGGTGCTGGATAACCTGATCAACGAAATTCGCCCTGCCTCGCAACGCAAAGACCTCCTCCCGGTGTACGCCTTCAATGCCGAAGGCTTGTATCTACCGGGCTCGAGCAGCAAGAAAAGTGACACCAAGAAACTCTCACGCTGGCAGGACCTACTGAAAAAAATGCGCGCGGAGGGCTTCGCCATCGGCGAAGGCTAGGAGAACGCTATGTCCTTACTCAAACAGTTATTTCTCGCCATCTGCCTGTTTCTGGTGGTGGCGTTCACCGGCAGTTTTATCGCGGGAGTGGAAAGCTCCCGCGAGCAACTGATCAGCCAACTGCGCTCTCACGCCCAGGACGCCGCCACTGCCCTGGGCCTGTCGATGACACCGCATGTCGACGATCCGGCCATGATCGAACTGATGGTCAGCTCGATCTTCGACAGCGGCTACTTCGCCAGCATCCGCGTGGTGCGCATCCCCAGCGATGAAACCATCATCGAGCGGCGCACCACGCTAGCCTCCGATCAGGTGCCGAGCTGGTTTGTCGAACTGGTCGACCTCAAACCGCAAGGGGGTGACGCCCTGATCATGCGCGGCTGGGATCAAGCCGCGCGGGTCGAGGTGCTGAGCCATCCACAGTTCGCCCTGGCCAAGCTGTGGGACAGCGCCCTCGGCAGCCTGGCCTGGCTGCTGCTGTGCGGGTTGGTCAGCGCGGTTCTCGGCGGCTGGCTGCTGCGCACCCAATTGCGCCCGCTGGACACCATGGTGCAACAGGCCCAGGCGATTACCCGCCGCGAGTTTCTGACCCTGCCCAAGGTGCCGCGCACCCCGGAGCTCAAGCGCGTGGTCACGGCCATGAACCAGATGGTCGCCAAACTGAAAACCCTGTTCGCCGAAGAAGCGGCACGCAGCGAAAAGCTGCGCACAGAAGCCTACCAGGACAGCCTGACCGGGCTGGCCAACCGCCGCCAGTTCGATATTCGCTTGGCCAACCAACTGGTGGTCGGCGAGCAAAGTGCCGATGGTTACTTGTTACTGCTGCGGGTCAACGACCTCGGCGGGCTCAATCAACGCCTCGGCGGCCAGCGTACCGATGCCCTGATCGGGGCGATTGGCGAACTTTTGACACGCCTGCTCAAGCAGCCCAACCGCGCCGACTGGCTGGCCTCGCGCAGCCGTGGTGGTGAATTCAGCCTGCTCGCTCCGGGTCTTGGCAATGAGGATGCTGAACTGCTGGCACGCGAACTTCACGAAGGCCTGGAAAGCCTGCGGCAAACCGCTGCCAGCGACTGCACCCCGGTCGCGCACATGGGCATTGCCGCCTTCCGCCCTGGCGAAGAGCCCGCCCAAGTGATCGGCCGCGCGGATCAGGCCCTGGCCCAGGCACAAAGCGACCCGAGCAAACCCTGGACGCGGCTGAATGACTTCAACAGCCAAGCCGGCCAGGGACTGCACGACTGGCGGGCCTGGATCGACAACGCACTGAACAAAAGCAAATTGCAGCTGTATTTCCAGCCGGTGGTGGAATGCGCCGACCTGAACAATGTGCTGCACCACAAAGTGCTGGCCCGCTTGCTCGATCCGCAAGGCGAGGCGATTGCCGCCGGGCGTTTTCTGCCCTGGATCGAACGCCTCGGCTGGGCCGCGCGCTTCGACCTGGCCATGCTCGAACACAGCCTTGCGCACCTGACGCAACACCCACAGCCTCTGGCCCTGAGCCTGTCGGCCGCCACCTTGCGCGAGCCCGACAGTCAGGCACGCCTGCTCGACATACTCAAAAAGCACCCGCAACACGCGGAGCTGCTGACCCTCGAAGTGGACGAACGTCACCTGCCGCCTGCCGCCGAACTGGAAGCCCTCAGCAAGTCCGTGCGCAGCGCGGGTTTCAGTTTGGGTCTGCAACACTTCGGTGGCCGCTTCAGCCTGATCGGCAACCTGACCCATCTCGGCTTGGCCTACCTGAAAATCGACGGCACCTACATTCGCGCCATCGACCAGGAAAGCGATAAACGCCTGTTTATCGAGGCAATCTTCCGGGCCACCAACAGCATCGACCTGCCGCTGATGGCCGAGATGGTGGAGACCACAGGGGAACTGGAGGCACTCAAAGAACTGGGTATCGACGGTGCCATGGGCCGTCTGATCGGTGCGCCGGCGCCTTGGCCTGGTAGCTAGCGGTGCCGGGTGAAACAAGGCCGTGCGTGAAACCCATGCACAGTAACCTCGTAGGGTGAGTCGAGCCGCGCAGGTTAGGCGCGCGATCCGTTACGCCTTCATCCACCAGCGGTGCAACGTGCCCAGATGCGCCGCCCCACGCTGGCGGTGCCTGAACGCTCAGCGCTTGGCGCCGCGAGCATGCGCCTGCCGTGTTCCGACATTGCAACGTCAGGCTTGTGGGAGGGGCTTTAGCCGCGATTGACCTTGAGGGCGCTGAAGTATCGCGGCTAAA
>TARA_R100001244_G_scaffold43936_4_pt1 | contig 15686 bp, 13 predicted proteins | sample TARA_R100001244 | Tara Oceans TARA_R100001244 (sample SAMEA2621564) | marine metagenome | biome: marine biome (ENVO:00000447); feature: mesopelagic zone (ENVO:00000213); material: "saline water (ENVO:00002010), including plankton (ENVO:xxxxxxxx)" | depth 790 m
TGCGCAGCGCAGACGAATTCGCCAGCGGCGCCCTGCCCGGCGCCAAACGCATCGAGCACTCGCAGATTGCCGCGCAAATCACCAGCGTGGTACCCGACAAAGACACCGTCATCGTGCTCTATTGCCGCAGTGGCCGGCGCTCAAGCATGGCCCAGGACAGCCTCGCCGACCTGGGCTATCGCAACGTGATCAATGGCGGTGGCTACGACGAGCTGAGCGCGGCCCTGGAGCAACAGCAGTGAAGCTGCGTGCACTGCTATGCAGCCTACTGATCTCTGCCGGCGTTGCTCAGGCCGCCGAGCTGCAACTGGACATCGGCGCCTCCAGCCGTTCATGGACGACCGCCGAACTGCTTACCCATCCCCAGGCACAACGCATCGAAATTGCCGATGACGTCAGTTACCAACGCACCATGCACTACCGCGCCGTACCAGTGGCGGCGCTGCTCAGCGGCGTGCAACCCGGCGATCACCTGCAAGCGGTGGCGCTGGACGGATTTGCCGCCGAACTGCCGGCGGCGCCACTGCTTAGCCAGAGCGGCGCACAAGCGTGGTTGGCGGTGGAAGACCCAGATCAACCCTGGCCGCCCTTGGCCGCCAACAAACCCAGCGCGGGGCCCTTCTACCTGGTCTGGCAGCAGCCCGCGGCCAGCCAGATAGGCCCAGAACAATGGCCCTATCAGGTGGTGCGCATGCGCACACTGGCACCGGTGAACGAACGGTTCCCTGAGCTGCTGCCGGCGGCCGATGCCCAGGTACAAGTCCAGGCCGGCTTCGCGCAGTACCAGAAACACTGCATGGCCTGTCATCGCCTGAATGCGGCGGGTGATTCACAGTTCGGCCCGGACCTGAATACTCCGTACAACCCAACCGAGTATTTCGCCGGCGATTTTCTGCGCCAGTACATCCGCGATCCGCAACGCCTGAGGCGCTGGCCACAGGGTCAGATGCCAGGGTTTAAGCGCGAGGTGCTGAGTGACCAGGCACTGGCGCAGTTGCTCGCGTACCTGCACCACATGGCCGCCCGCAAGGTCGCCTCGCACGAGGCGGCCCCGCACTAAGCGCCGCGGCTACTTCCAGTAATCGTCCGGCGGCGCCGGCAACTGCCCAAGCAACTCGCGCAGCCCAGCGCACCATTGCTGACGGATACCTTCGAAGTAAGGATCGCCCTCCTGCACGCGGAAGCCGCGTGGCACCTCCAGGCTGTCGGCCTTGTACACCAACAGGTCCAGCGGCATACCGACCGAGAGGTTGCTGCGGATGGTCGAATCGAAGGAAATCAAGGCGCAGCGCAAGGCCTGCTGCAACGACGTTTGATGGCTGAGCGCACGGTCGAGAATCGGCTTGCCGTATTTGCTTTCGCCGATCTGGAAGTACGGCGTGTCGTCGGTAGAGGCAATGAAATTGCCCTGCGGATAGAGGTTGTAGAGCGCTGGCGCATCGCCGCGTATCTGCCCTCCGAGCAGGAAGGAGCAGCCCAGTTCGACGCCCTGAGTCAGCGTGGCGCCGCCGTCGCGGGCCAGCACTTCGCGCAGGGTATCGCCCACCAGCGTGGCCGCCGCGAACAAGCTGGGCACGCCATGCAGGTGCTCGCCCGCGCTGTTCAGGCGCTGACGCAGCAAGCTGATCACCGACTGTGAAGTCGCCAGGTTGCCGGCACTTTGCAGCACGATCAAACGCTCGCCGGGCACGCCGAAGACATGCTGCTTACGGAACGTCGCAATATGGTCGACGCCCGCATTGGTGCGCGAGTCGGAAACAAACACCAACCCCTCGACCAGGTTCATGGCAACGCAATAGGTCATGTTCCACCTGTATAACAAACACGCCCGGAGCAGCTGAAAACTGTTCCGGGCGCCGTTGGATATCCTGCTAACGCAGTGCTACTGCTGTTGTACCCGCAACAGCGGGGCCACTTCCACCTGCGCATGCATTTTTTCGCTACCGCCGCCACGGCGCATACCACGCACCGGGCACGCATCCAGGTAATCCAGGCCGACCGCCAGCTTCAGATGGCGCTCGGGTTTGGCCAGGCAGTTGGTCACATCGAAGCTGTACCAGGCACCATCCAGCCAGGCCTCGGCCCAGGCATGGCTGGCCAGGTGGTCGATGCTGTCGGTGTACAGGTAGCCGGACACGTAACGCGCCGGCACGCCAAGGCTGCGGGCGCAGGCGAGAAACGCATGGGCGTGATCCTGGCACACGCCCTGACGCCCAGCGAAGGCCTCGACAGCGCTGGTTTCGACCAGGGTGGAACCCGGTTGGTAACCGATGTGTGCATGCAATGCATGCATCAACTCGATCAGGCCACTGCGGTCGTTGCGGTTCTTGCTTTGCTCACGGGCGAACGCGCGCAGTGCCTCATCCGGCTCGGTCAGGCGGGTAAAACGCAAAAACGGCAGGGCCGACTGGCTTTCATGTTCGGCCTCGCGCAGTTCATCGATCTCGACCTGACCACTGGCGCCGATGACGATGGATTCATGCGGTTCATCCAGGGTCAGCACGTGCAGGATATTGCCGTATGGGTCGAGCTGAGCGCGCACCGGACGCGGCAGGTTGAGCTGCCAGCTGAGTACCTGTTGACGTTCGCTGTCGTGCGGCGTCAGGCGCAGGTACTGGATACTGGCACGCACCTGGTGTTCGTAGTGGTAGGTGGTGTCGTGACTAATTGACAGTCTCATGCGACCTCCAGGTAAGAACTGTGGATGGCTTGACCGAGCTGGCGCACCAGCAGAATGAAGTCGGTCAACCAGGCATGTAGGCCCTCATCCAGGACCTCGTTGATGCTGGTGTAACGCAGGCGCGCCTCCAACTCGGCCGCCAGACGCTGCGCCGGGCGGCCGTTCTCGCCCGGCAGACTGGAGAGCATCAGGTTCAGCTCATCCATGCAGGCACGCAACGAACGCGGCACATCGGCGCGCAGTAGCAACAATTCGGAGACTTTGCGGGTGCCCGGCGAGCCCCGGTAGATCTCGGCGAAGGCCTCGAACGAGGACAACGCACGCAACAGGGCATTCCACTGGTAATAACTGCGCGCCGGGCGGCCGTCGATTTCGTCGATGTCCTCGCCGAGCATTTCATAACGCGCATCGAGCAGGCGCAGGGTGTTGTCGGCGCGCTCGATAAAGGTGCCCAGGCGGATAAAGCGGTACGGGTCGCCGCGCATGATGGTGCCGAAGGTGGCGCCGCGAAACAGGTGCGAACGTTCCTTGACCCACTCGCAGAAGCGGCTGATGCCGTACTGCCCGAGCCCCTGCTCGGCGATGCCACGAATCTCCAGCCAGGTGGCGTTAATGTTTTCCCACATGTCCGCGGTAATCCGCCCGCGCACCGCATGTGCATTGCTACGCGCCACACCCAGGCAGCTGTAGATACTCGCCGGGTTCTCCGCATCCAGGGCGAAAAAATGCAGCATGCGCTCGGCATGCAGCGGGCCGTGGCGACTCAGGTAATCGTCCAGGGTGCCGGTGATCAGCAGTGGCATGGCCAGCTCTTCCAGACCATCGCCACGGCCATCCTGCGGCATCAAGGACAGCGAATAGCTGACGTCGAGCATGCGCGCGAGGTTCTCCGCACGCTCCAGGTAGCGCGACATCCAGTACAGGTCAGAGGCAGTTCTACTTAACATGATTAGTCCTCCACCACCCAGGTGTCCTTTGTACCGCCGCCTTGCGACGAGTTGACCACCAGGGAGCCTTCGCGCAGTGCGACGCGGGTCAAGCCGCCGGGGACGATGCGGGTTTCCTTGCCGGACAGCACGAAGGGCCGCAGGTCGATATGGCGTGGCGCGATGCCGTTTTCGACAAAGGTCGGGCAGGTCGACAAACACAAGGTCGGTTGGGCGATATAGGCCTCGGGTTTGGCGATCAGGCGCGCGCGGAAGTTTTCGATCTCCGCCTTGCTCGCCGCTGGCCCAACCAACATGCCGTAGCCGCCGGAGCCCTGGGTTTCCTTGACCACCAGGTGTTCCAGGTTGGCCAGCACGTGGTTTAACTCCACTGGCTTGCGGCACTGGAAGGTCGGCACGTTCTTCAGGATCGGCTCTTCATCCAGATAGAAGCGGATCATCTCGCCGACATAGGGGTAAATCGATTTGTCGTCCGCCACGCCGGTGCCAACGGCGTTGGCCAGCACCACGTTGCCGGAGCGGTAGGTCGAGAGTAACCCCGGCACGCCGAGCATCGAGTTGGGGTTGAACGCCAGTGGATCGAGGAAATCATCGTCGAGGCGCCGGTAGATCACATCCACCTGCTTGGCGCCGGCGGTGGTGCGCATGTACAGCTTGTCGTCACGCACGAACAGGTCGGCACCCTCCACCAGCTCCACGCCCATCTCGCGGGCCAGGAAGGCATGCTCGAAGTAGGCACTGTTGAAACGCCCCGGCGTGAGCACCACCACGTTGGGGTTATCCAGCGGGCTGGAGGTTTTCAAGGTGTCGAGCAACAGGTTCGGGTAGTGATCGATCGGCGCAATACGCTGGGCGGCGAACAGCTCGGGGAACAGGCGCATCATCATCTTACGGTCTTCGAGCATGTAGCTGACGCCGCTCGGCGTGCGCAGGTTGTCCTCCAGCACGTAGTAGCTGCCATCGCCATCACGCACCAGATCGACCCCAGCGATGTGCGCATAGAGGTCGCGATGCAGGTCCAGGCCCTGCATCGCCAACTGATAACCCTCGTTGGCCAATACCTGCTCGGCGGGAATGATCCCGGCCTTGATGATGCGCTGGTCATGGTAGAGGTCGGCGAGAAACAGGTTCAGCGCTTGCACACGCTGGATGCAACCGCGCTCGACAATCCGCCACTCGCTGGCCGGAATGCTGCGCGGGATAGTATCGAAGGGAATCAGCCGCTCGGTGCCCTGATCGTCGCCATACAGCGTGAAGGTGATACCGGCACGGTGAAACAGCAGATCAGCCTCGCGGCGACGCTGGGCCAGCAACTCCTTGGGCGTGTCGGCCAACCAGCGGGCAAATTCCCGGTAGTGCGGGCGACATTCGCCACTCGCCTGGTACATCTCGTCATAAAAGGTGCGGGCCATGCCGTACTCCTTGTCACCCGGATGCACCAAAGCATTGCAAGGCCCGAGCCAGCGTAATTATTCTTTATAAATCAAATAATTAAATAAACCCGAAAAACAAAGCGCACCACTGTAGAGCAATCCCCTGCGCGCCACGCCACCTCGCGCCCTATGCCGTTGCAAGCCTGGTGCAGCCTATCGGAGGCATAGTCAGGCTCGATTTCCCTCAGGGCTCGCTGACGCGCACACTCCACCGCAATTCAGCAGACTTGCCGCGCACTGACGGCGTTCGACCTGCTTGCCATGGATGCCGACAACGCCAGAAGAGCCACACCGAACCGACCTTCAAGCAGTTGAACAGGGCAAAGGGACGTCTTGCTGTATGGCAACCTGGGATACCAGCGGCGTTCGGACGATGTGGGACGCGCCCGGTTTATTGCCGGTGCGGATAACCCAGAGGAAACGCTACGTGTCTTCGACGCTCTGCACACCGTCGAGTCATGGTCTTACCCGCAACCGCCACACTGTTTTACCCGCACGGCTCACAAGGCTTAGCGGCGCTCCACTCTCCTTCGGCCGATGCCTCCCCTTGTCGGCCATTTGCACAAGACCGCCCACAAGGCGGTCTTTTTTTGGCTTCTGCGGCCGTCAACTGTTGCTGCGCTCCAGCGCCTCAAGCGGCTTTGAGCGCAAAAGAGCGGCAGGTAATCCGCACGCAGAAGCCGTGCGCGGGCTGGGTCAGAGGGGCCTTGGCCGTGCGCTCTTTGGGCCGCCTCGATTCAACTGCGCTGCGTCGTGCCTGAACAGCTCGCGGTCAACAACGCCCCACAGCAGCCTGACGGCTGATGCAACACATCATTCGGGCAACGCGTTGCCCGGCAAGCAGCCCGCTCACCCGCACAGGCTCGGGCTGTGCCGCAGCATGTCCAAGGCTACATCGACCAGACGCTCGGCATCGTCATGCAGCGAGAAGCTTTCTGGAAGCAACAGCCACTGGCCGAGCATGCCGTCAATATAGGCATGCAGGCAGATTGCCGCGCGCGCTGCGTTCAAGGTGGGCGGCAGTTGTCCGCGGTGTACCGCATTGCGCAACGACAACTCGACCCGCCCATTGCAGTCCACGCAGGCCGATTGCCGCTGCTGACGCAGGTCGCACATTTCATCGGTGAACTCGCACTTGTGGATCAGGATTTCATTGATTCGGCGAATTTTCGGGTCCAGTGCAACCTGACGAAACAATTCAATCAACAGCGTGCGCAAACACCCCAGAGGGTCCACTTCGTCTTCGCTTTCGCTGGCCTTGGCCAGCGCCTCAAACGGTTCGTGCAAGCTGTCGAGCATGGCCTGCACCAAATCGGCCTTGTTGCTGAAATGCCAATAGATCGCCCCGCGGCTCACCCCCGCCATCACCGCGATATCCGACAGCGTGGTGCGTGACATGCCGCGTTTATAAAACGCTTTCTCGGCGGCTTCAAGTATCTGACTTCGCGTGCGTTGGGCGTCCTCTTTAGTGCGACGAACCATGGCAGTGAACCTCTAACTAGATGGTCAAGTCGATCACGCAAGCCCCCAGGCCATGCCCTGGGTGAAGGCTTGCACAAGCCTTGAACCGGAATATTTTTCCGCTTCGGCGCAGCAAGGGATGCCGAAGGGTATTTACAAACAATCATGAACGTAAGTATATTTCTTAGCATACTACTTATTCACGTATCGTCTCACTCATACGCCGTGAAGCGCTCTAGCGCGCTCCTGACCGAGGATATTCATGCAATTCAAGCCCGCTTTTTCCGCTCTGGTTACCGCTGTCGCCTTAGCCGCGCTACTCAGCGGCTGCGAACAGCAAGAGGCGGCGCCTGCCGCACAACCCCCTAAAGTCGGCGTGGTAACCCTGCAATCGCAAGCCTTCACCTTGACCTCGGAACTGCCAGGGCGCACCACCGCCTACCGCATGGCCGAGGTTCGCCCACAGGTCAACGGCATCATCCTCAAGCGTCTGTTCACCGAGGGTGGCGAAGTCAAAGCCGGGCAGCAGCTGTACCAGATCGACGCCTCGGTCTATGAAGCGACGCTGAAGAGCGCGCAAGCCACCTTGCAGTCGAGCAAGTCCTTGGCCGAACGCTACAAGCTGCTGGTGGATGAACAGGCGGTCAGCCGCCAGGAATTCGACGAGGCGCAAGCCAAGCGACTGCAAGCCGAAGCTGCTGTGCAAAGCGCGCAGATCGATCTGCGCTACACCAAGGTTCTGGCGCCGATCTCCGGGCGCATTGGCCGTTCGGCAATCACCGAAGGTGCGCTGGTCAGCAATGGCCAGAGCAACGCCATGGCAGTGATTCAGCAGTTGGACCCAATCTATGTCGACGTCACCCAGTCGGCGGTGGAGATGCTCAAGCTGCGCCGTGAACTGGCCAGCGGGCAGTTGCAAAAAGCCAGCGAGAACGCCGCCCAGGTCAAACTGATCCTGGAGGACGGCAGCGAATACGCCGAGCAAGGGCAACTCGAATTCTCCGAAGTCTCGGTCGATGAAGGCACCGGCTCGGTCACCCTGCGCGCGGTGTTCCCTAACCCGAATCACAACCTGTTGCCGGGCATGTTCGTTCACGCGCAATTGCAGGCTGGGGTCAACAGCCAGGCCATCCTCGCCCCGCAACAAGGCATCACCCGTGACCTGAAAGGTCAACCCACGGCGCTGGTGGTAAACCAGGACAACAAGGTCGAGCTGCGTGAGCTCAAGGCCGACCGCACCATTGGCAATCAATGGCTGATCAACGAAGGCCTGAACAGCGGTGACCGCCTGATCACCGAGGGTTTGCAATACATCAAGCCAGGCGATGAAGTCAGCGTCAGCGAAGCGAGCAATGTCCAGGCAGCCACTCCGGCCCCGGTTCCAGCCACCGAAGTTGCTGGCGTCCAAGGGGAATAAAGCATGTCGAAGTTTTTTATTGATCGGCCGATTTTCGCCTGGGTGATCGCCCTGGTGATCATGCTGGTCGGCGCCTTGTCGCTGCTCAAATTACCGATCAACCAGTACCCGAGCATCGCCCCGCCGGCCATCGCCATCGCCGTGAACTACCCGGGCGCATCCGCGCAGACCGTGCAGGACACTGTGGTTCAGGTGATCGAGCAGCAACTCAACGGCATCGACAACCTGCGCTACGTGACCTCGGAAAGTAACTCCGACGGCAGCATGAGCATCACCGCCACCTTCAACCAGGGCACCAACCCGGATACCGCCCAGGTCCAGGTGCAGAACAAACTCAACCTGGCCACCCCGCTGCTGCCGCAAGAAGTGCAGCAGCAAGGCATCCGCGTGACCAAGGCGGTGAAAAACTTCCTGATGGTGATCGGCCTGGTTTCCGCCGACGGCAGCATGACCAAGGACGACCTGGCCAACTACATCGTCTCCAATATGCAGGACCCTATTTCGCGCACCGCCGGGGTTGGCGACTTCCAGGTGTTCGGCGCGCAGTACGCCATGCGTATCTGGCTCGATCCAGCCAAGCTGAATAACTTCCAGCTGACGCCGGTGGATGTGAAAAGCGCCATCGCCGCACAGAACGTTCAGGTGTCTTCCGGTCAGCTCGGCGGCCTGCCGGCGGTACAGGGGCAACAACTCAACGCCACCATCATCGGCAAGACCCGTCTGCAAAACGCTGAGCAATTCAAGGACATCCTGCTCAAGGTCAACCCGGACGGTTCGCAAGTGCGCTTGGGCGACGTTGCCGATGTTGCCCTGGGCGGCGAGAACTACAGCATCAGTGCGCAATTCAACGGCAAACCGGCGTCCGGCCTGGCCGTCAAACTGGCCACCGGCGCCAACGCGCTGGATACCGCCAAGTCCTTGCGCGCCACGATTGCCGAGCTGGAGCCGTTCTTCCCGCCAGGTGTGGAAGTGGTATTTCCGTACGACACCACCCCGGTGGTCACCGAGTCGATTTCCGGCGTGGTGTACACCCTGATCGAAGCCGTTGTTCTGGTCTTCCTGGTGATGTACCTGTTCCTGCAAAACTTCCGCGCCACGGTGATCACCACCATGACCGTGCCGGTGGTGCTGCTCGGCACGTTCGGCGTGCTCGCGGCCTTCGGCTTCAGCATCAACACCCTGACCATGTTCGGTATGGTGCTGGCCATCGGTTTGCTGGTGGACGACGCCATCGTCGTGGTGGAGAACGTCGAACGGGTGATGACCGAAGAAGGCCTGTCGCCGAAAGAGGCCACGCGTAAATCCATGGGACAGATCCAGGGCGCGCTGGTCGGCATCGGTCTGGTGCTCACGGCCGTGCTGCTGCCGATGGCGTTCTTCGGCGGTTCGACCGGGGTGATTTACCAGCAGTTCTCGATCACTATCGTCTCGGCCATGGTGCTCTCGGTGATCGTCGCCTTGATCTTCACCCCGGCACTCTGCGCGACCATGCTCAAACCAGTCGCCAAGGGTGAACACCACGCGCCCAAACGCGGCTTCTTTGGCTGGTTCAACCGCAGCTTTGACCGCGGCGTACAGCGTTACGAGCGTGGCGTCGGCAATATGCTGCGGCACAAGATGCCCTACCTGCTGGCGTACCTACTGATCATCGTCGGCATGATCGTGCTGTTTACCCGCATCCCTACCGCCTTCCTTCCGGAAGAAGACCAGGGCGTACTCTTCGCCCAGGTACAGACACCGGCAGGCTCCACCGCGCAACGCACCCAAGTGGTGGTCGACGATATGCGCCGCTACCTGCTCGACGAGGAAGCGGACACGGTCAACTCGGTGTTCACTGTCACCGGCTTCAACTTCGCCGGTCGTGGGCAAAGCTCGGGCATGGCCTTCATCATGCTCAAGCCCTGGGACGAGCGTTCGGCGGAGAACAGCGTGTTCAACCTGGCAGAACGTGCGCAACAACATTTTTCCAGCTTCCGCGATGCCATGGTGTTCGCCTTCGTACCACCGGCGGTGCTTGAGTTGGGCAACGCCAGTGGCTTCGACGTGTTCCTGCAGGACCGTGCCGGGGTCGGCCACGACAAGTTGATGGAAGCACGTAATCAGTTCCTTGAAATGGCCGCGCAGAGCAAGGTCTTGGCCGGCGTGCGCCCGAACGGGCTGAACGATGAACCGCAATACCAACTGAGCATCGACGACGAACGCGCCAGTGCTCTGGGCGTGACGCTGGCGAACATCAACGAGACCCTGTCGATTGCCCTGGGCGGCAGCTACGTCAACGACTTCATCGACCGCGGCCGGGTGAAGAAGGTCTACATCCAGGGGCAGTCCAGCTCCCGCATGACCCCCGAAGACCTGAACAAATGGTACGTGCGCAACGACAGCGGCGAGATGGTGCCCTTCTCCGCTTTCGCCAGCGGCGAGTGGATCTACGGCGCGCCCAAGCTGACTCGCTACAACGGAGTCGCGGCCATGGAAGTCCTCGGCACACCGGCACCGGGCTACAGCTCCGGCGAAGCCATGGCGGAAGTCGAAGCACTGGCGCAGAAACTGCCGGCGGGCATCGGTTATTCCTGGACCGGGCTGTCCTACGAGGAACGCCTCTCCGGCTCGCAAGCGCCGGCCCTGTATGCGCTGTCGCTGCTGATGGTCTTCCTCTGCCTGGCGGCCCTGTATGAGAGCTGGTCGATCCCGATTGCGGTGATGCTGGTGGTGCCGCTGGGCATCATCGGCGCCCTCGCGGCCACCAGCATGCGTGGGCTGTCGAACGATGTGTACTTCCAGGTCGGCTTGCTGACGACCATCGGCCTGGCAGCGAAAAACGCCATTCTGATCGTCGAGTTCGCCAAGGAACTGCATGAGCAGGGACGAAGTTTGACCGATGCGGCGATCGAAGCCTGCCGCATGCGCCTGCGCCCGATCATCATGACCTCGCTGGCCTTCGGCCTTGGCGTGGTGCCGCTAGCCATCGCCAGCGGCGCCGGCTCGGGTAGCCAGCACGCCATCGGCACCGGGGTGATCGGCGGCATGGCCACCGCAACCATCCTGGCGATCTTCTGGGTCCCGCTGTTCTTCGTCACGGTTTCTTCGCTGTTCACAGGCAAGAAGAAAGCAGCCATCCACGCGCAGGTGAGCCAATGAGCAAGTCCCTGTTGTCCCTCGCAGTCGCCACGTTGGTGCTCAGCGGCTGCTCGCTGATACCGGATTACCAGCAGCCAGCCGCGCCGATGGCGGCGCAGTGGCCGCAGGGCGCAGCCTACTCGCCACACGAGACGGCCGAAATCGCCGCCGCCGAGCAAGGCTGGCGTCAGTTCTTCCACGACCCGGCCTTGCAGCAGTTGATCGAAACCGCCCTGCTGAATAACCGCGACTTGCGCGTCGCGGCCTTGAATATCGAGGCCTACCGCGCGCAATACCGCATCCAGCGCGCGGAGTTGCTGCCGGCGGTTTCCGCAGATGGCAGCGGCAGCCGTCAACGCCTGCCGACGGACGTGGTGCAAACCGGTAGCGCGGGCGTCAGCGGCCAGTACTCGGCAACGCTCGGCGTCAGTGCCTATGAGTTGGACCTGTTCGGCCGCGTACGCAGCCTCAGCCAGCAGGCGCTGGAAATCTACTTGTCCAGCGAAGAAGCGCGCCGTTCCACGCAAATCAGCCTGGTCGCCAGTGTCGCCAATGCCTACCTGACCTGGCAGGCCGACCAAGCGTTGCTGCAGCTGACGCAAGACACGCTCAAGGCCTTCGAAGAGAGCTACCAACTGACCGTGCGCAGCAGCGAGGTCGGGGTGGCCTCGGCGCTCGATCTGAGCCAGTCCCGCACCTCGGTCGAAGGCGCGCGGGTCAGGCTGGCGCAATACCAGCGGCTGGTCGCGCAAGATCGCAACGGCCTCGCCTTGCTGCTGGGCACGGGTTTGCCGGTCGATCTCCCTAGCGGCCAATCGCTCGACGCCGACCTGCTCAGCGAAGTACCGGCAGGGCTGCCGTCAGACCTGCTGCAACGCCGCCCGGACATCCTCGAAGCCGAACACCTGCTCAGAGCGGCCAACGCCAACATCGGCGCGGCACGCGCGGCGTTTTTCCCGAGTATCAGCCTGACTGCCAATGCCGGCAGCATCAGCCCCGATCTGTCGGGCCTGTTCAACGGGGGCTCGGGCACCTGGTTGTTCCAGCCGCAGATCAACCTGCCGATTTTCAATGCCGGCAGCCTGCGTGCGAGCCTGGATTACTCGAAAATCCAGAAAGACATCAGCGTCGCGCAGTACGAGCAAACCATCCAGACGGCGTTTCAGGAGGTCTCCGACGGCTTGGCCGCGCGCCAGACGTACAACCAGCAATTGCAGGCGCAACGCGATCTGGTCGAGGCCAACCAGGACTACTACCGCCTGGCCGAGCGCCGCTACCGCATCGGGGTCGACAGCAACCTGACCTTCCTCGATGCCCAGCGTTCGTTGTTCAGCGCGCAACAGGCGCTGATCACCGATCGCCTGGCGCAGTTGACCAGCGAAGTGAACCTGTACAAGGCCTTGGGTGGCGGCTGGCTCGAACGCACCGACCAAGCGGCAGGCACAGCCGCGGCAGCGCCGCAGGGCTAATCTGGCAGACGCTCGGCGGCGCGGGAGCGATCTCAGCGCCGCCAGGCTCAGGAAAGCCCACGAGCCCGCTCAGGCAAATGCCAGGTTCAGCCAGTGCCGGTAAACGCCTTCCGCCAGCCGATTGAGGGCGGCCACTCTGCCCGGTAGGTCATCGAGCATCTGCGCCGGGCTTTGCTGACTGGGCTGGCTGTCGTCGAGCAAGTGCGCCCAGTCCCTGAGCCAGTCACGCACCAGCGCCTCGGTCATCTCGGGATGGCCTTGCAAGGCGAGGATCTTGTCGCCCCAGACAAACCCCTGGTTCTCGCACCACTGGCTGGCAAGCAGCGGTTGTGCGCCAGCGGGCAAGGCGAAGGTATCGCCGTGCCATTGAAACATCGAGAACTGCGCTGGCAGGTGCGCCAGCCACGGGCTTGGCACTGCGGCGCGGACCTGGTGCAGCGGCTGCCAGCCACTTTCGGTATAGGGCATGCGCTTTATTTCAGCGCCCAGCGCTTTGGCCAGTAACTGGCCGCCCAGGCAATGACCGATCAGCGGAATGTCACGGCGGATGAAATGCTGCAACGCCGCAATTTCCGCGGCCAGCCACGGTAACGGGTCGTTGACGCTCATCGGTCCGCCCATGATCGCCACGGCTTTGGGGCGATCCAGATCGATGCCGTCCAGCTCGCCAAGATCCACGCGCAGCACCTGAAAGTCGCGCTGCGCGGCGTCCAGTACCGCGGCCAAATGGCCCGGCGGACAGTAATCGATGTGGGTAAGAATCAGGATATCGCTCATTACAGCCTCCGCCGCCGAGTGTGCGGCAAAGCGAATGCTGAGGTCGAGCCTGACAAGACCGGAGGCGGTGGGTGAACATCGACCAGCCACGGGCTGGTCGATGCTTATCGCCGGCACTGAAGGGACATCAAGGTTGCAGGCCTTTGACCTCCTGCGTCACACCCCAGCCATCCAGTTTGCCGCCCAGCGGCGCCACGACGGACTCCAAGTCATGCTCGAAGTCGCCAATACCGTGGTAGGTCGCATACATCACTTTACTCACTTGCAGGTGCCAGGCACCGTCATCGCGCTCAGTCACCAGGGCATGCAAGGATTCGCCACGAAAATTCCGCGTCGCCATACGAGCCCGTTCCTCGTCCGGGAAAATGGCGTAGAACTCAATTGGATGAAAGCTGGAAAAATCGAAACCACCCTCTTTCATCCGCCGTAAAACACTGCTGCTGACATCATCGTGCGTGGCTGTGCTCATGAACCGACCTCCTCAGGCGATGGATGGATTAACCGCTTTCCCATTGCAACCGCCGGAACCTCAGCGGTGTCGCGACACCTGAAGCGATGTCGCCCGAGAATCAAGCAAGGAGCTACTTGATGTGTCATAAGCCAGACCTGAAGCCAGGGCTGGTCGACGTTGCGTTATTCAGAGCAAATAACCCAGAACCGTCTCTTGCAGGGTAGCGCTAGGCGCAGCACTTTGCCGGCCAGCGAGACAACTTGTGACAAACCCGGCGACCGGCGGCATTTTGCCAGCGCGCCTGGCCGCCCATGCCCAGGCGTTTACCGCGCCAGCCACGTCCCTACTCGCGGCTCAGCCAGCGCATGACCAGTCGGTTGAGCCAGGCCGGCGACACCTGCCCGGACCAGTACATCAATTTGAATTGCCGGCTGATGGGTCGATGCACCGCCGCCCCCTGTGCTTGCTGCCAAGCGGCTTCGGCCACCGCCTGGGGCTGGAGGTTGACGCCCAGACGCTGCATCACCGGCGCGACGAAGCGCTGGTTGGCGACCATCGGCGTGCTGACGAACGGGGGCATCAGGTCGCCCACGCGAATGCCGTACTTGGCCCACTCCAGATCGAGGGCCTCGGTCAGCCCGCGCACGGCGAACTTGGACGCCGAATAGCTGGCCAGGTGCGGCACGCCATACACCCCGGAAGCCGAGCCCATATTGATCACCTGGGCATTCGGCGTGGCCTGCAAGTAGGGGAACGCCGCGTGGGTCATGTTCAGCAAGCCGAGTACGTTGATCTGCATGATGCGCGCGTGCTCGGCCAGCTCGATCTGCTCGAAGTGACCGCAGTGCAGAATCCCCGCGCAGTTGAACAGCAGGCGCAACTGGCCGTTGTACAAGGCGCAAAAGTCGGCCAAGGCCACTTGCACCGCCGCCGGGTCGGCCACATCCAGCTCGGCATGCCAGACATCGCCCAACTCGGCGGCCAATTCGGCCAGGGCGCGGTGGTTGATATCGAGCAGGCCGACCTTCCAGCCACGCGCATGGAACAACCGCGCCGTAGCCGCGCCGATACCCGAAGCGGCGCCGGTAATCAGGATATTGTCCATCAGCAACCTCGCTCACGCAGAAAGCCGACCACCCGCCCGAGCGCGAAATCCGCCGCTTTGAGCATCCCGGCGTGGGCCTGAAACACATGCCACAGGCCGGGATAACGCTCCAGGCGCACCTGCACGCCCGCCGCCTGGGCTTGCTCAACGAAGCGCAGGCTGTCGTTGAGCAGAATTTCGTCTTCGCCGACTTGCAGCAGCAGCGGCGGCAAGCCCTGCAAATCGGCGAACAACGGCGACAGACCCGGATCGCTGCGCGCAACGTTTGCCGGACAATACAGACCAATCGCCTGTTCGACCCATTTGGGATGAATCAACGGATCGCCCGCCGGCGGGTTGTGCAGGTGCTCACCGGTGAAATCGGTGACCGGGGAAAAACACACCAGCGCCGCCGGCAGCGGCAAACCCAGATCGCGCAGGCGCAGGCAGGTGATCAGGCTCAGGTTGCCGCCGGCCGAGTCGCCGCCGATGACGATCTGCTCAGCGCGGTAACCGCTGGCGAGCAGTGCCTGGTAAGCCGCGACGGCATCGTCGCGCGCCGCCGGGTAGCGAAACTCCGGGGCCAGGCGGTAATCCAGGGCGCACACCTCAAACTGGCCGCGCCGAGCCAGGCTGCCGCAGATCGCCCGGTGCGTGTGCGGCGCGCCGATCAGGAAGGCGCCGCCGTGCAGGTACAGCAGCACGCTGCCGCGCGGTTGCGCCGGACGGTGCCACTCGCAGGGACGCCCGCCCAGGCTCTCGGCCGTGCGCGCGACGCCGCGCTGTGGCGGGCTGACGGCGGTGAGCAGACGAATCACCAGGCGCTGCCCGGCGATCGGCATCGGCGGCC
>TARA_R100001244_G_scaffold41945_3_pt1 | contig 15551 bp, 11 predicted proteins | sample TARA_R100001244 | Tara Oceans TARA_R100001244 (sample SAMEA2621564) | marine metagenome | biome: marine biome (ENVO:00000447); feature: mesopelagic zone (ENVO:00000213); material: "saline water (ENVO:00002010), including plankton (ENVO:xxxxxxxx)" | depth 790 m
CTCCGTACAGTATTTACGGTAGTTCTCGTCAATCATCTCCCAGCTTTCTTCACTGTAGAGGAAGTCGTCACGGCTGATACCCTGCTTCTGGCCCAGGTCGGCAAACACCTTGTGGAGGATGTCTGGCGGCACTGATGTTTCGGACTTGAACTGCTCGTGCAGGCACTTCTGGGCCTCGAAGGCGGCCTTGTTACCCCGACGTGGCCGGGGTTTGCCAGCGGCTTCGGTGTCCATCAGGTAGTGGCATTCCAGGTGAGTGACATTGTCTGGCAGGACATACTGTTGCTCGCCGTAATGTGCGCGGTCGCCGCCCAGAAAGATCAGGGCGAAGGTGTATTCCGGCAGGCCGGTAATGACTTGGTGCACCCAGGAGGACACCCCGCCCCGGATGAACGGATAGGTGCCTTCCAGCAAAAGGGCGATGTCAGCTTGGGGCGTTACGCTGGTTTTGGGTAATGTCATAGCCATGACTCGATAACCGGTCGGTTGGCGGGATGGAAACGCTCCGGAGGGCAGGTTGAAAGATGTTGGCGCACCTGAGCAAAGTCCCGGCGCAGGTACGCGACTTCCCCCAGGTAGGGCATGATCAATTCCGGTGACGAGCCGCCGGCAAGCGCCGAACGGAAGGCCTCTTCCGCGTTGTCGATGTTGCCCAGGGCGAGTTCCACACGGCCGAGTAGGCGCCAGTCGTTGTGTTGGGAGCGGCGGGCCACCAGTCGTCGTAGCAGTTTACCGGCACTGTCCAGGTAGTATTGTCGCAGGCCGCCCTGGGCCAGGCCCAGATAAGCCATCTCCCACCAAACCTGTGCCAGCCTCCGCTGGAGGGAAACGCTGGTCAGGTCGTCGGCGTTCTGCAGTGACTGCTGGAGAGTGCCGGCCCGCTGGGCCAGGGTTTTCTCTTTTTGCTCTAGCATGGAATAGGCCAGCAATCGCACATCGTCAGACGGGTCTTTCAGAGCTTCGCGCAGGATTTCAATGGCGTCCCGGTCGTTCATCTGGCGGGTGGCCATCAGTGCTTTCAGGCGTTTGTCGGTGCTAATGGCTTCGCGCAGTACCTGGCGAAGGCCGCCCTGGCTGTAAACCACCTGTAGATCCATATCGATCGGCTGGAACGGCAGTTCGGGTATGTCCACTTCCTGCCAGGGTATGTCGCGACTGGACCGTGGCAGATACAGTGCCAGCAACATGCCCAGAACCAGGCCCACGCTGCCGATGAAAGGGATGGCAAACTGCAGAGTGAACAGGAAGACACCTGTGGTAATGGGCTGCCCGCGATAGCGCGACGGCATCAACGGCAGCAGGATCAGGGTGAGCAGCGCACAGGCCATGGCATGGGCGATCAGGTAAGCGGCCAGCTCAAGGTTGCCGGCGGTGGGTGATAGCAGCCCGGTGACGCCGCCGGTTTCCAGCGCCAGGGCGAGCAGTGCAAACCAGCTATTGGCCATGGCTGTTCTTTCCCTGGTTGTTCTCTCCCTGGTTGTCGAACAGGAAGGCCTGCACCCACTCATCGGCCTGGGCTCGATTACGGACTTGCAGGGTTTGCGGTGTCACCAGATCACCGGCCTGCAACCCCAGCTGCTCCCTCAGCCCGTCGTCCAGTCGTTGTAAATAGCCTGCCAGGCCCAGTTCATCGGTGAGTGGCATCAGAACAACGATGTAGCGCTGATTGCCGGCCCGATGCTCGGCAATCACATCGAGGCCCCGGCGGACTTTTTGAATATGGTCGGCAATCAACTGGCCATTGCGGTTGTTGGTCAGTGGCAAGCCCACCATCGCTGCGGGTAGGTTGAAAAATTCCGCGTCGCGGCCCGCACGGGCCAGATGGCGCCGAAAGTAACGCCATTCCGGTGAGCCACCGGCCTGTACTTCCGACTGTTCGTGGACGATGTCTGCCATGTGCCCGGCCAGGATCGCCAGCAGTCGCAACGAGCGAGCCTCGAAGCTGAAAAAGGGCATGGCCTCGATAACACACAGGCCGATAAAGCGATCTTCGGAGTCAATCAGCGGGATGGCTGCCAGCAGGTCGGTGTCGAGGTCGCCCATACGCTGGCGGAATTCAGTCTGCACCGACACCAGTTTCCGTTCCGCCATTGCGTGCAGCAAGAGGGGATCTTTCAGGTCCACCTTGCGGAAGCGACCGACCGTTGCCAGTGGTTCCGGCTCGGGTACGCCATTATTGATGGCATAGATGCCGGCTATCTGCAGTTGTCCGTAACGCACCAGTAGCTGGAGCATCAATGAGGCCGCCTCCTGATTCAGCCCTGTCTGACCGGCTTCGCCAATCTGTGCATACAGGCGTCGAAGCGCCTCTCTCAAGCTACTGGAACTGCCGGCCAGTTGTTGTTCCAGTCGGTCATGGGACACCTTGAGCAGATAGTAGTTGCGAGTGAACTCTTCCAGACGGGAGCCACGGTACTCGTTGCTCGCTTCCAGTTTTTGCTGCTGGCGGCCCCAGTAGTCCCGAAACTCACCCGCCAACAGGCTGATGCCGAGTACCCCGGTGGTCCACACGTAGGGAAAATCACGGGCGCCGCCGGTGATCTCAAACCGCAAGTGAAAACCCAGGGCGGCGATGATGATCAGGGCTGAAATCAGCGCCATGAAAAAGCCGTACCTCAGGCCTACCAGTAGCGGTCCCAGCACTGGCCAGGGAAAGTTTCCTGTCAGATAGAACGGATCATCCGGCCGGTGCCAAACGCTAAAGGCCAGGAAAAACGCGGTAATCAGCAGGGTTTCCAGCCACTTCAGTGCGATGGGTACCCGTACCTTCTCGCCCGTTATCTGCTCTGCTTCGTCCATAGTGAACCCTGTTGCTCAGGCGGTATTATTGGCTTTCGATCAGTGGCATGGCGTTGGTCAGCTCGTCCAGAACCTTATGGGCCGCCACGCTCAGGCTTTCACGACCCCATCCCGTGCGGGCCGAGGTGCCGGACCAGACGACGCGATTGTCGTCTGCGTTGCGTATTTCCAGGGTAATGCCCACGGCTGGCTCGCCATCCAACCCACTTTTGTAACGCCATTCTTCCACGGTGCCCGTAAACAGGTAGTCAGCGCCGTCGTTGCGGGCCGTGGTAAGGGCGGTCTGCTGTCGTTCACTGCTTTCGTACAGCAGGGGGTTGCGGTCGTCCGGCAGGTAAAGGGTCACGTTTTCGCTGCCCTTGGCTCGCAGGATCGCGGATAGCACACTGGCGGACTGGTCTCCGGCCTGGGGTGTCTGTGACAGGTTAATCAGCGGCAGCACCGCAAACTGTCCATCCTCCGGAATCGGCGAGCCCTCCTGGCTCTGGATAACCGAACAGCCAGCCAGCAATAACAGGGTGAGCCAGAGGCTATGGCGTAGTGTTTTCATAACGGTCTCCTTCAGCGACCAGGGTAAATCGTGTATGTAAGATTGAATTCGGTTCGGCCGTTGCCGTCCAGCCCTTCCGACGACCAGCGTCCGGACAGGGCCAGTTCATCATCCCCCAGCACCCGCCAACCAAGGCCCACTTCCACACCGACTTCCGCCGTTGACGTGGATAATACATAACCGGCGTCCAAACCGAGAAATGCGCGGGGTGAGGGTGTCGAGCGATGCAGTGCGTGGGGTGAGCCATGGAACCAACGCGTGCCCACACCGATGCGTTCGTACTCCTCGGTCAGCAGGCTGTCGGTGTTCAGTGGCTGATCCAGTGCCGCAAGGGTGGATGAGGGCAGGGTTTCGGCCAATGATAGCTGCTGGTTGCGATAACCGGCGCTGATAATCCAGGCCGGGTCATTGCGAAAAATGGTGTAGGTGGCATTCAGGTCCAGCCCGTAGCCATCCGCCAGTTGATCGTTCTCCAGGCTGTTGACCGTCAGTTGCTCAAGTTGGGCATTCAGGTTAAGCCGGGAGAAAGGGGTGTAGCTGGCGCTGGCGTAGGCGCGGTCGCGGCGGGTCAGCCACCAGGCTTCGGCGCTGTCCGGTGTGCGTTCCTGGAAATGGTAGCCGGCGCCGAAGGCGGTGCGGTCAGACCATTGCTGGTCGAAGGCAGCGCTGATGGCCAGGTCATCCTGCTGGTAGCGTGGCAACTGGCTGACCGATAGCGACCAGGCGCTATTGCCTGAGCGCCTGTCCACCTCGAAAGAAGTCTCGCTGCTGCGCCCGGGGGTGCTTATCAGGCGCCCGGAATCGCTCGCCTTGAGAGTGCTGGCAGACAATTTCCAGCGAAACTCGTCTTCGCTGAACTGCCCGGTTATCCCGCTGCGCTGAACGGTAAAGTTACCCAGGTTCTGCCAGCGGCTGCCCACTTGAATGGCACGGTTGAACGTCTGGTGCAGATTGACCGTGTCCTGCATCGTCACTCTCTGTTGTTCCGCCGTCATCGGACTGTTGAGTCGATCAAGCTGCCGAACATAGCGGCCTGTCTGTTGTTCGCGGTTTTCCGGCGCAGACCGTAGGGTTTGTCCGATGCGTTGGCGCACCGCTGCGTTTCGGCCGTCCGGTGCCGGTAGCAGGGCCTCCGCGACCAGCGTGTCACCCTGGTTGGACGCGAAGTACGCCAGGGTTTCGCGTAATCCCCTCTGGTCAGGGTCGTCGCCTTCGCCGCTGCGGGGAAAGGTCGCCAAGGTTTGCCAGGCCAGTTTGAGTAACCCTTCCCCACTGTACACCGCAAAGCGGCTGGAGCGGGTGGATGGGTCTTCCTGTAATCTTTTCGCGGCCTTTTGGCGAAGATCGGTTGCGGTGCCGGGTGCACCGGTCTGATCCATCAGTCTTGCCGTGGCCAGAAGCCACTCAATGTCATCACTGCGGGTATCCATACCCTGACGAAACCAGTTCAGAGCCCGTCTTGGCTGGCCCAGGGCACTGTAACCGTAGCCCAGGACCGGATAGGCGGCGGGAGAAGGTGTATCACCGATTCGGGCCAGCAGGGCCGGAAGGGTGTCGGCGAACCGTTCCGCATTGGCAAGCTGCAGCCAGGCCCAACTGATCATCAGGTTCTCGTCGTCGGGTGCCAGCTCCCACGCGGCGCGGTAGGCATCGTTTGCTGCCAGGACCTCGTTGTTGCGTTGGTGAATCAATGCCCGAAGTGACCAGTAGCGCGGGTTGTTGCGGGCAGTGGGGATTTCCGTTTGCCAGCGTTCGAGGGTTTGCTCCAGTTCCTGCCATTGCCCGAGAGCCAACTGGTATTCAGCGATAGCGGCCAAGAACCGGGGTTCCCCGGTTTCGAGGAAAAGACGTTCGCTCAACGACAGGGCCCTTGGGTAGTCCTCGAAAAGGGCTGCCAGGTTGAGCAGGCGCTCCTTCAAATTCGGCGTAAGCTCGCTGTCGCTTCTGGCCAGGAGACTTTCATAATCCCGCTCCAGGATGTCGGTTCTACCCAGGCTGTAGCCAGGTCCATTCGCATGATCTGAACAGTCTCGGCCAGTTGCCGGTCTTGAGGCTCGAAATCCAACAGTGCCAGGGCGCGTTCAGGTTGCCGTGTGCGCCAGTAAAGAGAGGCCAGTTGTATGCGGTCGGCGTCGGATAACCGTGGCTCGTTTTCCAGCAGTTCAATGGCTGCGGGGAAGTCACGCAGGTTAATGAGTAGTGTCAGCAGTCGTTCCCTTAGCGTGTCGGACCGGGGAAACCGTGATCGGCCTTCCGTTAGCCATTCCCTTGCATCATCGAAGCGTCCGGCACCCACCAATACCTCGGCCAGGGTGATATAGCCGTCCGGCTGCAAGCGTTTTTGCCTGGCCCTCTCGACTAACAGCACTCGCAGTGTGTCCCACTGGAAAAGCCCGCGCGCCAGATCCACTGATCGTTGGAAGGCTTGCGCGGAACCGGTTTGTTGATAGAGGGATACCCAGACAGGCAGTGCTTCCTGCGGCAGGCCGTTCCACTCCAGCACTTGAGCAATGGTTTGCCGATCTTCGCGAGTGAGCCTGTCCGGCGTCTTCTGCAGCCTCCGGATAGTATTGAGCGCCGCTTTTGGGTCTCCGGAAGCGAGTTGGAAAGCGAGTAATTCTCTCTGGTACGCGGTGTTGACGGGATGGCGGTCGGCCCGTTGCCGAATCCAGGTGGCTTCATCCGAAGCTGAACCAGCCAGCCTTGCCAGTTGGATACCTTCGGTCAGTGCTGGTTCCGACATCCGGGTATCCGGGAGTTTTTGCTTGAAGAGTGCCAGCGCCGCTTTCGGATTGCCACCGGCAAGCTCCAGGCGAATGATGTTGTCGATGAACTCATCGCGGGCCTCGGGGCGGACGGTATCAATATAAGGGCGCAAGGTGGCTGCAGCCATGCCAGGCCGGGACTGTGCTTCCTCCAGCCGAGCGATTTCACGGGCCAGTTGAAGCCGCTGGCCGGGGCTGGTCATCCGGTCCTCGACGCCTTGCAGCAATGTCAGGTAACGGGGCTGGCTCAGCCAGCTGGAGGCTGGCCTTAAGAGCTCCAGAATGCGTTCCGGTTCATAGGATTGGCGGACCAGCGCCTGGGCGTCGGCAAAGAGTTGGTCTTTCCGGGCCTCCCTCCGGGGGCCTTCTGGGATTGCAAACAGGCGTTGAGCCTGCAGTTCCAGGTAAAACTCAAAGGCCTCCTCCGGCACCGTCTGTTGTGCCATCAAGGGGGCCAGTACCTGGTCTGCGCGTTCCAGTTGGCCGGTTGTGCTCAGGGCCCGGGCCAGGCTGAGGCGTAAGGGAACGTTGTCTGAATCCGAACGCAGTAGCACTTCCAGATAGGCGATGGAAAGGGCGTCTGGCGTTTCAAGGTACTCCGGGTTCTCGAACACTGCCTGTCGCGGAAACAGCAGATACAACGCCAGCGCGATAAGCGCTCCCATAAGGACCAGCGCGGGCAAGCTGAAAAAGGACTCCCTGTTCCGACGCATAACGCTATTGGCACTCCAGCATCAGGGATTCTGTTTGCCGGCTGCTGAGAACAATCCGCACCTGTTCACCCGACCGTGACATCCGTGCCGAACCGCCGCTGGTTGTACATCGGCGGGTTCCGGCAAGGGTGAATTCCACGTTCCGATGGCTTTGCAAACCCAGCGTTATCCGCCATTTCCCGGCTACCTGCTCGCGCTGCCATTGGGTAAGTACCCCATTGGCGTGGGCCAGCCAGGGGCCTTTCGGGGCGGAGTCGGTCAGGAGCAGGCGGGGCGAATCACCGGTCAGATGCACGTAGCGGTGGCCGGCAGCATCGTGGAAACCGGCGACGCCAGTGCTTCTCTCCAGGTCGGGAAACCGGTCCTGCTCAATGGTGACGGTGTGGGGTTGGCCAATACCGCGCCAGTGCCAGCCACCGTTATCGTCCCTGAGCAACGCCGAGTAATAGAGGGTTTGCACGCGCTTGGCGTAGTCGCTGAGATAGAGCGGTGTGACGGGTTGATCTAGGGCGTATTTGTAGACCTCATGTAAGGCTCCGAGGGCCTCGGGTTTGGTGCCCGAATAGAAGTGGTAGTAAATGCCCATGGGTTTCAGCCGGCCTTTGTCCTCAAGGATTCGGAAAGTGTCCGTCACATTGCGAAACCCATAGTAAGGGCCGGTCCAGTCGTTGGTATAGACGTTTTCGTTCATCACCGGTGCGTACACCTGTAGCTCATCGCCCACTGGGCGAGCGTCAGGCCAGGTTTCTGCCAGCTCGGAAGCGTAGGGCAATGGCTTGGTGTTGCCGCCATTGACGTTGACCAGGCCGGCTTCCCGAACCCGTTTCAGGGCATTGGCGCCGGGCCGGGCGTCGCCTGTCCAGAGGAACACCGATACGGGCTTGTTCGCCGGGGCCAAGCGTTGATTAATGTATCCCACCGAGCCTTCGATTTCGCGTTCAAGGGAAGCCTGGTAATCCGGGATGTTCATGAAATAGCCATACAGCGTGTTTTCAAGCCTCGGGGCGGGGCCACCTTCTATCGACTGCCAGAAGAACGGATGACTGTAGGTATGAGATGCAACTTCCACCGAATTTAATCTGAATATGGCCCTGGCGATGCGTTCCGCCTCTTTACTGGCGCCCGGGTATAGGCCCTCGGGTGAAACTTCCGCTTCGATGACCGAAACGGTGTGGGGTACCTCGTACCGCGACAGAATCTCATCCTGGATGACCTGAGCGCTCAGCGGGCTGCCGGGAAACTCCCCCCGCGAGACGAAGCCATCGCCGTCAATGTGGGCCGTGAGTATGCGGCGGCCGTTCTCAGTGGTGGTATCAATCACCGGCATGGCAGGTGCACCGAAGGCCTGCTGGATAAACTCGAAGGGATTGAACAGCCAGTAGGCTTCGTTGTCGGGCCCGGTTTCGAACAGGAAGGGCGCTGAGGCCACGCCGCCCCGATCATGGGTGTAGATGGCCGAAAATTGCTGGCCCTGCGCGTCGGTGATGGTCAGCCAGGGCGTGTGTTCTTCTACTTTCGGCAGGGCCTGTGTGGTCAGGGAAGGAAGCCGCCTACCTTCGTAGTTGGCCACCGATGGGTGTGCGGGCTCATGACTCAGAGGCGCAGCGGGCACAGTGGTGCTGCTGGCGGCCATCACGCCGCTGCACGCCGGGTTGCCGGGGATCAGCCCCATCAGCACCACGGGTACGCCCTTGTCCTGCTGCCGGGCAAGCCATGAACAAAGGCCGTTGTGGCGATCCCCTGTTTCCCACCACACCAGGATGCCCGCGTACCGGTCTTCGGTGGGCTCCGTTGGCAGAGGTTCCAGCGCGGAGTGATACTGTGGGATGAATCCGGAACGCTCCAGCACAATGCCACCAAAACGATGGGCGGCGCTTCGGTCCATGTTGAATTCTGGCAAGTCATGAATCACCAGGACGTGGCGTTTCACCTGTGCGGGTTGGGACGGGCTGAGGCGATCCAGGGCCGGGTTGGCCACCCAGGGCACAAAACCGTCGCGACGTAGCTGGCCTGCAAGTTCCCCGGCCCGGGAGGCGTCCGCTACGTAATCGATGGCAATCATGGGCATGTCCGGCCGCGCCTCACGCCAGCGCTGTAGCTGTTTGTCCAGCCACTGCCGGTCTGTTTCAGAAACTTTGTAGTAAAGTTTTTCCTTGGCGTTGTAGCCATTGCGCCAGGACTCCAGGGCGAGCCCGTCGACCTGACCGATAACGCTGTCTGGCAGGTGGAAGCCGCGGTTGAGGATAATCTTGCCGTTCGGGTGCCGGGCGCGGATGTCCGAAATCAGTTGTGTCTGAGCTTCTGCGAAGGCTTGCGTCTGCGCTTCGCCACTGGCAGCAAGCGTAAAGCTGTCCAGAGTATCGAGAAACACCCCCTGGAAGCCGCGCTTGAAGGCCGGGTCAATGAGGTTGTCCAGCAGAAAGGTGCGAACGTCGGGGTTGCGCAGGTCCAGCACAGCGCTTGACCAGGCCGGGTTCTTGCCGACCAGCCAGCTTTTCTGCAGGCTTCCGAACAGTCGATGGCTGCGGGCCATCTCTCCGACACTGACGTAGGCAATGGGAGCGGTGCCGGCCCCGGCCAGCAGGTCGACACGTGCGTCGCTGGCCTGGTCCTGTTGCAACACCACCCAGTCGTAAGCCATCAGGCTGCCTATCGGAGCTTCATGGCCATAGTAGAACGCGATGTTAGGCGGTTGGCCCACGGCATTGGTCGTAAAACTGAAGGGCAACAGTAGGGCGACTGCAAGAAGCTGAAGCAGAGGGTGTCGTCTTATCATGTGGGACCGGAATCAGGTAAAGCAGCGACTGAATGATGCGCGCAATGTCATCGCGAATGAGTAATACGTTGCTAATCTAGTATAGATGACAATGTGCAAGCACTCGATTATAAGAGCATTTTGTAATGAGGGAATAGTGTTATGACCTCGGTGAAGAACGGCATCCCCCTGTGGTGGCTGGCCATGGCCGCCACGTTGACGCCGCTGATCACCATTCACGCGACTTTCGCGGTGTCGGTACTGGAAGGGCACATTTCCTGGTGTATTCCATACTGGGACAGCTGCACGAGCATCAGCCGCACTGGCCGATACGGTACCAGCTATTTCATTTTCAAGGGCACCATGTTGCCGGCGGCGATGCTCGGCATTCTGTTCTGGGCTCTCAACGGTCGTTGGCTACTGCAACTGGGTGCCACCAGTCGCGGTCGGCCCTGGGTCCCCTGGCTGGGCTTTGTCGCATGTATGTCTCTTGCCGCCTACACGCTGGCCCTGGGTCACGAAGGGGATGGTTTCAACCTGATTCGCCGGATTGGTGTCGTGCTGTATTTTTCGCTGACGTTCATCGCGCAGTTGCTGATCAGCTCGGCACTGAAGGGGCATCCGCGATGGCATGCCAATGGCAGGCGACTGTTGTGGCTATGTGAGCTGATACTGGCGGTGGGTATTCTATCGGTTATCCTCACGGCCGTTGTGCCAGAGGTGTACAGCCAGGTAGACGACGCCTTCGAATGGGTTTTGGCGTTTTTGATCAATCTTCATGCGATATGGGTCGCGGTATTGTGGAAACAGAGTCGTTTCCGGGCGAGACTGTGGGCTGAGTAATTCAGAGGTCAGAGCGACATCAGCCCACGAACCAGTGCCGCCACACCAGCAACGGCTGCGATGCCGAGAATGACCGGCCTCAGTCCGTCAAAAGGCATGCGGTTGACCAGCTTGCCGGAAAGCCAGAAGCCGATGAGAACCCCCGGAAAGGTGACAGCAAACAACTGTAGCTCTCGCTGCCCCAGGTAGCCGGAAACCACCAGGGCGGCAATACTGAAAAAACTCGCCACCAGAAAGAAGGCCGACATATTGGCCCGCACCAGTGGTCCCTTCTGATTCTGGTAGATCAGTGCAATCGGTGGGCCGCCAACGGCGGTAATGGTTCCCATGTAGGTCGAGGCAGCGCCGGCCAGGATACTGTTGCGAGCGTTCAGGGCAGGTCGCAAACCACCTGCGCTCAATAATACGCCAATCAGGATCAGAACGCCGAACGCCAGCTCAAATCCCGTGGGTGAAATCAGCATCAGCGTAATTCCGGCCAGGATCATGCCGCCAACGCCCCCGCCAATGGCAAAGCGCACTTCGCGGACCTGCAAGGCGCCCCGGTTCCGCAGCAGCATGAAAATCGTCAGCACCACGGCGTTCAGAACCAGCGGCGCCGGTATCAGCATGGGGCTGATCAGGAACAGCAATGGTGCCGCCAGCGTACCGATGCCGTAACCTGCCACGCCCTGCAAACAGGCGCCGGCCAGCAAAGCCAGGTTGGCAAGTAGTATCTGCAGCAGGGAAAGGTCAGTCACAATCGGGCTACTCGATCAGGTCAATTGATGATTGTTGATAGCACAGCCGCAGGGCAACTAAAACTGTTAAAATGAATCATTTACGTGTCCTGGGTCTGCCGGGTCCGTGAACAGCACTAACCGGCGATAAGGACGACCCGATGGCGCCAGAGATTACCCCGGACGACTGCCCCTGTGGCAGCCGCCAACCGTACAGCACTTGTTGCGAGCCATGCCATCAGGGCAAACCGGCATCCTCACCGGAAGCCCTTATGCGATCTCGCTACTGCGCGTTTGTACTGAATCTGACGGACTATCTGAAAGCCACATGGCACACCAGCACCCGGCCCCAAGACCTTGATCTTACCGAGTCGCCGAAGTGGGTGTCGCTGCAGGTACTGTCGTCAGATGAAGGTGAACACGAGGGCAGGGTGCACTTTCGCGCTCTTTACCGGGCAGACGGTGGCTGGGGGTATCTGGAAGAGAACTCCCGCTTCGTTCGCGACGGTGGGCGTTGGTACTACGTGTCAGGCGATACCCGCGAAGGGACCCTCAAGCCTGGCCGGAACGAATCCTGCCCCTGCGGAAGTGGCAGAAAATATAAGGCCTGTTGCCTGTGAAACACGCTACGCCTGAAGCGGCAAAAGGCGTGGGTTTCGGCCTGTCCGCCTATACCTTGTGGGGCTGTTTCCCTATTTATTTCGCCCTTTTCGAGGGTGTGCCATCCTACGAAGTGCTGGTTCACCGGATCGTCTGGTCCTGTGTTTTTCTCGCCATTGTGGTGAGCTTCCTGGGGCGCTGGAAACCCATCACTGCTGCGTTGGCTCGCCCCAGGAAGCTTGGCTTCGTATTCGGGTGTGCGGTGTTCATTGCGCTGAACTGGGGGGTCTATATCTATGCCGTGGAAACCCGGCATGTGCTCCAGGCGAGCCTGGGGTATTTCCTCACGCCGCTGGTGAATGTCGGGCTGGGCATGCTGGTGTTGCGGGAAAGCATTTCCCGACTACAAATTGTGGCGGTTGCATTGGCGACCATCGCCATCCTTTACCAGCTTTTTCTATTGGGCGTGGTTCCCTGGATCACCCTGGTGCTTGCGTTCAGTTTCGGTACCTACGGCCTGCTCCGAAAGCAGGTGGAGCTGGATGGCCTTTCGGGCCTGTTTGTGGAGACGCTGCTTCTGTTGCCCGTTGGTCTGCTGGCTCTCGGGTTGCTGAGTTCCGTCGGGGAATCCCACTTCAATGACAATATCTCGACCACGCTGCTTCTGATGTCCAGCGGTATCGTCACCGCCATCCCCCTGTTGTTCTTTGCGGGTGCTGCCCGCCGGCTACGCTTGGCGACCGTGGGCTTTCTGATGTACATCAACCCCACGCTGCAGTTCTTCATCGCGCTGTTTGTGTTTGATGAACCCATGAGTGGGGAGAAGCTGGCGAGCTTCGTGATGATCTGGGTGGCGCTGGGGCTTTATTCCTGGTCGGCCTGGATGGGGCGTGGGATGAATCCCGTCCCCAAATAGCGGGGTGTCAGCCAATGCCACCAAGGGTCAGTATGTCATCCCGCCAGCGGTTTTTCTCCTCGGCAAGGTTTGCGATCAGCGTGTTCAGGCCCGCCACTGGTGCCAGCATGTCAGGCTCCGTGGCAGTGCTATCGCGAAAGTCCGATAGCATGTCTATCTGCACGTGCAGGTCCTGGAAGTCACCGAACCGTTGTTGTCGATGTTTTAACTGCCTGAGCATGTCGCGGAACGCCGGTTTGTCCAATTCGGCCAGGTAGCGTATGCGTTTCAGTCGTTTGCGCAGGTCGTGAAAGTGATCGTCCGGGGACTGTTCGTTCAGTTGCCGCGCCACGTCATTGTGCTTGTGTATGTGCTTTTCCAGGGCTTTGCGGATGTCTTCGGTGGCCAGTTTCCGGGTTACCTTTGTCAAGTGGCGGGAGATGAGTCGCTGGTACCACCCATCCATGTCTTTGCGGTATTGCCTACTGTTCAGGCGTTTGGTCAGTTCCTGGTGTTCAACGTCTGCCAGGTTGGCAAAATGGCTGCGGGCGCCGGAGCTCACCAGGGCCAACTGGGTATCTTCCTCCAGCGGCCATTGCGCCAGGTCACCCAGTAATACGTGAAGGTCTCTGAGCCGGCTGGTGGCTTGGCCATGCCACTTCAATACCTCGACGGCCTTGCGTAAATCGCCGTCACCACGGATGTCGACAACCGCTTCAGCGATGGCCCGGCTACGGCGGATGGCAATGCGGTACTGATGCAGAAACTCGTCGTCGTATCCCTGCAAGACGCCGGGTTCCAGATCCCTGATGCGTTGATACTGGTGTAACAGCGATTCTGGGATATGCCCTGGCAGGGGCAGGTGCTCATCGATATGGATTTTCGTGCGTTTGCGATGAAACTGCTCATAGCTGACGTCGTTTGGCGTCAGTAACTTTTCAAGCCGGCCCTTGTTTTTGCCGATCTCGTGCCAGTGTTCTATTGGCAGCGCAATGTGCATGCAACTGCAAGTGGGGAAAGCGTCAGGTGCGTGTTTTAACAGCAGACATGCCAGATCCTCCAGCGCCGGGTTGTGGCCAATCAGGGTAATGCCGTCTTCGCTCCGGTCGCGCAACCAGTCCAGCACGACCTCATGGTTAAACGTGTAGAGAACAGGCGCCAGATTAACGGTGTGCTGGAGGTTGCTCGGGATCAGACCTTCCAGGGTCTGTCGGGCGCGGGCGGCATTGCTGCAGTATACCGTTCCGTCGAGCGCCCCCTCCGCACCGATTGCCCTGCCCATTGGCTCCAGTTGTTTCAGCCCGCGGTTGTTGAGAGGGCGCTCGTGATCACGAAGACCATCGTCGGCCCAGCTGGATTTCGCATGGCGAATCAGATAGAGATGTTTCATCCGTGCCCTTGACGCCGGTTTTATTGGGCCAGATTTGATGAATCGGACGTTTGTGCCTAGACCTTTAGTCTAACGCGGGTTCAAGTCCATCGCCTACCAGCCGTTAATACTCTCAACAATAAATGCAAATGCATGAGTGAGTTGTGGCAGTGTCGCAGCTTTATACCCCGAATCCGAACACACGGTATTACAAACTGGAACACACTCTGGTGCCCGGTTGTGGATAATTGCCCTGAATAGTTGATCTCATACGGAGAAGTCCTTAATGACATTGCTGAGCCGGTTACGCATTCGTTCCCGTCTTCTGCTGGGCGTTCTGGTCCCGGTGGTAATAACGGCGGCAACCCTTGCCTGGATTACGGTCGCCCAGATCAAAAGCGGTGGTGAGGCCGAGCTTGAACGTTTGGAAGCAAGTTTGCTCAGTGCCCGCAAGGAAGAATTGAAGAATCTGGTGGATACCGCCCGTTCCGTGGTGCTGGACGCAAAGAACGATCCGGACCTTTCGGATGCCGAGGCCCGCGAAGCGGCAAGGGATCGTCTGCGCTCTATCCAATTTGGGGGCGGCAACTATATTTTTGCGTATGCCAAAGATCTGGAAAACCTGGCCTACGCGCCGGATCCTTCCCGGGAAGGACCTACGACCAACCCAGATGTTCAGAAGCTGATACGATCACTGTTTGAAGCGGCACGTAAGGATGGCTTTTTTGGTTATGACTGGCCCAACCCCGCCTCTGGCGAGGTTGAGCCCAAGGTGTCATTTACCACGATTGTTCCCGATTGGGGCTGGATGATCGGGACCGGTGTGTATGTCACCGATATCGCGGAAGTAGTTTCTGCCGCACGCGCGGATATTGAAGCTGAGATCGCTGAAACTCTCGGTTTTATTGTTCTGGTAACCGTGATTGTGGTCGTCATCGCATTGCTCATCGGTGTGTTTGTAGGTCGTACGGTGACGAAACCGTTGAACACCGTTACTGCCATGATGAAGGACATCGCCGAGGGTGAGGGCGATCTCCGTCACCGCCTGCCGGACGAAGGTAGCGACGAACTTGCAGAGCTCGGGCGGCGTTTCAATGCCTTCGTAGTGAAAATCCAGGACACCATCCGCGATGTCGGCGCGACTACCGACCAGGTTGCTTCCGCAGCGGAAGAACTCAGCCGCGTTGCCAATGAAACCCGGGCCTCGGTGCAGGAGCAGGGTTCCGAAACGGATCAAATTGCTTCAGCCATTAACGAAATGGCGGCCACGATCCAGCAGATTTCCGGCAATGCCAACTCGGTGGAAAGCGCGGCCTCCGACGCAGACAGGCTTGCACGGGATGGCGGCGAGACCATTGCTAACGCCCAGGCTTCTGTAAACCAGCTGTCGGAGGAGATTGAATCCAGTTCTACCCGCATCAGTAACCTGGCTGAAAAAACCGACGAGATTACCCAGGTACTGGATGTCATCCACGCCGTCACTGACCAGACCAACCTGTTGGCCCTCAATGCGGCGATTGAAGCGGCCCGGGCCGGCGAGCAT
>TARA_R100001244_G_scaffold10690_5_pt1 | contig 15419 bp, 14 predicted proteins | sample TARA_R100001244 | Tara Oceans TARA_R100001244 (sample SAMEA2621564) | marine metagenome | biome: marine biome (ENVO:00000447); feature: mesopelagic zone (ENVO:00000213); material: "saline water (ENVO:00002010), including plankton (ENVO:xxxxxxxx)" | depth 790 m
GGTATCGAGTGCAGCCCCTGCTTCGACCGTACCTGCCGCTTCGGCCACTACAACTGCCTGCGCGAGCTGAGCCCGCGGCCGGTGATCGAGGCGCTGGACCGGCTGGTGGCTGATCCCATCGAGCCGATCGAGGTCGATTGATGCGGGTTCTGTTGATCAAAACTTCCTCGCTCGGCGACGTGGTGCACACCTTGCCGGCACTCACCGACGCGGCGCGGGCGATTCCCGGCATTCAGTTCGACTGGGTGGTGGAAGAGGGCTTCGCCGAGATTCCCGCCTGGCATCCAGCCGTGGCCCAAGTGATTCCGGTGGCCATTCGGCGCTGGCGCAAGCACCTCTGGCACACCCTGACAAGCGGTGAGTGGGCGCGCTTCAAGGCGCGTCTACGCGAAACCCGCTACGACCTGGTGATCGATGCTCAGGGCCTGCTGAAAAGCGCGTTCTTGACCCGTTACGTCACGGCGCCGGTGGTTGGCTTGGACCGTGAATCGGCGCGTGAGCCGGTCGCCGCGCGCTTCTATGACCGCCGCTATGCGGTGCCGCGCGAGCAGCATGCGCTGGAGCGGGTGCGCCAGCTGTTCGCCCAGGCCCTGGATTATCCATTGCCGTGCGCTATCGGCGATTACGGGCTGAATCGTGCGCAGCTGGCGGCGCCTTCGGCACAGCCGTATCTGCTGTTTCTGCATGGCACCACGTGGCCGAGCAAGCACTGGCCTGAAGCCTATTGGCGCGAGTTGGCCGAGCGTATGAACGAGCTGGGCTGGGCGATTCGTCTGCCCTGGGGCAACGAGACCGAGAGGGCGCGCGCCGAGCGCATCGCCACCGGTCTGCCGCATGCCGCAGTGCTACCCAAGCTGAACCTCGCCGGAGTGGCCAAGGTGATCGCCGGGGCCAGCGCCTGTGTGGCCGTGGACACCGGCCTTGGCCACTTGGCCGCAGCCCTGGACGTGCCGACGATTTCGCTCTACGGCCCAACCCTGCCGGGCCGTGTGGGCGCCTACGGCCGTTCGCAGGTTCACCTGTGTGCCAGCGGTCCGCATGCCGGTCTGGGCGACCGTCAGCAATCCTGCTTCGACGACCTGCTGCCCGAGCGCGTGGCCACCGAGCTGCATGCGCTGCTGTTGGCTGAGCCGGAGCGTATCTGATGCCGTTGCGATGGACTCGTAGGTTGGCGTTGCGCGCAGCAACGCCCAACGCCGCAGCCTGTGCGCGCTCTGGTTGGGCTTCGCCGGCTCAACCGCAACCTACCTGTTCGGGAACCGTCTGATGCAATTGGCTTTTATCCTCTACAAATACTTTCCGTATGGCGGTTTGCAGCGCGACTTCCTGCGTATCGCCCTGGAGTGCCAGCAGCGCGGACATTCGATCCGCGTTTACACGCCGATCTGGGACGGCGAAATTCCCGCTGGCTTCGAAGTGGTGGTGGTGCCGGTCAAGGCGCTGTTCAATCACACGCGCAATGAGAAGCTCACGGCCTGGGTCGAGGCCGACCTGGCCAGGCGCCCGGTGGATCGGGTCATCGGCTTCAACAAGATGCCGGGGCTGGACGTCTACTACGCTGCCGATGGCTGCTTCGAGGACAAGGCGCAGACCCTGCGTAACCCGCTGTACCGCAAGTGGGGGCGCTACAAGCACTTCGCCGACTACGAGCGGGCGGTGTTCGCGGCGGAGTCGAAGACCGAAATTCTGATGATCTCCGAAGTGCAGCAGCCGTTGTTCGTTAAGCATTACGCCACCCCGGCGCAGCGCTTCCACCTGCTGCCGCCAGGGATCGCCGCGGATCGCCGGGCACCGGCCAATGCCGCCGAGGTGCGCGGCGAGTTTCGCCGTGAGTTCAAGCTGAGCGACGATGACCTGTTGCTGGTGCAGATCGGCTCCGGCTTCAAGACCAAAGGTCTGGATCGCAGCCTGAAAGCCGTCGCCGCCCTGCCACGCGAGCTGCGCGCGCGCACGCGGCTGATGGTCATCGGTCAGGACGACCCGAAGCCGTTCCTGTTGCAGATCAAGGCGCTGGGGATTTCCGACAACGTGCAGATCCTCAAGGGCCGCAGCGACATTCCACGCTTCCTGCTCGGCGCCGACCTGCTGATTCACCCGGCCTACAACGAGAACACCGGCACGGTGCTGCTCGAGGCGCTGGTCGCCGGCTTGCCGGTGCTGGTCAGCGATGTCTGCGGTTACGCCCATTACATTGCCGAGGCCGATGCCGGCCGTGTGCTGCCGAGCCCCTTCGAGCAGGCGCGGCTCAACGGCTTGCTGGCCGAGATGCTCGCCGACGCCGCCCAGCGCGCGCAGTGGCAGCGCAACGGCCTGGCGTTCGCCGACACGGCGGACCTGTACTCCATGCCGCAGCGCGCGGCCGATGTGATTCTGGCGGAGCGCCCATGAAGTTGCTGCTCAGCGAACCGTTCAAGAGCCTGTGGGCCGGGCGCGATGCCTTTGCCGCGGTCGAAGCGCTGGAGGGGCAGGTATACCGCGAGCTGGAAGGTCGTCGCACACTGCGCACCGAAGTCGCCGGGCGCGGCTATTTCGTCAAGATCCACCGCGGCGTCGGCTGGCGCGAAATTGTCAAGAACCTGCTCTCGGCCCGGCTTCCGGTGCTGGGCGCGGGCCAGGAGTGGCGGGCGATCCAGCGCCTGCATGAAGTCGGTGTGCCGACCATGACGGCGGTGGCCTATGGCGAGCGCGGCAGTAACCCGGCGGCGCAGCATTCGTTCATCGTCACCGAAGAGCTGGCGCCGACCATCAGCCTGGAAGACTTCAGCCTCGACTGGCCGCAAACCCCGCCGCCACCGGCACTCAAGCGGGCGCTGATCGGCGAAGTGGCGCGGATGACCGCGGGCATGCACCGCGCCGGGATCAACCACCGCGACTGCTATATCTGCCATTTTCTGCTGCACACCGACACGCCGGTAACGGCAGCGAACTTCCGCCTGTCGGTCATCGACCTGCACCGCGCCCAATCACGCCGCGCGGTGCCACGCCGCTGGCGCAACAAGGACCTGGCCGGGCTGTATTTCTCGGCCCTGAACATCGGCCTGACGCAGCGCGACAAGCTGCGTTTTCTGCGCAGCTATTTCCAGCAACCGTTGCGCCAGATCCTCGCGGACGAAGCGGCGCTGCTGGCCTGGCTGGAGCGCCGGGCGGACAAGTTGCTGGCGCGTTATGCGCGCAAATATGCGCCCGGAGCCGGCAATGAGTGAGTGGCGCCTGAGCGAGGATGCGTCGCCGGCACTGCGGGCGGCGTTCGTCGATCTCGACGCGGTGTTCGCCTTGCAGGGCGAGCGCATTACTCAGGACCCGTTGTCCGAGGTGCTGCGCGTCGAATGCGAGGGCCTGCGTTATTACGTCAAGCGCTACCACGGCGCCGGCAAGGGGCTGCGCCGCTTTATCGGCCGGCCGCGGGTCAAGGCGGAATGGCAGAACCTCAAGTATTTCGCCAAGTGGGGCATTCCCACCGCGCCTATCGTGGCCTATGGCTTGGCGCGCAAGGCCGGTGCATTTGTACGCGGTGCACTGATCACCCGCGAGTTGCTTGGCACCGAAGACATGGCGCAGCTGGCGCAGCGTGACGCCGCGTGCCTGGGTGATCGTACCTGGGTGGCGCGGGTCAGCCAGCAACTGGCGGCGGCGACGCGCATCCTGCATGAACACCGCTTCACTCATAACGATCTGAAATGGCGCAATTTGCTGGTAAACGCCGAGGCCGAGCTGTTTCTCATCGACTGCCCAACGGGCAGCTTTTGGTGGGGCCCCTTGCTGCATTACCGGATGATCAAGGACCTGGCCTGCCTGGATAAAGTGGCCAAGTACAAGCTGTCACGCACCCAGCGCCTGCGTTTTTACCTGCAATACCGTGGACGTCAGCGTTTGCAGGCCAGCGATAAGCCGCGCATTCGACAAATCGTCAAATTCTTCGAGGGACGTGAATGAAGGATTTTATCGCCAGCGAGGAGCATGCCCTCCTTGAACGCCATGGACTGGCCAGCTATGACGCGCTGTGGGCGCTCAAACTGGAGGCGGTGGATGAGCCGAACACCGAACGAGGTGGCTGGAGCAGCGTGTATCGCCTGGATTTGGGCGAGACCGCGTTCTACCTCAAGCGGCAGAGTAATTACTTGACGCGCAGCCTCACGCGGCCGTTCGGCGAGCCGACCTTTGCTCGCGAGTTTCGCAATATCCAGCGTTACCGTGAGTTGGGCATTCCGGCCTTGCAGGCGGTGTTTTTCGCCGAACGCAAGGTGGCCGGCGAACAGCGTGCGCTGCTCCTGACTCGGGCATTGGATGGCTGGCAGGATTTACATGACTGGCTGCAGCAATGGCCGGCTCTGCCGCCAGCCAAGCAGCAGGCAATCGTTAGCGCATGCGGGTTGCTCGCGCGGCAATTGCACGCGTGTGGTCAAGTCCATGGTTGTTTCTACCCTAAACATATATTTCTCCAAGAGCGGGGCGATGGGTTTGTCGCACAGTTGATCGACCTGGAGAAAACCCGGCCGTTGTGGTTGGGCATGCGCGACCGGATCAAGGATCTGGAGCCGTTGCTGCGGCGCGCCAATGTGTGGGGCGACGCCGAGGTGCGCGGCCTGTTGGCGGCTTACTTGGATTCGCCGGTTGAGTTGGAGCAGTGGTGGCGCCGTTTGTCGCGCCGTCAGCGCGATAAAGAGGCGCGCGCATGAGGTTAAGCGATGTGCGGCAGGCGGGACGCACGCCGACCCTGCCCATGCAGGTCACTGGCCTTGCGGGCGACACCTTGCAGGTGCAGCGTTTGCTGCGGGTGTTGCCTGGGCAGCGCTATGTCGGTGTGGCCCAGTGGCAGGGCCGGCGTGTACTGGCCAAGTTGTTGGTCGGCGCCAAGGCCGAGCGGCATTTCGCCCGCGAAGTCGCAGGTGCTCGCCTGCTTGCCGAGCAGGGCTTGCGCACCCCGGCACTGCTTGAGCAGGGCTTTTCTGCAGGCGAGGGCGGTTGGCTGCTGTTCGATTTTCTTGCCGATGCCCGTAGCCTGGGCGAGGAATGGGCAGCCCAGGCCGCCGAGCCGTTACTCAGTGACACGCAGCGGGCATTGCTGGGCGAGGCCTTGGCGGTCATCGCCGCGCTGCACCTCCAGGGGCTGTGGCAGGACGACTTGCACCTGGACAACCTGCTGCGCCACGACGGCCAGTTGTTCCTCATTGACGGCGGTGGCGTGCGGGTGCAAACGCCCGGCAAACCGCTGTCGCGTGACCAGGTATTGGCCAACCTGGGGGTGTTTTTCGCCCAGTTACCGGCCAGCCTGGAGGCGTTCATCGAAGAGCTGCTGGTGCACTACCTGCTGGTCAATGGCGAACACGCCTTGCCACTGGAAGCGCTGCTCGACGAGGTGGGCAAGGTTCGCCGCTGGCGCTTGCGCGATTACCTGCGCAAGGTCGGCCGTGATTGCAGTTTGTTCAGTGTGCAGCGCAATGCGACAGCGTTACGCGTAGTGCGGCGCACGGAAGAGCAGAGTTTGGCGCCGTTGCTGAGCGACCCCGATGCCGCCCTCGCGGCTGGCCAAGCGCTCAAACTGGGCGGCTCGTCCACGGTTGCGCTGGTCGAGCACCAGGGCCGTGCCTTGGTGATCAAACGCTACAACATCAAGGGTGTGGCGCATTGGCTGAAGCGTTGCTGGCGGCCGAGTCGCGCCTGGCACAGCTGGTGCGAGGGCAACCGCCTGGATTTTCTCGGCATCGCCACGCCCAGGCCTCTGGCCATGCTGGAATTGCGCACATGCTGGCTACGTCGGCGCGCCTATCTGGTTACCGAACACGCGGCGGGTGAGGATATAATCGCCCGCTTCACGCGTTGCCCGAACGACCCGGATGCGGCCAGTTTGCCGCCTGAGGCCGAACTGGCGGCGCTGGATGAGTTATTCGCGGCATTGCTGCGTGAGCGCATCAGCCATGGTGACCTCAAAGGCACCAACCTGCTGTGGCAGGCTGGGCGCTGGGCGCTGATCGACCTGGATGCCATGCGCCAGCACCGCAGCGCCAGCAGTTTTGCCCCGGCCTACAGCCGCGACCGTGCGCGCTTCCTGCGTAACTGGCCGGCAGGCAGCGCGTTGCACCAGCTGTTGGATCGACGGTTACCCAAGGTGGATATTCACGCCGCGGTGTGAAGGTGAGTGCTGCCCATCCGTGGGCAATCAATTTAACGGAGGCCGTTGCTTGAGGCAGCGGCAGATTTGAAGAGGCTTTTTCTGTGGCACTGACGATTCTTGGCCTTTCCGGCGCCCTCAGTCACGACCCTTCCGCAGCGCTGTACATCGACGGCAAGTTGATTGCGGCTGCCGAAGAAGAGCGTTTCGTGCGCGACAAGCATGCGAAGAACCGCATGCCTTACGAGTCGGCGAAATTTTGTCTGGAACAGGCCGGGATCAAGCCTTCCGATGTCGACGTGGTGGCGATTCCGTTTGCCCCGATCAGTCTGTTCGGCAAGGCCCGCTGGCACTATGCCAAGCGCTACTGGTACGCCCCGGATCGCGCGCTTGATGCGATTTTGATGGGCAACCGCCGTTACAAGCGCTACCGCAAGAAAATCGTCTGGTGCCTGGAGCAACTCGGCTTCGACCCGAAGAAAATCAAGATCGAACCGGTCGAGCACCACCTGGCCCACGCCTCCAGCGCCTACCACTGCTCGGGCTTCACCGAGAAGACCGCGATCATGGGTATCGATGGCAAGGGTGAGTACGCCACCACCTTCTTCGGCTATGGCGAGAACGGCAAGATCCACAAGATCAAAGAGTTCTTCGACCCGGATTCGCTCGGCGGCCTGTATGGCGCGATCACCGAGTTCCTCGGCTTTGAGATGCTCGACGGTGAATTCAAGGTCATGGGCATGGCGCCCTATGGCGATGCCAGCAAATACGACTTCTCGCGTCTGGCCACCTTCGAGAACGGCGAGCTGATCATCAACACCGACTACGCCAACGTCATCGGCCTGCGTCGTTACAAAGAGAACGGCAAAGGCTTCTACTTCTCGCCTAAATTGATCGAGTGGCTGGGGCCCAAGCGCGAAGGCGACATCGCCGACGACCCGTATATCCACTATGCGGCCAGCATGCAGGCACTGTTCGAGAAGCTGGCGTTGCAGATGATGGATCACTACCTCGGCGACATTCTCAAGGAAACCGGCAAGATCGCCTTTGCCGGCGGTTGTGCGCTGAACGTCAAGCTGAACCAGAAGATCATCGCCCGCCCGGAAGTCAAAGAACTGTTCGTCCAGCCGGCCTCCGGCGATGCCGGCACCGCGGTGGGCGCTGCCGCCTACATCTCGCACAAGCGTGGCGTACCGGTGGAGAAGATGGAGCACGTCTACCTCGGCCCGGCCTACTCCAACGAGGATGTGATCGCGGCCTGCGCCAGGCACCCGAACGCCCCGCAGTGGCAGCAGATCGACGACATGCCCCAGCGCATCGCCCAGATCATGGTCGACGGCAACCCGGTGGCCTGGTTCCAGGGTCGCATGGAGTTCGGCCCGCGCGCCCTCGGCGGCCGTTCGATCATTGGCTGTCCGAGCATTCCGGGCGTGGCCGACCGGATCAACGAGCAGATCAAATTCCGCGAGCGCTGGCGCCCCTTCTGCCCGTCGATGCTCGATACCGTCGGCCCGCAGATGCTCAAGGTCGATCACCCGTCGCCCTTCATGACCTTCACTTTCGAAGTCAATGAGGAGTGGAAGACCCGCGTCAGCGAAGTGGTCCACGAAGACGGCACCTCGCGTGCCCAGGTACTCAAGCGCGAATACCACCCGCGTTACTACGACATGATGCTCGAACTGGAAAAGCTCACCGGTAACGGTGTGTCGCTGAACACCTCGCTGAACCGCCGCGGCGAGCCGATGATCTGCTCGCCGACCGATGCGCTGAACATGTTCTTCGGCTCGGATCTGCAGTACCTGATCATGGAAGACATTCTGGTGGTTAAAGAGTAGGTAGGCACGGTATGACTGCCCGAACGAATGAAGGAACATCGCAGGCGAGCGAAGGAACGCAGATCGGCCGGTTCGACTGCCACATTGCTGTCGTGCCCTCATTGGGCCTGGGCGATAGCCTGATCTACCTGATTGTGGCGAACAATCTGGCACAGGCGGGCTATCGCGTGACGATGTTGAGTAATCACCTGGCGCATTTCGCCGACTGGTTGCCTAACATCGACGTGTTGCCATTTCCCGAACCCGGGGAGACGCATGTGTTGTGCGATGTTTATGACCTGGTGTTGTCAGACTGCGGCAGTATCGTCACCAGTATCCCGCAAGATCCGGCCCAGCTGGCTCAGCGGTTTGTTTTTGTCGGGACGCTGCGGGTTAAGCCAGACTACATTCAGGATCATACTCAGCGCGTGTTGCAGCGTTTAGGGGCCGTCAAAGCCGACTTGCTGCGCTGCGTGGCCGCGTGTGCGGGCCCGATCCGCGTGATCGATGACGCCAGCCTTTCGATGGTCGATCAAGCCGTGGCGTTCTGTCGAACCAAGCTTGCGATCCAGCAGGCTGCACCGGAGGTCGGCTTCCGCGTGCCGCAGGCTTTTATTCCGCGTCGCTATGCGCGTCGGGTCATGCTGCACCCGACGTCTTACAACGTGAAAAAGAACTGGCCTCATGACAAGTACCTTCGCCTGGCTCGCCGTCTGCAGCAGCAGGGCTTCGATCCGCAGTTCGTCCTGTCGCCCAAGGAGCGGGCTGAGTGGGCGCCTCGCTTCGAAGCGGAGTTCGCCGTTCCGCAATTTGCCAATGCGCGCGAATTAGCAGCTTATCTGTATGAGTCGGGCTACGTGATTGGCAATGATTCCGGCGTCGGACACCTGGCGTCCGCGCTGGGGGTGCCGGTGTTGACCATCTACCGCAAGCGCCGAGATGGTTTTTGCTGGCGGCCAGGCTGGGGTGACAACGAAGTGGTGCGGCCGAGTCTTTCCCTGGGAGCAATAAAGCGTGCATGGATGACTTTTCTCAGCGTTTCACGTGTGCAACGGGCTTTTAACAAGCTGGTTGCCAAACATGAGGTGGCTGTTTGATGGACACCACTGGTGACACCGCAGATATTCTGATTTCAGTGGTTATCCCCGCCTACAACTACGCGAAGACCTTGCCGCGTGCGGTTGAGTCGGTGCTGACTCAGTTGGGGGCGGATGCATCGGCAGAGCTGCTGGTGATTGACGATGGCTCGACCGATAACACGCGTGAGGTTCTGGAGCGCTTGCAGGCCGAGCACATTGGGCGTTTTCGTGTCATTTACAAGGCCAATGGAGGCCCTGCTTCGGTGCGTAATCTGGGCATCGAGGAAACGCGTGGACGGTTTCTGATTTTCCTCGATGCCGATGATGAGATGGCAGCGGATGCGATATCGCTACTCGCCCAGCACATCACTAACAACCCTCATACCCGTATGGTTATAGGCGGACACTGGTCGGTATTCGCCGACGGCAAGCGGCGCCTGCACGAGGTTAAATCTCTACCTGCGGACGCTCGGTCGCTGGTGCGTGGTTACCTGTTGGACAAAAGCGTCACCCTGTCCAATGGTGCCTGCGCCATGCACCGTGATGTATTCGTCCCAGGCGGTTATCCCGAACGTTTTCGCAATACCGAGGACATTCCGGTATTCGCGCAAGTGTTGGCGCGCTTTCCATGTACGCTGCTTGATCAGCCGCTGGCGCTGATTCACAAGCACGACACCAGTCTGCGGCATAACCTGACCCATGCTCGGGCAGCAGAGCTTGAGCTGGTCGACGAGGTGTTTGCCGCACGACGTATGCCGGCCGAGTTACAGGATCTCAAGCAGGCCTACACCGCCCAGCGGTGTCTATCGCTGTTCCGGACGTTCTACAGTTCGGGAGACACGGCTGCCGCAAGTGAGTTTTATCGTCAGGCGCTACGTGCCGACTGGACAGTCATTATTCGGTGGTCCTATACGCGCAAAGCCTTGCGCATGTGGCTGAGAGGTTAGCGTTTGCGTGTTCTTGTTCTGACCAGTGCCGATCGTGCGCTGGACAATCGCAGCATGTGGTATGCCCTGCGGGAGCATTGCGCGGTCGATCTTCACTTTCTCGACAAGCAGCAGCAGCGCAACCTGCGCCGGATCTTGGCTACGTTTGATCTGGCTGTTTACGATCGCATCGTGCTGGACTTGATGTTCAAGCACATTCACAAGCAGAGCCGGGTGTTGCGCACGCTTCCCGGCCTGATCGTGTATGAAGAAGATGCTTACCTCGACATCATGCCGGGATCGCGTTGGCTGGGCGCGTTTCTCAAGCTGTATCGGCGTGTGCCGGGACTCAAGGTGATCAGCACGGGGCATAGGGTCACGCGGCATTTGTGCGACTCAGGGATCAACGCATCTTTCATTCCCAAAGGCTTTGATCAGGCCCGTTTGAACGATCGCCAATACCCGGCGCGCGACATCGAGTTGGGCTTCATTGGGCGCCTTGGCAGTGAAGCCTATTCGGCTCGTCGACTTATGCTGGAGTCTTTGGCGCAACGCGAGTCATTGCAAATCATGCGTACCAGCTCTGCCGAGGAGTACGTGGACACACTCAACCGTATCCGCTGTTTCGTCAGTGCGGATGTTGGGCTGGGCGAGTATATGGCCAAGAACTTCGAAGCTATGGCATGTGGCTGCCTGCTAATTGCCAAGCGCCAGGGACTGGGCGAGGAAGATGCCCTCGGCTTTGTCGAGGGCGGTAATGTGTTGCTCTATGACGACCTGGACTCGTTGTGCGCTCAGGTTGCCTGGATCAGAGAGCATCCAGAGCAGGCGACAGAAATCGCTCGTCAAGGCCGCGAACATGTACTGGCGCGCAATACCTACGCCTACCTGGCTGCACAGGTTGCCAAGGTGATTGCCGAGCCGTTCCTTCCCTCACCTTCTTTATCGTGGTGGCGCTGGTGGTAAATAGCCGTTCCTCTTCTTATCCGCTGGTCAGCGTAATTATTGCGTCGTATAACCACGGCCCTTATATCGAGGCGTCTATCCGTAGCGTGATGGCGCAAACCTATGCCCATATAGAGCTGCTGGTTATCGACGACGGTTCAACTGACGATAGCGTGGCGACCATCACGCGGTTGCAGAAAGAGTTGGGGTTCGACTTTCGTGTTCAGGCCAATCAAGGGTTGTCGATAACCCTGAACGAGGCCATTGCACGCTGTCAGGGCGCACTGATCGCACCTTTCGGCTCCGACGACGTCATGTTGCCCGCGCGTTTGAGCTTGCAGGTCGACTACATGCACGATAAGCCGGAAGTCGGTATTTGCGCGGGTTCGGTCCAGGAAATCGATGCCCAGGGGCAGCCCTTGGGGCGGGATAAGCCACCGTATTGGCGGCGTCTGGATTTTGAGGATGTCTTCCTCAATCGCAAACCGGGGTCGCCTGCGCCTACCCTGCTTTTTCGGCGCGAAGCCCTGGAAAGCGTCGGCGGTTTCGATCCCGAGGTGCGCCTCGAGGACTTGATGATCGAGCTGAAGATCACCCGTGCTGGTTATTTCATCGATGTGCTGGGTGAGGTGCTGGCGCTTTACCGTGTGCATGGCAGCAACACTTATAAGAACTACCCCTTCATGGTCGACAACGTATTGCGAACCTTTGCGCGCTTTAGTGACCACCCGGCGTATGAGCAGGTGTGTGCGAACTACCGCAACTCGATGTTTTTGAAGTGTGCCCGGCAGGATAAGGCGCTTGCCCGTCGATTGCTGAGCGAGCTGCCCATGAAAGCATGGGACCGCAAGACGCTCAGGGGGTTGTGGCGTTTGCTCCTGCCTGCTCAGGCACGTGAGCGTGCATAAGCAAGGAAGGCCGTTATATCGTCGCTGCAGAGCTTGTCAACGACGCGCCGGATTTCCGCTTCGGGCCATTCCCACCATGCCGTCTTGAGCAGCTCATCGCGTATCTCTTCGTCGAAGCGCCAGCGTATGCGTTGTGCAGGATTGCCGACCATGACCGCGTAGGGTTCGACATCCCGGCTAATGACCGCGCCACTGCCGATTACGGCACCATGGCCAATGGTTACTCCGGAGAGAATGGTGGTGTTTGCGCAGAGCCACACATCGCTGCCGATCACCACGTCGCCGCGGCTTCCGCCGAATTCTTCGATGTGAGCGGCTTCCGCCAGATAGGCGGGGAATGGGTAAGTGCTGACCCAGTCGACCCGGTGCTGGCCGCCCAGGAATATCTGCACGTTATCGGCGATCGAGCAGTAACTGCCGATAATCAACGTGCTGTCTTCTTGCCAGTCGTGCACAACGGGCATGCCGTAGGTGCCGATACCGATCTGGTAGGTCGGATAGCGCTCACGGAAACGTGCCTGAGGCCTTAGAAAACGTGGCAGTTCGGGAGCGCCGCGCCAGCTTTTCCAGCTCTTGCGCAGGTGCTGCTCAAGCGTTTTCAGCAGGCGCATGTGGTTTCTCCGTTCGTACGCTGCGCGATACCCAGACGGCCGCCAGCAGGGCAAGAGGAATCCAGATCAGGAACCAGTGCTCTTTGGGACGAGAGAGGAAATCACGCCCCTCCGTTAGGCCGGCGGCGAGGCCAAACACTACCAGCGCCGAGGCCATCAAGACGAGCGTATCGTGCCTGTTGCGCCATGCGTAGAGCAGGGCAACGGCATACAGTATCAACCAGAGAATCAACCCGACAATGCCGCCAGAGAGCAGTACTGCCAACTCAATATTGTGCGGATCGTTGAAGGCCAACCGGGACGGCTCGAGCTTGATCAGTAGTTGATGGTCGAAACCATAACCGAGCCACGGTTTTTCCAGGGCCAGTTCTACAGCCCCAAGCCAGATGTCTGGGCGGTAGGAAAGGCCTCTGTCGGTCAAGGCCTGCGGGTAAAACAGTAAAAGCCCCAGCGCAACACACAGCCCTGCGCCCGCTGCAATCAGGCTACGCCGGTTGAAGTGCGCTACCCCCAGCCATATCAAGGTGACCGTGAGTGCGAGTAGCGGGGTTCGGGAGCCCGTGCTAATGATCACGATGCTCAGGAGGGCCAGAGACACAAGTGGTAAAGGTGAAAGCGGGTGCCGTTTAGTGAGCCAGGTTGCCAGCCAGAACGCGGTGAAAAAACCATACAAATGCGCACTCAGCAGCGGGTTGTAGAGCGCGCCATAGCCGCTGAAGCGGCCTGGGCTAGGCAGTCCGGCGCGGCTATAGATCAGATAAGAGAGTGATAGCACGCCGCTCAGCGTGGCAATGACTGCTGCAAGTAGGAGGGTTTTGGGCAAAATTTGCGGGTGCTTGATCGCTAGCAGGCCTGCGCCGAGGAACAGCATGAGCACATAAATGGGGCGCTTGAGCATCGAGAGCATACTGCTGTCTGTGTCCGACCAGAGCAGTGTCAATGAGGTATACGCGCCGAAAATTATGAAGCCGATGATCAGCGGGTTGCGCAGTAGCTGCTTCAGCAGGGTCGGTTGCAGCACAACGGCAAGTAGGGTGGGGGTTGCCATCAGTGCATAGTAGAACTTGTGGTAGAGCGAGCGATCCCACGCCCAGAAGAGCCCGGTGAGCAGTGTCAGCCAGCCTATCGGCAGCAGGTAGCGGATCAGCCAGTCCGAGATTCGCAGGTTTAATCCAGCAGGCGATGAGATGCTGGGGGATGGCGTATCGCTATTCATCAAATCGAGGCTCTATCTCTAAATCAACTGCCGAGTCAGTTCGCTGATATTCCAGTTGAGAGACGCATGGCGCAGGTAGCTCTCAAAAAAACGGCTGTTTTTATTCTCGAGCAGCCAGTCTTGATCACGGGGGTCGCGCAGTATATGGCGGAAGTTGCGCAGACGCTTTGTTTTACCCAGGGCGCTGCGCTGGGCTTGCAGATCGGCAATATCGATCAGGCCAAGCTCACCTTCTGGGGTCAAGACGATATTGCCAAGGTGCAACGAGCGGAAATAAATGCCGCTGGCGTGTAGCTGAGCGATGAATTTGCCCAGTTGCTGACGCAGTTGCTCCTTGGCATGCGTATCGGTGATCTGGCGCAGGGTCTGTCCCGGCAGCGGCAGGTAATGCACGGCGTCGCGCTGAATCGCCGAGATCCGATAGACGTCGAGTACCTGGGGGCATGGAATGCCGCGTTGCTGGAGGGCGGTGGCGTTGTCGGCGAAACGTTGCGCATACGGATAGAGCGCGGCTGATGAGAGCAAGCGCTTACGGCGAAAGAGCTTAAGGAAGTTGCCGTTGACCAGGCGCAGAACTTTTTCGCCATAGTGATCGGCCTCGAGCAATTCTGCCTTGTCGCGCAGGAGGAGAAATTGTTCGTGGGAAAGTGGAGTCATATAAGCCAGAAGCCGCACCGGGGCTGAGTCAATGAGGGAGGCAAGCTTACCTGAAGCGGAATGCGCGGTCGGCGCCTTTCTTCACCGCATGCCCCTGTGGGTGCAGACGATTAGCTGCGTTTTCTGCGCCACTGTGTTGCTGCGTCTGGGCAATGGCGGCGCTGTGGGTAGGACTGCGCGAGCACCGTGCTAGTATTCGTTTTCTTAATCTGGATTGTCCGCCCCTGATGAGTAAAGCCTCTGTCGCCCCAGGCCATTCGCCCTCCAGCCTAAAAATCTATCTTCGTTTGCTCGGTTACGTGAGGCCTTATATTGGCTTCTTTTCGCTCAGTATCTTGGGCTACGTCATCTTCGCATCGACCCAACCGATGCTAGCCGGCATCCTCAAGTATTTTGTCGACGGGCTGTCCAACCCTGGGGTGGTGCTGTTTCCAACGGTGCCTTACCTGCGCGACTTGCAGTTGCTGCAGGCGGTGCCGCTGCTGATTGTACTGATTGCGGTTTGGCAGGGGATCGGCTCTTTCCTGGGGAATTACTTCCTGGCCAAGGTCTCGTTGGGGCTGGTGCACGATTTGCGCATCGCGCTGTTCAACAGCCTGCTGGCGCTGCCTAATCGCTACTTCGACAGTCACAGCTCGGGGCACCTGATTTCGCGGATTACCTTCAACGTCACCATGGTCACCGGCGCGGCGACCGATGCGATCAAGGTGGTGATTCGCGAGGGGTTGACCGTTGTATTCCTGTTCGCCTACTTGCTGTGGATGAACTGGAAGCTGACCTTGGTGATGCTGGCCATCCTGCCGGTGATCGCCTTGATGGTCAGCAGCGCAAGCAAGAAATTCCGCAAACAAAGCAAGAAAATCCAGGTGGCCATGGGCGATGTCACGCATGTCGCCTCCGAAACCATTCAGGGTTACCGGGTCGTGCGCAGCTTCGGTGGCGAGGGCTATGAGTCCACGCGCTTCACGGCGGCGAGCCAGGACAACACCAATAAGCAGTTGCGCATGACCAAGACCGGGGCGGTTTACACGCCGATGCTACAACTGGTGATTTACAGCGCGATGGCGGTGTTGATGTTTCTTGTGCTGCTGCTGCGCGGCGATGCCACGGCGGGCGATCTGGTGGCCTATATCACTGCGGCGGGCCTGTTACCC
>TARA_R100001244_G_scaffold19684_18_pt1 | contig 15393 bp, 15 predicted proteins | sample TARA_R100001244 | Tara Oceans TARA_R100001244 (sample SAMEA2621564) | marine metagenome | biome: marine biome (ENVO:00000447); feature: mesopelagic zone (ENVO:00000213); material: "saline water (ENVO:00002010), including plankton (ENVO:xxxxxxxx)" | depth 790 m
TACGACTGTCATCAATTGGTCATAATGGCCGCTTATAACTGTCACACTCGCCCGTCTGTGCGGGCTTTGGAGTCTGCCGTGAGCTTTACCCCCGCCAATCGTCTGTTCCCCGCCACCCGCCTGCGGCGCAATCGCCGTGACGATTTCTCCCGGCGCCTGGTGCGCGAGCACCGTTTGAGCGTCGATGACCTGATCCTGCCGGTGTTCGTGCTCGACGGCGACAACCGCCGCGAAGCGATTGCCTCGATGCCCGGCGTCGAGCGTCTGTCCATCGACCTGCTGTTGCACGAGGCGGAGAAGTGGGTGGCCCTGGGCATTCCGGCGCTGGCCCTGTTCCCGGTCACGCCGCTGGACAAGAAATCCCTGGATGGCAGCGAAGCCTGGAACCCGGACGGCATCGCCCAGCGCGCGATCCGCGCCCTGCGCGCGAAATTCCCCGAATTGGGGGTGATCAGCGACGTGGCCCTCGACCCATTCACCACCCACGGTCAGGATGGCATCCTCGACGAGGATGGCTATGTGCAGAACGACATCACCGTCGATGCGCTGGTCAAGCAAGCGCTGTCGCATGCCGCCGCCGGTGCCCAGGTGGTGGCGCCGTCGGACATGATGGACGGCCGTATCCAGGCGATCCGCGAGGCGCTGGAGCTGGCCGATCACACCAACGTACGCATCATGGCCTACTCGGCCAAGTACGCCAGCGCCTACTACGGGCCGTTCCGCGATGCGGTCGGTTCGGCGGCGAATCTGGGCAAGGCCAACAAGGCCAGCTATCAGATGGACCCGGCCAATAGCGACGAAGCGCTGCACGAAGTGGCGGCGGACCTGGCCGAAGGCGCCGACATGGTGATGGTCAAGCCGGGCATGCCGTATCTGGACATTCTTTGTCGGGTCAAAGACGAATTTCGCGTGCCGACCTTTGTCTATCAAGTCAGTGGCGAGTACGCCATGCACATGGCGGCGATCCAGAATGGCTGGCTCAGCGAAGCGGTGATCCTCGAATCGCTGACTGCCTTCAAACGCGCCGGTGCCGATGGCATCCTCACTTATTTCGCCGTTCGCGCGGCAGAACTGTTACAGCCGGGACACTAGTCCGGCCAGGACGATCCAATGAATACCGAAGGACTCAGCAATAGCGAATTGCAGGCCGCCGAGCTGGTTGAACAGCCGGTCGCCGCCGATGTGGCGGTGGAAGCCCCGCCGCTCGTCGAGGTTCCCACGCCCGCGCCGCCGATGGTGGTGCCGAGCCTGGACGACAGCAGCCTGTACATCCACCGCGAGCTGTCGCAGCTGCAATTCAATATCCGCGTGCTGGAGCAGGCGCTGGATGAGTCCTATCCATTGCTGGAGCGGCTGAAGTTCCTGCTGATCTTCTCCAGCAACCTGGATGAGTTCTTCGAGATCCGCGTCGCTGGGCTGAAAAAGCAGATCACCTTCGCCCGCGAACAAGCCGGCGCCGACGGTTTGCAGCCGCACCAGGCGTTGGCACGGATTTCCGAGCTGGTGCATGAGCAGGTCAACCGCCAGTACGCGATCCTCAACGACACCCTGCTGCCGGCCCTGGAGAAACACCAGGTGCGTTTTATCCGCCGGCGTTTCTGGAACACCAAGCTGAAGGCCTGGGTGCGGCGTTACTTCCGCGACGAGATCGCGCCGATCATCACGCCGATCGGCCTCGATCCGACGCACCCGTTCCCCTTGCTGGTGAACAAGAGCCTGAACTTTATCGTCGAACTGGAGGGCATCGACGCCTTTGGCCGTGACTCCGGTTTGGCGATCATCCCGGCGCCGCGTCTGCTGCCGCGGATCATCAAGGTGCCGGAAGACGTCGGTGGCCCCGGCGACAACTACGTATTCCTCTCGTCGATGATCCACGCGCACGCCGACGACCTGTTTCAGGGCATGAAGGTCAAGGGCTGCTACCAGTTCCGCCTGACCCGTAACGCCGACCTGTCGGTGGACACCGAAGACGTCGAAGACCTGGCCCGCGCGCTGCGCGGCGAACTGTTCTCGCGGCGCTACGGCGATGCGGTGCGCCTGGAGGTGGTCGACACCTGTCCGGCGCACCTGAGCGGCTACCTGCTCAAGCAGTTCGGCCTGGCCGAGAGCGAGCTGTACAAGGTCAACGGCCCGGTCAACCTGACGCGTCTGTTCAGCATCACCGGCCTGGACAGCCACCCGGAGCTGCAATACACGCCGTTCACCCCGGTGATCCCCAAACTGCTGCAGAACAGCGACAACATCTTCAGCGTGATCAGCAAGCAGGACATCCTCCTGCTGCATCCGTTCGAGTCGTTCACCCCGGTCGTCGACCTGCTGCGCCAGGCGGCGAAAGACCCGCATGTGCTGGCGATCAAACAGACCCTGTACCGCAGCGGGGCCAACTCGGAGATCGTCGACGCCCTGGTGGAGGCGGCGCGCAACGGCAAGGAAGTCACCGCGGTGATCGAGCTGCGCGCGCGCTTCGACGAAGAATCCAACCTGCAACTGGCCAGCCGCCTGCAAGCGGCCGGTGCGGTGGTGATCTACGGCGTGGTCGGCTTCAAGACTCACGCCAAGATGATGCTGATCCTGCGCCGCGAAAGCGGCGAGATCGTCCGCTACGCGCACCTCGGCACCGGCAACTACCACGCCGGCAACGCCAAGCTTTACACCGACTACAGCCTGCTCACCGCCGATGTGGCGCTGGGTGAAGACGTGGCGAAGATGTTCAGCCAGTTGATCGGCATGGGCAAAACCCTGCGCATGAAGAAGCTCTTGCACGCGCCGTTCACCCTGAAGAAAACCCTGCTCGACATGATCACCCGGGAAACCCAGCTGGCCAGCGAAGGCAAGCCGGCGCACATCATGGCCAAGTTCAACTCGCTGACCGATCCGAAGATCATCCGCGCGCTGTACAAGGCCAGCCAGACCGGCGTGCGCATCGACCTGGTGGTGCGCGGCATGTGCTGCCTGCGTCCGGGGATTGCCGGGGTTTCGCACAATATTCAGGTGCGCTCGATCATCGGTCGCTTCCTCGAACACACGCGGGTGTTCTACTTCCTCAACGAAGGCGACGAGAAGATTTACCTGTCCAGCGCCGACTGGATGGAGCGCAACCTCGACAAGCGCGTCGAGACCGGCTTCCCGGTGGAAGGCAAGAAGCTGATCCTGCGGGTGAAGAAGGAACTGGAGGCTTATCTGACCGACAACACCCAGAGCTGGGTGTTGCAGCCGGACGGTCGCTACCTGCGCAGCAGCCCGACCGGTAACCAGAACCCGCGCAGCGCCCAGGCCGGGCTGCTGGATAAGTTGACCGCGCCGCTGGTCAGCGCACGCTGAGGTCGATGCCGATGCGCTTGAGCCAGTCCGCTTCCTGAGTGAAATCCGCTTGGGTCAGCGGGTTGGCGGCCAGCCAGCCCTGCGGGAACTGGATTTCCAGGCTTTGCCCGGCGGCTTGCAGATGCACCGTGGGCATTTGCTGGCTGCCGCGAATGTGGTGGAACAGGATGGCGAAGCGCAGCAGCACGCACAGGCGGATCAGCTTGATCGCCTCGTCGCCGAACTCGGCGAGTTTTTCCTTGGGGATATTGCGCCGGTGGCCGCGCACCAGCAGGGCCAGCATCTGCTGGTCCAGGCGCGAGAACCCGGCTAGGTCGGAGTGCTCGACCAGGTAGGCGCCGTGCTTGTGGTATTGGTAGTGGGCGATGTCCAGGCCCAGCTCGTGCACCCGCGCGGCCCAGATCAGCAGCTCGCGGTGCCAGTCGTCGCCCAGCCCCCAATCGTCGGCAACTTGTTCCAGGGCCTCCAGCGCCTTGCTTTCGACCCGTGCCGCTTGCTCCAGATCGACGTGGTAGCGCTCCATCAGCGCGCTCAAGGTGCGCTCGCGCACGTCCTCGTGGTGGTGCCGGCCGAGCAGGTCGTAGAGCACGCCTTCGCGCAATGCGCCTTCGGAGTGGGTCATGCGGCTGATTTCGCAGGCGTCGAAAATCGCTTCGAGAATCGCCAGGCCGGCCGGGAAGATCGCCCGGCGATCCGGCTTGATGCCGTCGAGGTCGAGTTTTTCCACCTCGCCGAGCTTGAACAGTTTGCGCTTCAGCCAGGCCAGCCCTTCCGGGTTGACCTCGCCGCTGCCCAGGCCCGCGGCCTGGATGGTCAGGCCGATGGCCTTGATCGTGCCGGAGGCGCCCACCGCATCCTGCCAGCCGAGGCGGCGCAGGGCGTGTTCGATGCCCATGATTTCCAGGCGCGCCGCGGTGTAGGCCTGGGCGTAGCGCGCCGGGGTGATTTTGCCGTCGCGGAAAAAGCGCTGGGTGAAGCTGACGCAGCCCATTTGCAGGCTTTCGCGCAACAGCGGTTCGAAGCGCTGGCCAATGATGAATTCGGTACTGCCGCCGCCGATGTCGGTGACCAGGCGCTTACCCGGGGTGTCGGCGATGCTGTGGGACACGCCGAGGTAGATCAGGCGCGCTTCTTCGCGGCCGGAGATGACCTCCACCGGATGGCCGAGGACTTCTTCGGCGCGGCGGATGAATTCGCCGCGGTTGCGCGCCTCGCGCAAGGCGTTGGTGCCGACGATGCGCACCGCGCCTTCCGGCAGGCTGGCGGTCAGTTGGGCGAAGCGGCGCAGGCAGTCGAGGCCGCGCTGCATGGCTTCTTCGCTGAGCAGGCGCTGCTCGTCGATACCGGCCGCCAATTGCACTTTGTCGCCCAGTCGTTCGAGGATGCGAATCTCGCCGTGATCGGCCTTGGCCAGCACCATGTGGAAGCTGTTGGAGCCCAGGTCGATGGCTGCAATCAAGGGAAATGACTCGGCAGGGGTATGCGGCATGGCGGCAGTGTCTCGATCTATAACCGCGCCATCGTGCCACGATAGGTCGAGCGCGCCAACGCATACTGATGTCGCAGTGCCCTGCGGCGTACGCTGAAAATCGCTGCGTCGCGGCATGCCGCTGGTTAGAAATCGACCCGCAAAGGCTGGCGCAATAGCTGCTCATCGCAGTTGTGGCCGCTGCCGCCGCGATCGACCACGACGAAGCGCCCCGGTCGCTCCAGGCATAGCAAGGGATGGTGCCAGGTGCCGGCGGCGTAGTTGACGCCTTGTTCGGGCGTGCTGATAAACGCGCGGATTGCCCGTTCGTCGAGTTCGCCGGGCGGCGCCACGACGATCAGCATGCGCGCGCCGTCCACCGGGTAGAACGCCTGACTGCCCAGCGGGTGACGTTCGAGCAGGTTGAGCGAGATGGGCGAGTGCCAGGCCTGGCCGTCGAACAGGTTGAACAGCACGCGCGCGGCGCTGCCGAGCGCCTCGATCCGCGCCAGGTCGTGAAAGCGCGTGGTGGTCCCGGCATTGATCGCCAGCGGTGTGGCGCCGGCGCCTTCCAGCACCTCGCCGAACGGCGCGAAGGCCTCGCGGGTCAGCGGCGCGACGCGCAGTGGCCGGGTGTTCGTCAGCGTTTGCGGCATGCTCACAGGTTGACCGAGCCGATAAAGTTGCGCAGCTCCTGGGTCTGCGGTTCGGCGAACAGCACCTTGGGATCGCCGACTTCATGCACCTTGCCCTGGTGCATGAACACCAGTTTGTCGCCGACTTCGCGGGCGAAGCGCATTTCGTGGGTGACCATGATCAGGGTCATGCCTTCGCTGGCCAGTTGCTTGACCACCGCCAGCACCTCGCTGACCAGTTCCGGGTCGAGCGCCGAGGTAATCTCGTCGCACAGCAGCACCTTGGGCGACATCGCCAGGGCGCGGGCAATCGCCACGCGCTGTTGCTGACCGCCGGACAAACGCTCCGGGTAGGCGTCGAACTTCTCGCCCAGGCCGACCCGTTCAAGCATCTGCCGCGCCAGCTGTTGCGCCTCGTCGCGGGGCAGCTTCTTCACCACCTGCGGCGCCAGCATGATGTTCTCGCCCACGCTCAAGTGCGGGAACAGGTTGAACTGCTGGAACACCATGCCGACCTTCTGCCGCAGGCTGCGTAAGTCGGCCCGCGCGGCGTCGAGGTAATCGCCGTCGACTTCGATGACCCCGTCGTTGACCGATTCCAGGCCATTGAGGGTGCGCAACAGGGTGCTCTTACCCGAGCCGCTGCGGCCGATGATGGCGACCACTTCGCCTTCTGCGACGCTCAGGTCGATGCCCTTGAGCACGTGGTTGTCGCCGTAGTACTTGTGTAGGGCGGTGACGTTAAGCAGTGACATTCAGCCTCCTTTCCAGGCGGTGTGCGGCAAACGACAAGGGGTAGCAGAGCAGGAAGTAACCCAGCGCGACGAAGCCGTAGACCATGAACGGCTCGAAGGTGGCGTTGGCCAGCATGCCGCCGGTCTTGGTCAGTTCGGTGAAACCGATGATCGAGGTCACCGCAGTGCCTTTCACCACTTGCACCGAGAAGCCCACGGTGGGTGCCACGGCGATACGCAGCGCCTGCGGCAGCACCACGTGGCGCAGCACTTCGAGGCGGGTCATGGCCAGGCTGTGCGAGGCTTCCCATTGGCCGCGCGGGATCGACTCGACGCAGCCGCGCCAGATCTCGGCGAGAAAGGCGCTGGTGAACAGGGTCAGGGCGATGGCGGCGGCCAGCCAGGGCGATACGTCGATACCGAGCAGGGCGATGCCGAAGAACACCATGAACAGTTGCATCAGCAGCGGGGTGCCCTGGAACAGTTCAATGTAACCGCGCGCCAGGACGCGCGGCGCCGTCAGTGGGGCGATGCGCGCCAGCAGCACCAGCAGCCCGGCGATCCCGCCGCAGACGAAGGCCACCAGCGACAGCAGCAGGGTCCACTGCAAACCGACCAGCAGGTTGCGCAGGATGTCCCAGAGGGTGAAGTCCATCAGCGAGCCCCGACGATATAACGGCGGCCGATCCAGGCCAGTAGCTGGCGGATCAGGATCGCCATGGCCAGGTACAGCAGGGTGGTGACCAGGTAGGTCTCGAAGGCGCGGAAGTTGCGCGACTGGATAAAGTTGGCGGCGAACGACAGCTCCTCGGTGGAGATCTGCGAGCACACCGCCGAGCCGAGCATGACGATGATGATCTGGCTCGACAGCGCCGGCCAGACCTTGGCCAGCGCGGGGCGCAGGACCACATGGCGGAAGCTCTCGAAGCGGTTCAGCGCCAGCGCCGCCGCGGCTTCCAGCTGGCCATGGGGGATCGCCTGAATGCCGGCGCGGATGATCTCGGTGGAGTAGGCGCCGAGGTTGATCACCATCGCCAGCACCGCGGCTTCCCACTCGTTCATCCGCACCCCCAGGGCCGGCAGGCCGAAGAAGATGAAGAATAACTGGACGATGAACGGGGTGTTGCGGATCAGCTCCACGTAGAGCCCGAACACCCGGTTGAAGGGCTTGATCTGCCAGGCGCGCAGCACTGCGCCGACAATCCCCAGGCCGACCCCGAGCAGGGTGCCGACCGCGGTCAGGCCGAGGGTGAACAGCGCGCCTTGCAGCAGCAGGTCGGCGTTGTGCAGCACCGGGATAAAGTCGAACTGATACGCCATGGCTCAAGCCTCCATCAGCGGCTGGCGGCTCACAGGTCGGCCGGTAGCGGTTGCTTCAACCATTTCTCACTGATGGCATTGAGGCTGCCGTCGCCCTTGGCGGTGCTGAGAATTTGGTTGACCTTGCTCAGTAGCGCCGCTTCATTCTTGTTCAGGCCAACGTAGGTGGGCGAGTCCTTGAGGTTGAGCTTCATCGTCGGGATGCGCTTGGGGCTGCGCTCGGCAATCGCCGCCATCACCACGTTGCCGCTGGCGATCAGGTCGACCTGGCCGGAGAGGTAAGCGGCGATGGTCGAGTTGTTGTCTTCGAAGCGCTTGATGGTCGCGCCCTTGGGGGCGACTTTGCTCAACTCGATATCTTCGATGGCGCCACGGGTGACGCTGATGGTCTTGCCTGCCAGGTCGTCGAGCGTCGCGATTGGCGCCTCTTGCGGGCCGAACACGCCGAGGTAGAAGGGCGCGTAAGCATCGGAGAAGTCGATGACCGCCTCGCGTTCGGGGTTCTTGCCCAGGCTGGAGATCACCAGGTCGACTTTGCCGGTGGTGAGGAACGGGATGCGGTTGGTGCTGTTCACCGGAGTCAATTCCAGTTTGACCGCCAACTTGTCGGCCAGCAGTTGCGCCGTGTCGATATCCAGGCCGCGTGGTTTGAGGTCCGGACCGACCGAGCCGAAGGGCGGGAAGTCCTGCGGCACGGCGACTTTGAGCACGCCGCGTTCACTAATATCACTGAGACCGTCGGCGAAGGCCGGGGTCAGGCTCAGCGTCAGGCTGGTGAGCAGGATGCTGAGTAGGCTGCGCGTGGCGTGGGTCATGGCGATCTCCCGATTGGCTGGTTAATTCGAGCTATTTCGATGAATAGTGGTTTTGCATCAGCTGTGCCAATTTCATTTAATTCATGTACTTAGGTTTATTGCTTTTGCAAAACAAGGTCTTACTGGTCTGAACAGTTGAAAAGCTGACCGCTTGGTTGATATAGCTTTTGCCTCATTGCAGTGCGCGGTGCTTGGCGGGGTACGAAAACGGGGCGTGGCTTGCCTGGCGGGGTGCTCTGGCCGTACAAAGGCAGCCTTTACTGGACTGACCGGCCTGAACAGTCATGCATGCTTCCGCGCCCCGCGCCGTACCCGAATACGCCCTGCAAGCGATCCGCAAGCTGATCGAGGACGAGGGCTATCGCCCTGGCGATGCATTGCCCTCGCAGCGCGACTTGGCCGAACGCCTGGGCGTCAGCCGCACGTCCTTGCGCGAGGCGCTGTCGTCGCTGAGTGCGTTGGGGTTGGTCAGCGTGCAGGCGGGCAAAGGCGTGTTCGTGCAGGCACCCGTGGCACAGTCGTCTGCCCACGCCGGGTTTGCCTGGCCATTCGCCGCGCAGGTGTCGGCGGCCGATACCTTTCAGCTACGGTTCGCCTTGGAAGGGTTTGCCTGTGGCTTGGCGGCGGTAACCCTGACCGCCGAAGAGCTGGATGCCCTGCAAGACAACGTCGAGCAGATGCGTTTGGCGTTGCGTGCCGGCGACTTCGACAGCGCCTCGCGCCTTGACTTCGATTTCCATCGGCGCATCCTGCACGCCAGCGGCAACCAGGCGATGCTCGGCATCGTCAGCTCCAGCGCGGATATTTTCCTGGAGAGCCAGAAGCTGCCGTTCATCCGCCCCGAGCGGGCGCTGGAAACCTGGCAGGAGCACCGCAAGATCCTCAAGGCGCTCGGTCGGCATGCCGCAGGCCCGGCGCAGAAGGCCATGCAGCAACATATTCGCGCGGCAGCCTTGCGTACCGGCATCGCTTTCGCCACGCTCGGCGATTAGTTGTGGGTAAATTCGGTGTGCCCCATAGATAAGCTCAATTGCGCTTACCTTCCTGTGTCAGAAAAGCCGGGCTATGATGTCGGTCACTTTTTGCTTCCGAACACGGAGACTTTCCATGAGCGAATTCATCACCAATGTCAGCGATGCCAGCTTCGACCAAGATGTCATCCAGGCCGAAGGGCCGGTTCTGGTCGACTACTGGGCTGAGTGGTGTGGCCCGTGCAAGATGATTGCCCCAGTTCTGGACGAAATCGCTCAGACCTACCAAGGCAAACTGAAAGTCTGCAAGCTGAACATCGACGAAAACCAGGACACCCCGCCGAAATACGGCGTGCGTGGCATCCCGACGCTGATGCTGTTCAAGAACGGCAACGTCGAAGCCACCAAGGTCGGCGCCCTGTCCAAGTCGCAGTTGGCCGCCTTCCTCGACAGCAATATCTGATCGCCGCCGGAGCGACCGCTACGCTCCCGGTATCGCATGCGCTGTCGATCAAAGCCCCGCAATACGCGGGGTTTTTTTCTGCGCATAGGCTAGACGCCTTCGTCAAGCCGGTGTTACATTCGGCCTCGCTGTATTTCCTATACAGCCCCCTGCAAGCCGTCGTCGACGCATTCCTACTCGAATACTTTCGATATACAAGCAGGCGATCCAGTCGCCTTCTCCGCGGCGCGGCTTCCCAAGCTAATAGCTTATTTCCCCCTCCTTCATGATTACGTCATTCCTATGAATCTGACCGAACTCAAGCAAAAGCCGATTACCGAACTGCTGGAAATGGCCGAACAAATGGGCATCGAGAACATGGCCCGTTCGCGCAAGCAGGACGTGATCTTCTCGCTGCTGAAAAAACACGCGAAAAGCGGTGAGGAAATCTCCGGTGATGGCGTGCTGGAGATCCTCCAGGACGGTTTCGGCTTCCTCCGCTCCGCGGACGCCTCGTACCTCGCCGGCCCCGACGACATTTACGTCTCGCCGAGCCAGATCCGCCGCTTCAACCTGCGTACCGGCGATACCATCGTTGGCAAAATCCGCCCGCCGAAAGAAGGCGAGCGGTACTTCGCGCTGCTCAAGGTCGATACGATCAACTATGATCGTCCGGAGAACGCGAAGAACAAGATTCTGTTCGAAAACCTGACGCCGCTGTTCCCCACCAAGCGTCTGGTCATGGAAGCCGGCAACGGCTCCACCGAAGACATCACCGGTCGCGTCATCGACCTCTGCGCGCCGATCGGCAAGGGCCAGCGTGGCCTGATCGTGGCACCGCCGAAAGCCGGTAAGACGATCATGCTGCAGAACATCGCGGCCAACATCACTCGCAACAATCCGGAAGTGCACCTGATCGTGCTGCTGATCGATGAGCGCCCGGAAGAAGTGACCGAAATGCAGCGCACCGTGCGCGGCGAAGTGGTCGCTTCGACCTTCGACGAGCCGCCGACCCGCCACGTGCAGGTTGCCGAGATGGTGATCGAGAAGGCCAAGCGCCTGGTCGAGCACAAGAAGGACGTGGTTATCCTGCTCGACTCCATCACCCGTCTGGCGCGCGCCTACAACACCGTGATCCCGAGCTCCGGCAAGGTGCTCACCGGTGGTGTCGACGCTCATGCCCTGGAGAAGCCCAAGCGCTTCTTCGGCGCCGCGCGTAACATTGAGGAAGGCGGCTCGCTGACCATCATCGCCACCGCGCTGGTGGAAACCGGCTCGAAGATGGACGAAGTGATCTACGAAGAGTTCAAGGGCACCGGCAACATGGAGCTGCCCCTGGATCGTCGGATCGCCGAGAAGCGCGTATTCCCGGCCATCAACATCAACAAGTCCGGCACCCGCCGCGAAGAGTTGCTGACCGCCGAAGACGAGCTGCAGCGCATGTGGATTCTGCGCAAGCTGCTGCACCCGATGGACGAAATCGCCGCCATCGAATTCCTCATCGACAAGCTCAAAGCGACCAAGACCAACGACGAGTTCTTCTTGTCGATGAAACGCAAGTAAGTCGAGCAGTGATCGAACAAAAGCCGGGGAAACCCGGCTTTTGTGCATCTGCGTGTTGTATCGACCTTCTGAAAGACCAACTTCGGCGCTAAACTTTGCGCCCCGATTGGCCCGGCTGAAACGAGGCATCTGCATGCAGTATCGCGACCTGCGCGACTTTATCCGCGGTCTGGAACAGCGCGGCGAGCTCAAGCGCATCCAGGCGCCGGTTTCCCCGGTGCTGGAAATGACCGAAATCTGCGACCGTACCTTGCGTAAGGGCGGCCCGGCGCTGCTGTTCGAAAACCCTACGGGCTTCGACATGCCGGTGCTCGGCAACCTGTTCGGCACGCCCAAGCGCGTGGCCCTGGGCATGGGCGCGGCAGAAGTCAGCGAGCTGCGTGAAATCGGCAAGCTGCTGGCCTTTCTCAAGGAGCCGGAACCGCCGAAAGGCCTCAAGGATGCCTGGTCGAAGCTGCCGATTTTCAGGCGTGTACTGGCCATGGCGCCCAAGGTGTTGAAGGATGCGCCGTGCCAGGAGGTGATCGAGGAGGGTGACGACGTCGACCTCGGCAAGCTGCCGGTGCAGACCTGCTGGCCCGGCGACGTCGGCCCGCTGATCACCTGGGGGCTGACCGTCACCAAGGGGCCGAATAAAGAGCGGCAGAACCTCGGCATCTACCGCCAACAGGTGATTGGGCGCAACAAGCTGATCATGCGCTGGCTTAGCCATCGTGGCGGTGCGCTGGATTTCCGTGAGTGGTGCGAGAAGTTTCCCGGTAAGCCGTATCCGGTGGCGGTGGCGTTGGGTGCTGACCCGGCGACCATTCTCGGCGCGGTGACGCCAGTGCCGGACAGCCTCTCCGAATACGCCTTCGCCGGTCTGTTGCGTGGCAACAAGACCGAGCTGGTGAAGTGCCGGGGCAGCGACCTGCAAGTGCCAGCCAGTGCCGAGATCGTCCTCGAAGGGGTCATCCATCCCGGCGAGATGGCCGATGAGGGCCCGTATGGCGACCACACCGGTTACTACAACGAGGTCGATCGCTTCCCGGTATTCACCGTCGAGCGCATCACCCGTCGGCAAAAGCCGATTTACCACAGCACCTACACCGGCCGGCCGCCGGATGAGCCGGCGATTCTCGGCGTGGCGCTGAACGAAGTGTTCGTGCCGATCCTGCAGAAGCAGTTCCCCGAGATCACCGACTTCTACCTGCCGCCGGAAGGCTGCTCCTATCGCCTGGCCGTGGTCACCATCAAGAAGCAGTACCCCGGCCACGCCAAGCGCGTGATGCTCGGTGTCTGGTCGTTCCTGCGCCAGTTTATGTACACCAAGTTCGTTATCGTCACCGACGACGATATCAATGCCCGCGACTGGAACGACGTGATCTGGGCCATCACCACGCGCATGGACCCCAAGCGCGACACGGTGCTGATCGACAACACGCCGATTGATTACCTCGACTTCGCTTCGCCGGTCTCCGGGCTGGGCTCGAAGATGGGCCTCGACGCCACTCACAAGTGGCCGGGCGAGACCACCCGTGAATGGGGCCGGGCTATCGTTCAGGACGAGGCGGTCAAGCGTCGGGTCGATGAGCTGTGGGCCGAGTTGGGCATCGACTGATGCTGCTTGCCTGGAGAAGCGGGCGCTCGGCGCCGCGTAGACACACGATCAATCGATTCGCGGCCGAGGCCGCTGCCACGCTTTTGCTTTGGATTGCCCTGCCATGAGAGTCACCCTGCAACCTTCCGGCGCCGTGTTCGAGATGCTCCCTGGCGAGCGTATTCTCGATGCGGCGCGGCGCCTGGGCTTCGACGGCCCGCAGAGTTGCCGCAATGGCAATTGCCATATCTGCGCGGCGCTACTGGTCGAGGGGCGGGTGCGCCAGAAGGGTGCCGAGTTGGCGCAGGGCGAACTGTTCACCTGCCTGGCCGAGCCACTGGAGGATTGCGTGCTGCATTGGGACGGCGTGCTGGCGCCCGGCGAGTTGCCGGTGCGCGAGTTGGCGTGTCAGGTGCTGGCTTGCGAGGCGGTGGGCGGCGATGTGTTTCGCGTGAGCCTGCGTGCGCCGGCCGGCAAAATGCCGCGCTATCACGCCGGGCAGTACCTGCTGTTGCAGCGCGAAGGTGCTGACTATGCGGCGTTTTCCCTGGCCTCGGCGCCGCATGCCGGCCGCGATCTGGAGCTGCACGTCCTGGCCCGCGACGAAGCCACCATCGGCCTGGTGGCGCAGTTGCGGGCGCAGGGTGTGGCGCGAATCAAGTTGCCGTTTGGCGACACGCACCTGGCCGAATTGCCGAAGGGGCCGCTGGTGTTGATTGCCGCCGGCACCGGCATGGCGCAGATGCACAGCCTGATCGAGCATTGCCGCGCCGCGGGCTTCCAGCACCCGGTGCACCTGTACTGGGGCGCGCGTCGGCCTGAAGATTTCTACGCGCTGCCGCACTGGGCCGACTGGCAGCAACTGAACAACCTGCACCTGCATCAGGTGGTCAGCGATCAGTGTGGCTGGTCGGGTCGTTGTGGTCTGTTGCACGAAGCCGTGTGCGAGGACTTCGCCGATTTGAAGGCGCTGCATGTGTATGCCAGCGGCTCGCCGGCGATGGTCTATGGCACCCTCGATGCACTGGTCGGCGCCGGCATGGATGCGCACCAGATGCGCGCCGATGTGTTCGCTTACGCACCGCGTGGTTGAGGGCAATCGCTTATGGAAAGCTCTACATTTTTTCGCGTGATTAAGCCTTTGGTCAGCATCGTCTGCCTAATATTGATTATCGAGAGCTTACGCACCGGAACCACTCTTGCCGTTGGTCGTACTGGATTCAGTTGGGTCAGCCAAGACATGCGGCCCGTGGGCTTTTGGTTTGCGAATTTAGCCTTGTTGGCCTTCGCCGTTTTGGGCTTGCTTGGCCCGTTGCGTAAAGGACGAAAGTCATAGGGTGGAAGTCGCGTAGCGTTTTCCACCCTGGTTGGTTTAGCGAACCTGCACCACCACCTTGCCCACCGCTTTGCGTTGACCGAGCATGTTGATCGCGTCGGCGGCCTGTTCCAGTGGGAAGGTCTGCGAGACCAGTGGCTTGAGCTTGCCGGCGGCGTGCCAGGCGAACAGCTGCTCGAAGTTGGCAGCGTTGTCCTGCGGCTGGCGCTGGGCGAACGCCCCCCAGAACACCCCGACCACCGCGGCGCCCTTGAGTAGGGTGAGGTTGACCGGCAGCTCGGGAATACGTCCGCTGGCGAAGCCCACCACCAACAGGCGGCCGTTCCAGGCGATGCTGCGAATCGCCGCATCGAACAAATCGCCGCCGACCGGATCGTAGATCACGTCCGCGCCTTGGCCGCCGGTCAGGCGCTTCACTTCGTCCTTGAGGCTAGTTTCGCTGTAGTTGATCAGCTCATCGGCGCCAGCCGCTTTGGCCACCTCCAGTTTCTCGGCGCTGCTTGCGGCGGCGATCACCTTGGCGCCCATCGCCTTGCCGATTTCCACCGCGGCCAGGCCGACGCCGCCGGAGGCGCCGAGCACCAACAGGGTTTCCCCCGGTTGCAGGTTGGCGCGCTGCTTGAGCGCGTGCATCGAGGTGCCGTAGGTCATGCCGAAGGCGGCAGCACTGGCGAAGTCCATGCTCGATGGAATCGGCATGACGTTGTAGCCCGGCACGGCGACCTGTTCGGCGAAGCTGCCCCAGCCGGTCAGGGCCATGACCCGGTCACCGACTTTCAGGTGGCTGATCTTCTCGCCAACCGCGCTGACCACGCCAGCTGCTTCGCCGCCTGGTGAGAAGGGGAAGGGTGGCTTGAACTGGTACTTGCCCTCGATGATCAGGGTGTCCGGGAAGTTGACCCCGGCGGCGTGCACCTCGAGAAGGATTTCGTTCTTCTTCGCTTCGGGGCTGGCGATTTCTTCCAGCACCAGGGTTTCGGCAGGGCCGAAGGCTTTGCACAGCACGGCTTTCATCGGGGCATATCCTCTGGGTGTTGTGGTCCAGCAGTGTAGGTGGGCGACGGGGGCGGTCAACGAGCATGGCTCGGCCTGATGGCGCAGCATAAGCATTGGGCTTGGGTGTCGACGCCGCTGTGGCTATGCTAGGGTCTGTTCCCGTTTCATCGCGAGGCGCGTTGCTGCGAGAAATGGCCCCCGGTTAGGCGCAGG
>TARA_R100001244_G_scaffold71741_3_pt1 | contig 15384 bp, 8 predicted proteins | sample TARA_R100001244 | Tara Oceans TARA_R100001244 (sample SAMEA2621564) | marine metagenome | biome: marine biome (ENVO:00000447); feature: mesopelagic zone (ENVO:00000213); material: "saline water (ENVO:00002010), including plankton (ENVO:xxxxxxxx)" | depth 790 m
CTCCTGATAGGTGCATGATAAACCCCCGGCGATGACATTAGGCTCCCGCTCCATGAGGCCACAGGAGGGATATTGCAGGATGAACCGAGTTTCTGAACGTGCCATTCACCCGCGGTTCAGCGAAATCGGGCGCCTGTTAAACGGAGGTTCATCCAGTCGGTGCGTTTTCAGGATGTGGCGGGCGGTTAGTGCTTGCGAGGATTAACCGGACGCAAACCTGCAGGTTTTGGCGGATTTGGAAGCCATTCGGGATTGCCAATGCAGCTTAATGCTGGTCTTGTGCCGGCAATACATTTTGCAGGGAGGGGTTGCCATGCGGATATTTGTAACTGGAGCATCGGGCTTTGTCGGCGGCGCGGCAACGCGGTCACTGGTCGCGTCCGGGCATGCTGTTCGGGCAATGTCGCGGTCCGAGCGGTCCGATGCCGCAATCCGGAGAATGGGAGCGGAACCGGTACGATGTGATCTTGAGACCATCACGGCTGATGATATTGGCAATAGCCGGATCGTCCTGCACTGCGCCGCCTTCGTCGAGGCATGGGGACCGGAAGACGCCTGGTACCGCTCCAATGTGCTCGGCACGCGCACCATGCTCGACCGGTCCATGGCGGCCGGCGTGTCGCGCTTCATCCATATCGGTACCGAGGCCGCGATCTGCTACGGGCAGAATCTGCGCGATGCCGATGAAACCGTGCCGCTGGCGCCAGACTCTCCCTATCCCTATTGCGCCACCAAGGCACAGGCGGAACAAATGGTGCGCGAGGCGAACCGCGACCACTTTACCACGATCGTGCTACGACCCCGCTTTATCTGGGGGCCCGGAGACACGACGCTGCTGCCGCTGATCGAAGATATGGCGAAAAACGGAAAATGGATGTGGATCAACCATGGCCGGGCGATCACTTCAACCACCCATATCGAAAATCTGGTCCACGCAACCATGCTGGCGCTGACCGAAGGCACGGGCGGCAGCGCCTATTTCATTCTCGATGACGGCACGATCCGCATGAAAGAGATGATCAGCGCTATGGCGCAGGCGCGCGGTCTGACCCTGCCCGGGACATCAATCCCGGCGTGGCTGGCGGACGCGTTGGGCCGGACGCTGGAAGCGATCTGGCGCACCATTGGCCTGAAAAGCGACCCGCCGCTAACCGCCCATGCGGCGATGGTAATGTCGCGCGACTGCACGCTGATCGGCGACAAGGCCAGCGATGAACTATCCTATCAGCCCATGATATCGCGCGCCGAGGGGCTGGCAGGACTCTAGGATCGGAAAGGACCGGCAGGAGAAAACAGTCTACAATCGCACTCCCGCGATCCTCATTCCCACCAATAGGCAGCGCGTTTCCGGCTACCGGTCACCAGCTCGTCCATGGTCAGCGAATCATAGAGCCGGCCATTGAGCATCACCTGATCGATTTTCTGGCTATTGCGGATATCGGCAGTCGGATCGGCATCAAGCACCAACAGGTCGGCGAGCTTGCCGGGTTCGAGGGACCCGATCTCGCTGTCCATGCCGAGCGAGCGAGCCGATTCAATTGTGCCGGCCGCCAACGCCTCCACAGGGCTCATACCGCCACGGACAAAGGACCAGAGTTCCCAGTGGCTGCCAATCCCGGCCTGCTGGCCATGCGCGCCGATCGAGACCTTGACGCCAGCATCAGCCAGCTTCTTTGCTTCGCGAGCATTGTCGTCATCGACAAAATTGCTTTCCGGTGCGGTCGTGCGACGGGAAGTCTCGGCGGCGAGAATGGTCGGCGGCGTGTGGACCATGAGCGGATTTTCCCAGACATTGGTCGCCTGACGCCAATAGGGATCACCGGCAAGACCCCCATAGCTGACCACCAGGGTCGGCGTGTAGTTGGTGTCAGACTGAGAGAACATCTGCACGACGTCATCGTAGAAAATTTCCAGCGGGATATTGTGCTCAAGCGTCGAATTGCCATCGGCGACCAGCGCCATATCCATACCGTAAAGCGAGCCGCCCTCGGCTACCACAAGCATATTTTCCTGACGCGCGGCCTCGGCAACCTGCTGGCGCTGTTCGCGGCGCGGCTGGTTGTAATTCTTGACGCTGTGGCCGCCCTGCGCCTTCAGGCGGCGGACATGGGCGAGCGCGTCGTCGAGATTGTTGATCTCGGCATAAACATTGGCAGATTTGGCACCATAGACAATTTCCCCGGTCGAAAAGATGCGGGGACCGAGGATCAGCCCGGCGCGCTGCATTTCGCTGGCGACGAAAATCTCGCTGGCCCGGCTGGACGGATCGTGGATCGTGGTCGTGCCGAGCGCCAGGTTTTGCAACAGCGACCAGTTTTGCTGTGGGACAAGTTCGTCGCTGCCCTGCGCCCCATGCGCGTGGGCATCGATCAGGCCGGGAATGATTGTCTTCCCGGTAACATCGACAATGGCCGCTCCAGCGGGGATGGCGACTGCCCCGCTCGGCCCCACTGCTGCGATGCGATTGCTGCTGATGACAATCACGCCATCGTCGATGATGCCGCCCTGTTCACCTGCCATGGTGACAATGCGCGCGCCAGTCAACACAACGGTGCCCGATGGCCTGTCCGCCGCAATTGTGCGTTCGAGCGAGACGCCACTGGTCGGCGGCTGGTATTTTGGCGCGTCTTTCGCGGCTGGTGCATTGGGGAAGAGAGCGTTGGTCGACGCCGTATAGACCGTCGGCCCAATACTCCAGTGCAGCGCCTGCCCGCCCTGCGACCAATGAATATAGTCGGCGCCGCTGGCGCTGACCCTGGTGACGGGTAGCGACTTGCTGGTCGGGCTGACCTCGACCGCCTGCGTGCCGGGCATCAGCGGCATTACATAGGCTTCGTAGCTTTGCCGGAAAGCCACATTGTGACCATCGGGCGAGACGATATAGTCATTGGTCAGATCACCCTTGGCATGGCTGCGCTTTGCCTCGCCGTTGATATCGGTGCTGATCAGGACACGCTGGTCCTCATCGCGGTCGAGCATGAAAATCCGGTCGTTCGACCCACCGAATTGCGGTCCGGCGGCGCCCTTCAGAACACGTTCCGGCGCACCGCCGCTGGCGGACACGCGGTAGACGCCATCATCCGCCGACCATTGCGGCGCGGTCAGATAGCCGCCTTTGCCCATTTCAAAAACGATAGTCCTCCCGTCGGGGGAAAATTGCGGGCGCGCATAATGGCCTGGACGGCTGGTCACCGTGCGCGGCGATCCGCCACCTGCCGCGACCGTCTTGATCTGGCCGAGCCCGGCGTCGGTCCAGCCGACATAAACGATCGAGCGGCCATCGCGTGACCAAGCGGGGAAGAGTTCGAGCTCGTTGCCGCTGGTCAGCCGCCTCGGCGCACCACCCGCCATCGGCTTGCTGTAGAGTTTGCCGAGGCTTTCAAACAGCACCGTCCGGCCGTCAGGTGATACCGAGGCAAAGCGTGGCATCTTGGTGGTGAAGCTGTCGGTCCCGACGGGGATTTTCGGATGCGGCGCATCGGCGACGCCGCGCGTATCGCTGACCCGAAACGGGATCACCGACGAGCTGCTGCCGTCAGCGGCGACCCGGCGGATCTTGCCGCCCGCCCAGAAGACAATCTCGCGGCTGTCAGGAGTCCAGTCCATATTGGGGTAGACTCCGGTCACCGCCCAGGTTTCCTGCACGTCCTGATCGAGATCGTCATAGACCTTGCGTTCGATCCCGGACTCCAGATCCTTCACGTAGAGCTTGGACTGGGTCATCTCGCGGCGGACGAAAGCGATCTTCTTGCCGTCGGGCGAGGGATTGGGGCGCACGGAGCCGCCAAGACCAGACACAGCCGTACTGACCTCGCCGGTTTCCAGATCATATTTTTCGATGTTGAACAGATCGCTGTTGCTGTCCTGGGCATAGATGAACGTCGCCCCCGGGGTGATGTTCTTGGTAAAGTAAACCGACTTGCCGTCGGGCGCGTAGATTGGTTCACCCAGTTCCTTCTGGTGTTTCTCGCTCGGCTTCTTGACCAGCTGCACACCGCCGCCGCCCGATACATGATAGATCCAGATTTCGCCGGTGCCGAGCGAGCGCTGGGTGGTGAAATGTTTCTTGGCGACGACATAGCGGCCATCGGGACTCCAGCTCGGCTGGTTGAGCAGACGAAATTCTTCCTTGGTCACCTGCTTCTTTTCGCTGCCGTCGCGATTCATGATCCAGATATTGTCGCCGCCGCCGCGATCCGAAGTGAAAGCGATGCGCATGCCATCCGGTGAAAAGCGCGGTTGCACTTCCCAGGCCAGGCCCTCCGCGATCCGGGTCGGGGTTCCGCCGGATATCGGCATCGTGTAAATATCTCCGAGCAGGGCGAAGGCGAGGCTTTGGCCATCGGGGCTGACATCGACATCGATCCAGCTTCCCTCGTCGACGTTGATCGGCACCTGCTTGATCGTCGCGCCGGTTGGCGCGTTGACATCCCACTTGCTCTCTTCCGGCTTTTCCTGGGCGAAGGCTGCCCCTGAAAAAAGCACCGTAGCAAGGACCGTAGCAAGACTATATTTCATGATTATCCCCGGAATCGAAACTGAATGATATCCGGTGTCTATGCCAGTTTCTTCTGGGAGGAAACAAGGAAGATTATCACTGGGCGCCGGGGCCGAAACTAAGCCTTGAAGCCGAAATTCAGGTGATAGCTTTCCACAACCTGCGCCAGGGTAGAGAGGGCCAGTGTCGCTGGGTCCCGGGTCGACGGAATCAGACCGATCGGCGCGATCATACGGGCAAGATCGTCTGCGGGAACACCGATATCGGCGAGATATTTTAGCCGGTTTACATGAGTCCGCCGGCTGCCCATCGCGCCAACGTAGAAAGCCGGAGAGGACAAGGCCTGCTTCATCAGTGCGCCCTCCCAGTCATGGTCATGAAAATAGAAAATGCAGGCGGTCCAGGGATCCGGATTGAGCAGCGGCGTCGCTTGCGCGGTTTTCAGCAGATCAGCCGCACCCGCCCTGTCCTTTACCGCGTCGATCACAGCCGGATCAGGCGACAATATTGCACAATCGATTCCGTAGCTGGTGGCCAGATTGACGAGACTTTCGACCGACGGCCCGTGTCCCAATATATTGAGCCTGGCAGCCGGAATATGATGCACCAGAACGTGCGACCCTGACCGCTCGACCGCGCCTTGCTGTTTCGAATGCGCTGTGCAACCGATATCGTCGCTTTCGCAGTCGAGGGTGATCGCCACAGGCTTGCGCCTTTCGACACGGTTGAAAATATCTTCAATGACTTCCGGGCTCGATATCGGCGTGAAGAACAGGTCAATGCCGCCGCCGCAAGGCAACCGGATATCTAGATAGGGAGAACCGGCGCCAAATCTTGTCTCCCGCGACTTGCCGCTTTCGAGCACGTCCAGCGCTTCGGCGACAACCGCTGCCTCGATGCATCCGCCGGAAAAGGAACCGGTGGAGGAACCATCCGCTGCCACCGCCATATGGGTACCCGGATTGCGCGTAGATGCGCCGGTCACCGCAGTCAGGGTGATCAAGACGGTTTTTTTTTCGCTTCCAACTTGGCATGCAGAAACCGGAAGATTGGCAAAATATTGTTCAAATGTATTGGTCCCGCCGCTTGCCGATATGGATTTGTCGAAACGATCCATGCCCCAATCCGATATATTGGGCAATGTCCAAGCGATATTCACGGAACGAGGGGCGCGGAAAAAAAGGCCCTGGCGATGGTGATGGCGTTGAAATTACATCCCATTTCCTCAATCTCAAGCGGCCATCGGGGGTGGTGACCGATTGGTGCGCAATGTTTCTTTTGCTCTATGAATAAATCTTATCTTCAAAATACGCAAAAACCTCTCTAGGAGCATTTAAATTACAAAAAATCCTATCGAAAATAAGGACGGAATATGAGTTTCCCGCCACGTCAAGGCCTGTATGATTCAAAAAACGAACATGACGCGTGTGGCGTCGGTTTTGTAGCGAATATCAAGGGCGAGCAATCGCATCTAACGGTCAAGCGCGGACTCGAAATTCTGGTCAATATTGATCATCGTGGCGCGGTCGGCGCGGATCCTCTGCTGGGCGACGGTGCCGGCATATTATTGCAAATTCCCGACGCATTGCTGCGGGATTGGGCAGATACGCAAGAGCTGATCCTGCCACCGGCGGGCGACTATGCCGTGGCCATGTGCTTCCTCCCGGCGGATCCGGCAGAAGCGGAATTTGCGACAGCACACTTCGAACGTTTCATAGCCAAGGAAGGCCAGGACATGATTGGCTGGCGTGACGTGCCGGTCGACACCACCGGTATTGGCAAGGCCGTGCTCGCCCAGATGCCGTTGATTCGCCAGGCGATCATCGGCAAGGGTGAGAATCTGGCAGATCAGGACGCCTTCGAGCGTAAAATTCTCGCAATCCGCAAGCAGGTGCACAACCCGCTCGACGGCATTGCGGATAAAAAGGACATGCCGGGTCTATCCGAGTTCTACATGCCATCCTTTTCGACGCGCACAATCGTCTACAAGGGGCTGCTGCTGGCCGACCAGGTCGGCTCCTTCTACAGGGACCTCAACAATCCGCTCACCACGTCCGCGGTGGCTCTCGTTCACCAGCGCTTCTCGACCAATACTTTCCCTTCTTGGAAACTGGCCCACCCTTATCGGTTCATCGCGCACAATGGCGAGATCAACACGGTCCGCGGCAATGTGAATTGGATGAATGCCCGCCGCCGGACAATGGAGTCCGATCTGCTCGGCGCCGATCTCGACAAGATGTGGCCGCTGATCCCGCACGGTCAGTCCGACACTGCCTGCCTCGACAATGCACTCGAATTGCTGATTGCCGGCGGCTATTCCCTGCCCCACGCGGTGATGATGCTGATCCCGGAAGCATGGGCCGGCGATCCGCTGATGGATGCGGACCGGAGAGCCTTTTACGAATATCACGCCGCCCTGATGGAGCCCTGGGATGGCCCGGCGGCGGTGGCATTTACCGACGGCCGGCAAGTGGGAGCGACTCTCGACCGCAATGGCTTGCGCCCTGCCCGTTTCTGCGTGACCGACGACGGACATGTGATCATGGCGTCGGAATCCGGCGTGCTGCCGGTCAAGGAAGACAATATCGTCCGTAAATGGCGACTGCAGCCCGGCAAGATGCTGCTGATCGACATGGAACAGGGCCGGATTATCGAGGACGAGGAGATCAAGGCCGATCTCGCGAAGGCCAAGCCTTATGCGAAATGGCTGGATTCGACCCAGTATAATCTGAAGGATCTGGATCTCGCCGATCTCGATGATGTGGCGGCACCAAATGAAAATGAAGGGGAAAGCCCCGCATCGCTGCTCGATCGCCAGCAGGCGTTCGGCTTTACCCAGGAAGATATTACCAAGTTCCTCGAGCCTATGGCTGCCGATGGCCAGGATCCGATCGGATCAATGGGCACCGACACACCGATTGCCGTCCTGTCCGGCAGGCCACGGCTGCTCTACGACTATTTCAAGCAGAATTTTGCCCAGGTCACCAACCCGCCGATCGATCCGATCCGCGAGGAACTGGTGATGTCGCTGGTGTCGATGATCGGACCGCGGCCCAATCTGCTTGGCCATGACGCCGGTACACACAAGCGGCTCGAGGTCGATCAGCCGGTGCTGACCAATGCCGACCTGCTCAAGATTCGCTCGGTCGAAGAGGCGCTGGACGGTGCCTTCCGGACCGAAACCATCGATATTACCTGGACCGCGGAAAGCGGCGCGGCGGGCCTGAAAATGGCGATCAAGGAGATGTGCTGGGCAGCCACCGAAGCGGTGCTCGCCGACCGCAATATCCTGATCTTATCCGACCGCGCCAAGGGACCGGACCGTATCGCGATGCCGTCCTTGCTGGCGACAGCGGCTGTGCACCATCATCTCGTCCGGCAGGGCCTGCGTATGCAGACCGGACTTGTGGTCGAGACCGGAGAAGCGCGCGAAGTGCATCATTTCTGCGTGCTGGCCGGCTATGGCGCGGAAGCGGTCAATCCCTATCTGGCGTTCGAGACGCTGGAGGAAATCCGCATCCGCCGCGAATTGCCGCTGACCACCCAGCAGGTCGAACAAAATTATATCAAGGCTATCGGCAAGGGCATTCTGAAGGTCATGTCCAAAATGGGTATCTCGACCTATCAAAGCTATTGCGGGGCGCAGATTTTCGACGCGGTTGGCCTGTCCACCGAATTTATCGAACAATATTTTACCGGCACGGCGACGATGATCGAGGGCGCCGGCCTGGCTGAAATCGCCAAGGAAACGGTCGACCGCCACAGCGAGGCCTACGGCAATAATCCGATCTACCGAAACATGTTGGATGCCGGCGGCATCTATGGTTATCGGTTACGCGGTGAAGAGCATGCCTGGACACCGGCCAATGTCGCCAATCTCCAGCATGCAGTGCGCGGCAATGATCCGAAAAATTACGCCGAGTTTGCTGATTCAATCAACGAGCAGAGCGAACGCCTGCTGACCATTCGCGGGTTGATGGAACTGACCAAGGCAGCCGAACCGATCGATATCAGTGAGGTGGAGCCGGCGAGCGAGATTGTGAAACGCTTTGCCACCGGCGCGATGAGCTTCGGTTCGATCAGCCGGGAAGCGCATACTACGCTCGCCATTGCGATGAACCGGATGGGCGGCAAGTCCAATACCGGCGAAGGCGGCGAGGAGCCGGATCGTTTCATCCCGATGGCCAATGGCGATTCCATGCGTTCGGCGATCAAACAGGTGGCCAGCGGCCGCTTTGGCGTAACCGCCGAATATCTGGTCAATGCCGACGATATCCAGATCAAGATGGCACAGGGGGCCAAGCCCGGAGAAGGCGGACAGCTGCCCGGAAGCAAGGTGGACAAGAATATCGGCAAGGTGCGCCATTCGACGCCGGGCGTTGGCCTGATTTCGCCGCCGCCGCATCATGACATCTACTCGATCGAAGATCTGGCACAGCTGATTCATGATCTGAAGAATGTGAACACCGGTGCGCGGATTTCGGTCAAACTGGTGTCCGAAGTGGGCGTCGGGACGGTTGCCGCAGGCGTATCAAAAGCGCGCGCCGATCATCTGACCATTTCCGGCTATGATGGCGGCACCGGCGCTTCGCCGCTAACCTCGCTGACCCATGCCGGGTCGCCTTGGGAAATCGGTCTTGCCGAAACCCAGCAGACATTGCTGCTCAACGGCCTGCGTTCGAGAATATCTGTGCAGGTTGACGGCGGCCTGCGCACGGGCCGCGATGTCGCGATTGGCGCGCTGCTGGGCGCCGATGAATTCGGCTTTGCCACGGCGCCGCTGATTGCCGCTGGATGCATCATGATGCGCAAATGCCATCTCAACACCTGTCCCGTTGGCGTTGCCACGCAGAATCCGGAACTGCGCAAGAAATTCACCGGCCAGCCGGAATATGTGATCAACTATTTCTTCTTCGTCGCCGAAGAGTTGCGCCAGATCATGGCGGACATGGGCTTCCGTACAGTCGAGGAGATGGTGGGACGGGTCGACCGGATCAACATGAACCGGGCGCTGCGCCACTGGAAGGCGGAAGGGGTCGATCTGTCCCGCCTGCTGCACAATGTTGTGTTGCCGGAAGGTGAAACGCTGTTTCAGACGATGACCCAGGATCATGGTCTCGATGCGGCCCTCGACAAGGATCTGATCGCGGCTGCAGCACCTGCACTGGAGCATGGCCAGACCGTCAAGATCGAGCGGAAGGTGAAAAACGTCAACCGCACGATCGGCGCGATGCTGTCCGGCGAAGTGGCCAAAATGCATGGGCATGAAGGCCTGCCGGCCAATACCATCCAGCTGGTGTTTGAAGGCGTCGCCGGACAGAGCTTCGGCGCCTTTCTGGCGCACGGAATCAGCGCAGAACTGATCGGCGATGCCAATGACTATGTCGGCAAGGGGCTGTCGGGCGGGCGCGTGGTGGTCAAGCAACCGGGCCATGTCGACCGCAATCCGACCGAGAATATCATTGTCGGCAATACCGTTCTGTATGGCGCGGTCGCCGGCGAAGCCTATTTCAACGGTGTGGCCGGGGAACGCTTTGCGGTCCGCAATAGCGGCGCGGTCGCGGTGGTCGAAGGCACGGGCGATCACGGCTGCGAATATATGACCGGCGGCGTGGTCACTGTGCTCGGCAAGACCGGACGCAATTTCGCAGCCGGCATGTCGGGCGGCGTGGCCTATGTCTATGACGAGGACGGTCTGTTCCGTCAGCGCTGCAACATGGCGATGGTGGACGTGGAAACGATCGGCGCCGAGGACGATGAGGGCGAAGGCAGTGCGATGCCGCAACAGCTGCCGGTGGACGTCCATGATTTTGGCATGGGTGACATGCTCTATCATGATGCGGCGCGGCTGCGTATCCTGCTGGAGCGGCACAAGCTCTATACGGGAAGCAAGCGCGCCAGCGAAATTCTCGACAATTGGGACGAGGCGCTGGGCCGTTTCGTCAAGGTGATGCCGCGCGACTATGCCGCGGCGCTGAAACAGCTCGAAGCCGAGCGTCTCGACACGATCGTCGCGGCAGAATGAACGAAATAATTGGAGCAGACCGTGGGTAAAGTAACAGGCTTTCTCGAGATTGACCGCAAAGAAGCGACCTATGCCGATCCGCAGGAGCGGCTGAAGCACTACCGCGAGTTCACCATCCCGTTGCCGGAACAGGACCTCAAGGCCCAGGCAGCGCGCTGCATGGATTGCGGCATTCCCTATTGCCACAACGGCTGCCCGGTGAACAATATCATCCCGGACTGGAACAATCTGGTCTATGAAGGGGACTGGAAGAATGCGCTCGAGACGCTGCACTCGACCAACAATTTTCCCGAGTTCACCGGTCGCATCTGCCCCGCCCCGTGCGAGGCCGCCTGCACGCTGAACATCGATGACGCACCGGTCAACATCAAGTCGATCGAACGCGCGATCGTCGATCGCGGCTGGGACGAAGGCTGGATCGCGCCGCAGCCAGCGCAGGAGAAAACCGGAAAATCGGTAGCGGTGGTCGGATCCGGCCCCGCGGGCATGGCCTGCGCGCAGCAGCTGGCGCGGGCCGGCCACAATGTCACCCTGTTCGAGAAAAACGACCGGGTCGGCGGCCTGCTCCGCTACGGTATCCCCGATTTCAAGATGGAAAAACATCTGATCAACCGCCGCCAGGTTCAGATGGAGGCGGAAGGCGTCGAATTCCGCACCAGCACCGAGGTCGGCGTCAGCGTGTCGATGGAATCGCTGCAGGCCAATTATGATGCCGTGGTCATGTCGGGCGGCGCGGAAAAGCCGCGGACGCTGGATATCCCGGGCTATGAAATGTCGGGCGTGCGGCTGGCGATGGAATTCCTGACCCAGCAGAACAAGCGCAACGCCGGCGACGACGAGATGCGCGCTGCCCCCCGCGGCACGATCAGCGCCACCGGCAAGCATGTCATCGTCATCGGCGGCGGCGACACCGGATCGGACTGCGTCGGCACCTCCAACCGCCAGGGCGCCGCATCGGTCACCCAGATCGAGATCATGCCCAAGCCACCGGAGAAGGAGGACAAGACCTTCTCCTGGCCGGACTGGCCCCTGAAACTGCGCACCTCGTCGAGCCATCAGGAAGGCTGCGAGCGCGACTGGGCGATCCTGACCAAGCGCGTCGTCGGCACCAATGGCAATGTCGAGGGGCTGGAATGCGTGCGCATCGAATGGGCGGACGGCCAGATGCAGGAAATTGCCGGCAGCGAATTCACCCTGAAAGCCGACCTGATCCTGCTGGCGATGGGCTTCGTCGGCCCGCGCCGGATGGGGCTGGTCGACCAGTCGGAGGTCGAGCTTGACGCGCGCGGCAATGTCGCGGCCAATGTCGTCGACTATAGCACCAGCAAGCCGGGCGTCTTTGCCTGCGGCGACATGCGCCGCGGCCAGAGCCTGGTTGTCTGGGCGATCCGCGAAGGCCGGCAATGCGCCCGTGCGGTGGACCTGCAGCTTATGGGGCGGAGCCTGCTGCCGCGCTGATCCGGGGTATCATTGGGGGAGCAACCGGCGCATATGCTGCCAATCGCTCCTCCGGTCGGGCGGCTTATTGTTTCTTCAGCTGGGCTAACCAGACGTCGCGTCCGAATGACGTGGTCATTTGACCGTCAGCATTGAGTTGCCATTTCCTTCCCCGCCCCACATCGGTACGCAGCTGGCGATGATATGCACCTCGGTTGAAGGTAATCGTGGCAAAATCACCGCTCTCGTCGATGGCATAGCCGATATCGGTTGTCATATCGTCGTCGGGGCGAGAGTAGACATACATTGTCGCAGTGCCGGTCCCCACCTCTCCATCGGCAGGATCCAGTTTCAACCTGTATCCGGTCTGAAGACCGCGATGTTCATAGACTGCGCCATTCTTGGTGACGGGCTGGCTGCTGACCCACGCGCCGGACAGACGGGCCTTGAGATCAGCCACCTTTCGGACGCGTTCGGCCTCCGCCTTGGCATCCGCCTCGGCCAGCTTTTCAACGGTCGCATGATATTCGTCCGAGCCTTCGACAAGGAACGGGCTGTTGCCGAACTGGCTGGCTGCCTGCCCCTGGATCGGCGGAAATTCCAGACGCTCTATCTCCACCCTCCAGTCATCGCCTTGCGGCGTGGAAAGCGTGATCACATCACCGCTGACGGTATCACCGGCCTTTGCCACCTGAGTGACAAGCGGCTTGCCGTCAAGCTTGCCGTTCGCTCGATAGAAATCCTCGGCATAGGTGATCGATACCTTCGAACGCGTTCTGAACCGCGGATTGACATCCGTTCCCAGTGAATCCGTCGCCTTGATTTCAATATCGTCAATTTCGAGTCCGGGATCCATTTCGACCGCCAGCGCATTGGATATTTTCTCTTCAGACGCACCTTCGGTCCCGGACGAGCAGGAAGACAGGGACAGACAGCCGATAGCGGCCAGCGCCGTTACAACGCGAGATAGGATTTTCATCGATACAGACTCCCGATTTTCGGTTTGGAAAGGATGGCCCCCAGAAACAGGCCGGGCGGGCAAGCCGCCACTAGCGACGCTAGTCGCATCTTGTGAGCTCGATTTCGATGTCTTCGCGGGAGCGCATATTGGAGACTCGCGTGTCGGCTATATCTTTCGCATCGACCCTCAGGCTGTTGGATTTCAGTTCCTTCCCGTCGCTGCCGACAAGGGCTACCGTTAACAGCTTTGGTTCGCTCGTCGTATTGCGGAGGGTCACGTCAACCGAGCCGTACAGATCATTATAGTCGGTAACCATCTCTATGCCGGAGCAACCATTGCCGCCCACAGCACCGCAGGAAGCGAGAAATGCGCTCATCATGACCGCGGCAGATCGCATCGCACTGTTCAACATCTCAAATCCCCCAACTCGACGACCATTCTGGTCCTGCACCCTGGATTGGCTGAACAGGTTAGGGGGCCGGGCCGGCGGGATGTACCTATAAAAAAATAAAGGCCCGATCGGAAAAGCCCTTGGTTCAGCCGATGAATTTTGGCAGCGAACCGAGAAGGCCGAGGCTATATGCTCTCGGAATGATCTCGCGGTTCTGACGACAACCGATCTTCTTGCGCAATTCCCTGAGGTGAAAAGAGACCGTTACCTCAGACACTCTGAGCCGATCCGCGATCTGCTTGTTGGAGAGACCATCCCAGAGCGCCATCAGCAGGTCATATTGGCGCGGTGAAACCCGGAGACTTTTGGCGACGGTTCTTTGCCGGCATTCCGGATGAAGATTCTGATAGGCAATGGAATAGATCGCATGCAGCAGCGCTATGTGGTTTTCGATGAACGCCCGAAAATCTCGCGCCGACATCAAGCTCGTGCCGATGGCAATGCCGCCATCGATCAACCCGTCACTATTCTTGTGGGAAAAGCCGACTGCCCGTTCCATCCCGGCGTCCTTGGCTTCGGATATGAGACGCATCCCTTTCGCCGACCATTTGAGCGGCTGCTGCTCATCGACCGACAACATCAGCGCGGGAACGTCGCTGTTCAGCACATGCGGGATCAGTGCGTCCTCGGGACCATATTCCTGGGCCGTGTAATGCTCGACCCAATTATTTTTGAAATTTTCAATGAACTGCAGATTTTCAGACGAACCGGGCCTCGGGAAGACAGTATAATTGACGACATTGAAGCCAAGGTCAAAAAGGCTGTCTGTCAAACAATTCCATTTTTCATCAAAACTATCGGCGGACGCCATTCTGTTGATAAAATCGATCAGCTTGTTCTGCATTCTGCTATTCTGGTATCCCCTGCCCCGGTTATTTGATCGTATAATTTCCAGATCATAAGTCAATAGAGACACCAGAACGAAGCGCATCCCAAACGTTCCGCTCCATCGGCTGGCCACAGCCTTGACCGGGCCCGCAAGCGAGGTGGGAGAAGCGCAGCGGCACAGGCATTGATCAGCAGAACGAAAAAAAGCCCCTGACGAGAGGGGCTGCTATTATAGATGAGGCGATTTGGCGGGTTGCAGTGCATCGGGGCAAAGCCCGCCGTTTATCCGGAGAAGGAAATCCCGGGTCCAATTCTGCTTTTGCCGGGAAGGCGATGTTCCAGCTGCGCCGCGCGCACAAAAAACCCCGCACGAGGCGGGGTATTTTGTTGGTTGCGGGAGTAGGATTTGAACCTACGACCTTCAGGTTATGAGCCTGACGAGCTACCGGACTGCTCCATCCCGCGCCAACAATCCGGATCGCCAATAGGGCAGATCCGAAAATCAAAAAAGCGGCCGGCCCTTTTAGGGACAGGCCGCTTTTGAAAAAGTGAATGGGTTAATTCCTCGTGACTACATCTTCATGCGCCTGCTGCAATGCCTGGCGACGTCCTACTCTTCCATGCCTTGAGACAAAGTACCATCGGCGCAACCTGGTTTCACGGCCGAGTTCGAGATGGGATCGGGTGGGGCACAGGCGCTATGGCCACCAAGCAATGAAGCAGGCGCATAAACTGTAATCACGGGTCTTTTAATCGATGTTGGTAAGATCATGCCCGGATTTATCCCAAGCGGGTTGTATCCGTGCATGTTGACCATGGGCCGAGCTTAATTGTCCGTTCTTCAACAAACATGCTTTCCAACATTGTTGTTGATGGCGGGATTCTACAAGCGCGAATTGAGTAATTAGGACTGGTTAGCTTCATGCATTACTGCACTTCCACACCCAGCCTATCAACGTGGTGGTCTTCCACGACTCTATGATAACTTATCTCGAGGGAGGCTTCCCGCTTAGATGCTTTCAGCGGTTATCCCGTCCATACATAGCTACCCTGCTGCACGCCTGGCGGCATGACAGGTACACCAGAGGTATGTTCAACCCGGTCCTCTCGTACTAGGGTCAACTCCTCTCAATTATCGACGCCCACGGCAGATAGGGACCAAACTGTCTCGCGACGTTCTGAAC